>Ga0247780_1000268_pt1 | contig 52148 bp, 31 predicted proteins | sample UWRJL079202R5_FD_179927 | JGI IMG/M metagenome (GOLD analysis project Ga0247780, IMG submission 179927) | Plant litter microbial communities from Arlington Agricultural Research Station in Wisconsin, United States - UWRJ-L079-202R-5 | ecosystem: Environmental > Terrestrial > Plant litter >...
TTCTTATTATAAGCTTTACAGTAGAAAAGATTGTAGTTCTGAATTCTAAGTAAAAACCTATGTATAACACTACCTTCTTTGGTTAGATATAGCCTTGTTTTTATTTCCAAATACCCATTTGTTTAATTTTTTCAAACGCGAATAACTCCTGAACCGTAACCCTAACCCTGAATCTGACTTCAGATTTGGATTCCCGGTCACGTGACGTATCTGAAAACATATTTTATCACGTGATTTGGGGCCCGAGTAGGGGCCCGAGCGGAGGGGCCCGAGCAGACCCACTTTTGATAGTGAACCGACCAGTCCTAGGTCGAGTTGAATTTCCTTATCAGTTTTGACTGAATTTCCCATAGTAATTTTTTTTTTTTTGGACCACCCTTATAACAAATTGTCCTCCGGACAGGATTAGTAATAATAGGACTTTTAAGTAAGAAGGTTAATAAAAGGAACTTATAAGTATAAAAGCCCCTTAAGAGACTTTTTAAGGTATATATAGGACTGTAAGAAGGAGTGCTTAAAGTATCTAAATTATAATAAAACTAGTTATTAGTTAAAATAGCTGTTAGAAGGCGTAAATAGCATGTTAGAACTAAAAGTAAGGCTTTAATATTAAGAGAAACTATACATTTATAACTTAGATAAATAAAAGAAGTATGTCTAGTAGGTTTATAAGTCTCGACTTGGGAGATATATAAATTAAGTTAAGACTCTTACGTAAACCTAGTAGGCGTACACCTTCTTAGGAATAAAGAAGTTAGTTAAAGAAGTAATTAATAACTGTAATATCTGCTATTAAAAGCAGAACTAACGTTATAAGCCTTATAGACTTCTTAAACCACTTCCCATATTACAGGTATTATAAAGTTTAATCTTGTTTAACTTTATTACTGGGATTCCAGAGTTTAGGGACTTTATTATAGGAGTTACCTGTAATTAAATCCTTATAATAGTTAACAGATTAATAAAGTAAGTTTACTTTCTACTAACCTTAAAGGTTATAATAGTAGAATAACTTACTTATGTCTTCGAGAAAGAGGTAATTTTACGATACCTTTAGCTAAATAACATCGTTACAGATTAAGATAAGCTAATCGTGTCGAAGTTTTAATAAGGATTAATATAAAGAATAGGTGTAAAGAGTAAGCTTTCGACAGTATTCCATTTACAGATAGATAGTTAAATAAAGTAAGTTAACTAAATACTTATAATGTATCTTTAAGTATACGTTAACTTTAAATAAGATAATTAGCTTAAATTATTATTAATAGTATAAATAACTTATAACATAACGTTAATTAAGTTAATAAGTATATTACTATTTTTTACTAATTACAGTAAAGAGTTTAAACTCTGTTAAAGCTTACTTATTAGTACCCCCTGAGCTGCAGTCCGCGTAGACCGGATATAAGAGTTATACGATTACCTGCGAGCTGAACTTAAGTTTACACGCGAACGAATAAAGAAGTTTACTAATAAATATTAAACTAAGTAACTAATACTTAAGAAAGGACTTTATTATAATAATAAACGAGTTAAGGGATTAATTTTTTAAGAAGGGGATTACGTTTACCTTTTTTCGTAAAACTTACATTTAAAACGACTTAGTAAAAAGCTTAACTTTAAAAGGTATAGACTGTTCCGAATTAAGAAAAAGGTCGTTACCTTTAATTACAAACTAGACTTACCCGCTAGTATAAAGGTGCAGATTAAAGTTTTTTATATCTTACTTTTAGAACCTGCCTTAAAAGGAGTTCCTTTAGAAAAGAAAATCGAGATTAATACTGATAAGGATAAATATAACGTTAAGGAAGTTATAGATTTACGAAAAGGAAAAACACGTTTAAGTATCTTGTTAAGTAATTAGATTACGGCTTTAAAAGTAATTTGTGGGAACTAATTAAAAATCTTAAGTGCTTAAACCTAATTACAGAGTTTTACTAGAAGAATCTAAACTAATTAAAACTAACGATAAGAATTAGAAATAAGATAAGATCTGATATTTAAATTATTATACTGAAGAGTAAGATTACTGTAAGACTTAAAGTTTGAAAAGCGGTAGGAAACTCTTTAATAAGTACGGGAGGATATTTATTAGGACTTTTAGCTAGAGTTATAAGGACCTTAAACCTAATAAGGAGGTAAAGCCTTTAAAGCTCCCGATAAGCTCTATATGAAAATAAGTGCTGTTAAGGGAAAAAGTTAGTAAAAGTAAAAAAAGAGTCGTTAAAACTCTTATAGGAAGTTAGGTTTATAACCTCTTATTAAAGAAGGTAGTTATAAACTAAGTTATAAAGTGACCGCTCGTTACAGGGACCTTATTAGAAAGTTCCCCCAGTTAAAAGACTTTATATCGTTAGAAGGGGCGTTTAGCTTAGCCTCTTTACTTTCCTGGAACTCTAACAGCTCCGCTTTACAACTAAACGCTTTTATAGCCTAGTCCTCGAGATAAAACCGCTGCTTATAAAAGTACGTTAAGTACATTAATACTTTTTAAAGCTTAGTAGTAGCCTTATAAAGCTGCTAAGTAACAGACTTAACTTATAAGTTAAGGTTCTGTTTTTTAATAAGAAGGGCCTTTAACTTCGCTTTACTAACATTAAAAGCGTTATATTAGGAAAGCCGGTACCTCTTTAAATAATAGTTATAACTGTTAGACCGGTTCGAAACCCAGTAAACGAGCGGGGGGTTAGCGGACTTGTAAAAAGAATAAGGGGACATTTCGCTACTAAACGTGTATATGTAGGCTGTAAGGTTTAAACGGCAGTTAATGTTTTTACCTTATTCCTGTTTTAAGACTTAGGAGCTAGATATTTATTATATAGTGAAATGGTGAAAGGGGAAACTTACCTTTTAGGTTCTTTATAGGAAAAGAACGTTAAAGAGGGGGAATTATATAACGACCTTACAGGCTGTTACTTAGGCTAGGGCGGCTTAACAAATCCCCTGTAGAAGGAACAGTGTAAAGAGATAGTGTATACTATTTAAGTGTATTAAGTTAGGGGTATAAAGACTTAAAGCCCTTACGATTAATAAGGTGCTACTTATAGTATATTAAGTACTTATATCGTAAGTAGGAGAAACCTTACGAGTAGAACGCTTACACGGTGTAAAGTGCTTGCATAATAAGCACTTATAACACTATAAGTAAGGTACGAAGTACCTTTTAGCTAGTTAGTATAGATAGTTATAGTTATACCTATAACTACTATAAGGGACTCTAGTTCCTCACGCTAGTATTTAATTATTTATTTATGTCCTACTGTTTAGATTTACCTTTATATATTATAGTGATAACGACCTACAGTAACATTAAACCCCCTATTTAGGAGTATTAGCTTAATAAGCCGTCTTTAAAACGCCCTTTACCTGTTAGCGTCTTGCTATACGTTCTGTCTTAACCCGCGCCAGTCCTCTTAAGGCCTATGTTAGGTGCAGGTCGTAATAAAAAGGCTGGAACGTATTAGAGGCTGAAAGAAAAGGAGGGTTATAGTCGACCTTAATATGTAATTTGATGGAATTGTAGAGGTTCGTGCCTTACAGAGAGAAGCTGGTAGAGAGATCCTTAGTCATTCTAAAAGAGAAGAATTAGGTAAATTTGATATTAAAGACTATATCATTATAGCTATCTAATTAACGAAGTTGTGGGCAATTAAAGTTCGTGGTATTGTGTGAGGTCTAACTCAAACGCTGTTTTAAAGGAAAGGGTGCTCCAAAAGACCCCTACCTAACTTACTGCCAGAAATAATTTCCTATAGACCTTTCTACTCCAACACACCTCGAAGCCAACTTAAACGGTGTCTCAGCCTCCCTAACATGAAGCTTACCACCGCCCTCCTCCTCACTATCCCCTTAACCTCCCTTACAGCACCTAACCCAGACTTAAGCTCTTTAATAACCTGTTAAATCACCATTACCTTAAAGGTGCTTGAGAAGTTTGTAGCTGACCTTGAAAACGCCCTTACCCTGGTTAGTAAGGTTGGAAACATTATGTTAAACAGCGTAACAGCTTTAAACTAAGTCGCGTAAGGGGGCTGCTTTCTTAGAGCTTTAAGAGCAGCTGAAAAACTTTAATATAGAGCAGGATCTTAAAGTAATAGTATTAGACCGCCTTTATAGTTCACTAAAAGGTAGTGGGGAAACTTTTTAAAGTATAGAGAATAATCAGTTTTAAAATTTTAAATAAGGTTGCTAATGGTTTTGTTTTTTATAATGACTCGGGGCGTTTGTTCAGGCCGACCTTGTCGTTCTTTTTAGGCTCTGTGTGTAATATTACTGTAGCCGTTTATGTACATAGCGATGCGTTCTCTGGCGCGTGCTACCGTTAAAAAGGGGCTGTGCCGCGCGGTTCTTTAAACTGTGCTTCTTTCAATCAACAATCGAACCGACGATTTTCACCGCGAAGACCTCCTATTTAAAGCCCAGTGACATTCTGGCCCTTCGATCGAAGGAAGATGACCTGATCTGCAGTCGCGTTTCCTTTGTTGTTCTATATTAAGCTCTGTTCTATGCTAGGCACCGTTATATATTAGGTTTTGTTCCATATTAGGTACGTATCTGTTTTTCTACGTTAGTTGCATTTATGTCCTTCTGATTAGAGGACTAGTAATCTGGGAGTCGGCCTTTTAAGCCGATAATAATGTTCTGTAAGTGTAGTTCTTTTTGTAGTTTCTTCCCTGTTACGTTATCGCATTAGTTTAATAAGCCTGTTATGTTAGATATATAATAGTTTATAATAGTTATTATATTACTTTTTACTTATTCCTAATCCTAGTTATACCTAACTTAAACTTGTTAATAGAAGAAGAATTATCTCCTTTATTATTAATTAATACTTTATAATCTTATAAGTAATCCCTTTATTTATAATATAACTAAAAGCAGTAGTAAATAATATAATTTTCAACATTAGCTGTTTAAGCTTCTTAATCTTAATATTTAAGGTTATATTAAATAACATACTTATATATATAGGTACCTTTCTTTATAATATTACTTAAGTAATTTTCCACATTATTAATAGTTTTATCCACTAAACTAATATAGTAACATAACAGGAAAGAAACCATAAAGAGAACCACACACACAGAAAGTTACAGTTAGCCTTTCAAGCTAACTCCCAAACTACTAGTCCTCTAATCAGAGGGACATAAATGTAACTAACGTAGAAAAACAGATACGTACCTAGTATGGAACAAAACCTAGTATATAACGGTACCTAGCATAAAACGGAGCCTAATATGGAATAATAAAGGAAACGCAACCGTGGATTAGGTTATCTTCCTTTAGTCGAAGGGCCAGAATGTCACTAAGCTTTAAATGAGAGGTCTTTATAGTAAAAATCGTCAGATTGATGATTTTTAAAAGAAGCACGGTTTAAAGAACCGCGCGGCGCGGCCCCTTTTTGACAGTGGCACGCGCCAGGGAACGCATCGCTACATACATAAGCGGCTATAATAATATTACATACAGAGCCCAAAAAGAACGACAGGGTCGGCCTGAACAAACGCCCCGAGTCACCACTATGTCCTGTTATAGAAATATTTACTAAGTAACCCTAACCCTAAATAACTCCAGCTTTAAGCTGTGAAGCCAGGAAGCCGAGGCTTAATCTTTGAGAGAAACTCAAATATCTAGAAGGAAACCTGTTATCGTTAGCTCCATATCCGCCGCCATGGAAGGAAGTTGAGGCACGCCCTGGGCGGCTGGCTTGAGAGGAGAAGCTCTTCTCGGAGGCGTGCCCGGCCCCATATCGGTAACAGGTGACAGCACGAGGGTAACAGATGAGGCCATACTGGCAGCTGGTGGCCCCACCGGCATCCGTGGCTGCTCCATAGATGGGTGGCTGATCGGCGAGCATTGTTTCTCGATAGCATCTGCATCCTGGTTCTCCACGTCAACGTCAATGATTCCTTCCAGTTCCAGGACTCGGACAACGGAGGCAGGCTTTGCGTTCAGTACCGCCCTTATCACCCCGATACGATTACTCGTCTTTAGGCTGGTGCCGTTCATCATCCATTCCAAGAGAAGCCTCGGCAAAGTGTACTGAACACAAACATCAAGTTTCTCTTGGTCATGGGGAAGGTAAATCTCGGGAGATAGAGATTGATCTTCGAAGAGGAAAGCGCCTCCAGGTTCAGGCTCCGAGGTGATGATGACTCCTCCTATTTTAAGGCTAAGCTGAGTCGAGATTTCATCACTCTCCAGGGTCTTGCAGCTGCGGAGCAAGTCATAAAAAGACTGCGGGTCCTTCTGAACTCTCGGGCTGCCAAAGTGAGTGGCGAAGCTGGCGAAGAAAAATAATCATAATCAGCCCCTAGCTAGCTCGACCCAAATTGACCAACAAAGAACTAGAACTTACCGGAGGAGGGCATGCGCTTTTCTCTTGACGTCGAAACGTGGGTCAGACACTGGAAACTTTGTCCCCTGGCCTAGTTGCGAAACCTAAGCCACCACGCGTGTTGTAAATCGCTCTTCGAGACCCGACCATCTGAGGAATGGCTTTAGATTGTGGACCTGACTCATGTCAAAGTTGAGCGTCTTGACCCAGTCACGGAACGGGCGGTGGAGAGCCATATTATTAACAACGGTGAACTCCGTGCTTCCCGCGCCCAGAACTTTTGGGCCATCGGGGAGGTTGATTGTTAGAATCCTCTTCGCAAGTAGTTGCTCCGGCGACTGGTTTGCTGTAAGCTTTTCGCTCCCAAGAAGCGAGTTGAAGGCCCAGATATATCGCTTGGCTTCACCCACCGTCAGGCTCTCCAAATCGCGACCGAGGAGCTCATCGTGCAGCTTATCGAGGCTTCCTTGCCGTACTCCTAGCGTACGAACAAAGAAGTCTTCCAGATCGGCGTCATAATATCTGGCAAAGCCGATTTTACCTCGACAAGATGCCGCCGTAGACCAAATGCATTCGTCAGCTGTCAGCCATACTCCCTTCGGAGCTGTGGAGGTAGGCGGAACGTAGATCAGCTTCTCCAACTCGAATCCCCTTCTGAAATTTGTGTAAGCTTTTCCAAGAACTCTCCGAGCGGCAATGTAATTTTAAAAACATCTCGTACCTTAGTACGGCAAGATCGCCGGTGATGGACTGTGCCATCTTAGAATCGGTGGCTTTTGCACATTTCGCACGGAGGGCGGCGTAGAGGCACCGCACTGTCAACACAGTCGGGTCCTGTAGCGAGGCCGCTCGCAGTAGATGCAGATAAAACCGTATACCGTCATCCAACGTCACACCTAGTTGGCCTAAAAACTGCCAACCACTGGCATCCTGATCTGATTTGTAGTGAGGAACTTTGAGAAAAGGAATTACCTCCGTCGCAATCCCATATTGGCTGCACAGACGCTCCAGCACCGGCAGACGAAGTATTGTGTTCTGTAAAGGGGACAGCATCCCGTCCTCGCAGAGCGCCAAGATCTCTCTTAGCTGTTTGCATACATAGTCATTGACGAGACCTTGCTCGACGTTGCTGCGCCATAAAAAGCGGAGGAGGCCGATGAATTTGGCAGGTTGATGAATCGCGACAGAGGTTATCTCCGGGGCCAAGGGTTTTTTCGCATCCAGGAACGGCCCTTGACTAGTTAACCTTAGAAAACGACGTACACTCAGAAAGTCTTACATTCATTCCCTCCATGCACGCTCTCAGACCTGCTACAGCCATGCTACCAGTCACTTCATGTCTTCGGCGTGCACCATGATGATCCTCAGCTAGGAAACTTTCAGCTTGTGGACGGGAGGATTATGGCGCTAGACTTTGAGAGGGCCGCGTTGGATCTGTCTCCGGATGACAGAGCCTTCTTTATGAAGACTAATATCTGGGACTTGGCCGACCGATATCGAGATGCTCAGGCTGATCATCGGCGTGAGGGCCTGTTAGAGGCTGTATAATACTTTTCAAAGCTCAAATACATCATAGTCTGCTGAGGAATAGAATGTTCACAACATATCTGTCACGTGATTTTACTACATCTTCCACCCCCCTGTAGGAAGTCTCTTTAATTGGTGATCAGGGTCAGCCCAGGTGGCGGGAGTTGCTCAGCCATTGACTGCCTGTTGCTCAATTCTGCGATGCCAGCGGCGAGCGGGAGCTCGTAGTCGTGGTGGCCAGGCATCATGGTGATGGATAGGGGCTCCAGGGCCGAATGGCTGTTAGTCTTGGTTCCGGATCGGCTACAGGCTGCGGCCTAGCTGTCAGTCGTAGATGCAGAGACAATCCCACTGCTCAGACTATTAGTGTCAGAAAGAAGGGGGTTCTGGCCAGAGGCCAGAACTGTTAGAAAGTAGGGTCTGGAAACCACCGGAACCATGGATTTGTAACCATTGTCACAGACGCGCAATAGTTGCCACTTGGCTTGCCACCATTCTCAACTATATGGAAGGCTCTCTGGCAGAGCCAGAGAGCCGACAGACAAGCAATACGATCACATCTTTGCAACTCAATAAATTCCACAATTTCCAAGAGTGCCGTGCTTCTGACAGTTAGCTTCACCACTAGTACAAGAACGAGGACAACCTGGACAGTTCACTTTTAGTCCCTCGCAGCTCCCTGATCTTGGTAACCATTCCCGTCACAACAGCGCCATGCGCACAGGAATGACCGAGTTCTGTGCTGTGGGCATCATCATTGTTGTCAGAAACACTGCACTCTAGATCGCAACTGATTGATTGTATTGCTAGTAGTGGTTCTGGATTGTAGCCAGAGCCCCTTTGTTATATAGACCTATTTGCAGGATTCGGCCTTTGGCACTTTAGTAGCTCAGGCTCAATAGCGTTCCAGCAGTGCTAGATGCCCAGAGCCCCCTGAACCCCTTTCTTTCTAACAAGGACTGCGAATGACAAACCAGACGCTTTGACATTCCTCCCCTATCTACAATCGGAAAGTGGAGTCTTCTCGAGCGTGTCCTTCAATTATGTAATTAGTGTAGTCAGTGTCAACAGTAATCAGGGGGGCTTAGTTTATTAACGGAAGCTGGTTTTGTCAGAAGGACTGCACTCTGGATTCGGTAGAATCGAAAGGGTTGCAACTGCGTAATTCTCTTGCGTTGACTCCGTTCTCTAGCTCTGGCTGGAAGCCAGAGGCTTCTTTATAAGCTATTCTGCAGGATTCAGGCTTCGTCACTTTAGTGACTGAGGCTCACTGGCGTTCTGGCAGTGCCAGGCATCCAGTCAGCGCCGCTGACTAGATGCCCAGGGACTCTGAACCCCCTTCTTTCTGACACTAATTCTCGCGCATTACCACTGCACTAAAAAGCACGGAACGTTCATTACCCTATCTAGCAAGTGGTAATTGCTGTCATATCAGACACTAAGTAGAGTATAAGGGTACCTTAGTAAATAGCTAGTATAAATAATTATTATTATAACTATAATAGCCGTAAGGGATTTTAGTTCCTGATGCTAATATTACATTATTTATTTATATCTTATTATTTACACTTACCTTTATATATTATGGTGATAAAGACTTATAGTAACATTATACCCGTCTAGGAGTGCTAGCTTAATAAGCCATCTTTAGAACGCCACTAGTCTTTAGCGTCCTGCCATACGCTCTGTCTTAACCTCTCTAGTCCTTCGGGTCTGTGAAGGTGCATGTCTCAACAGCTTAGGACAAATTAGCTACAGCTTACCCCAGCTCAGGATGACGAACGAAAAATGAATTTTCGTATGCCCAGATTCCTCGCAGATAACCAGGCTGTAACACGCAGCAGAAACAGTCACAGGTAATCGGCGATGTGGTCCGGTCGATTGAATTCTCCGCATCCAATGACAGCTTTTCCAATCCATGTCAATTCAATGCATCAAAGTCCCATGCATAACGCCACTTGCAGCCCGACCTAACTAATTGGAGATGTCGAGAGGCACCCAGATTTTCTCCTCTCTCCGCAAGACCGTGAAGAATTGTTTTCCACTCTGCTTTATCACAGAAATTGGGATACAGCCCAAGATACCTATCTAGCACCGTGGGAATACTCGCCCCTTTTGCGATGTCTTTACCTGAACTGGTTGTTAAGCAACCTCCAAAGATAGAGAGGTAGCCGTCCCGCCAACCGCCAAACACGGCGCGGCACCGGAGCCTACGACGAAAGCCATGGATGGGAAATACTCTAACATCCTTCTTGCGAGCTCCATCGTCGCCATACTGATGGTTGTCCTGCCTAGCGTTCTTTTACATCTTGTCTTCGCCAACCGCCTCACAACGGATGGGTCGTTGCCAGCAACTCTCCAAGAACCCATCGACATAGCGCAAACCACGGCCTCAGGAGTCTACTACGTAGGCATCAGCGCCACAACTCTAGTGTTTATATCCTCGCTGATGAGCACTGTGGCATCATCCCTTGTGGCCTCGCTCATGCTGCTGTTTTCATACCCTGCCATATCGCGCATCATGGCCAAGTCTCAGCTCGAAGGCGGCCAAGGTCTCCCCACGCCGTCTCAACTTAACCTACTGGTCCAGCTCTTTAAGGGCGGCCTCGGCGCATTATGGTTTTGGGTGATGTACCTGGTCGAATGGAGACGCAAACGAGCCAATATCGCCACCGAAGTCAGCCTCACTGCCGCCTTTTCAGTCGCAACGATAGCCCTCGCCCTGCTCATCTCCGTCGCCGACACCTGGCTCCATCTCACCACCGAGAGTGTACAATACACAAGAGTTGACCCACAACAGCCAGAACAGCGCCACGCCTACGGCCGGGGTCTCTCTCCCTATTGCATCCAGAGCATGCTCCCACCCAACACCGGAAACCGATCCTGCACAGCCATGGGCGGGACCCTCCTCAACAAGACCGACGTCTTCAACACCCTCTACGATCTCTCCCCCGCCAACCGCGTCCAAACCTTCAACTCCACCGCTTCCAACCTCACCTACGCATTCCTAGCCGCTCCCAACCCCAACCCCGCCATCGACTTCACCACCTCCACCTTCGCCCTCCTACCCAATGCACCCTCATCACCCGCGCCTGCAACCTCACCAAGACCTCACAAGTGTCCTACCCCTTCGACTGTAGGCCGCTCCTCCCCTCCTTCCACGGCGACCTCTTCTCCACCACCCCGTCTTTCCTCTTCAGCATGTTCAACACCTCCTCCGGCGCTCACCCCCTCGCATACCCCGACGCCGCGAACCCCTTCTACTTTTCCCTCGCCTCCATGACACCCGGCGTGTACGGGCTTGATATCGACAACCCCGACATCGACACCACTTCCAAAGGCACTGGCATTATCCTATGGTGCAACACCACCGTCCACGAGGTGGTCTACTCCCGCGTGAACAGCTCCCTCACCGCCTTCCAACCACTTTCACTCCCAGGAACCCTCGCCGCAGGGGGAAACACCACGCTCGGCGGGCTCTTTGGACAGGCAATGAGCGTTGCCCCGGGGTTCTGGCAGCCAGCGTTGCGAGACGCGCTGCAGAAGACAGTGTTGCAGCTGGTAGGGGCGGAGGATCCAGCGGGGATGTTACTGCGCCAGTTTCCGGTGGATTTTAGTCGGATTGCGGCAGCGTTTGGGGCACCGGGGTTGAGTCCGAGGGAAAATGGGGAGGAGCAGGTGCGGGGTGAGATGATTTTTGCGGCTGTGAGGATGGGACCGTTGTTTATGGTTGTGGTGCTGGGTTTTGGATATGCGTTGCTTGCGGGGGTGCTGGCGGTGGTGGCGTTGAGTACGGGGGAGGAGGTTCATGATGGGGTGGTGAGGTTAGGGGTTGCGGGGATTGTGGCTGCGGCTTTTGAGGAAGGGGGGAGGGCTGGACGGGGTGTGGGGAGGATCGAGGGGTTGTATGGGGAGTGGATGGGGAAGGGGAGTCAGAGGGTTGGGATTAGGAAGACGGGGTCGGGATTGGGGTTTGAGATGGTGGGTGGGAATAGGGGTTGATGCGGCAAGCAGACCTTCAACTCACTTGGTAACCGTATCTGGGCAATGTCTCTTGTATCGTGTCTTTTCGCAAGCGCGTTCATTTTTGTCTCCTTCCCAGTACACGCCTATATAAAGCCGCGATCCCGCAGCGTCTCCTTCCAGCTCTTTGGATATACCACAGGCAACGTGGTTACGTCATTTGGTTGATATGACTGATGCTCACCAAATTGTGGCGTTTGGATGGCTGCCCGCAGCTCTTCGGTCCGTCTTTGCATTTGCGAAGGTGTCGCGAATTTGATCTCAAACGCCTCATCAAGTTCGATCAACGGCTAAAATGTAAGAGAGGGCACGGCTGATTCCTTGACCAAGTGCCTTGGATGGCCATAGTTCCGCTTGCTGCTACTCTACTGCCGACCCGCTCATCGGGTTAAGATCATTGAGGTGTAATTCTGGCCGACGGCGGGTAGCACTAGGTGCGCAACGTCGAGGGGTGATCAAGGAGTGTCACAACAAGCAATGGGTGTTCTCAATGCAGGGGCGTGTTGAAAGATCAACTGGAACGTGGCCTTCCTCTAAACAGAGACTAGTACTTGATAGAATATCGCGTCTACCGCCGTCATAGTGGTACTGAGTTGATTCGCCGGCAATACATTATTTCGCCAAGGCTCAGGGTCTGAAGCTAGTCGTTTCTTCCTCGTCAGAGCTCCCGTCGTCCGTATCCGCGTCCGAGCCACCTCCTCCGATCCTATCAGACTCGATGAGCGGGTTAAGGCTACCTGCAAGATGGAGGCCCTGCCCCTCTTGCGCGGCAAACAGGTGGTGATCTTTGCGTAGAGGCCACCCCTGGCAGACGTATCCCATGGGGGTGTGGGTGATGTCCTGCCCTTTGTGGCGTAGCGCCAGCCAGTCGAAGAGGAAGCCTGCGGGGTTCACCGACAAGGCGGCACCGTCCGGGCTCTCCATATATCTCCTGAGAGCGGTGCATTCGTCGAAGCCGGCGTACAGACGGCCAGCAAAGATATCGATTTCCATCCGGAGCCGTTCCCGCCACTGCTGCTGCTGCTGCTGCTGCTCCTCCCCTGGCGCTTGGTGGCTTGTAGCAGCAGGTATCGGGGGCAGAGAGTAGAGCAGGCCGTCAAAGCCGGACATGTCGCGGCTCAGCGGCAACACGTAGGTCACAAGGTGCACACGTACGCCTTGTTTTCCATAGCCTGAATTGCGAATTATGGGGATTAAGAGTTCGACCTCCTCGGGCACCACGATAAGAGCAGTGTGGGTTGTTGGGTTCAAGAGGAACCACTCTACCGGTCGCTGAAAAGAGTGTCAGCCCTTTTCTTTTACTATTCTTCCAGATGGACAGAGAGGGATAATATTCACACTTACTAGAAAGTTATCAATATCGCCATCGTCCCGCAGTGTGACGGTTCGCATATACTCGGCCGAGATGAACAGCCGTGACGCTTTGGCCGTGGGGACGCCGTGCTCACGGCCGATCCTCGTGCCCGCCATGGCCGTGAAGGCATGGTGATACCCGCTTTTACCGCTAAGCTTGGCCGTTTCGGCGAAGCGGCGGATGGCCGGGTGAAGGCCGGGGAAACGGAGCGCCTCATAAGTCGGGCGCTCCTGCAACTGCCGCACCTGTTCTACCTGGAACTTGACCTCCCGCTCTTGCTCCACCTCCTCGAGGACAGAACTGTGGTGTCCTTTGCCACTGCCGCTATTGCCACCGCTGCCCTTGCGTTGCCTGTTGAGCTCCTGTATAAACTCGCTTAGTGTCTCGCTAGGAGGCAGAGAAATCACCGCTAGAGATGAAGAGCTGGTTTCGGTTCCGCTATAAAGAGTCGCGAGGGTCTGTCGCTCGGGCCGTTGAATAACGCTAAGCAACTTGCTACGGTGAGCTTTGTTTTCCAAGAAGTCGTCGTAGCGAAGCTGGGCGCCTGTGCGGTGGCAGAAATCGTAGCCCTGTGTGAGGTGGAGGCCCTGCAGCTGCTCGTTGGCGTGGCACGTCTGCTCTAGGAGCCAGGTAACGACGTGCGAGGAGTCGACGGCCTGGCCCCTCCGGAGCTTGCAGGTATCTATGATGCTCTGGTCCACCTTGGGCGGTGCGAAAAAGACGACGGCCTGTGTGTTCCCGAGGGCGCGGAGCCTCATGGTAGCCTGAACGGTGTGGTCTTTGGTCTGGCTAAGGGCTAAGGTGAGGGCTCCCCGGGCATTTCGAGGTAGCTGGAGATCAACGCCCCTTGTGTGCGCCTCGTTAAGGTAGACAAGGCACTTATTAAGGGTCTCGGCGAAGGGGGTTGAGATCAGCAGCGCCTTCTTGTCGTTCCGGTACTGGACCTAAGGCTGATTGTCTGCCCTAAAGTAGACAGCCGCCTTGGCTTGCGTATCTTTGGACAGCTACGTTTTGACAAGGGATTCGTTATCTAGCTCTAGGACATAAGCACCCGCGTTAATCAATATTCTAATGCGCCTCCGCGAGAGCTCTGCCGTCAGCTCCTCCTCTCGGTTCGTTTGCTACCGGGCATAATGATACTCGCGGCTGCGCGGCTGGAGGAGATAGGTTAGCACTTCAGCGTTTGTGTGGCGTAGGCTCTCAAGGTCTTGCTGCTTGATCGTGAGCGGAAGCAGTAGCCTGTTGTCATTGGTCCCGCTAAACCTAGTCGATGTGGGACGAGGAGATAGGGAAGACACTGCGATATGAGACGCCTTGAGCTTGCTGGACGCACGTGGTGATAGGAGGGGAAGATCCCATCCCGAAGCTTGCATCTTGAGGTCGAACTGCCTCGCGTGGGCGGGGAACACAAAGGTGTTAAGGTAATAGTTCAGCACTATTCGGCTGAATCGGAGGATGCGCTATAGTTAATCTACTTGTTCTTCATTCTCGAGACTGATGGAGTTGTAGTGGTGCAGGTGCCCCGGCACAGTGAGACCCTGTGCCTATTTGTCGTACTCGGCTACTGGATCGTCGGAGGCTAAGATGCTTCGCAGGCTCTGACGGAACTGGGCCGCGGTGATGCCCGCGTGGTAAAAGGAGAGGCACGTTAAGATAAGCGCTACGTCGGGATGGCCGAATTCCGACTGCTCTGACGGCACTCCTTTGGTATGGAAGGGAACCACTACGGGAGGTCTTGCTGGGTGGAAGCCGTACTGTACGTTCTATCGCTTTTTTAGACAGCTGGTGAGGATACGCCTCTGTAGGAGCCTGTGGATAAGCATGATGCTATCGGACGCTGCCTTGGTATTAGGGAACCGCCTTGCCACTAGCTCAACCGAGTCGGGGTTGGCTTGGTCGCTAGAGAGGATCTCTTGGAGGAGCGTGCTCGGAAATCCTTGCGCTGGGCCTGCCTGGGTAAGCATAGCGGTCCTCCCGCCGCTGATGTCCCTCGCTATACGGCGTATCAGTTCGTCTTCGGCGTCTGTTTGGAGGAAGTGCGCGACGGGGAATCCGCCCAGCCTGTTGGAGAGCTTAAGGCTCTGCGGGAAATCCTGCTGAAGCCTAACGAAATGGTCCTCCGCAAGCTGTAGGAGGGCTTGTATCACAGTCCATCGGTGCGGTTGCCTGTCTAGGGGTAGCTGGGATCCGCTGGGGTAGATGAGTTGCGTCTTTACCCCCAACGTGTAGTCAGACTTATCGAGTACGTCGCGGTAGGTTTCGGATAGCTGTGCCTGGAAGGCAATTATCTTACGCGCCTTACCGAGCAGCGAGTTAGCGAGCCGCTGCAGACCGCTGAGCTTGTAGGACAGGATGTGTTCAGGTGCGGCCAGTACGATGCCGCGGCGCTGCCTTGCCAGCTCGTGGAGCTCCGAATAGAGTGGGATCATGCCCGCCGCCTTGGGGCCTGTGGGTGTCCGGCGGGAGAAGGGCACGTGTATGATGTCCCGTCCCACGAGACCGCTTAGTCGCGCCTGCATGATCTGCGCCGTTTGTGAGAGCAAGGCTCGAGGCACAATCAGGCGCGCCAGCTGAGCACCGTCGGCCAAGACGGACATGGCCATGGGCATGATGCACGAGGTTTTCCCGCTGCCTATGTTTATCTGCAGTACTGAGTTTGACCCTGATGCTGGGTAGAGGATGGCGTTAGCTACCTCGACCTGTTCCGGGCGGATAAGCACGCTGCTATCGATCTCTAGGAGTAGCCAGTCTGGGAGGTCCAAAGGGCTCTACGTAACATGACTGACGTTTCGCCATTCCGCTGCTGCCTTAGCGGTATCGCCTCGCTGCTGGGCGGATCTGATGCGCTGGAGCCGCTGGAGCTGCGCTACGCCCAGGCCGTACGAGACCAGAAGCTTCCTCGCCGGTAGACTTAGAGGTCGATCGTTGCTAGAACGAAGGAGCTCGAGGAGTGTGCTCGGGCTCATCCACAGCCACAGGTCTGCCAGCCCGAGCCACCGAAAGCGAGGATCTCCGCTGGAGAATGCCGCGGTAACCGCCCCTAACTGGCTCTCTACGCTAGAGAAGGCATCTGAGATCTAAGCCTCTACGGCAGGAAGATGCGGAACTGGGGTGTGCCCCGCCTCTTCCTTCAAATGGCTGCTAGCCCTTTTGAGCGTACCGAGGCTGCTTTTCAGGCTATTGCCGTACTCACGCCGCGTGCCGTTCGAGGACGTGGTAAAGCGTGAGATGATAGCGCTTAATTTATCCAACTCTCTGTATCTAGAGTGGCTTGTAGGGGCTGCCGCCTCGCGCCGTGTACGGCTGGCACGCTGGGCTGGTTTTTGGGGCTGTGGTGATGTATTGTCTTTATGATGAGCCAGTGTGGGATCATTAGCGACCTGGCCGCCTAGGCGGATGTAAGCGTCCTGTATTAGCAGAGGTACGGCAGGCCCTCCGCTTTGTACGAGGGAAAAGGGCTCCTCCGCACCGGGGTCCCATGGTGTTGGGGCGGATCTATGCGGTTCGCCTGGGTACGTTTCGAGAACTTGCTGGACGTCTTTAAGATATTCCGAAAGCCTCAGATTCCGGTATATCCGGTGCCATTCTGGCAGCACCGCGTGAATGGCCCTATGGATATCGAGCTCCTGGGCACAAAAGCCCTCGGCCGACGGTTCCGGGCTAGGCCACTGTTGCGAGAGGAAGGCGGCAAAGTCACTTGCCTCCTGTTGACACAGGCGTAGGTGTGTCTCTTGGCCTTCATTAAAGTTGTAGACAACCCGCCCGGCAGTGAACCGCATCTTAGCAGCAAAGCTAGCCTCATCAACAGTAGCCGAGATCATGCTCTCAAGAGACTGCAGTGTTGGCGTCTCCCCAAACTTGAAATCGGTAAATAGAGGATATCTTGGACGGTTAAGAGCTCTGAGATCGTCCCAATGATGGCATGCGGCTAGGAATCGTAATATATCTGCATCCTGTCTAGGAGAAAAGGAGAGAAGGGCAAGCTTGAACAGCGCTTCGTAAGGGTGGTCGCGGTTGGTACTGCAAAACATGTCTACTAGGTTGCCCTATTGCTTAGCGATGTTGCTGCTGACGAGGTTGGCGAGCGGGAAAACGGTTATGCTGTCCTGTCCCTTGTGAAAACCGCCAATTCTCCGCCAGCGCTCCAGTGAACCGCTTAAGGATCCATCCATAGACATAGAGATCGCCCACGGGCGGCGGAATAATTCTGCTATCTGGTGTACCTTAGCCGCTTCGGGCAGCGTCAGCTCGCGGTCCCGCGGCTGGTAGACAGCAGACGATGGCTTCCCCGCGGCCGGAGCCACTCCGGCCTGGCGGGATGCGCTACGCTCGTAGCAGAGACGCTGGCGTTCGGCACGGCGTTGGAGCTAAGAAGCCGGCGACCCTCTCTGGGCCCTAATGCTGGCACCATGGCCTGCGCCGTCGGCAAACGCGCGAAGCTGCTCTGACCTCTCTAAGATGGCACTCACGATCGGCGCAAAGCTTTCGTGTTGGATGGCCATGGTGAGCGAGTCATCCCAGCTTGCCATTTGCAAATGCCGCTTACCCGGCGGGTAGTAACTCCGTCTCGGGGTAAGTCCCATGAGCAGCTCGAGCGTCTTCTTCGCGCTGTCGCCGAGCGGCTGCTACGGCTGGGCCCGACCCGACTTGAGCGTTCGTAGGGACTCCTTAGTGCCGGTCCGTTGCGTGAGGCTGTCGGGCAGAGTAAATGACGTGAGGGTGTGGAGTAGAGCCTTGGTGTACAGCAGCTCTGGCTTGGGGGGGCATGTGAGCTGGCCGAGGACTGGGTTAATCTTAAACCTGCCGTAGCGGTCGGTATCGCTTATACAGACGCTGACGTGTATGCCCTTGCGGCTCCAGCGTATGGCTCTGAGTGGTACGAGGATGCTGCGTTTGCCGCCTTTGCCGACGGTACGTAGGACCAGCCCGCTCCGGAAGCCGTAGAGCGTCCCTGCGTCTTGGTCCGGATCTACCTCGGCGCGGAGTTCTCGGCATTCCAGGAGGCTATTACTGTTGACCCAGAAATGTAGGTCGAATTTCTTGAGCTCGACTGACAGCGGACCGTTTGGTTTTAGGGATTGACAGATGACTAGTCTGCGCGCATCGGCGAAGCCGCCGAGGATTCTCGCTACCGTCCGTCCAAGAGGCGAGTTTGGGCCGACGAGACAGGCCTTTCTTCCACGCTGGTGCGCTCTGCGCTTCTTGACATCAACAATCCAGTCGCTCCTTCGGGAGCGCTATATATCTGGCTTCCTCCGAATCTCTAGCTATCCCGAGCCGAGGTCGAGCCAGTGCATGTAACCCTGGATAAGATCTATAGGTAAGTCGCATGTATCGGTACTGGAGAACACCGAGGATGGTACGTATTCTAGGACGCTCCTTTTGCTGTCGACGGTATGAATCACTACACGGCTGCCGCGATGGCCGAGATGGATGCGGTATCGCCCTTGGTGTCTCGCTACTATGTAGCTTATGCCGAGGCGCGGTGAAGGGAACGTTAAGAGGTATTGGTCTCTAAAGAGTTCTTTAACCTGGGTGGAATTTCTGATGTCTAGCGGCAGTTTGCTTATAGGGCTACCATTAACTAGGAGCCGCCCGTCAATATAGTTGTAATTGAGTCTCTGAGCTGTGGCTAAGGCGTTGGTCGGGCGTGTTATGTAAGTAACCCACGGGCCGACATTGGATGGGAATTGCCACTCGCCACACATCAGCTCGGCGCCCGGATCTTGGTCCGTCCCGTTGGCCCAGATGCGGGCGATAGCGCGGTTCAAGGCGGCAGGATGTTGGCGTATGGCGGACTTGACGATGTCTTGGATCGCGTACGCTATCTTTATATCCTGAACCAGCACGCCCTGTAGGGTCAGTGAGAGTTCCAGGTTCTGCTGCAGCGCTACTGAGGCCTGGATATAACTCTCGAGCTCATCGGCTAACATGTCTACCCCAGCGTGCTCCAAGACAATAAAGGTCCTCCGACAGAGCAGCGAAGCCCACAGGCAGTACTTGGCAGCGGCTTCACCTGCGCCGGATTTGGCGCAACGCCAGCGCTGCTCGCGGGTCTGGGCGATCTAAACCAGCGTGTCTTTTCGCGCTGCCTTGAGCAGCTCCTCTGCGGCGTTACGGCCACCCGGGTCTGCTAGCTAGAGGAGTTGGAGGTATAGGGTGATGAGCGTTTCCATGCAGTACACCTCGCGCTAGTTGGTGCGGATTATGTGGAGATGCCGCTCGATCTGCTCTGCTAAGCAGGTGCAGAACGAAACATCTTTAAAAACCACGTGAACGTCTCCTAGAGTGTCTTGGCGCTGCCGGGCTGGGCCGGCCTGCACGGCTAGCTGGCCGACGAGGTGCATGGCGTCCTCGGAGTTGAAGTTGAGGTGCGGCGAACCCAGCTCGCTGAGAAGCGTCATCTAACGTCGAGCCCGCCCTGAGAGCAATCGCTGGTACGACAGCAGCTTGCGTGTCGACATGTTGACGGGGCATCTTGCTTGGTTGGTAATGGTTTGGTACGACGATGGACTGTCTGGGTCATGGTGCGGGTGGGCTTCTAGCGGAAAGATAGAGCCCTGTAAGGCGGATGGTATGTGAAGGCTGCAGAGGTGGCTGAATGTTAGCGGCCTCTTGAGATTGTTGACCCACGTTGCCGATGCTGCGTCGTAGAGGCGGAAGTCTAGGCTGTACGGTAGGAGAACGGCGCTCTTCTCGGCTTTTATCTTGATCTGCTTGTAGTGTGACTGGAGGAAAGACTTCTTAGCCGAGGCAACTGAGAGGATTCGTTTTTCGGATATAGCAAAACCCTTAAGGGGTTCGTACTCGGTAAGTCGCATATGCGGTGTGGTTGATGATGCCCCCGGCCGGCTCGGGTATGCCAGCCTGCTAATAATGAACCAAGTTGCGTCTCGGTAAGCAGCTAGGTAGTTCGGCATACCAAGCTCAAGCAGTACGACTGCGCAGGCCCAAGATTCGGAAGGGAGAAAATCCTCATGGACAGGAACCCGGAGCTTTTTTCGCTTTTAGCAGCATCAACAGCACTCGCAGGTACGCAGGCCATACGCCCCGTTCGGCTTCTTAGGACAAGTGCAAGTCGTCTCGTCCAGACGTACGGTAAGAGCATCGTACTCGTCGTAAGCCTTCCTCCACCTCAATTCGGCTGCATTTCTGGCCTTCTGCGACTCGGTCTCAATCTAATACTGCAAGTTCTGCAGATCGGCCGACTCTGCCATAAATCGTGCGGCGAAGCACTCGCCGCTAGGGTCGCTTATAATTGTTTTCGCGCCAAAGCAGCAACGCTTACATCTGTCCCGGAGATAGCCCTATATCGTCCTAAGGCGTTCCATATCTTCGACCGTGGCAAGCTGGAGAACGTCGAGGAGTTCCGGAGAAAAGCCAGGGTGGTAGTCAAAAAGCAACAGGCATTTAGCCACAACACTCTCGTCTAGTTCAATCCACAGGCCGAGGATTCCCAAGATCGAGAGGCTAGCCTGCTCTGGGCCCGAATCGAAAGCGACACCCGTGTCGCTAACGACGTCGATGATTCTCCACGCCAGACGGCAGCATTAGTCAGCCGTCTTAGAGAGCGTCTGGCGTCCCCGAATATCCATCTCCAATTTAGATAACTTAAAACACTAAAGGATAAACTGCTATATCAGGTCACCGCCCGCACCGCTTTCTAACTCCACAATCTCTTCTAGGCCTCCTTTCCTCTTCCTTAAGGCTGCCAATTGAAGAATCCCATCTAGATACAAAACACTGTTGTTGAGAGAAAGGCGAAGGCTAGTATCGTCCGCCCGAAGGGGAAGTCTAGGAAAGATCGGCACAATCTCCGCCCGATAGTGACGCCACGTAGCTTTAACCTAGCTCGTAGCAGCCTGAATTGCGCCACGGAAGGAAATGGATGTCGACTCGAACAGCGACCAGTATTCCGCCTAGTGCTCTGGCAACGCCTCGGTCCTCTCCATTTCCAGCTTGGCAAGGCGCCGACAGAGTTTGGACCTAAGCAGAACCGTCATCTCGGGGGCAAGCTCAGCGGCGCAGTCCCTTAGCAGCTGGGAAAACAGGGCGCAGATCAAGAACTTATAGTAAGCCCGCCCTTTGTTGTTGCCAAGCGCCAGACAGAGATAACGCTGGACAGCGACGCGGAGCACGAGCCAATAGGGCAAGCGGCACCACGGAAGCTCTGCCTTATCGAGGTTAACGTCGTCTCGGACTCGCTTCCGCAGCATTGGGACGTGGACTGAGGATCCGATCGTTTCGAGCAGCGGCAAAAGCATCTGGCTGATCAAGGCGGGATTAGCCGAATCTCTTTCTTCTGGTATGGAAGCCCCAGCCTTGCGGCTTCGCGCTGCGAAGCGGTCGAGCGCCTCGGTGCTAGCTTGCTCGAGAAATGTGGCTAGTGTTTCCGTGAACGATGGATCTGAGAATGTAGCAAGAGGGATCCGCGCGGCTCTGCCAGGAAAATCCCACTGTAAGGCGCCCTCGGCAGCGAGGACCGCTTCAGAAGATGGGGATGCCTCAAAAGCCTCAAACACCACGTTGCCTTCATCGTCGTCGTCGTCGTCGTCGTCGTCGTCGTCGTCGCTGCTTCTCATTGAGGGTTAGGACCACTTATGCTAGAAATTTAGATTCGGAACAGCGCACACATTCTGCGAGTGCGAAAACGTGTAGCAAATACTTACCTCGGCAACAGCCGAACGAGGATCGCGCAGTTTTGCTCCTCTATATACAAGACCACCGGACAGTCAACCGACAAGCTGGAGAATGCGCGTCGTATTGACGCTCGGTCAAAGCGGCACCGGTGGAGATCGAGGCATATGAGAAGCTGTTGGCGAACGAACCGCCAACACCTGTGCGCCCTTTGGCCGGGGAGAGCGCGCAGGGCTTCGCAAGCGCCAAGAAGGCGCGTTTGCAAGTTGTCCCCGACTGCTTGGTCGTTGGGGTCCCGGCATCCCGGAAGCTTGGGCGGCAGGACAACGTGATTAAAGACGGACTCGAGAAGAGAAGCCATTTTTGAAGTTGTTGACTGGATAAGCGAACGCAGAGCATTCTCCAAATCTTTACGCCTGTGGGCGGGGAAGTTGGCTGCCTGACTGAGGCCTACCATAATGCCCGACTGAGGCCTACCATAACGCCCCATTTTGTGGCAGCCCAACAAGCATTCCCGACTGCCGGGTCATGGACTTGGGCGGAGGCTTCACACACCAATCGGAACCTGACACGCTGCATCAACCTGCATTGATTTCAGGGCTGCGTATTGGACCAGAGGGGACACAGTGGGCAGTGAATTGGCGACGCCATTGTGCTGAGTGCTGAGCAGGATGTGTGCCGAAGGCAGTAAATCGTTCCCTCTCCAACTAGCAGAAGGGCCCTGAAAGCATTCTAGGCAGCCACGCAAATCATATCAATCGAGAATACGTACAACCATCCAGCTTCATGAACCACGTAACCAAAAAGAGTCCTGCCATCAACTCATGCCCCCCCCAGGTACATTGATATTCCCAGCATTCGAACCCTGTGTCCTCGGCGGACGCCTCGCCTCACGAACACCAACCCCCGCACGCTTTACTCTCGCGGATCCGTCATTATCATCCGAGTCATCAATGCTGTAGACGTCCTTGGCCTTGTTTGCCGGCTTGGGGCCCGGCTTTGCCGTGGAGGTCTTTGCCGTCTTTGCGGGGGCTTGTCCGATAGTGTCTGGGGAGAGGCCTTCGTCTTCCGGGTTGCTGTCTGAACTTGACGAGGAGGAGTCGTGTGAGGGATTTCCGGGGGTTTTTCGTTTGAGGGAGGCGTTTGGTGGGTTTCTGCTCATGTTTAAGGGCTGGGGGAAGGAAAGGGTTAGCTAGGTGTGATTGCAGTTTGTTAGGGGTTGGGATTAGGTACAAGGGGGAAAGGGGTAAGTGAGAAAGAGTGGAGATTTAATTACCATGGCTGATCTCCTTGCAAACAAATGTTTCCGAGGGGCAGCGGCAGCAGCACTTTCTTTCGGGTTGTCGACTGGTCTGAACCGCGCGGTCGCAGTACCAGAATGGCTTGTGTCGGCCCCTGTCGACAGACCAGGAGTAATGATCCCGGTCCCTGTAGTCTGTCTTTCCCTGACAATATCGCTCACCACCCGAATCGAGGCCGATGATGATCGCATTGGGGCATCTTGCGGTTGCCGGGGCGTCATTTCTTGCCCTTCCACACGGGGAGATGGAGAGAATCTAGGGACCACGGCTACCTTCCGTTGCCGCTCCGCACGGTAAGCATCGTACTTTGTCTTGACATCGTCGAAGCACAACTGGGCCGTTTGGACACGCTCTGAGAAGTCTGGGATTCTCTTTGCCGCGCTGGCGAGGATGTCGCCGTATTCATCGTCGGGTCCAAGGTTGTTCGCAGATCTGACGAGCCAGTCCTTGGTATCTCTCAGATACTTGTCGATTTCTTTGATATCGTCCAGCCATATTTTCTGTTGCATTTGTCCAGAGAGAGATGGCCGCTGGTTTACGACGATGTCCGGGATGGTGGTTCCGAAGTCGGAGAGAATCTTTCCTCTGGGAAGTGTTGGGAGCATGTCGATGTTATTGCTAACACCGGTGGAGCTGGGAAGATCTGAGCTATCGGGGCGACCCAATGGAAGTTGCTCAACTCGCGGGCCAACAAGACCTAGAGCGGCGAGTGTTTCGTACTCTCTGAAGTTCGTGGCTTTTGAGTCTGGCTGCACGTCGTCAAAGTATCCCGGGCGGATGTTCAGAATATCCGGAAGCCATTCCAGGACATCTGAGATATGTTCTTGAATCCACTTGGTGAGGTTCGGCCGAACTACATACCCCGCTTCGTGGAAGTGTGCGTACACACCAACGAAGTCGAGAAAGTCGTTCTTGGTGATCGTAGTGTTGAACTTGATGTAGCGCTGAATCTTCTGAACGCGGGGATCTCTCGCTGACCCCATTTTGAAGTCTTCGGCCACCTGCATTGTTGCCGGCCGAGAAATAATAAGGGCCCAGCTAGTCGCGCACTCATCGTTTAGCTATTCGCGCACTCATACCCCTGAAGGGTTAGGGTTATGTATGGCCCAGATTATCTCGCATCCAGGCCACGTCCAACCCATTCATTGCCACCATAAAAAGGCAATCATATTTTGCAGTAATCTACGCCTTCAATTGATAATACAACTAATTCTACATGTTTTCTATAGGCCTTGCTCGTGACTGGGCCAAACGAGCAACGTAGTAGTAGTCTAGTAGTGAAACCGAAAGTCCTCGGAAACCGCGTTTCTGAGCCAAGCTAACAACGTAGTAGTAGTCAAACCGAAAGTCCTCGGAAATCGCGTTTTTCAGCCTTCATTCGCTGCCTTAGCTGCCTTGGCCTTGGCCGTTAGTTTCACCACTCGGCCGCTCCTGGTCCGTTTGACGGGCGGCTTAGGGACAATTTCGTCCTCTGCCACTAAAGCTTTGGTGGCAGTCCCCGGCGCCGCCCGCTTCTTCGACCGAGTAGTTGCTTTCTCGGAGGCAAGAAGTAGTGATGGGCGAGGCCTTGCGCGAATTATTCTTCTTCTTTGTGGTTCCTCCTCTTCATCCTCTTATTGAGCCTTAGCCTCAGGTGCCTCCTTCTGGTGTAACTCAGGCGTAGGCGAGCGTATGATCTCCCACGCTGACAGTGTTTGACGAATACTAAGCTTCAGAGGTGTAGAATTACCTTTCGGAGGCCTGGGTACAGTCTTAACTAGTCGCTTTCGGTTTCTCTGAGGCTTTAGGGTCGCTAGTGATATTGGGGTTCTTGGAGGTTGTGAGGCCGTCGGAGTTTTTGGCTCTAGATTGATGGCGTGCTTAGAAGGCATTATAGCGCGTTTGTTTCTCGGTCTTCCTCGTGGCTTCTCGATAACTTTAGGATCTTGGATCCGAAGGTATAGGTTTTATTCATTCTAGTACTGTTAGATCTGCTAGTAATCTTAATTGTAGAAACTTATAAGCCTGTTTTTAAAATGCCAATAAGGATAAACATCCTAAAGTTAGAGATATTTCTCAGTGGTGATGATGGCGTAGATCTTATACCGGTAAGGAAGGCTATAACTTTGCGATAACGAACAGTAGGCCTTATTGCAGGGTTTAAGAGGCTTAGCTGCGCGCGTTATTGTAAGAAACGCTACCTTTACGAATTTATACTCCTCGTTAATTAGTACTAGCGCTCTAAAGGTTATCTTCATGGCTAGCTTACTAAGATAGTTTCAAGTAAGGTATTCTTATATGGTTTTAATACCCTTATACGCCTTAACCTTTATAATTAACTTAAGCTGGCGTTTTACAAGCGCCTTAATTAACTTAACAAAGGTGAAGATAAAAGACCGGCCAGTAAGGAGATAACTTTTGATGTTAAAGTTGCTACTCTTGGTAGGTGAAGTTACTATAATGCCGAAATTCCTGTAAAGCTTAATGTAACAGTAGGCCTATTATTCGTGTAAAGGTATCCACTGTTTTTAGATATATTAAAGGAGGCTTAATATGTCGGTAAACTTGGCTTTAAAGGCTAATTAGGCCTTAAAGAATAGATCTTTAATAAGCACGTATATTATTAGCCTGAATATCTCTTTAACACTGTAATAATCGTAAGGATACTTAATTAGTATTAGTTTAGAAACATTAGGCTTAGGCTTATAGTCTTAAATCTCAGCACGAAGTCTAATTAAGGCTGCCCACTCCTAAGTATTTAGTATTAAGTTAGTTTACTCTCGCTTTTGCTTATTCTCAGAATCGACCTTCTTCTTATTAATAAGAGTAAGCTTCTTCTTAACGTTAAGCTTAATGTTTATTATAATATAGAAGATACAGATCTGTTACTGAATATTAAGGAAGATCTCCGCGATTAAGGCCTTTAGCTTTTTATAATAGTTAGTTATAAAGATTAGCGGTTCCTTAACTTTATACTTAACTTAGAGCTCCTTTATCGTAATGATAAGGAAGTTATAAATATTACGTCGCTTATTATTAATAAGGTTAAAGAAAAAGTTAAAGATATAGTATAAGCTTATCATACTAGTGACTTAAAAGAGAGGGTACTTAAAAAGGTTAGTCTTATACGTTATATCTACTTACGTAAGCTCCCAGTACCTTACTGTCATCTTTATAAAGCTCTTAGTTGTAAACACTAAGCTAACAAGCTCCTCCTTTACCTTATCTGCCTATTTAACTCTATATAATATACCCTTAGTATCAAACGCAGTAATAAGAGCGCCAGTAGGTGTGCGACTGCCCAGCTCCTCGCGCCTTAACTCCAACCTGGTATTATAAATATCCTTATCAATAAGGGTGCTTTCGGGGAACTGATCGGCAATGAGGGAGCTAACCTCTCTAATATAAATACCGGGGTGCCTTAATGCTTTAGCGATAGCTTTAACGATAGCAGGGTCGTGGCGGTTACGGTGTTAGGGATGCGTAAAGGGATGAGTAAAGGGAGTGTAGTTATATTTAGGTGCCTTAGGGTTATTGTAATACAGTTAACTAATGGCAGTTTTAATAGCGTATCCTTTTTATAAATAACTACACTTCCTTATAGTTAACTTTCTTAAACTAACGCCTTTAGACTTCTGTAGCTTACCATAGCGGTTACAGATAATATCGTACCGTGTATATTCGCCCTTGTTTCAAGTACAGCCCTCACAATTACGACTGTTCTACCATATTACAGTAAACCCTCGATCTTTAACCTAGTCGTTAACGGTGCTCTGTAGGGCTTGAATGGTAGGGGAGAGGAAGCTGGTTAAGGGTCTGGGAATAACTTTATCGTCGCTATTATCGTCATTATCGTTATTGTTATCGCTCTTGTTATGGTGGGTTTGGGCCTCATGGTCGCTTGAATCGGAAAAGCCCTCCCAGGTCTCAGAATCGCTGGAATCGCTGGAATCGCGCGAATTGACCGTAGGGGCTGTAAGGAAGGCTGGGCTCGAGGATCGGATCTCAATGGCGTTGTCAATTGAACCACCACGGCGTGAGGTCTGCCCCGTATTGGCTGGCATCTTGACGATCGCCACGGATGGTAACGGCTGGACGTGTAAATACGCAGGGGTGATTCCGAGGCCTTAAAAGTAGTCGAAAATGGCTAATTTACCCATACAAAACGCGCTGGATTGATGGGACAAGGCGTTGTTGATTGGCAGGGTGGTTGCGTTGTGTCGGCCGATTGCAGAAAGTGGCAGGGTTGGTGACTGGGGATGTGTGGCATGGAAAAAAATCATATGTGGGGCCATACAGAACCCTAACCCCTGAAACCCTTCAGGGGTATGAGTGCGCGAATAGCCAAACGATGAGTGCGCGACTAGCTGGGCCCAATAATAATGCCAAACATACAGTAGGTGGGTACCCAGATTTTATACCATGCACGGATCCTTGGCTGTGAACGCTGCAACCTCATATCTTTTTTCTGGCAATCAATTGCCAGCGGTTCGTCGATGAGGCCTCCTCAACACGTCAGAGTATCATAAAGTATTTCGCCGGGGTAATATGTGGGGCGCGCCAGAGTGACGGCCACTTTTCGGAGAAGGTAACAAGGTGCCAGAGGGTGGTCGCATAGTCATCAGCCATGGTCTTTTTCGCAGCGCTTAGTTTGAGGCCCGACGATTCGTTCATTGCAACAAGGGTGTGTTTCCGCCTACTAGACTATCCCATTTACGAACTTCGACTTCATGCTTTGAAAGTTCTCTGCCTTCACCACAGTGTTAATGACAGTATGGGAGATGAAGACACTGTCTGAGCGAAGATGCACATCAAGAAGCGTGAATCGGTTTCCTACCGACCTCTCTAGTCACCCCCCACAAAATTGTCTGACCAAGTCCGGATTAGTCGTAGAGCCTGCTTGGCGGCGAGGATTGGCCCAAGGCGACTGCGGATGCTTTGGGACATGCATGTAGTCACGTGAGACTGTGCCGATTCGGGTCTCCTGCGTTCGATCCGCGGCGCTTCGAACCGCCAATAGCTCTCCGCACTTCGAGGTGTCTTTTTATCGCCGTCGCCATCCTGAGCTACGACAAAAATGGGGCTCTTCCGTCTTTCAAATGAGCTCCTTGATACTGTTGCCAGGAGTCTTATCCCGCAGATGCACACAGCCTTGGGCGCCGACTCGCTGGATTCGAGCGTCAAGGAGGGCCGGCGCGCCCTCTTGGCGCTGGTCAAGAGCTGCCGGAAGCTAAACATAATCGCAACTCCTCACCTCTACCACACCGTGTGCATCACAGACCTCGGCGGTCTCTTTGACTTCCTCGGTGTCCTCGTCTTCAATGACCACCTTACAGACCTGGTCAGGGTACTCAATATAACGGCTCCGCTCGACGAATACCTCGACAGCGACTCGGAGGAGAAGAGCGAGGCAATTTTCGGACGTCTCACTCCCGAGATGAGAGCTTACACACATCTTACCCAGTGCTTCGGGGATTTCGATGAGCCATGTGAACTTACGTGTGACAACCGCGACAACTATGCCGAGTCGGCCTGTGCCCTGATCTTGAGCCTAGTGCCTAGGCTAGAAGCCTTGTACATGCAGGTGCCAGACCACCACGTCGGAGAATACGAGCGGCTGATCGAGTTCTTCGAAGAATCTTGCCAAGATGACAGCGGATTCGCCAGCCGGCTCTCACTACTATCTCTGACGGCCGACCCCCGCACCGATGGCTCTCTTATGCCCGCTCAGATGGTTCACAGCCTCATGGGATCCGGCAACATCAAGCACCTTGAGCTATCTGGAGGAAACCTGATCGGCGGCAGCAACGACTCGGCACCCAGCTGGCGCAGCCTCGAGATGGCCAAGGTCTTGAATGCCTACACGACTGGAGCATGGTGGTATCGGATGTGTAAGGACGCAGGGCCGAAGCTGAGGGCGATCGACATCAGCATCGCCGGCGGCTACAGCCAGATCGTCGTCCCAAACCAGCCGGGCTACAACGAAGCCTTCCTGCTGTGCGCCACGTCGCTCGAGTCCCTCCGTCTGGACTTCGTTGGCTTGAGCCACACCGCGGCGCACCTAGGCCCGACCGGGCGGCTCTCGTGCCTCCCGTCGATGCAGCGGCTCGCGCGTCTCGAGGTGCCGCTCACCCTCATCTTCTCTTCCCCGGCCGTGATGGAGCCCGTCGACATCTGCGACCACCTCCCGCCGTCGTTGCGCATCATCTACCTCCACGAGGTCTACCTACCCTGGGGGTCCGACATGCGCAGCACGAGTGTGGATAATGACTTGGTGGCGGCGCACGGGAGGTTGCTGAAGCGCAGCCTGTTCCAGATGGTGCTCGAGAGCAGCCAGAAGCTCCCGCTGCTGGAGCGCGTGTGCATCGACGGGGAGGTTGAGGGCTGGGACTTTGACGCGACCGAGCTGGGCGACCTGTGCACGGAAGACTCCCGGCGCGGGCGGGATATCGTCGTGGACTGCGTTACGCTGCAGAGCAAGCACCAGGGCTCTGTGGAGTAAGGGGTGGTGGCTCGGGTCTTTTGGGATGATGTGTCGAAGGCGGTCTCGTCAAAACTGCTGTGGGTTAGTTCAATGGGCGGCCCGAACTCGCGTTCTCCGCTGGGAACGTGATGGTTACCTGTCTGCAGAAGCGAATAAACAGCGTCCACTGGGTGTCGGGTATCTGATTTGTTGGTTCAGAGACTTTAAGTCCGGAAAGCTACTGCCAGCATGCAGCCATAGTTTGGATTAGGTGGTTTTGCTTAGCCATCTGTGAATACCGGCCCCAGAGTCAATAGGCATGGGTAGTGAAGGCAACCAATTCCACACACTATAGAATGGAGTAGGGATGGCCTACGGCTGGTTATTCACCATCATGACTCCCGCGACCTCCGTTCCTGCGCACGCCATGATTCCTCGATGAGGCTACGGAGGGGCATGTCGGGCACGGCGCTGAGCGACACCATGGCGGGGCGGAGCGGAGCAAGAACTAGATCCTGGCCAACCCGTGAAGTCCATGCCGATAGATAGACTTGGCTGCATCGCGCCATCGGAGTGTGTTTGAGTCTTGGCCTGGCATCGTCAGCTGGTGGAAGGGCACTGTCTACATACACAGGCAGCATGGTAGTGCTGTGACCCCTGCCATTGCTTTTGAGAACTTGGAGGCTCGTCTTATTCCGGACAATAGCCAGGAGTGAAACCCCATTCGGCCGGGCGAGACCAGATACTGTGCGAGAATACTCGACTATGGGAAGGGCGGCGTATTATTCTTCACTAGCCTCGGACTCCAGAGACACCTGCAACCTCCTGTTCCGTGGGACCCCGCAATGCCAGGGAATACGTCGGCAGATCCTGTCGGGGACCGGGCTGGCATAACATTTCGGCGTGTTGGACTGGTTGTTGGTAATTTTTGTGGCAAACTCCATTATGGCCACTTTTACGATCCAGATGAAAGGGTCGAGTATCGGTAGATTACTGTCGTCTAGTAGAAAACGATACAAGTCCAACTGCCAAGATTGGTAGATTCGATCCTCTATTATGGCGCAGGCAGAGAACTACCCCAGCTTTACAAGCAAGCACAGCCCACTAGAACTTCGATCGTGGTTCTCGCTCAGCTTGGGCATTCGGGAGGGGATTGTGGGTCGAGGATGTGATGGGCGGAGGGCAGGGTTTATGCAGCGCACGGCAAGTGATTGACTGTTGAATCGAGTTGTTACGGTATCTAACTAGGAGGTAACTATCTTGGGTAACGCACCTGGGTTTCATGATGAATACGTAACCCTCAAGGAGATCTGGAAAAGGTTCCAATGACTAACTAAGAAGGAATAAGGAATTTACCAGGCTCCCAAAGCGCGAGCAAGCTTTGCGAACTTCAAAGAAATCGCCCGTAGTATAAGCGTTAGAGCATTCGGTCGCACGCCATGGGCCTGTCAGCTGCTCCAATCGAGGGACAGAGAGTCTTTACGGTGTGGTGTTTGGAAATAGAACAATTCCTAGGTCCCGAAGGTTATTCTCGATATCATCTGCAGCCTTATCACTAACAGAAATACTCCAGCTTTGCTAAAATCCTTAACCGGCGAAGGGTGTCAGACGCGGGGACATTACCCCGCATTGACTCACTTACATAGCCTTCAGCATCTGCTGCCTGCCGCCACCCCTGAAATTTTTTCCCCTTTACAAAACAAAATCTGGCCCTTTACCCCCTTTTTTACAAACCAAAGGATTAGCTTATAATTGTTGCTTCCGGTTCGCAGTAGCAGCAGCCATGCCCTGGCACCTGAAGAACCGCTTCAACGCGTACACGGAGACCACTGAGATCCGGTATGCCATTTGGGGTACGAAATATCTTCCATAGTGACAATTGTTGCTCCGCCGCTAATAGGTGTCATATCTCAAGCTCTATACGCCAGCGCAATTTCCACATTTCGCAATGGCGGGCTCCGTGCTCTCAACATTCGAGTGGTGCGCGACGCAGGTTTCCACCTGTGGTACGCGACGCTAAGTCCGCTACCGATTCACATTTTCCCCCGTTTTCTCACAGAGAACTATATGTGGCAACCATTCTAACCTCTCCCATCCGGATCCGGATAGGCCCTCTTATTCTTGAACACGAACAATCCAAGACTCCGATACCGCGCCTTGTCTCTGCCGCTAGCGGTGTCGTCCTTGAACTTGGACCAGGACTTGGCAACCAACTCCGCCACTTCGATAAGAACAAAATAACCCGGGTCCTTGGTATCGAGAACAACGCGAACTTCATACCCGACCTCGAACGCCAAGTCCAAGAACAAAACATGCAAGGAATATATGAGATCGCGGTGTGCGGTGTGGAAGAAAGTGACGTCCTTCTTGAGAAGCACGGCATCGGCGCTAGTGAGAGTGTTGATACAGTGCTGAGTGTCCAGGTCTTGTGTTCGGTGCCGAACGCCGACGCGGTCATGAGAGAGATGTATCGCGTCCTCAAGCCCGGAGGTAAATTTGTGTTCTACGAGCATCATCGTAGTGGGGATTTGGCCACAAGGGCTGTGCAGTGTAAGCAGGCGTCTATATCCTCTATACCTAGGTAGGCGATTGCGGGGGCAGCACTGACGAAGAACTTGATAGATCTCCTGAATCCACTATGGCGACTTTTGATGGGTGGATGCAGCATGACGAAGAATGCGGAGGCGGCTGTTGTCGCAGCCGGTGAGTGGGAGGATCTCGGTAGCATCGAAAGGGAGGAGAATCCTTGGACTACATTCCCGAGAATTTATGGAGTATTGGTCAAGGCTAGAGGTAGAGGAGCCGATGAATAGGTAAGTAGATCGGGGTTGCTGAATGGCTCGAGATGTCCCAAACCAGCTTCAACTCTGGGGCGAACGGCGTTAAGGAGCTGGCGAATAGTCGCCCCTGGGGGTACGTAGAATCGGAGGATTTTGCCGAGAGGTTATGTTTAATGCCATCGTCTGGCAGAAGCGTCCAGCCTATCTAGCGCAGCCAGGCTAGTCACATTCTCTGTTTTTCACAACTTCGCATTAGTGTTCATTCTCGTGTGGACTAGTCCTAGCAGCACTACACACCAACAAAGGCACTGCAAAAATAAAGCCGTGCATATCCCGGCCTCAGCCTCTCGATCTCCTCCTAAGCAATGACCACCATCGTCTTATTCCCGCTCAATAACACCAACAACCCCTCATTCTCGCCTTTCCAGTCTCTCTCTCTCTTCTATTATTAACTCGACAGATTCTGGCGACTAATTTGGGCACCAGACGACGCGAAGGTTTCATCACATTGTTAGACGCGTCTCCCCAATGTCTTGCTGTTCCCCAAGCCACGGGTAGGAACGCCACCATCCACAAACATCACCTGGCTTCCCGAAAAATGCGGCTGTGCCAACGCGCACAAAATGGGGTCGACAATGAACCTTAGGCTCCCCCGCTAGCAGGGGCATGGTGGGCGGGAGAAGGCTGCCATCTGGGCGGACTAAGCACTGCGTCGCCCCGGTAGGAAGCGTCATGCACGCGGCAAAGAGCTATATGTCGCTCGAGTCGCAATCAGAGAAGAGCCAAAGAAGACGGAAGCCTGGAAAAATAAGGAGGTCCTCACGCCGCACCGTAGCTTACATCACTTTACGCCGTAGCCTACTGCAAACCCGATTTGTAGTTTACTAATACTTTATTCCCAGATTTTATCTAGAAGGAGGATGTCGCTGCCAAGTTCACCGTGCAGAATGAGGGCCAGCGTACGCTGCCGTTCTCACTCAAGGGCGGTCTGTCGCTTCAGCGTGGCCCTAATAATGCGAACGGCACGCTGGCAAATGATGTTTGGGCTGTGAGCATCTTACAGCAAGTCAGTTGCTGTAAGCCCCGAAAGACTGCTTAATTAAGCTTCTAACATGGCTGAAAGGGGATTTTGCCAACTCCCATGTATGAGTAGAAATGCTTCGACCCAAAGTCCGAGCATCGAAGGAGGTGAGATTGGAGCAGCACCCTCGTCCCCGTCGGTACTAACTCAATGCACTCGGTGATCAGCCGCCTCACTAAGACATCCTTATTTATTTCCGCCTCCTGTCCTGATAGAGCTGGCAGCCGGCCATAACAGTTACACCGCAGGTCTCGGTCAACAGAGATTAGTCTTAGCACAGGGGCTCTCCTAACTAGTTGTAGGGGGTGTGGTTTCTGTCAGGCGGCCGTTTAGTTTGCCATCATCTACAACAACGAGACTTGGATTGGTATCAATGAAGTATTGGGAGGTTTCCTGGTAAAATTTCATCGACGCTCGGTTGCCGGGTAAAAATGGTCCAGGACATCTCGTAGTGGGCGGTCTGGCCCCAATAATAAGCACGGGCGCCTGCATTCAAACCTAAACCCTGCCACGGGAGCCTATCGGCAATAGCGGATATTAAGCCGAACAAAACATCATGATGGTCATACGTGTCCAGGCGAATACGGGCTGCGGCCGAAGAAATCGAGTGTTTTATAGTGTCGTTGGCAAACTACAGTTTCCCTGACGTACTTCCATCAGCCCACTTGACACCGAGCACCAGTACATGGGTTTTAATGCCCGACATCACCGACACAATGACGTAAATATCCCAGGAGTCCCTCGCAAATATAGCAAGCATGACTTACTCGTCAACTACATTCGCGGGAACGATATCAAATGAAACCTTCCCACCGTCGACGAGTGAACCGCTCGCTTGGAACTCTTTCGTTGAGGAGCCCTACCAACCACCTGACAATCAAGGTTGATGTCATGACAGTGGATCCCTTTAAACCGTCTTCACATTGTCTGGATCTGATGCTTCAATCTCGAAGCCTTTTGGTTCTCATTTACTCGATATTGTTTCATTCTCGACATATGATTGACTCTTGAGACTGGGCTGGCGAGTAAGTACAGACTCGGTGCTGCCGGATGGTGTATATAATGGCCGTTTAGTCCCGTAGGAATACCAGGGTTCTTGTCTTCATCGCTCCAAGGGCAAGACAGATAATCCAACCACACGCAATATAACCCAAGCCAATATGAAGCTTCTCACTTCTCTCACTTCTCTCTTCTCTTCCCTCTCCCTTGCGGCTGCCCTGCCAGCCGAGTTCTCCCCCAATGTGGTGCCCTCGCACGTCCGGGTCGTCGGTGTGTCCCTCCTCGGATCCGGCTGCCCCGCCAATTCGGCAGACGTGCAGATCGACGCGACCAAGTCGCTGATGGAGATCACCTTCTCCGAGTACATCATCCAGACGGGCCCTGGCACACGGGCGTCGGACTGGCGCAAAAACTGCAAGCTGACGCTCAACATGGAGTTTGACCAAGGCTTCCAGTTCTCGACGCTGGCGACGGATATGAAGGGCTTTGCACAGATCCCGGCCGGTGCTCGCGGCCAGTGCACAAACGTGTTTGACTTTACCGGCGTGCAGGGCCAGGCGGCGTACGCGATTCGGCTTGACGGACCCCGCGAGGGCCCCTTCGATCTCGCGGCCGACCCGGACATCGTGTCGTGGTCTCCTTGCGGTGGCCAAACGGCCATCATGAACCTCAACACGCAGTGCAATATTTCTCCGACGCAGCAGCAGGCGTTGATTGCGGTACGCGGATCCTACAAGGTGCAGATCGTGTGGAGGGAGTGCTGATTAAGATTGTTGTGGTCTAGGTCGATCGTATCAGCGGAAAGATTACGGTTTTGGTCAACATTGCTTGGCGCCATTGTTAGCTGTTTTTACGCCGAAATACGGCGTGCTGAGTTACAGGGTTGTTTTTGGGTCTAATGTTCAGAGCAAGAAAAGTACAAAAATCTTTTGGGTGGCTGGACTGTGTGGAATAACTGCTAGGGTATCTCGAATTGGGTTGATAAGCTTTGAGTTGTGTCGAGCCAAGTTTCTGCATCGAGATCTGTGCAGTGTCCATGTGCATCAACGTGAATGACGCTTGAACAGGCATGCCCACAAGAATACTACCTAGGTAGCGGGCGTAATATGCGTTCAAAGATTCGATGATTCACTGAATTCTGCAATTCGCATTACTTATCGCATTTCGCCGCGTTCTTCATCGACGGCCAGAAGCAAGAGATCCGTTGTTGAAAGTTTTAACTTATTTATAAGCTACTCAGAGATGCCCAAAAAAACAAGAGTTTTGTCACGGCTAAGCAATAGCGCAATAAAAAGACAAAGCTTCAGAATGATCACTGTTGTAATTGTGGAATTCCAGGAGGCTGGGGGCGCAAGGACCACTCCAGTCACGTGTCATCAGAGGTGGGGCGCGGGGTTAAGCCCTGCACCACGCCGTGAGAAGTTTGTAGACCTAGGAATGGCAAACGTGTGAAAGCAACGGCCAAGTGCCTGATGATCATGATCAGTCAGACTGCAATCGGCGGACGGGGTCCGGGTCTGATCTCTGCCGGCTGCCGTGATTGGATTGGCCAGAATGCTCTTGGACAGCTGGTGGCGTGATCGAATCACCGTGACGGCTGGGATGCTAATAAACAGACGAGAAGCTCAACCGCGAACTGCTGACACAATGGTGCAACAATTAAAAAGGAGACGTGCAAACTTCCGAGAACCTTATAAATCATTGAAAAATACACGTTGCGCTACCCAGACCAAATCCACATCACCACCGGCCGACAAGAGCAGAACCACGCCTTGCAGCAAGCGCGCGACCAGCTTGACCCGCAGGGCAGTCATCAATGTCCAAAACCTCGGATCCGCGAGCTCTGGCGACCGCCCAGATTTACAAGTACGCCAAGGTCGTGCGCACCAAACTCGTCCGAGAAGCGTCGCGCCCGGATCATCGGCTAGGTCGGCTCGTCGGACATGTGAATTTGCTTAACGCGCTTGTTGAAAACCTCGACAGGGAGTATGTTGACAGGCTGGAGTACGATGATAGCGACGAGACGAGTCGGTATCTTGACTGTGTAGAGAGCGCCAAAATAGAGCAATACAATCAGCATCACGAGGAGTACGACTCCTCAAGCAGCAATGATAGAGATAACAACCTGGACTTATCGGGCTTGGGGAATAAGTGGCCATGTTTGGCCATACGAAGATCCTGGAGGAGTTTGTCGAGAATCTCCCTGGTAAACCCACCGCACAGGCCCTTCTCGACCGTGCGCAGCACGTTGCCGCTTCGTGCGGACGACTTTCGTGAGTCAAAGTACTTCTCATCTCCAAGGCCGACCCATCCGTCTCGTATGACTACTGTTTCCAGATGGACGACCGGAATAGTACGTCTGCCAAAGTCGTTGAGCGGCCTGGTGACGCAATGCTTGTCGCCTCTCGCGACGTTCTCCGGTATTTCTATGCTGAGGCAGCGAAGACAGAAGAGCCACAGGGTTATCCCATAGGAATGCCTCGGCCGCCAGGACCCAACACCGCAGAGCTCGGGATGGATACAGCGCCTTCTCCGTTACCACAGCGCCCCATCCAGCTCACCTGGCCCGCCCAGACCACCAAACTCTCTCCCAGCCCATTTCCACAGCTTACAGTCCAGCTCAGACACTCCGACCCATGGCGTCCAATCGATATCGAGCACAGGAAGTTCCACCACGCTCCCGGCCGCTCGAATCAGCAGCAACACGAGCATGTACGGGTCGTCGTACAGCACCTCATCAGCGTCCGTTCTCCGCAGCAGCGGGCCGCCACAGTTCGGCAGCTCGTCTTCCAGCGCCAGCATGAATCCCTACATGCAGGACGGGTCGTGCCAAGTTGCCTATCCGCCGCCAAATCCGATAGCACACGTCGATAACAACAGAAGCAGGCGAGATACCGGATATGCGGGTTACGATTTCGGTAACGGCTACTATGTTAAATCACCTAGTACCTCCGCCGTTACTCGCCGAGCTTGAAGTATCGACTTACGAGCTCAGGACGATAGCGGAAAAGCCAGAAAATCCGCCGCTGCAGTATGTGGCCGGGGATGATGGAGCGGGCAAGTATCGTCGGTCAAGGATATGCGGGTTTGAGTATCTCGATCGGCCGTTGTGGGTGCGGGGAGATATTAGAGGGAAGAAGGAGAAGGTGTGACTGGGGGGTCTTATCAAGGATTCGGCGATGAGTAGTTGATTACTACCTATAAGAGGGTGGGCCTTCTGGTTGGTAAAGATGCTCTGGGGGTCTATCGCAATGTTAACGCTTGGGTTGGATGGATTGGGTAGATTGGGTAGATTGGACGAATCTGGGTATATGAAATATCCTTTTTCGTAATTACCTTTGCCCATAACATTACTAACTCCGGCTTAGGCCCGGCTTAGGATTTGCTCAGGATTAGCTTAGGCTTGCTTACCTTTGCTCACCCAAATTGCCATTTTCGGCAGGCCGCGCCACAGTAACCGTCTTCGGATGAGGCTCTTTTCTTTTTAGCAACCGCCTACCTATGTAAATTCGCTCCGAAATCAGCTAATGTCATTCCACTTTCCCATTAATGACCGACTTCGGCAGCCGCGTTTCGAAAACCCCTGCCTCATAACGCAGGGCCAGTCTGCCGGCCTCCTTATTGTCAGAATTTAGCACTCATGGCCAATTGTGGTGATAGTTATGTATTGTTATTCTGTGGAAGAGAATCTCTGGCCTGCAGGGTCCCCTATTACCAAGCCGGCTACATCCGCGAATGGCTCCAATTACTTATATAAGCTGACACACCCCCTCAACCGCTGGCTCGTTAGCCGAGGTGGTGGTTAAAGCTATTTACAGACCTAATTCCGGAAATCCAGCCTCTCCACCTTCGATCAGGTCCTCCAAGGCTTCTTCTTCTTCTTCCAAGAGTGGCTGCGTGCCTTATGTATTTAACCGTTCCGTAATATCTTCCACACCAACTATAGCTCTAAACCGCTTAAAATCGTCGTTACTAAGAGCCTTTATAAGGCTATCAGCTACCTGTTCCTTCGTATTAACGTAATTAACTGTAATCTTACCATTAGCGACTTTCTCGCGTAATTAGTGGTTGTAAATATCAATATACCGTAACTTCGTTTACAAGGTTATTATATCCTTCGTGATAAGCCGAATTGTTTAGAGGTTATTACATTAAATTAGTATCTTGTTATTATTAAGCGTAACGCCAGCTTCTTAAATAAGGCGTAGTAAGAAGAGTGCTTCTTTAATGCCTTATACTAACGCTAGCAGTTCAGCCTTAATAGTGGAAGTTATCACTATATCTTACTTATTAATGTGCTAATTAATTACTTTACCAAATAGCTTCGTTACGTACGCCTATAAGTTACAGTAATTAATAATATTATCGGCAAACGAGGTATCGGTTTAGGTTTCAAAGGTATTATTACTCCTAAGCTTAAATGTGTAATTACTTGTTAAAAGGAGGTATTAAATTACTTAGTCTGCGGCCGTAAGGTGTTTAAGGTTAGGATTAAGGTTAAATTATGTAAGCTGTAATACTGTAAAGGTTATGTCTGGCTTGGTAAATACTATAGCGTACAGAATTAAGCTAGTTATCTGTTAATAGTTAGTTATTTCTTTATAGGAGGCTTTACCTTTATATAGTAATAGTTTAACGTTACTTATTAACGTTAAATAACTACTGTAAGTTCCGTTAAGAAATTAATCTAGTTTATTAACGTAGTTAGCTTACGATAGGTAAACGGTACGATTTGCGTGGTTATGGACTATTACTACTCTTAAGAACTACTATAGATCTTTACTGCCTTAAAGGGTGTATTGTTACTTGATTAAGGCTATTAGGGCCTCGGCCTTCTGGCAGCTTCCTTTCTTAAAGGCGATAATAATATTATTAACGTAGAAGAAGATAATTACGCTGTCCTTAATCCAGTAATAAGGTTTATAAAGCATTAGCTTACAGCTAAGGTTCTTTAAGGTGGTTGTGAAGTCTTTCTACTAGAGTAATAGTGACTCTCTAAAGCTATACAGAGCTTTCCAGAGCTGCAGAATCCTTCCTTTCTTAATGTAACCATTTAGCATCTTCATAAACACGTTATACGGTATATTAATGTAAACGAAAGTGTTAACGATGTTATATTAAATTAACTTTATATTAAAACGTGTAATAATAGTAATTAGCGTTTGGAACGATTTACCAGTTAAGGTAGAAGCGTAAGTATTCTTAACAGCGCCTTTCCTCTGCTAATCTCCGTAAATAATAAGCTTTACCTTAACCTTAAGAAGATACTTAACCTTATCGAGTTTATATATAAATACCTATATACAAGCTAGAATCTAATAGTTATTAACCTTCTGTAAAGAGCACTCCTTAAAGGACCTTATCTTACGGTAGCTTGCTATATGTTCCTCTATAGCCTTACGATAGTTCTAATTAAGAGGGTACTTATATAAGTGCCTATAGTTAGTTAGTGGTAGTGGAAGGTCTTTTCTGTAATAACGGTTATTAGAATGTGGTTTTAACTAAAGAGGAGGATTCTTAATAATTATTTATATTATAAAAGCTGCTTTGTAACGCTCTGTTTAACGCCGTCATTAAGGATTAATTCTTACGGCTGTAAAGGCGGTATAGAGTTCTTCCACTTCTTTTACAGTAATAATATTGCTAACTTCTTCCTCTTTAAGGTTTAAGCCTGTAAAGACTTTTTCTAATACTGCGTTAACTGGGGCTTAATTAGATCTAGGAGCCTTACCAGCGTTAAACCCACTAATAAGGTAATCAGTCTCGTACTTTAATTTTACCTCTTTTTTAAAGTAGTTAAGGCTATTTAACTTGTTAAGGTTTTCTTCCTGTAGATCTTTAACCTTTATAACCTCTTTAGAATCAGTCTCGACTGGAAGGGGTTATTACGACCTGCACCCAACACAGGCCTCGAGAGGACTGGCGCGGGTTAAGATAGAACGTATAGCAGGACGCTAATAGGTAAGAGGTGTTCCGAAGACAGCTTGTTAAGCTAGCACTCCTAGACGGGGGTTCAATTTCACTGTAGGTCGTTATTACTATAATGCACAGAGGTAAGTCTGAACAGTAAGATATAAATGAATAATTAAATACTAACGTAAGGAACTAGAGTCCCTTACAGTAATTATAAGTATAATTATAACTATCTATACTAATTAATTAAAAGATACTTTATACCTTACTTATAATATTGTAAATGCTTATTATATAAGTATTTTACACTGCGTAAGCGTTTTACTTATAAGGTTTCTCTTACTTATAATGTAAGCACTTAACATACCGTAAGCAGCACCTTATTAGTCGTAAGGGCTTTAGGTCTTTATACCCCTAGCTTAGTACGCCTAGACAGTATACACTATCTTCCTACACTGTTCCTTCTGTAAGGGATTTATCAGACCGCCCTAGCTTAAGTAATAGCCTATAGGGTCGTTACACGATTCCCCCTCTTTAATGTTCTTTTTCCATAAAGAACTTAAAAGGTAAGTTTCCCCTTTTACTACTTTACTATATAATAAATGTCTAGCTTTTAGGTCTCGAAACAGGAATAAGGTAAAAGCACTAACTGTTATCTAAACCTTACAGTTTATATATACGCGTTTAGTAACGAAATGTCTCCTTATTCTTTTTATAAGTTTACTAACCTTCCGCTTATCTATTAGGTTTTAAACTAGTCCAATAGTTACAATTACTATCTAAAGAGGTATTAGCCTTCCTAATGTAACGTTTTTAATATTAGTAAAGTGAAGTTAAAAGCTCTTCTTATTAAAAAGTAAAACTTTAACTTATAAGTTAAGTTTATTACTTAATAGCTTTACGAGGTTATTATTAAGTTTTAAGAGGTGTTAACGTATTTAACGCGCCTTTATAAGCAGTAATCCTGCTTTAAAGACTAGGTTATAAAGGCGTTCGGTTATAAGGTGGAGTTACTGGAGTTTTAAGAGAGTAAAGAGGTTAAGTTAAACGCCTCTCCTGAAGACGTGGAGTCTTTTAACTAGGGGAACTTTCTAGTAGGGTCTTTATAGTAAGCAGTTACTTTATAACCTAGTTTGTGACTTCTTTTCTTTTAATAAATAAAAACGGCTCTTTAACGCAGTAGTAGTGCACTTACTTATTTTCTTTTTACTAATTTCTTTTTTCTAATAGTACTTATTCTTATATAAGGCTTACTGGAAGCCTTAAAGGTTAAGCTTCCTTATTAGGTCTAAGGTCTTTGTAACTTTAGCTAAAGGTTTTAATAAATATCCTTCCGTACTTATTAAGGAGTTTCCTGCCGCTTCTTAAGTTTTAAGTCCTACAGTAGTTTTACTTTTCAGTATAGTAGTTTAGATGTTAAATCTTATCTTATTTTTAGTTTTTATTATTAATTTTAGTTAGTTTAGATTCTTTCGGTAGAATTCCGTAATTAAGTTTAAATATTTAAGATTTTTAACTAGTTCTTACGAATTACTTTTAACGCTATAGTCTAGCTACTTAATAAGATACTTAAACGTGTTCTTTCCTTTCTGTAAATTTACAACTTTTTTAACATTATATTTATCTTTATTAATATTAATCTTAATCTTCTTTTCTAGTAGAATTTCCTTTAATATAAGTTCTAGAAGTAAGATGTAAAAAACCTTAATCTGTACCTTTATACTAGTAGGTAAGTTTAATTTATAATTAAAAGTAGTAATCTTTTTCTTAACTTAGAACGGTCTGTACCTTTTAAAGTTAAGCTTTTTACTAGGCCGTTTCAAATATAAGTTTCGTGAAAAAAAGTAAACGTAGTCCCCCTCCTGGAAAGTCGGTCCCCTAACTTATTCACTATCGTAATAGAGTCCTTTCTTAAGTATTAATTACTTAGTTTAGTATTTATTAGTAAATTTCTTTATTCGTTTACGTGTAAACTTAAGTTCAGCTTATAAGTAGTTATAGTTCTTACATTCGGTTTACGTGGACTGTAACTTAAGGGGTGCTGGTAGATAAGCTTTAACGGAGCTTAGGCTCCTTACCGTAATTAGTGAAGAACAGTAATATATTTATTAACTTAATTAGTATTATATTATAAGCTATCTGTACTGCTAATAGTAACTTTAGCTAATTATCTTATTCGAAGTTAACGTAGGTTTAGAAATACATTATAAGTATTTAGTTAATTTACTTTATTTAGCTATCTATCTGTAAGTAAAATGCTGTTAAAAGCTTACTCTTTACACTTATCCTTTACAGTAATCCTTATTAAAACTTCGATATAATTAGCTTATCTCGATCTATAACGATATTATCTAGTTAAAGGTATTGTAAAATTACCTCCTTCTTAAAGATATAAGTAAGTTACTTTACTGTTATATCCTTCAAGGTTAGCAGAAAGTAAGCTTATTTTATTAATCTGTCGATTATTATAAGGATTTAGTTATAAGTGACTTTTATAATAAGGTCTTTTAACTTTAGAATCCTAGTAACAAAGTCGAGTAAGATAGAACTCTATAGTACCTATAGTACAGGGAGTGGCTTAAAAAGCCTATAAGGCTTATAGTGTCAGTTTTACTTTTAGTAATAGACGTTACAGTTATTAACCACTTCCTTAACCAACTTCTTCATTCTTAGGAAAGCGTACGTTTACTAAGCTTATACAAGAGTCTTAACTTTACCTATATATCCTCTAAGTCGAGACTTATAGACCTGCTAAACGTACTTTTTTTATTTATCTAAGTTATAAATGTACAGTTTCTCTTAGTATTAAAGCCTTACTCTTAGTTTAAGTACGCTGTTTACGCTTTCTAACAGTTATTTTAACTAATAACTAGTTTCGTTATAATTTAGATACTTCAGGCACTCCTTACTACAGTCTTATATATATTCTGAGAAGTCTCCTAAAAGGTACTTATACTTACAAGTTCCTTCCATTAACCTTTTTACTTAAAAGTCCTATTATTACTAATAGACGTTATACTCTATTTATAAGTTTATATAGATATTAATAGTTTATTTTAATATTTAATTATTTAACACTTACAGCATATATTCTAAGGTACTATCCTCTATTTCGTTAAATATAGTGATAAGGATTAAGACTAAATTAATATCTTTATAGTCTTATTTCTAACTAAGAGTATTAACTCGCCTATTATTTTTTCCTTTAATATAGTGAATTTAGAAGTGGAACGGAGTTATTAACTTTACTTACTATACTTACTATAGATTAAATTCTTTAATTAAGAAGTACTAAAGGTTATTATAGTTTAAAAAGACCTAGACTAGTTTTTCCATACTGTTTAAATACAGTGCTTACTTAGTAAAGTATTAAATGATCGCTATTAGTTCTTTATCGTAGATTAAGTATTGTAAGGCTAAACTGTAAATCCCTTTCGATAAGAAGATAACTAGGTAACGTTTCCTATTATCTTAAACTTAGCTAAGTTCTTTACTAATTGCAAATTCTAAAGAATCTGTTTCGACTTAGAAAGGCTTTAAGAAGTCAGGAAGGGTTAAAATTAACGCTATAACAAAGGTGTGTTTAAGGTCTTTAAACACCTTTTACTATCTATTAGTCCACTTAAACGGTTTTCCTTCACCGATAAGTTTATAAAGTAGTCTTACAATTTTCGTAAAGTACTTAATAAAATAGTGATAAAAGTTTATAAAGCTGATAAAGGCTTATAACTCTTTCTAGTTCTTCAAAGTAAGTTAATCCTTAATTGCCTTTATCTTTTCCAGTTATATTTTAAACCTTTTAAAAGTTACTTTAAACTTTAAATAGTTTAGCTTTTAAACGTAAAAGTAACTTTTCTTTAAGTTTACTATCAGCTTCGCTTTTTCAAGAGCTGTCAGAACTTATCGCATATGCTTTCGGTATTCTTCTAAAGTTTCGGAGTAGACTAAGACATTATTTAAATACATAAAGATAAACTTATTAAGGAAAGGGCAGAAAATACTGTCGATAAGGCTTTAGAAAGTCGTAAAGGTGTTTATTAATCCTATCAGCATAATACAGTACTAGTAATACCTATTACAAGTTTGAAAAGCTGTTTTATATTCGTCCTTTTCCTTCATTCTAACGTGGTTAAATCCTATAGGGAAATTAAGACTAGAGAACTAATTTACTTTAATAATCTATTCTCACATCTCTGTAATAAGTAACAGTAGGTAACGATTCTTAATTATATCCTTATTTAACGTTTAATAATTAATAACTATACGTAGTTTACCGTCTTCTTTTCTTAAGATAAACAGCATTAAGTACCTTACTAAGGATTAAGACTTTACGATAAATCTATTCTTCAGATTTTTATTAACATACTTCTTTAGGGCTTTAACTTATTAGGGGTTTAAGTAATAAGGTTAGAAACTGTAAAGCTTCGCTTCTAATTTTAGCTTAATTTTATAATCCTATAGTTTATAGTCTAATAATTACAGTATCTTTTTTCAAAACAGAGTAAACTTCCTGTACTCTGCTAGTACTTTAGATAAATTAACTTCTTCACTTATCTGTAAATTAACTTTTAACTTCTTTCTATTTTCTAAATCGTTATTTAAGTAATGCGGTAGACCTTCTAGTCTTTTAACCGTCTTAGTAAACCTAACTTAAACTATACTTAATTTTAAAGGTTTAATGTGCTTTTAAGTACTTTATATATCTTTAAAACAGTTTAATACCTTTTTAATTTTCTCCAAATAGTAATTACAGTTAAGGGACTTACTAAAGGTAAGGTAACTACTCCTTTAATTAATTACAGGGTTATACTTTTCTAACTAAAGTAAACTTAAGATTATATTGTATCTTATAACTAATATAACGTTAAAGTCTACTTATTATTTATCCCTATCTACTTTAATTAAGAGTGGTAAGTAGTAAGTAACTTTACTGTTATTATACTAGTACAGGCCTCTTTCTCTATTTCAAATGGAAATAACCTCTTTATACTCTTAATTAAGGAGTTTCCTTTAGTTAATTAATAAAGGGTATATTAAGTTAAAAGCACTCCTGTTATTAATTATTACTTTTACTTTAAATAACCTCCCTCTTCTATCTATTATATCGATACTAACAGAATAATACTTATACTCCTTTAATATCTAAATTATAATAATTATTTATCCTTAAAGTCTTATTTAACTTAATCTCTAAATACTTCTTCTTCTTCTCAAGGTTTTTACTAACTAGCGAACTACTAGTTTCCAGCCCTTCTAAAAGGCCTGTAACCTTTTCTTAATTCCTTCTAAAAAAATAAGCAGCTCTAATAAACTTAACAGTTAACTTTTCTTAAGTTTTTACATTTTAATATCTAGTCGACTTTAATTAGTACGATGTTCCTAAAATCTTTAATAAATTAATAATACACTTTATAAGACTAGATTACAGTAATGTCTTTTTACTCTTAGATCTGCTAATAGTCTTCCCGCTTCTATTATTCTCTAGCCTTTCCGTTAAAGTACAATAAACACGTTACAACTAAGTAATTATTAAATACCCCTCCTCGCTAACACGTAATAAAAGCTTAGTTAAGCATAGTAACCTTCCACTTATTACTAGATTCTCTTATCAGGAAGTAAGTAACTCAGTAATAAGTTAGTTCTAACTTTATTCTCGTAATAACGTAATCCTATCTTTATATACTAGAGAAGTGGTTATAAAGGGCCTTAAGTCTATAATACTAGTTGAAAATACAGTTATCGTACACGTAATCGATCTACAGTATATCTTTATAACTAAGGTAGTTAATATTAACTGCTAGTATTACAGTTATAAAGTACAGAACAGGAGAAATAACACTTTATTCTTTTTCTTCTTCCACTTACCTCTATATACGTTATTTCTCTTAAACCTCTTCTTAAAACTTAAGTAATAATAACTTAACTTATTCTTCCACAAAATAACCTTCTTTAATAAGTTAGTACTTAAGCTAATTAGTAAAGTAAACTCTATTTTAAAGTTATAACTTAATTTCCACTACTTTATCTTTAAACGTTACAGTAAGACTTTCGACTTATAAGTCCTCTATTTCGTTTACTAACTCTTAATGTTTTTCCTTTAACTTCTAGACCCTTTATTAGTAAGCTTACTTTATACCTTCTCAGGAGACCCTTAAGGTACTGGTTTAAAGTATACTAACTTTAATACAGGGCAACTATTTAAGCTGTCCTTCTTCTAGGAAAGTAAAGGTACTAATTTACTTAATATATTTAAAGTATTTAAAAGTCTTAAAGGGTACTGTTAAGAAAAACTTCTATTTCTCCTGTTCGATCCTCTTAACTTATTCTCTTTCACCTTTTAAGGTTTACTTTACCGTTTAAGTAGCTTAGAAAGCTAATTTTTCAACTCCTTTTACTATCCTAGTAATTTCTAAATTAAGGTCCTTTTTAGACTTCCTTAATTCCTAAGCTTACAAGGTAAGGTTTTTAAAACCTGCAACAGCTAACTAGAACATTTCTTCCTAAAGTCAGTCTTCCACGACCTATACCTCTAACAGTTCTAAGTTTCCACTTTAAAGTCAGTCTTTTATAACTTACACTTCCATAACTAACTCTTTTAAAACACTCTTAAAGACTAAGTACATTACGTTATAAAGTTCCTCCTCTTCTTCCTTATCTCTTAAGTTACACTTACTTATTTAACTGCAGTCTTCTTCATTACTTACTATCTAGACGTAAATATCTCTTAAGTTAAACCTAACGTGTTTTCCTCTTTCTAGGATAGGTTTTTAACCAGCTTATTTTAACAACGGGCACTACTATACTATATATCCTTTCTTATCACAGTTAAAGTATTAAACCTGTAATAAGTCTTTAAGCTACTTCTATTACTGTTATTACTAAGGTTTATCGCAGTTAAGTCGATTCTGACAGTTTACTATACTAATGTCTATTAGTTCAGGGTAATAGCCTATCGTAATCAACTAATTCCCCTTTTTCAGCTTATTTAACTAGTAAAGGGTTTATTCCTTCTAATAGTTCTTTCGATAATAGTAATTATAGTACTAATTATTAACTTTAATAGTTATCTTAACTAGTTCTTAAAAGCAATCTAAGTGGTTTTCTTAATATAAATCTCTAATAACATACTCCTTTAAACTACTCCAGAACAGTATTACTAAGGCTTTTTAGCTAAGTTTAGTCTTTACTACTTTTAACTTAAAGTAAGTAAAAAACTTAAAGACTAAAGACGTCTATCTTAAAGCTATAAGGCGCTGTTTAGCCTATTTAGGAGCGTCTAGTTCCCTAAACTTAATCTAAAGTTAATCGATAAAGATATCGAAATTGTTAAAAAAGGCCTAAGTCTTAAGAGCCTCTTTACGCGCTCTATCTATAAAGAGGTTATTAATTATTTTTACGTAAGGTTTATATTAATAAGCAGTTACTTTATTTAGTAAGGCTCTAGCAAACCTAACCTTTCTTTCTTCTTCAAAGAACTACTTATTATAATAAGTAATATAGCTCTAAAGCTAAGCTATTTAAGACTTTAGTTACGTAAAGTCTCCCTTAAAGCGCGATAGTAAAGGGAGCTTTACTTATTTTTTCTATAAGCCCTTAAAGTTATTATTCTCCAGTTTAATAATGTTAAGTTAAGCCTAGAGTTTTTCGATAAAACTAATACAGCTCTTAATATTTCTAAGAAAGGTTTCGTTAAGTTCCTTAACTAATCTTTACTAGTTAAGGTTTAAGTCTTTAAAATATACAGCTAACTTATCGATAATAAGGAGCTAAGGCTAAGTTTACACTTTCTTAATCTCTTTACCTTTTCTAAAGGTTAATATATTAGTAAGAGAGAGGTAATATCTAGAAGTTTAATAAATAATATTTAGAATTAAAATGTTAATATCGTATTATAACTTATACCTAATATAAGTCTCGAGAAGACTAATGTAAGTTAAGACAGAACGTATAGTAAGACGTTAATAAGTAAAGGGCGTTTTAAAGACAGTTTGTTAAATTAGTATTTTTAAATAGGGGTTTAATGTTACTGTAAGTCGTTATTATTATAATGCATAGAGGTAAGTCTAAACAGTAAGATATAAATGAACAATTAAATATTAATGTAAGGAATTAAAGTCCCTTACAGTAGTTATAAGCATAACTATAACTATTTATACTAACTAATTAGAAAGTACTTTATACCTTACTTATAGTGTCGTAAGTGCTTATTATATAAGCACTTTACACTGCGTAAGCGTTTTGCTCGTGAGGTTTCTCCTGCTCGCGATGCGAGCACTTGGCATGCCGTAAGCAGCACCTCATTAGTTGTAGGGGCTTCGGGTCTTTGCACCCCTAGCCCAGTGCGCCTGGACGGTGTGCACCGTCTTCCCGCACTGTTCCTTCTGCGGGGGATTCGTCGGACCGCCCCGGCCCAAGTGACAGCCTACAGGGTCGTCACAGGGGCCTAACGGTAATGGAGTTAAGAATGATCTCCTTATCTTCGTTTTTTTCTTATAATTATAAGCTTTAGTTAAGGAAGTCTATTAGAATAGTTTCGTTATTATATATCTTACACGTGCGGATAAGTTTATCTATCTCCTCCTTAGTAACGTTAAGAAGGTTATCCTTAAAGCTATTAAGGTCGCCGTTATAAAACTTATCTTTGTTAAAAGTTACGTCTCTTACGTAAATAACTCTATTAAGCTTAGGGTTTTAGACGCAATAGATATTTCTAGAGTCGTAACCTACTAAGTAGCTAATCTAAGTGTTAGGTTCTAGCTTATTAAGGTGATTAATTTTCTTAAGGGTGTTATTTGTTATTATAAAGGCTTTACAGCTATAATTATGTAAGTAGCTAATTTATAGTTTACGTATTAGATTTGGAATACTATCTTTCTTAGCTATAAATGTGTGGAAGTCTTTGTAAGGTGATCACTAACTAAAGCTTTTCTTCAAGGTTCTATTATATAAGTAAACGGCAGCCTTATAAATCTCTACCTATAAGAGTACTAATAACTTTACCATTATTCGCAACGCTCTAACTTTCAGCTTAATTACACCCCTTAAACGCTCGGCACCCTTATTCTAACTTTAAAAATAAGGTACGTAAAGTTTAATTTTAATACCTTTTATTACCCAGTACTCCCTTATCTTTCTTAACTTTACTAATTCGTTATTATACTAAATAACCTTCACTGTAAGGCCATATTACTGTATTATTATTACTATAAAGCGATTCAGGCCCTCCTTTACTATTAAGCTGCTCTTACAACTAAGGTAAACGTTAAATACGTAGCCAGTACGGCAGTTAGTAAACAATATAATAGAGTTAAACCCTATAAGGTTTAGTGTAAGGTTTAGAAAGTTAATAGCGATAACCTTACTTACGTTATATAGTAATTCTTACAGCTTATAGCAGATCTGCCTCTTTACCTTAACTTAGCTACAGGTAAAGCACTTATAAGAATTCGGTCCTTAAAGCTTTATATTAATAATAGAAACGTTAAGGTTAATAAGGGTATCGCAGCCTAGATAACTAAGTCTTCCATGCTAAAGGAGAGCTTCAGCTTCACTTAGTTTTCTATTAGTCTAAAAGGTGTACTTTCTCACCGTAAAAGCTGCAGATAAAGGTATATATTCTATTACAAACTAGCTATTACAGTTAGTAAGCTAGTAAATAATAAACTTATCCTTCCTTTTATAAATTTAATTAACCTTAGTATTCTAATAGTAACCCTTACGTAGTAAGTGCTTAAATAAGATTACGTTACAGGCGAAATCTTCATAATAAGTTATATCTTTCAGCTTTATTTAACAGTGGGACCCTTATAACCTTTCAATCTGTATAGTTACTTCTCCGTAGCTGTTAATTAAGATTACAGAGTTATCAGCGTATAGTAAGTTACCTTCTAATACCAGCTGGAAGTTATAAAACCTTAATTGATTATTAAAAATGTAAATAATAGCGCTGGAATCCAGTATTACTAATAACATAAAAGGGTAAGTTATTACGTTAAAAGCCGTTTTAATATAATAAAAGGAGGCGTTCTTTTTAATAACTGTTTCAGCTAGAATTTCCTTTAATTTAGCTAACCTAGTGAAGAATTCAGATAGTCAATCTATCTTCCACTTCTTCCTTACCTCTACAACCTTCTTAATAATCTTAAGGTCAACCTTTATAAGTTTCTATATTACCTTACTAAAGCTAATCCTTTTTTTCTGTTAAAACTACTCTAATAAGCCACCTTTCAGTATTAAAGGATTATTAAGTTCGTAAGTGAAGAAATAGCGGTTAATCAAGTGCCTTACTGTATTATAAAGCTAACAGTTAACTTTATCAGTTTAGAACCTCTTTATTTCTCGCTCCTAAGCCTTATTATTATTATTAAGCCTCTTCGAACCTCTGTAACCTTTATAACCTTTATTACCGTTACTGTTATATCCTCCATAGCTTTCTTTTCTACCATATAATTTGCAGTTACTGTTATAACTTTAATTACTACCTTAGCTCCAGTCTAAGCTATTACTTTTTTCGCTCTTAGTATTATGGAAAGCTAAAAAACCGCCTTTAATCCATTTATTACAAGTTAATAATAATCCGGCTCCGATCTTCTATTATAAGATAGCTTTAACCTCTTTATAATCAATCCTACATACCTTTACGTAACTACTAATAGATTCTCCCATTACCCAGGCTTTTCTATCCTCTATATTCCTTAAGGCTTTAATTAAGTAAGGTTACCAAGCGTTAAGCTCTAATATATCTATTAAGTTATGCTTTTCTACCTTATTAAAGTAGTCTTTTTATTACTTAATCTACTTTAAAAGCCTTTACTTATACTTCTTAATTACTTAAAGGTAGTTATAATAAGTATTATAAACGTTATCAGCCAGTTTATCCTAATAAAGAGCTACTAGCCGTTTAAGGGATTAGTATCTTTCTTTTAAGGAGCCTTTCTTAAAGTAGTAAAGCAGTAACAGTTATACAGAAGCGAGGACCTATCTTTATAATTTAACTTTAACGTTATTAACTGCCTTTTACCTTTTATACTTATAATTGTAAGTCTTTTACGTATCTTAATAGTTTAAGCGGTTAGCTTTAATAAGGTCTCTAAGCCCTATAAGCTCCGGTTCGTTTATAAGCTTACTAACGACGTCGTTATCGTTCTCTCCATCTTCGTCTAGCTTATCAGTAACGTAATTCCCTTACGTTATCGTCGCTATTAAGGCTCTGGCATTATAAGAGCTTGCTTAGGCTTTCTCGGTAAGCCTCTTGCTTCGTTAGCTTCTGCCTCCTTGGCCCGGCACCGCCGGTGGTTGTGTTTGTGGTGTTCGATTGAAGTCTCCGGCTTGTGGCCACCGTAGCTCTCAGGGCCAGTCCTCCGTGCCCATTACGTACTCTAGGATTCTATCGCTCTTTACGTACGTTCGGAACGCTAGGGACCACACTAGCCAGTTGTCTGGGCCTTTATAATATACGTTTTACGTGGTTGTGGTCATCTTAAGGCGTTCGTGGAGCGTTTGGATCGGTCGCGTCGCGTGTTTGCGAATAGGGTCGTTGTTGGGCGCGGAATTGTAGGCTCAAAAAAAGTGCCAAATTCGTCTTGAAAAGCTGGCTGTTGCAGATCAGACTGTTAATTGTCAGAATTTAGCACTCATGGCCAATTGTGGTGATAGTTGTGTATTGTTGTTCTGTGGAAGAGAATCTCTGGCCTGCAGGGTCCCCTATTGCCAAGCCGGCTACATCCGCGAATGGCTCCAATTGCTTATATAAGC
>Ga0247780_1000270_pt1 | contig 51947 bp, 53 predicted proteins | sample UWRJL079202R5_FD_179927 | JGI IMG/M metagenome (GOLD analysis project Ga0247780, IMG submission 179927) | Plant litter microbial communities from Arlington Agricultural Research Station in Wisconsin, United States - UWRJ-L079-202R-5 | ecosystem: Environmental > Terrestrial > Plant litter >...
CCGACATGCATTTCGCAGTGCCAGGTTCATCGCTAATGACTGATTAGGATCTCCGCGTCGGTAACAAGTACCGCATCGGTCGCAAGATCGGTTCTGGCTCGTTTGGTGACATTTATCTCGGCACCAATATTATCTCGGGTGAGGAAATTGCTATCAAGCTTGAGAGCGTGAAGGCAAAGCATCCCCAGCTTGAGTATGAGGCCCGTGTCTACAAGTCCCTGGCGGGTGGCGTCGGGATTCCCTTCGTTCGTTGGTTCGGCACTGAGTGCGACTACAATGCCATGGTTCTCGACCTCCTCGGCCCCAGCTTGGAGGACCTGTTCAACTTTTGCAACCGCAAGTTCTCGCTCAAGACGGTCCTGCTGCTCGCCGATCAGCTGATCTCCCGCATCGAGTACATTCACGCCAAGTCGTTCATCCACCGTGATATCAAGCCGGACAACTTCCTCATGGGCATCGGCAAGCGGGGTAACCAGGTCAACGTGATCGACTTTGGTCTGGCCAAGAAGTACCGCGATCCCAAGACGCACTTCCATATCCCCTACAGAGAGAACAAGAACTTGACGGGTACCGCTCGCTATGCCTCGATCAATACCCATCTCGGAGTGGAGCAGTCTCGCCGCGACGACATGGAGTCTTTGGGCTATGTCATGCTCTACTTCTGCCGTGGCTCTCTGCCTTGGCAGGGCCTGAAGGCTGCTACGAAGAAGCAGAAGTACGATCGTATCATGGAGAAGAAGATGACTACCCCTACTGATGTCCTCTGCCGTGGCTTCCCCAACGAGTTTGCCATCTACCTGAACTACACCCGGTCGCTCCGTTTCGATGACAAGCCGGACTACAGCTACCTCCGTAAGATCTTCCGGGACCTCTTCGTCCGCGAGGGCTTCCAGTACGACTACGTCTTCGACTGGACCGTCTACAAGTACCAGAAGAACGCCCAGGCGATCCAGCAGGCCGCTGGCAACCCCACTGGTCAGGCCACCGCTGGCGAATCCAAGGATACCACCCAGGCCGGCGCCCGCAAGGATACCCAGCAGGCCCTTAACCGTGGTGCCCGGAAGCAGATTGCCGGCGAAACCCCGGAGACCAACCGTGCCGTCGGTGGAAGCGACAGGATGTGAGTGCCTCAGCCAGCCTAGCCCAAAGCATTCCTAGTAAGGAATCATGTTTCCTTCGAGTTTGGTGTGCGCAATACCGCTGGCCGGAGGTAGAATGCTGACAAGAGTGCTGACATTCAGTTTGCGATAATAGGCTGCGCTCGGCTGCTAAAGGCCAAGGCGCTGGCTCGGGTTACGCTTCTGGCTCGTATCGCCCCAAATGATCAACAAACGCCATCCGGATAGGAGTATGTTCCCCCGGATTGTAGGAGTAGCGATTTCTCGTCGTGGACCAGGCACCCGGTGCCGTGGTCTTGAGTTGTTATAACATGTCTGGAGCCCCGCCGCACCTGCAAGGGTGCAATCGGCTCCGGCTCAACACCGACAGCAGGAACGCCTTCGACAACCCAGTGTTACGGATTGCTTTTCCTCGTTCTTTGGCATCTTATCGGTTTATGGACCTTATTCCTGGCTCGGATGATGTTCGACCCGCAGAGTGCAAGGCGAGTTTTCTTGAAAACTCGCTGAGCTCCCTGGCAGGGTCGGAATCGTCTGAACGGCATGTCGGTACCCTATCTTGTTAAGGGTACCGTCTGGGGAGGCTCTTGTCCTTGCGACCATCGCCGTCCCTATGTGCTATGAACCTGGATCATTGGTCATGCCGGAAGACGAATTGACTGAAGACGGAACGATTTGGAGAGACCGATTGGCGGTCCGCGACATCAACGGAACGACAGTTTTTCTCTCTCGGCAGGCAACCGCTTTCCCCACTCTACTTTATAGTTTTGCATTGTCATCATTTCCTTGCGCTCGCTTTGGCTCTTCCTATTCTCGCATCGGATTCGCTTGTGGGGAGGTTAATTAGGGGACGACGAAGCGATTCTCGGAGGGTTGAAGGGCCGTCGCACAAATTCGCTCATTGGCATAATGTCAAAGTCGGGGATCAAGCCTTTTTGGGGTCTGGTCCGGCACTCTTTGAAGCTCAACAACATCATGATTACGTGTGGACTTGTCCTTGGGAGCGATGGGCGGAGCGATTGGCACGGCTGCGAATGGTGGTGGGAGTTGGCTGAATCGGGGAGGATATGTCGGCGGTCCTGGGCAAGGAGAAGATGCACCGTATCTTCACTGCAACCTGGTGGCGCCTGGCTGCGATCTCGGATAATGCCGCAGAGATATAGTCGACTGTCCTGTCGAGATGGTGGATCTCAGCGAATGTCCATCGCTACATTGCTTGGCCTGTCTGGGGCCTGGATCAGAGTAGTTCTGGTGTTCCTGACAAACGAGCTCGTGCCTGGCACTGGGAACACGGGCTGCAGCGAGCTCGCAATCGTGGCCGAACTGGGGAGGCTTAGGCAGTACACACGATGACAGGTAGCTTTCATAATTCAGGTCTCGTTTTACACTACACTCGTCCTGGTCTGATAATCCCGAGACCCGGTAGTTCGTGATTCGATAGTGCGGAAGGCTTTGCATTTTGTGTTCGCCGACTGGCCAAAAGGCGACACAGCCATGGTTGAAGCTGCATGGCACCCGGCGTAATGCGGGGATCCAAAAGTCGGTGTCAGGAGGCTGTGTACGCCGTAGCACTCCTTAGGTCACATGTCGGCCTCTCCGCTTGCCCGTTCAAGTGACTCAAACAGGGCTGGCCAGATGCAGTGAGCATCAGGCCCCTGATAACCCATGACGACAGAGCGATATAAGATGTCCAGCATTTCTTGCAGATCGAATTACCCGACATCTCATCTTTATGTGATTGACGAGTTGCCAGGAAACTTCAAAGTTTATAATAATTTCAACACGAGTTCCAGGTTCCGTCACTCGCTTTGCTCTCAACCACAGGGCGGGCTCCGCTGCAAGCTTACCTAACGCCCTGCGGTCCGCGAACCAACCGGTTTCGGAAGCCCAGCACCCTCTACGACTCGGTTCCAGGCTGACGGCTGCTGTGACGAAACTCAATTTGACAATGGGCCGCCCAACAACAGGCTTCAACCACGCGGGGCAGACCACGGACATCGAGAAAACAATGGCGCCATCAACGCTGGATCTATTCTTTCTTACATTTAACTGCGCAAAAAACCTAATTGATGTCGGTGTATTTTCATCCCATCTCTACGGGGCATTGTCGAAGAATGCTTCGGGGCTCCCAGACCTTGTTGCCTTGTAAGTACTCCCCCCTCCGCCAATGTGTCGACTGCGGGATGACTGGCTGACTTGGTGCAATGATAGCTCGCTGCAAGAGGTAGCGCCGCTCTCGTACGCATTTATCGGCTCTTACTTCCTGAGCCCTTACTATGCGCGGTACGAGGAGGCACTGAACTTGGCGTCGGTGAGGTTACTCGCGACGTCATCGGCCGAGGGCAGCGACGGATCCGAGTTTGCGGCACAGCCGGCGGGTTCCGAAAGGATACCGCCGCGGCCGTATACTCTAGTACGGGCGAAGAATGTCGGCATGACAGCTCTCCTGCTCTTTGCCCGGGACCCGGCCGCAGTCCAGTCCATCGAGGAGGCCGAGGCTGGCTTTGGCGCCGCCGATATGGGGAACAAGGGCGCTGTGGCCCTGCGTGTGACGTGGGGCGAGCCCGGACAGCACGAGCTGGGCAGGACGACCGAGGTCACTCTGGTTGCAACGCACCTTGCCGCCATGGAATGGAACCTCAAGAAGCGCAACGCCAACTGGCGGACCATCATGTCCAGCCTGACCTTTGCGAATCCGCATACCGCCCTACCCGGCCTCTTCGCCGCCGACAACGCCGCCCCAACCCCCGAACGTAGCCGAGTCGGTGGTAACAAGCTCGCGGCCGACAGCTCCGAAAGCAGCGAGGCCGAGGGCGAGCCCGACGAGGACGACACCCCCCTCCTCAACACGGCAGGGGACGACCCCCTCACCCCCGAACAGCGCGCAACCCTCCAGGACCTGTCCATCTTCAAGCCCACCTCCCATCTCTTCGTGGCCGGCGACCTGAACTACCGTATCGGCAGCACCACCCCGTCCCCTCTCGCCCCTTTTCCCTCGTTCGATCCAACCTCGGAGCACTACTACCCCAAGTTCTTGCCTCGCGACCAGCTCATCCAAGAGCGCCTCGCCGGCCGAGCTTTCCATGGCATGACCGAGGCACCTATTGCCTTCGGTCCAACCTACAAGTATAACGTGCTCCGCTCCGCTGATGGCGCCGAGAACGCAGCCGCCGTCCGCCGCGGCGCCGCATCGAACGGTATTCCCGAGGTGCCCTGGCGTTTCGCCTCCCACCGTTGGCCCGGCTGGTGCGACCGCGTGCTGTACCTCGACTTACCCGCGTGGGTGGCGAGCAAGAAGAAGGCCATCGAAATAAAGGCATATGACTCGCTCCCCGTTGTTCGCACCAGCGACCACCGCGCCGTGTTCTTCCGCGCGAGTGTGCCCGTCGTCAGCGCCGAGGATATGCTATCGCCCTCGGCCAAAGCGACAGCCGCGGCCGCGGACAGCGACCCCCGAGCTGTTCTGCCCGTGCCGGTTGACGTACATGCTTGGGAGCGACGGGCCGCCGCGCGGCGGAAGGAGGTCGTGGTTGGGTGGACGGCGTTCTTTTGGAGCACGAAGGAGGGTGCTGTTATCCTCGCGACGTTGTTTGCGCTGTTTATTGGCGCTTGGTGGATGTGGAACTGCCAGTGAGCAATTGAGTCGACTATTGGATACCCAATTATGGAATCGGGCATGCTGTATATGAGCGTTTGAGCATTTGCATTTCAAGCGGCGTTATCGAGGTTTGTATTTCAGCTTCTCCATGGGTACGGCACTGGGGAAGGGGTTGCTTACTGGTTCTTGCTCGCGAGGGCCTGTTCAAGAGCGATGGTGAACGGCGTTTTTAGACAATGGGCGTCGTACGGACTCATCTCATCAATCAACAAAAAGGGGGTATATGAAGATAGTAATAAGATCGTAGCGAAGCTAAACTTTGAACATACTATTGTCGATCGAAGTGGTCCCCTGCCTCGAGAATGAGAAATGGCCCAATCCCGAACCTCTGGGACTTGAAATTATATTTTGATATTGTTAGGAAAGACGAACTATGATGACGGGATTCTAGTGTCATTTAGTTGCCCGTCTGCTAACTGACGAGTTGATCAGGGGCAGGGTATTGCCGGAGTTTGTCAGACTGATTGCATAGATACTCCACGCATGGCCATTGTCGTCACCATCTGATCATCTTTCATGGCTTCTGTCGAGCTAGAGAATAATATCTCGCCCGGGTACGCCGCCAGCCGACTGCCCGCAAGAGTAAAACTACTGTCTGTTAATATGGGGAAAAGCCAGGGGGGCGTAAAATAACAATATCCATCATGCCCAACGCAGCCATATGCGGCTATCTCATTTTCGACGTTCGGCTCAGGTCCATATACTCTTCGCCATCTCCCGCCCTGATAGCGTCTTGGACAAGACGCTGCTCCCACGATAGCTTTGTACACACGCAACCCGTCGCCTTTGCCCACTAAACGCCAATACCCAACAACCACAGAACGCATCCCACGCCGCCACCTATAGAGACATAATATCCTCCACCTCTTTCTGTATTTTATTCATCATGCATCTGAAATCGCCCCGTATCACGAACTATCGCATTTGCGCCAAGAAACAGAAAAGTCAGACAACCGCTTGCAACTGTGGCCATATTGGGCACAATCCCTCTTTCTCGACCCAAGGCACATCTTCTATTGCTCACTGCGCAATGCTTGGCTCCTCTAAAAGTCCTTAAAGTACTCGTCATACCTTTGTGCCATCTCATCCGTGTATTCGTCACGGCTCACATCGTCCTCGGGGTAAATATCGAAGCACTGAGCGTCCCCCGGATAGCGGATTGGCGGGATGATGGGCCCATCTTGTCGCCGCTGTATTATAGCGTCCCAGTTAACACCGTGAAAGAAGGGATGCATCTTTACCCTAGCTGCGCCGCCGCTAATATTGCCTAACCGGCGTGATCGGTCGACGGTGCATAGCTGCCTAATGATGTCTTTTGCAACATCGCTGATGGGGGGGTCTTGTGGGAACACGACGGGCTTTTCTACAATTCTGGAGTGGGACTGTTAGTGACATCACAAGGACGATGGGACGGGAAACTGAGATGGTGGGCTTGGCGTACTGCTTGTAAATCTCAATTGGATTTTGGTGCCAAAACGGTGGGTAACCGGTCAAGAACTCGTATATCAAAATGCCGAGCGCCCACCAGTCAACTGCTGTCGTGTGACCTTTATTATGAATAACCTCGGGCGCCAGGTACTCAGGTGTGCCGCAAAGCGTGTACGTCTCCACGGCGTGCTCGTTGTTGTTGTTCCCCAATCGCTTGGCGAAGCCAAAGTCTACCAGCTTGATGTGTCCTTGGGCATCGAGGAGCAGGTTTTCCGGCTTCATGTCCCGGTAGGCGATTCCGCCTTGGTGTTCGTGGAGATACTCGAGAACCAAGACAATCTCAGCGGCATAGAAACGTGCCATCTCTTCGTCGAAACGCCGGTGTTTGCGAAGGTAGGTAAATAACTCGCCGCCAGGGATGTAGTCTAGGAGCAGATAGAGGAATTCATGATCCGAGAACGAGGCAACAAAATTGGTTACGAAGGGGTGCCCAGACACGTCAGCGAGGATTTCCCTCTCGTGTCTAACATGATCAATCTGTTTGAGTTTGATAACTACGACAGAGTTTAGTCACTTGTTACTCCAGCATTGCTGGGTCTTGCCCACCTTCAGTCTTGCGTAGGATCTTCAGCGCGAAGACCTTGCTGCGATCGGCTTCTGTGCCGTGGGAGGGACGGACGAGGCAAACTCGCGCGAACGTGCCTGAGCGGGCGCAATGAGCACAATAGTCAGCTGTGGTGTCCTACCAAGCCTGCAACTCGAAGGGGATGCGCCGTACCAGTACCAAGGGTTCGCACTCTCTGGAAGTCGCTCAGCTCAAGCTTCCTGGTACCCAAATCAAAGGACTCATCGCCGCCGCCTTGCTGCTGCTGCTGTTGTTGTTGTTGCTGTTGTTGCTGGAGGTGGTGTTGTTGGCCAGCCGCCAGGCCTTGGGCTTGCAAGGGATTCAATCCCATAGACCCAGTCGACATCTGAGATGTTGCGACAGTCGCTGCCATTCTCAGGAGGAGCACCGCAACGGGGAATTGCCCGGCTAACAGAGAGCGGCTTCGTCAATTGCTGGACTCTCTTGTGCTGGAAACCTTCTTGTGTCCGCGGCCGTAGTCGCGAGACGTGTCTAATGCGGGGCAAATGCAATTGTCGCAAAACAGCCCTTATGTCACAGGCGTTGACACATCCTACAGAGGACGAAAAGCGGACGCGGGACGCTGGCTAACAGAACAAGAGAACTAGAAATGAGAGGGACAGCCCTAGCAGACTGGCCGGGGAGGCATTCGATGCAGCAATGAGGGTGTTTAACAATGGCCGTGTGTGTCTGCCGTCCTCGAAGGTGTCGTGGGGTTGGGGGATGCGAACGGCGGGGGTGGGATCCAACAGGTACTGCGCTCAGGATTCCTTGCATCAATCGGGGGATCCCAGCATTGTGGGACAGCTCCAGCGGATGACGTCCATCGTGCCGTTTGACGGGACGTACAGGCCTTTCCGAGACTTTTGCAAGGCCTCCCAAATGTCCCTCTCGCCGCGAGCGCTTTGACGGGACCAAGGCCAACCCACATCCCCACCAACCAGGAGTAGAAGATTCAAGGTTGAATTTCCCTCACCAAATAGGTACAGCCGGCCGGACAGGCAAATTGAAGCAGTTGTTCCGTGATGAGACCGATCGGGTTCGGGTAAGACCGGCCTGTTTCCGGCGCCTTCTCGTCGGGCCCCGTATCCACTTCTCCAGATGGGTTCCGGGGATGGTTGAGAGCCACATCAGTACTGGAAAGAGGACAGCCAGGGCATCTATTTGTGAGGGTAGAGACTCCTATCCAGGTTGCCTTATTGAGTAATTTACCCGAAACCATGGGGATCTGACAGGGCCTGTTTCTGGCGCTGCTAGGAGTCAGAAACAGCAAAGCGTGCTGCGCAAGGATCCATGACGAGTGCCGCTTGGGTGTCCGCTTCGAAACGTGCGACTTTGGCATCGAACGGTTCTTGGGAACGAGACTGGATTAGGTGCAACAAATATCTTGAAGCCATTACAGGCTTCTCATCAATCTTGCGTGTCGCCAGCTTGTGGTAGGTAATAGGTAGGCGGCGGGAATGGCACACGATCAGGTGCCTGGAGCATATTCAGGGGAAGACTTCTGCGTGTCGACATTCCAATGAACTCTGAGGCAGAAGTCCCCAGCTCCTCGAGCAGTGTATCCGAGGGTCAAGAACTGCGTTGGTGGGATTTGTAGGTAACCAAGAGACGATCGCAGGGAGGTTTTTCCAGCCTTGCGAGTGAGGTTGTTTGGTGCCGACCAGCCGAGCGCGTCAAGCTCAGAGAGAGATCCTAGCGGGGGCGGGGCAGTGAATGGGGCCCTCGAGGGGCCCTGCCGCAACCCCTGGGAGCTCGACAGCGTGTCTGGCATCAGCCGCACATCGACCCTGAACAACTTGGCCCTCCACAAAGCTGTTCTACAAACAATCACCCAACCTACGCAGCATAGCAGTCTAGCTTTCTATCTTTTGTGTTGTGATATCGAAAAACTCCGGCCGTGCATCCGCTTTTCCAACGAGTTCGTCGAGAGCAATGCAGCCGAGCTGACCGTCGCGTCCACTCGACAACTGCCCAAGTCAAAGCTGCAGTGATGTTGAATCTTTCGAGCTTCGTCCAGAAGGCGCAGCAGTTGCTGGACCCCACGCAGGGGCTGAACCTTTCGGATCCCGATAAGAACCCATCAAAGGCTTCCCTATTCCAGAACCAGTTCCGCCTGCCGTCCTCTCAGCATCCGTTGTACGAAATCACGGCCGAGTTGACCATCCCGCCTGCAAATGCCACCCAGGGCGACAAGGAGCGCGACACAGGATTCCGCTACGCCGGGAAACTGCACCTATCTGAATCCTATCTCTGCTTCTCCACCACTGGCTCGAGCTTCTTGCAGTCGGCAAGCACTTCGACCTCGTCAATCTTCACCGGCCAGACACATGGCGGAGGCCCAAGCGGCAATGGCTTCACCCTGCCTCTCTCCTCCATACGAAGGGTCGAGCGTCTCCATAGCCAGAACTTCCAGGTGAGAATACCGCTTTATGAATGCTACGAATGGTTTGCTGATTCAATGTCTAGTTTGCCCTCGCTATCACGACCTGGAACGGCATAGGACAGGATGACAAGGCCAAGGACGCGAGCAAAGATAAGAAGGACCACAAAGAGCAACGCATAACCCTCCAGCTTGCTGGGCCACGGGTAACGTGCGAGCGGTTCTGTGATGGGCTGAAAAAGGGGCTGCGGGCGGGCGTTGGGAATGTCGGGAAGCTGAAGAGGGTCGTTTCCGAGTGCTACTCCGAGTACCTCCTCCGCCCAGAAGATAAGAAGAATGCCGCCCCGCCTGACGCCGGGCTGGGGATGATGTTTCGATACCCTGGCGATCCGAAGAAGCTCCGCGACCGAGCCAAGATGCGACTATGGGCCGAGTACCTCCGGGACAACGGCCGAAATTTGACGCTTCTCCGCCAACCGACCTTTCACAAGCTGATCCGAGTTGGTTTGCCAAACAGGCTGAGGGGCGAGATGTGGGAGCTAACGTCTGGCTCTATTTATCTACGGCTGGAGAACCCCACGCTTTACGCCGAAACGCTGGCCAAGTTCTCTGGCCAAGAATCGCTAGCGATTGATGAGATCGAAAAGGATCTGAACAGGAGCCTCCCGGAATACCCCGGCTTTCAGAGTGAGGAAGGTATCGGCCGCCTCCGAAGAGTCCTCACTGCGTACAGCTGGATCGACCCTGATGTTGGGTACTGCCAGGCCATGAACATTGTCGTTGCTGCGCTTCTGATCTACATGTCGGAAGCACAGGCCTTTTTTCTCCTATCTGCATTGTGTGATCGGTTAGTGCCGGGATACTACTCAACTACGATGTACGGCACCCTGTTGGATCAAAAGGTTTTTGAATCCCTTGTGGAGAGGACCATGCCTGTTCTGTGGGAGCACCTCGTTAGGAGCGACGTGCAGCTGTCAGTGGTCTCACTTCCCTGGTTTTTGTCTCTCTACGTCAACTCCATGCCCCTCGTCTTTGCATTCAGGGTGTTGGACGTCTTCTTTGTCGAAGGTCCTAAGGTGTTATTCCAAGTCGGTCTGGCCATCCTGAGGATAAATGGAGAGGAGCTTCTGGATGCTACCGATGATGGGGCTTTTATCTCGGTGTTGAAGTCCTACTTCGTTCGTCTGGATGAGTCGGCTCATCCGAAGTCTGAGAATCCTAAATTAAGGGCCGTCACTCGCTTCCAGGAGCTCATGGTCGTCGCGTTCAAAGAGTTTTCCGGAATTACGCACAGCAGTATCACGGAACTCCGCCTGAAAAACAAGGACTCTGTTCTGAACAACATCGAGAATTTTGCAAAAAGAACCGCTATCAGGAATCTAGGACCGGACAGCAAGCTGCTGAGCACCGAGGAGCTTGGCGCCCTATATGACAGGTTTTATGGAGTGCTATACGAGAGACAACAGCGAGACCTCATCATAAAGCAGGAGCAAGCAAGGCGGGCAAAGAGCTCTCGTTCACGAATTCCCGATATGGCCAACCACGATCAGGCTGTCGAGAAGGGGCGGGTTGGTTTGGGACCAAGCACGAGCCTGATGGACTATGACGCCTTCCGAGAGTTTCTCGCCAGCATGTCAAAATGGGCGGTGTCTGATTCCCCTGCCACGCCTCGCCGCGAAACATTTCCTGAAGCCGACAGGGGTTTCTACCGCAGTCTGAATAAGAGACCAGGCGCCGCGTTGTCTGTCTGGGGGACCGGTCCTGAACCAGCAGACCATGAGTTTCTCCGACGGCTTTTTGTGAAATGGGATGTCAGCTCAAGCGCTGCTTTGACGCTCCAAAATGTAGTGTCCGGCCTGGCCCGTATCAAGGGGAAGCGGGACATTATGGGGGCAATCAACTATTTCTTCGAACTACATGACGACAAGGGGGATGGGAAGGTCGATCGGGAAGGCATACTGCGTATGTCTGAGGCCTTGCTGTTCCTATCTCGCCGAGGCCTAGAGGGGACACTGAGTCCAGCAAATTCGACACTAACGTTGAGCACTATGGGTGATGGGTCCCAAAACGACGCGTCAGGGCAGACGGTCAATGAAAGGTTTCTTGGTAGCGTCAGCGCCTTTATCAGGAGGTGCTTCGAGTACGCCGACCCTGACCATCCGAACAACCAGCCTGTTGCGTCAAAGAATGCAGCAATGGGGACGGATACAGCCAGTGACCAACTTGCAAACCCTGACGCATTTGCTATTGGAGATGACGATGATGACGATGAAGATGATCTGCTAGCCATGGATTCTCCTCCTGGCAGCCCCAAGGCAGCTAAGAGGACGGACGCGCCAAACAGCCGACACTCGCCTTCCATCGGGCGCGATTCTCTGAGTACTGCGACCTCAGGAGATCCAAAGGATCACCGACGTGTCTCTAAGGCACAGTCGGAGAGGGCAAATATTGCACTAGACCCATCCAACCCGCTCCATATCACATTGCCAACCTTCCGCATGGTTGTTCTGGCAGACGAGCTTCTTGAGCAATTTTTTGAATCATCGTTTCCAGCTTCTTTTCACATCACCGAAGGGCTGGGCTCGGCCGCGACGGCCTCGTCGTCGCTGACCACATTCTCAAGCCTGGGTCTGGGTGCAGGGCGAGCGGTTGGAGCGGCATTTGGCGGGCCTCCTAGCGCTCCTGCAGCTGGCCGGGGACTTCGCGGTGTGTTGGACAACATCGTCACGGACGGCATGCGCGTTGCACAAGAAGTGGTAAGACGGATGGAGGAGGCGCAGAAAGAGCTCGAAAGGAACGCGCTCCCCGGCCAGCGGAATGACGAAGACGAGGATGAGGATGAAGAGGACCCCATCACACCGGGGCCGGGGAAGAGCGCTGCATACCGTGGCGATGCCGAGCGTCGCAGCGTACGCAGCTCGGACCGCGACTTGCTCTCCGGGGCAGACGCGGATGCTGGCTTGGGCGTGGCTGGAACGGACCGCCCCAGCGTGGTCTCTTCAGAGACCAATGGGGGGAACTCCGCTGGGGCCAAGGTTGTGGGGGTTGAATTTGAAGGCTAGATTGTGCTGGCGACCTCAATGGGGGTGACTATCACTTTGGCCCTCTCGGCATGCTTGAAGGCGTAGTGCAAGTGCTTTCATTTGGCTCTAACTACTGTACTGTTTGGAGATGGATATCATTACGGGTAGGAAATACGCTGGGAGGGCAAGGAGGCAGGGCGTCCGGGCTAGGGGGGAGGGGGTTTGATTCAGGGAGCAAAGGGTGTCTTGTGAGTGTCTGCTGGTGAGCCGATGCAATACTTCGTTCAACTGAATTTTTGGACAGGCGTGTCTGCCAGTGGTGGGCGATCTCGCGCCCTTCGCCAGAGAATGCCATTTGACGTGATATTTGCCTCCTCCCCCATCAATCATGACTTTGCCGACATTCCTCTTCACCCTCGTTCTTTCGTACTCCTTGGCCCAGACTGTGGACGCGCCTCCCTTGGTAAGTGCGATGGTGGAACTGATCGGCAAGTACCAGACTCTGAACTTGCAATCAGGGAGGCAAGCATTTGCAATCTCAAGTGAGACCACATGAGGGCGAAGAATGCTCGACTTGAACACCAGGAGAATAGTCTGGCGGAGGCCATCAGCCATCGTACGCATTCCATCTCCAGTTGCGATGTCTCACCCACATCAACACAGTCGTGATTTAAGGAGGATAGTGATTTGGTCAAGATGGTTCCTTCAAATAGACGTCCGCTCTCTTTACTGGAAGCGGTTCAGTCGTCAAGTCGAACCAGAAAGCCTTCTCCCAGTCGTCTTTGGGTCTGTTTGTTTCCCCTTTTCTCATTACCTTACTTTACGCAGCTCTGCTACCTCCACTAGGATCACACTCGGCAGCAGATATGCACCTCTCGCTCCCGGCTTCTCGGGCTCTTGTGGCCGTGACTGGTCTCTTGGGTCTGGTCGACGCCCAAGGCTTCTTCAGCCCAGCGATCCCAGGGGACAGCGCATGTCAAGCCGAAGGCTTCGTTTTTCAGGCTTGTTTTGCAACCACTGATGCGGAGTTCGCCGACTACAACTATTTCACCCCGGTTGAGTTTACGCCGGGGACCACGCCTCCTTTGGATCGGAGTTTCTATGGTTACAGCTTCGAAGGGGGGAACGCCTACGACAATACGGTGACGCCGCTCAACTGCGCTCGTGTCTGCAGAGCCTACGGCTTCAGGATTACGGCACTACGAAGCGGCGAGTGTCATTGCGGGACCCAGATCCCAGACACCCCGGGCGGTGGGGGCGATTGCCTTCTTCCCTGTCCCGGTGATTTCGGACAGACCTGTGGCGGAACAGATGGCCAAGTGCAGTACTACTACGACCAATCCTTTGCCGCTCCTACCTCGGCTTCTGGCTCCCCGAATGCCGGTCTCGCGAGCAGCTACCAGTACTTGGGGTGCTACCGCATTGGTACTGGCACGCTCGATGATCCCTATTTCATTCCGGCCGACCCTCGCTTGCCTTTGACACAACCGCCGCAAACGTCCGCTGAGAATTGCTTCAGCGTATGCGCTGGCTATGGTTACCCACTTGCCTCTGCTGAGCGGGTGTAAGTCTACAACAACACAGCAAGCGGTTGTGTTGGGAACTTAAACTAATGCCATTTTCAGGGCTGCCGGCGAGTTTCAATGCAGATGCGGCACAACATTCTCGAATAATGACTACCGGGTAAACCCAGACAGCATCGGACAACCTACAGAGTGCACAACGAGCTGTAGTACTGGCGGGTCTTCGCTTCTTTGCACCGGAACCAACAAGTGCTGTGCTGTGACAGGCTCTGTCTATGCGCCAGTATACATCAATCCTCTTCTCCTCGGATGCTACAAGCCAGTGATCCCGGGCTTTAAGGATTCGGAGTCCGACAGAACGTTTGAATGTTACGACATTCCGGCCAGCCTTCTAAGCTCCCCTGCCGGCACTGTGAAGCCTGCTGCGGTAGAGCCGGCAGCCCGGACTCTTTCCCCTTCGCAGACCGCTCTGGCTCGGCCACCCACTGTTGTCGCTACGGTTCCTGCCCCCCGCACATATTACCTCCTCGGCTGCTATCAACCAGCAGGCATTCTTGGCTTCGCCGGCCTGATCGATACATTTCTTTTTGGATCGGTGACGGTAAACTCCCTGCAGGAATGTGCCAATGTGTGCAACAACCCCAGCATCCTTGGGTTTCCCGTTCCCGTCGGTAACAATATCTTCGGAGTAGCCAACTCTAAGTGAGTGCCCTGCACCCTCTCCCTATTATCCAGACTATTTAGCACTTGCATCTTGCTCACAATCAGTACAGCCAATGCTACTGCGGAACAACCCCTCTCGCGGGCTTGACTGCTGGTAATCGGGTCTTTATGGGCGGCTGTAACCAGAGATGCCCGAGCAGCCCCGGTACGGCTTGTGGCGGTACTAACAGAATCCTTCTCTACATTGGCACCCAAGAGGACGCCACCGGCTACAACTCGTACTCCTCGTCCTATCTGGCAGCAACAGCAACCCGACCCGTCTATTCATGCATCCCGTCGGGTAAGTGTCCCTCCCTGCCTCCCCAGTGTACCGAGGCCCCCACTAATATTGGCCCCAACAGTTGTGTCTGCAACTGCAACCACGACAGCCACCACGACGTCGGTGGTCTCTGTCACAGAAACCGTTGCAGGCTCCGTGGTCACTATCTCGGGCGAGAGAGTCACCCTCACAGCTACCATCGCCAGCGTCACCAGGACCGAAACGCTAACTGTCACTACCCCCTATTTCGCCACCCTGACCTTTACCTCCGTCAACTCGACCGTCCTCGTCACCGAGCTCCGCTCAACCACCTACACCACCGTCCGAACCCTCATCGACCCCGCCGCCACCCTCGTCCGGAACGTCACTCTCATCGACGCAGGCTCCACTCGTACCCTCATCGACGCAGGCGCTACCCGCACCGTCGTCGAGACCTTCACCCGCGACGGCACCACTGTCACACGCACTGTGACTGGTGTGTCCCAAGGCACCGGCCCCGTGGCGGAGTGCTACGACGAGGGCTGCACCCTCAGCCTGCGCTATGGCGCCCTCCGCCTCCCTGCTGCCACGCCTGCTGGCGCCGTGTGCAGAATCAAGACCGAATCGTGGGTCTACAGCGCTACGACCCTTCTTCCTTGAGCTTCTTGACTACGCCCTAGCCCGGGAGAGGAGCTTCGCTTGTTTCAATGGTAACTTTTGCTTGGACTTGTTTGTGTTTGTTTCTGGTATGGGGTTCACTTCTGATGCAGGGGAGGCTGATTGTCCGGTCCCTGGGCAAAAACTCGGTCGGGTTTCTCCCGCACCTCCAAGGGTCAATATTGGGATTTGACTCAATTCTTGTCCAGGGGCCGACGTAGGTGGATAAGTTGTCACTAAGAGTCCTGGAAATGTTATTTTCGCTTGTTTCTTTTGGATAGCGCTTCTTCTAGGGAATGAATGCTTTCCAGTTTGTTGCAATAATATGTATGGCATGTTTTTGGGACCATGTATTCTAAGTAGTAAGGAAATGTTGGCGCAGGTAGTTGTTACCACGGACTTTTGACTCAGGCCGTTCGTGAAGTTTGATCCGTTCAGGCGGTATGTGTCGATGAATACACGAGCAAGCAAGTTGCATGCAGTGTTCCACTAAAAGCCTATATATGATCCGACCTCAATCCATAAAGGAAATGGAAACACGGAGGTCACACAGTATGTTCTGCAATATATCCTATCTACAACTAGATATGGGCTTCCAAAAAAATAAATCCAACGATCCCTCAACGTTTGGCAGAACCAAATCAATGTACCCAAGAAACGCGGAAAAGAAGAGGAGCGGCCCAGAACACCCTGCCTGCTTTGTCTCGAGCCTATCCTGAGAAATCCATCACTTCAAACCTCAACACACCCTCGCGTTACCTTCTCGTCCCCTAATCACAGCTTAGCCCCCTTTACCCTTCTCGCCTCCCTCTCCCGATCCCTAAGAAGCCTCCGCAGGATCTTCCCGCTCGGGCTCTTGGGGATGATTTCAATAAACTCAATGCCTCCCTTGAGCCACTTGTAATGAGCTTTGTGGTCCTGGACGTGTTTGGTGATCTCCACGGCAATATCTTTGTCTTTGCGAGAGGCCATGGATTCCGGTATGACGACAAAGGCTTTGGGGACCTCGCCGTCTTGTTCGTGAGGGATGGATATTACAGCGCAGTCGTCGACGGATGGGTGGCTGAGGAGGTGGGCTTCGAGCTCGGCGGGGGCGACTTGGTGGCCCTGGGGGGAAGTTAGGGTTAGGGTGTGTCCTGGTGGAAAGGGGGTGGGAGGGAATAGAAGGTACCTTGACTTTGATGAGCTCTTTGAGGCGGTCGACGATAGTAAGGTGCTCGTTTCCCTTGGGGGACTTCGTGACTATAACCTCATCACCAGTTTTGAGCCAGCGACCATCTTCGTCCCAGACGAATGCTTCGGCTGTGGCTTTTTCGTTGTTGAGATAGCCCAGCGTGACCGAGGGGGACTGCACAAGCAGTTCGCCTGGCTTGCCGTATTCGGTGATCTCCCGGCCGTCTTGGTCGATGACCTTGGCTCGCACGCCAGGAACTAGGGAGCCAGATGTGCCTTGGTGGATATCGTGCTCGCTGGTTGAGCAGACTACTGTCGCGCTCTCAGTCATGCCTGCTAGAGGCTTGTGGGCCCGGGAAAGTTAGGGGGGGGGGGGGAGGTAGCATACCATAGCCTTGACCGATATGCCAGGTTGGATAGATCGACAGCAACTCGGCAACAGTCTCCTTTCCCGTGGGCGCGGCTCCTGTATAGAGGAACCGAACGCTGCTTAGGTCGTATTTCTTGCAGACATCTTTACTGCTCAACAGACGAACACAAATTGGGGGCACCTAGAATACGGTGTTTATTAGTCCCATGTTTACGTCCCAACTGTGGTTGATTTCTTGGTGAACTTACGACGAGAAGATGGTTGATTTTGAACGTCTCAATGGCCTGGAGAAACTGAGTGAGTTCGAACTTGGGTAAGACGATTATCTCGTCGCCGCGCCATGTGCCCGAGTGTGCGATCACCACGAGGCCGTAGATGTGGCTAAAAGGCAATAAGCCTAACTCGACCTGTGTCTCAACGCCCTGCTTTTTCCGGGCTATCTCCTCATAGATACAGTACTGCATGGTATTCGCGATCACATTTCTGTGTGAGATCATAACAGCTTTCTTCGTTTCATTGTCAGTGTGTGGGGAGTATGTTAGGAGAGCAAAAGACTGACAGGTAAGCCAGAAGTGCCGCTCGAATAGCAGAGGTATGCTGGCTGCCGAGCGCCCTGCCCCTTTGTCCAGTTCAGCGGCTCGAGCTCGGGCACAGTGCGGCCAAGCCTAACCAGGTCCTCTACGGTCTCAAAGTGAGTTTTATTGGAGTGATTGGGGAGATCCAGAATAAAGATCTTGTCCTCAGGGATACCGGCGCCCTTGGCTGCTGCGAGGGCTGTCTCCAGGGCTGGGACGCACGTAAACAAAGCTTTGGCCCCTGAGGACTTCAGCTGGTGCTCTAGTTCACTGGCGCTGTACGCGACATTCGCAGGGGTTGCGATGCCAGAGAGACGGTGGATGGCAAGCAACACAGGGAGGTAGTCAATCTGTAGGCAATGGTGAGCCAACACAATCCAGCCATCAATCGCCCCTTTCCCTGGTCAAAACTTACAGTGTTGAGTGAGAAGATGCCGACAACCTTATCCCACGGTGAGTCGGCATTGGGCTCCCAGCCCATGATTTTAGAGAGGGCCTTCGCGATGAGGTCCGACCGCTCGTGGGATTCCGCTGTGGTGAAGGTCTTGCCTGTGATCCCACAGGTGAATGGATTGCGACTCGTCGCGATGGGCCGACGGCCGTAGATGTCGCTCCTCATGAACTCTCCCACTGTGATGGAGTCGGGAGGGTCTGTCGCTCAGTGTATGGTCAGCTCCAGCGATCAGCTCTATCTCAATCGCTGCAGAATGGGGCCAGCCCGGCCCGATCATGGAATCTGGGGCAACTCACCGAATGGGAGCTTCGGGACCCAGGCTGGAGGGTAAAAGACCATCTTGGCGGTGTTCTGGGTTGGCTTGGGCGACAACGAGCACAACGCGACAACGAGCGGAAATGAGGGTATCACCACCTCCCACAGTCAATCGTTGGGGTCCCCGACCGAGCTGCAGGCTGGGCTGGGGCTTCCCCGCAGCGTACTCTACCTACTCCCTGCGGGGTAACGCTAGGGAGTGGGTTGGCACCTTGGCAAGCGAGGAGGTCAGCAGTTCCAACTTCTCCACACCGGCAGCTTGTCTCAAGGCTTCGGTAAACAGAATCGGCACAGGACTGGGTGTTTTTGCTTGCAATACTTCACGATAGGTACATATCAAATATCGCTCAGAGGAATAAGCCAAAACCAAGTAACCACCTGGGAGGTCTCCCCCCTCGCAATCCCCTCCCAGTCAGTTCAATCACGTGTACCGGCATGTGACCCCCTTAATCATCACGTGACCCCTGAATCAACGTCAACAACCACTCACTCCACACCACAGCCCTCAAATGCAGATTTCAAACAGCTCTGCATGTTTGATTTTATTTTCTTACGCCCTCGGTTATTATTTTCACGCATTCTTGTCCAGTATTCTAGCAATAGAGTAATCCTCTGGAAGACTTGTTGCCCAGCACTCCTGCTCTTCAGCAGCCCATGCTTATCGACTCTTATCGAACCCAGCTGCCCAGTTACAATGGAAGTTGAGACGAGCTGTGCTCAGTGCTCCAGTACCAGGATGATCTTCTAGAAGACTTATTGACCCTCCGCTCCTACTCGTCGCAAAACTCTTCCCTCTTATCGGCTCTTATCGCACCCAGCTGCCCAGTTGCGATGGAAGTTAATTCCAGAAGTCGAGACGAACTGTGCCCAGTACTCTAGTACCAGGATGATCTTCTGGAAGAGTTGTTGGCACTCCGCTCCTGCTCGTCGTAAAAGCTGCCCTCTTATCGAGTCTTATCGCATCCAGTTGCCCAGTTGCCCAGTTGCCAAGATCAAACCTAGAAGTTGATCCAGAAGTTGAGACGAACTATGGAAATTTCTAATTCTCTTTGTTTTCCATCGCTACTTTGCAGCCTTGCCGAAATTAATTCGTCTCATGGAGTTCGTCCTATGGAGCAATGATGCCCAGTGACTCGGAGAAATTTCTTTAGGAGGCCAGAAAGGTTAAATTCAAATAGGGAGCTAGCTGTTCTTGCGATCATGATCTAGATGCACTGCCAGATTCATTATCGCATGAGAAATAGCAGATCCTCTGTCTCGATATTCTATTATTCTGGGCTTCGACGTAAATCACAGGCCTAATACTCATATCTTCACCAGCATCTCTGCTGCAGTACCCAAGAAGAAAGAAAAAGCCCATATTTTTGCTCAGAGCCACCCCCAACTCGTTCTTGCTTGGCAATCGAGTTTCGATCCCCCGGTAAGGAGGCTGTGGGCTGGTTCGTACCTGCCGTGGTCACCATCTCAGCTAATTTCCGAGAAAAGAAGGATCGATCCATCGAGGTTCTTCGAGTCTCCAGGTCACCAGGGCCTTCCAGGCAATTCCAAAACTTCTATAAATCGAGCCTCTCTCTCCCCGCTTCTCGATTTTCAACTTCTTCTCCAACAACCACCTCCCACACCAGCCGCCGACAACCACAGGCTGTACTTCCAACTCTCTTCCTCTTTTCTTAGGCTTCATTATTGAACATTACCCTTTCACTTCTCCTCCACTACCCTAGGCTTCTGTTCTGGCTCCTTCGTCGATCACAACTGCCGACCATCTTTGAACCAGATCACCAGACGCAAACACAGCAGCCTGAGAAATCTCACAGCATCGCTCTTTGATCCTCCCAAGATCGAGGAAATCTCTACGTCATCGACCTCAAAGAGACGTACTCCAAGGTAAGAAAAATCTTGAAATCGCAAGAAGCAGCCAGCTGGAGGCACGGTATATTCCCATCGTTCTTTCCTCCTTGTCTTGTGCCCTCGCACAAATCATCACCAGTCATCCCAAGCCCTCCGGAGCGCGCAGTTTGAAAAAAATTCATCCTGTATCAAACCCAAGACAAATGACCACCCTTCACTTCAAGCCCACCAGAGCGCACAGTTGCATTATTCACCTCCCGTGGAATTACCTCAGATTCACCTTCACGACTTCAAGTTGATCCCCTAGCAAGCCCAAGACAGAGGATCGCGGGCTTGAAGTCAAGAAACATCTCTTCCAACTACTCCCTCTCAAAGGTTGGTTCTATTTTGCAGAAACCGCCTCTACAACTGTCACTGCTTCAAATTCCTCCTCCACAACCTAAATTCATCTTCCTGTCGAGCTGTCGAGAAACCGCTCAAGTTGTGGCGTCGGAGGTTCCCTTTCCATCAAGATGCATTCTTTCCTGCCGTTTCGGCCTCCCCTGGTTGCCTGGTATTCCCCCCAGTTGCCGTTTACTTCCCCTGATTGCCGACCGCTTCCCTTGGTTGCCGACCGCTTCCCCTGTCACCGTTCACTTGCAGCGACTCATTTATTTCACTCTCCCTTTCGTCTCTCCTGTCAAATCAACGATCTCCCTCACAACACCCTTCACCTTCACTGTCATATTATTCATATCTATCGCTCCCTTCCTCTCCCCTGATATCCTCATCGCTTTTCACAAACGAACCGCAAGACCATATGTTGTCCTACCTCCATTTCTCTGATACCAAGGGCATAGTTCTGACTCTATAGCAGCCATTTTCTCTCCACAAAATCATTGATAGCCGGGGGATATCACGCAATCACGATAGTGTTCGCTCTATACCAGGTATGCCAAACTTTGGGATTTCAGTTTGATTTCAGAAAGCTAACCTTCCATCTCAGATCTCACGACGTACCAGCTGGCATCATCTCCCAGCAACGTTCTCATTCATACCGCACTCCGTATTCTTACGCCAACTCTAACCATTGAAGATGGCTTCATACAACGAGCCCATGGCTTTGATTGCCAACTTTCAGGCCCAGGCAACCGAAATCCAGACTGCGCTTTCCGAGATGCAGAACAAATTGGCTGAGATTCAGGCCAAGATTGCCGAGATTCATATCTCGGATGCAAATGCCGAGGCGAAGAATCATATCAACACTGCCCACATCCTGGAGCCGGAAGCCGAGTTAGATGCTGCCAATGCTGAGGGCGAAATCGTGGACAACACTCCCGCGTCCCGCGAGTCCACTCCGCTCTCGACTCTCAGCCGCACGCCGTCGTACTCTGCCCTCGATGAGCTTATCACCACGGCCGACCTCTTCCCTGGAGATCCCAATGGACCGCCCAATACGGGAAAACATCTCCTTGAGTCCGGTGATGACGAAGGCCCGCCCATGAAGCGTGTACGAGCGGACGGCCTTGATGCCTCTCAGATGCTTGCCACCACCGAAGGCTATGACGGCAATATCGGTGACGTTGAGATGACTGAGAACGGCTTCGTCAATGCCAACACTGAAGGTGGCAATACGTATGACAAGTCTACAGCTTTCCTCGAAGCACAATATGGCTTCGAATATCGGCCTGCCGTGGATGACGAGGGTGCAGCTCTCGAAGTGCATGAGACCATCGAATATCGGCCTGTTCCGGATATCACCGCCAGCCAAGACACAAACTTCGGCACCGATGGCCAAGGAGCGCCTGTTCTTGCTGGAGACATCAACAAAGTCCCCTCGTCACGCCGCCCAGAAGTCTGGGCCTACAAGCGCACCGCCCTTTGCGAAGCACTCCCGTATTACAGAGCATACAAAGGGAGCTTCTACACCAACGGAGGCGTGCTCTACGCGGTTTTGATTGACGGGGAATCTGAGACCCGTGATATCTTCAGTGCGCAAGTCATCATTACCTCAATGTAAGTCAAATGACACAGGACATCTCAATGATCTATTTCTTTGCCTTCACAGTTGCTAACAAGTATGGTAGCGGAGGAAGCCGCACCAGGGACCCGCAAACCGGGAGAATGATCCGCTTGATAGACACTCCAGAGAAAGGCTTGTACAAAGCTATCCTGCATGCTCTGGAAAACAAATCACCCATCGCAATGATTGCAGGGGAGAATCACCCCCTTTACCCCTGCGCATCACCCGCACCGTACGCCGTCCTTGATTATTTCCAAATCACACATATGTGGAAGGAGCTAGAAAGCTCCACCCCCGGCTCGTTTGTCAAAGTCTGGAGAATCCGCTTTGAGAAAGCCGACCTGACCAAGATCTCATGGTGGCAGGAGAAGGGGCTGATGATCACAGATGTCTCGGCTGCACCCCGTCCGCTGGCCAAGGTTTGCCCGACCTGTGGCGAAGAGAGCACTGAAGTCTATACCAGTGGCTGGACATGCCTCAATCACGTTTGCGAGGCCTATTACGGAACGCTGAAAGCCACCCCTGGCTTTGACCCTTTGACCTTGGCATACAGCAATGCTTTTGTCAACCAGCGCACAGCCTTCACTGGCCATCTTCCCGCTTTGAAGCCGGCAATCCCAAACTTGATCACCGCTGGATCCAATGGTACCGATATGACTGCACGCCGCGGTATTGTGTGCTCCAAATGCGGCTGCTGCATCAGCAGGATCTTCTGGAACCGTTGGGAATGCAGCAACGACGCATGCGACTTTGTGGAATATGGGCACATGCTCCCCTACCCACAGTCAGAGCTCGACAAGGAGGAGCTCGCCCTAGACAGTTCGCTCGCCCAGAAGAGGGCTAAAGTCAACGAAGACGTTGCTAACCCTCATATTGAGTTGATTGCCGGCGTCATGAACCGTCAATGCATCACAATCGCCAATGATTTCTTGTTCGGTGGCTACAATGCCCGACAGTATATACTGCCTGATACCGAAGGAAGGCCCATCGGATCGTTCACACTGTTCATCTCAAACGAGGAAACCAATGCCAATGGTCCAGACGAGATGTTCCGCGAGCTAGAGATTGCCGACATTGGCCTCAAGAGAAACCCTGTCGCAGTTGTCGGTCATAGGCTTGAGGGGCTATCGCGACATTTCCAGCAAAACTTCGTAAGTCTTCTTCATTTTGCTATGAGTACTGACATCGGCTAACGTTTGGCAGGGCGCCAGATACAAATTCGGCGTTGAAGTTCAGTCAAAGGGCTTCAGTGAGGCCCCCCCAGCGATCTTAAAGGCTCTTCATCGGCTCATTTGGGCTAGCAAGTGTGCTGTGAATGCAACTACTGCAACGCTTGCCGACCATCCTCCCCACGAGCACATGCCCCCGGCGCTCGGTAACGATTTCAATGAGCTACTGGCCCTAGGCTTCATGGAAAAAGACAAAATCAGCGTATGTGATTCCTTCTCATGGCATCCTGGATTATATTTCTCACTAACGCTCCATACCCGCAGTACCACGACGATGGTGAGGCTGAGCTCGGACCGACTGTGGCGGCTCTGGCTTTGGGATCGCCGTCACTCATGAAGTTTCGGCCAAAGAAAAGATCTGGGTTTGGCCTTCCCATGACAGGCGGCCGATCGCCTCAGTACATGGACGTGCTGGAAGTCCCTATGAAGCATGGGGACATGATGGTGATGCATGGATCCCGGATCCAGGGACTCTACGAGGTAGGTCATTGCAGCCCTACCTAATCCACGTATACTAACGATATATAGCATGCTGTCGACCCGCAGGGAGGCCGTCGGTTCTCGCTGACGAGCCGATATATTGACCCGGATTTAATGGCCTCAGACGCCGAGCGGCAGGAAGCCGTGGTCAGTGGGGCGATTTCTGCCAGCGCGGCCGCATACACCTACGACGGCTACTGAAGGGCACATGGGCGAACGTGGCAGGGAGGGTGGGACGAGTAGGCGAAAGGTTTTTTTTGGGGCGATATTTTTGGCATCAAGCACACATGGGGACAGATGGGAGCCCTTTGAACTGGCGGCAAACGCCTGAAATTTCGACCACTTGAACATTAGACTTACGCCTGATGAAGCTGGGCAACAGCCCTACGAGGACATGAGTGAATTGAAACTTTGGAACATGGAGAGACCCTTGGTGACATATGAACGCAATTTAGGAAGTCCCTGAATTTGCCTAAGACCTGCAAGTGTAGACACTGAGAATGAAATGAAGGTAAGATAAACGTCGCCAGGAAGTCAGGAGCCTTAGTGACTGAAGAGGAACCAGAGGGTTTCCCGAGAGGGCTTCTGCCTTTACAAAAATGCGCAGATATCTCAACACCAAGGCCTCGGAAGACATTCATCGGATACCTCCCGACTTTGCCTTCAGCCTCTTTGAGTACGTACCAATACGAGTTCAACCCGGAGAACCTAGCTTGCCGAGCGGTTTCGCTAGGGGCAAAGACATATTCAGACACCGCATTATATCTACCTACCTTGGTATCCAGCATCTGCCTGCTCCTTGAATCTTTCCAGGTCATTTCAGATGTTGAAGTCATGCGGAATCACTTACATCTCCAACCCTAACACCAGAAGCTAGCTCAAATAACCCTAACTAGGCACCTAAGACACAAAAAACACCAAAATCAATCCCTGGCAACGCTCTCCATACTCTATTTTCCTCCTCCCAAAGACCAACTCACAAAGCACCGTCCTCACTTTCGCTACCATGATCTCCCTTACCGTGATGCAACTGCGAATTCCCCAAGTCCCAATCACCGATGACACCAACCGGTTTCAATCAGCAGATCGCTCGAAAATCGCAATTGAATACCTTTCGTCTCAGCACCTCTTCGCAGCGCGCTGGTTTTCCGACCTTGAGCGACGGCTGGCGCGGGTAACGAGGGCTCAGGGGTAAGTAAACAAAGGGGCGGGTGGAGCCTCTCAATGGGATCCGAGGTATTGGGTCCGTGCCACGGAGGAATTCCTAATTCCTTCCAGGGGCTGAGGCAGACAGGCAACGCCGGAGGGGAGCAGGTGGAACTTTTGGGGTGGAGTGCGGTGGGGAAATTCCTTGCGGGATGTGCGTAATTCTATTATGCTGTATGCAAGGGATGCGCGTGTTTGGATTTCCGATTGGCGGGACAAAGGAAGGGGATTTCGAAGGGAGGAAACGCGACTAGTTCTTTGTACCACCGTTTAGACAAGGTACTTGTAAGTCTTGCGCGAGGTCGTCTATCAATTACATCGCCCGTCTATCATGCTCTCATTTACAGCAGCGCGATATACATTTACTATACATGCTTGGAAGCTTCTGGGGTTATTTGCGTCCAATCACTAACACCCTCAAACCTATGCCCTGGGCCCATGTCCAGACACAAGCAGCACGACGCTCCCAAATTGCCGCCTGACATCCTCCTTTTCCACGTCATGCGTGTCCTCGACCTCACCCCACCTCCGCGTCTGCCAATCGACCTCAACACTGACCGCCCGAGCCGCCTCCTCCACACCAAAGCGCGGCCCTGCCTCTTCGGCCGCATCGGCAGCCACAATACCAGCATCCCCTTCGCTCCACTCCACCACCAACCTCGCAGCGGCGAGTAAGCTCTTTCCGCCGAGAGTTGCCCGCTCCAGGCCGGCCAGCTCCCAGGACGACAAACCCAGCATCCAGCCCATGATGACCTCACGCGTGCCAGGCTCCTGCTGGCGAGGCAAGATGGCCCTCTCGTCCAACACCGGGGCGATAGTCACACCAGGCCAGACACGTGTGGTAAGATAGGAGACGATGGGCATGGCTGATGCCTCCTCTACATCGCGGAGAGACTGGCCCGCATCGTTAAAGGTGCTCGCGGGGTTGGCCGGATCGTTAGGGTCCACGGACGGCGCCCAGCAGAGAAGGCTGTCGGTATCAAGGTAGCGAATAAGCACCTCGGTGATGGCGGCGCGGATAGGCGCCGTTGATTTGTCAGCTCCCGCGTGGGCGGCATCGTCGTCTGCGATATCCAGGGCGCGGCAGACCAGCGACGTCAACGGAATGAGATGCTGGCGGGTTGCGTCCTGGGCTGAGGTAAGCTGGTCCCACTCGATTGCTAGGGCGGTAGCTAGGGTGCGCTTGGTGAGTGGGAGGCGGACGATCTTCTTTGTAGTTGGGTGTCGGAGGGCGCGGGAGTCAAGGTGGACCTCGAGTGCGCCGTCGACCTCCTTGACGACGACGTGCTTCCAGAATCGCCCTTTCAGACTTGTCTTGTCCTTCTCCCCTGGCGCGAGGCCCTGTTTGATCTGTGTGTTCCTGGTCGACGCGGCGGCCCGTATCTCCCTAGCCTGCTTGAGCATCTCGGCCTGCCTCCTCCGGCGGGCGATTCGTGCGGTCGCCTCGCTGTACTCGCCGGTGGGCGTTGGTGGCTCTGGCGGCGGGCCAGTACCGTATAGTGGGACAACCTTGGCTGGCTGCGCTGAGTTTTGATGGATTGCGCGAGCGGCGCGACATGTCAACCTCGACAGCGGCTTTGCGGTGGCGGCCGCATGCCGCAGAGGCAGCACAGTCGTGCAGAGTCTCGTTGCCGACACCATCTTGTTAGTTTCTGACAAGTGGTGCGGATTGGCACCGCGGAGAAGCGTATATGGGCGGTCAATCGAGTCAACGGGCGTGTTTTTGCAACCTGGTGAAATGCATCGTCTGGAGCAGCGACACTTTTCTTTCTTGGGCACGGGCCAAGCTAGGGCGAGCAAGGGTGGCAGGGGGGGACCCACCTGTAGACAGGGGTAGCTAACTATCCACTCTCCGAGGAGAAAACACCACGATGACATCATCTAGGAGGTATCACGAAGTCAACAGCTCGCAGTCGAAGCATGTACATATCATTTATCAAGACTATCCCGTTTATCCCCAACCCCCGACAAGACACGCCTAACAGCCTGATGGCAAGAATGCATTACAGTATTTACAGCAAGGGGTACCAGTAGGTAATTTACGCGACAGATACATCCCCCAGAAACAAAAAGGAAAAGAGTTGCCTCGAGAACCTCTGCCTGTCTTGTCTGCCAGTCCGCGCTCCCAGTCTGCGCCAGCTCTGCTGTTGTTTTTGTATGCCCATCCTGTCTTTCCCTTACCTACTTACTACCGAGCCATAAAAAATACAACCAGAAACATAGGTAGGTTTGCCCACTTGCACAAAAGATATACAAGCTTGTAAACTCATCCACACCCCGCTTCTACTACCGCACTTTTCTGCAAGGACCAAAATATAGCCGCATGCTCCCTTTCGTTTATTACTCCCCCATCAATAAGGCGGTGTTGAAAATGACCCTAGGCTCTTCTCCCCCGCGTGGCTGTCAATCCCCTTCAGCAGTGATGTGAGATCCATGGCTGGCGCCCGTCCTCCCGCCTCGCCACCTCCTAGCTCGCTCCAAGAGGACGATATCGCCCTTTGATCGAGCCCCCGGCTCTTGACGCTCCGCCTTGACGTTGCCGGCCGTGGCAACGTCGCCCCGTGATCAGGGAATGCTACCCCTCTCGACACGCGGCTCTCTAGTCCGCTCGGAATGGGCGGTACAGGCGGTACCACGGTCTCCTCTTCGCCACGTGCAGACTCGGTACTATCGCGTGTGGGGTGAGAGCTGAGTGGTCCGCCGAGACTCAATGATTTCCTGTCCCTCGACGTCGGCCGAGGGCTTCCATCTGTTCCTGGCACCGACGAAGATGCAGCGGCTGGATTGAACGACAACTCGCTAGGCGTCATATCGTAGCTAACCATGCTGTCACCACTGTCGTCGTCCTGAGGAAGCGAGGTGGCGTGCGACGTTGGCGGTGGCTGCAATTGCCCAGACAGCACAAGCTTGAGCTGCTCAACCGAAGTGACAACCTGTTCTTTGCTCTCGGCGGGCGCCGGCGGGGCAGGATGGGGCGACACGCCGCTGCGAAGACTCGACTTACGGAGTTTGGCGCCATCGCCGGCAGGAGACGTGGCAGGGCGCAGGTTGGTCCTGCTGCCAAAGGGTGAAATGTGGCCGTTGGCTCCATGAGCACCACCATTCGCGGCGAGGCGATTACGGTCCGTACCCGTAGTGCGCGACCCGTTGAGCGACGCCGACTTGCTCGCGGCTTGGACCGCCACTAGGACAGCCTCGCGGCTCCAGTCAGCGAGCATCGTCTCGCGAAAATGCGGCGGGATCTCTTGCTCCGTCTCAATAGCCGGGATTGTGCTAAGGGTTGAACCCAGCACGGGATGGCTGAAGCTGCGGCCAGGACTAGTGGCCGGGCTCGTCGGAGGCGAGCGTGACTGTTCTGCATACCCGTCACAAACGCATTCGACTAGGCCAATGCGCTCGTCAAAGGGTAGCAGTGCCTCCGACTCAATTTCTTTGACGGGGAGCCGTGGCTGTGGTCGAGCCATGCCTGGGGTTCCGACCAACTCCATCAGGGGGGGCGGCACATTGATGCCCTCAACCCAAAAGTGCTTGCTTCGTCGCCGCACTATTTCATTATGGATCGCCCTCCCAATGATCGATCCGTCAAAGTCAAACTTCTCTGTCAGCGCCCAAAAGTAGCCGTGAACCAGGCTACCAATCCGGACTTTGTGAATTGGCGTTTCCGCATCCTGAATATCCTCCTGTAGCCTGAAAATCATGGGTAACCCGTATCGAACTGCATTCACCCCAAGCTGGGTCACGAGCTTTGCCAGAAGCACATGAAGCAGAACAATGTCCGTCTCGTAGTCGACATACTGGATAGCGTTGTCGTAGATGGCCATGTGAAGTAGCTGTAAGAAATGCGACTTAGGCATCTTTACTGGCTTGGCGGAGGCGCTGGAAACCACTCTCCGTGCCAGACTGGCCGACCCTGAAACATCCCGGCTTTTCAACGTAGCCCGCGCTGTCTCGTCTCTCGCCTTCGCGTCTGCTTTTGTCGTTTCACGGTCCAGCCAGGTAACTACCGCATCAGCATAGGCTTTCCGAACGAGCCCATCGGGATCCCGCAGCAACCATTGCGTGCCATCCCAGACCTGGACCGGGACATGGTTTCTAGTGAGTCCGAGATTCCCAGTCATCTTAGTCCGAGGATTGGCCACCAGTAGGACCGATTTGATCGCCCTCAGTGCCGCGATCTTAGCGACTGTGAGAGCAAACAGGGAATCAATCTGATCGGGCCCCGGGGTAAGAGGCCCGGTAGTGTTGTCGGCCCTCTCCCCTTGGGGTGTCGAGCTCGAGGTGCTACTCGACCTTGACGGCTTCAGTCTTCGGAGGATCGTCGAAATCATATCGGATATCTGGTCGGCATAGTAAACATGTGTTGCCAAATCGCCGATGCACTCCTGCAAGCGAAGCAGCAGGTCCTTTCTCTGTGCCGAAGCCTGCTCCGCCTTCTCAGCAAACTGCAGCGTAGTGGGCGACCGGGGGTCTGGCTGGCCTGGGCGCGGCGGATCGCTCCTCATGCTGTTCGGGTCTCCAGGCATCTGAACTAGCCGCTTTATATGCGCAACAAAGGCGAGCAGAACGTCGTTCACGCTTAGCCCAATGAGGTTTATATCCGAACGCAACAAGGCCCCAATGATCGCCGCCAACACGATATGCTGTCGTAGGGTCTCATCCGTTAACGGCTGTCGGGCCAGTGCATCCAGCGAAGCGACGAGGATCGAGAAGCGATCTGCTACTGGCGCCCAACGGGTGACCAACAGGAACATCTTAATCGCCCACCCGCTATCCTTGCCACTCGTCGTCGTCCTGACAACTTCCTCGTCTTGGTTAACCCGCTCTTCGATAAACTTGAGGAGGGCTATCGCTGCGATGTGCAACTGGCTCCGGCTGGAACCGCTGAAGATCTGCTTCAGGCACTGCATCGCCAGTACTCCGATATCCTCCTCTGCCAGCTTGTCCACGTCCACAGCAGTACCGGAGAGCGCCAGCGGGTTCGGGTGAGGCTCGGTATCAACAGTTTGCACCGTGGCGATGCTCGTCCTACGCCTCATCAATGCCCCCTCAACCTTATCTTCCAGCTCGGCGCGGTGCAGTAGGACTTCCAGGAAGTTCTCGTTGTCGGTCCACAAGTTCTCCAAGACCATGGGCACCGCGACCTCGTATTGCTGGCCAGCGACGGATGATAGCGCTTGTGACGAGGCAACGCTCCGGATGGCTTCCAAACCCGCGTTCCTCCATCGCAGCGCAATCGGCTTGCTCGGTTCAACCTTCCCGGGGTAGGCGCGCGTTGATGCGAGAGACGCGTACTGTTGTACTACCGACTGATATTGACGCAGGTACGTTTGGTCGGCGAATGAGGTGGGGTCGTGGTGTTCGCAGAAGGCCTCGAAGGTCGGGATCGAGGATTCGACCATGGTAATGTCATTGGCCTTGAGAATCTGGTCAAGGATTTTGAGAACGCATAGCGCAAACAGAGGGAGGTCTTTCGGGGCCTTCTCGATGAGGGCCGTGAGGATTCCGAGTGTGACCTGGACATTTCTGTCGCGCAGTTATTAGCTGGAGCTCTGGCACCCTCAGGAACAGCGGCAAGCAGGCAGGCGGCATACCCTATCTTTAGGCGATACACGTCGCTGGCGGTTTTCTTCTCCAGGAAGCTCCCGACCTTTTGGATCTTGGTCCGTCGCGATTGGACGTAGAAGAGCAGGTAGCTCAGCTCGCTGGAGTTGGGCTTGACGTCGACGGCGCCCTTGGTGGTCCGGGGGTAGCATTTCAGGACGAGCACCTGATGCTTCGGGCGGCATTTCTCCTGGAGCGCATGCATGCTGGGCGACGGCGACAGCGACGATGTAACTGTCGTCCTGGTGTTGACGGACTGAAGATTGCTGTCGATTCCGCGCCGCCCCTGAGAAATTATTACGGGCTGGGGTCCGTCCGAGTTCCAGTGCCTAGGCCGCGGTGGCTGACAGCGCAAAAAACGTGTCCCCGAGGTGTCAGCTCAAAGGTGGGCTGCTGCCCGTTGCCAAGATTCTCAGTTGACCGGGATGTGCCGGAACGGGACTAGGCGGATTGCGAAAGCAGCAACCTCGACGACCTCGGCGAACTTGCACAGCGACTTCCGAAGCCGAAGCGACACGGATGCGTAGCTGCATTCTTCCAGCGAGGTTGAAGCTTGCATGAAGCAGGTATTGGAAATGCAAACGTCATCCGAAGTCCAGGTGCACAATGCGCTGTGCTAACTATCAGGGCAGGTACCTAAGGTACGGTAGGATAGGTGCTATCAGGTTAGCGTCCAACTTGGCTATAGGCTGTGTCGACCTGGCAACTGGCGGCTGCAGCCGTGAATCAATCAAGTGCGAAGCATCGCTGGTGTGTGGGAGGCCGACGATCCATTCGCACGATCCATCCGTCCCATCCGTCGTCACTGTCAGTTGATCGAGACACCATCTGCCCAGTGGCCCCGGCAATCTCACGTGTACATTCAGGCCGCTGGGACGCATCAGTCCAATCATGGTCACAGGAGGTGGCGCACTCAACAATTCCGCTCACCCGCCCGCGCGCCCGCCGTTGCTGACATTCGGAGTCTGCTGGCTCAAACCAGATGATTCAGGGTTAGGGTGCAAAGCATGTTCCTAGGAGAAGGGACAACAGGATCGCTTTTTTCGATCATCATACACGTGCCCTCTCCGTCTCTCGGGTCGTCTGTCTTATGAATGCATCAGACATGGCTTCCTCCGCCCAGCCAAGCAGCCGGGTCCTGCGTTGGTGCACCTCGTTTCCGCCGGCTAAGCCAGGAGGAACCGATGGGACCTTTCTCGAAGAATGCGCTACCACTACAAGGTGGGAATCAGGATGTTTTCACGTGGTTCCAATTACCTAAGGCTATACCTCTCAAAAGGATCAGGAGTCGTCAAGATAGGCTCGTCTTGGCACGGATTGGTCCCACCCGCATCTTGCGTTTCTGCAGGCCGAATAATACGAGGGATACGGCCTGCCGCGTGTTGGGAGACTATGCCCCTCAGCCGCCCAGCCCGGCCGCCTTACGGAAGAGCCGCGCAACCATGGCGTTGGTTGTATGGATGTTTGCTCACCGGAAATGTACATTGAGGGATGTCCCACGAGCGAATAAGCAGACGGACAAATCATGGCCGTCGAACGAATATATATGCATCTTTTCCAACAGCACAGGGGAGACATCGAAGATCACAGACATACCTTAACAGACTTATACAGGCCGTGAGTGTTTGATTACAAAAGCGCCAGCCTATTTCTGCAATGGCACCCAGAACCGCCCCCTTGAGCCATCTCCTTCTCCTTACCTTGTCTTCCATGACGGCAGGAAGAGAACTTCCGCTACCAGCACCACACTCGAATTGCAAAGCCATACCCGGAACCGCTTCATGGCCGTCGAAGGCCTCGTGGTCACGCTTCAATGAGTCGGTCGAGGGACGACTGCTACTGCCAACTCCGCCAGGGTGCGAATTACACAAGAGAATGCTCCTTACAAAGGGGGGGGGGGGGTTCACTAACACGGCGCCAGAGCTGTCTGCCATCCCGGATCGCGAGCCTTCAACACTACGCAATGTATCTCAGTCAACGCAACCGTATGAGTAGCCTTCCATGCACAACATGTCACCCTGGCTTACTGTGTCTTTCTTGCCCGACAGTGGTCGACCTACGAGTTTCATGCCGCCAGCCCAGTCTCAGTCGATTGGAACCAATGGGCCAACGATACCTGTCTTCCTTGGTCAGGTTATAGTTGCAGCGACGAGGGATATCCTAAAGTCGTCCTGAATGCATCCACGCCTGCCCACGTCAAAGCCGGTATTGACTTTGCAAGGAAGCACCACGTCAGGCTGGTAGTCAAAAGCTCGGGTCACGATTACATGGGCCGGTCGACCAGTCCCAACTCTCTCTCGTTGTGGACTCATCACCTCAGAGGAGAGTTGAAGTTCCACGAGTCCTTCCGCCCCAAGAACTGCAACATCGAAATCAACGCCACTGCAGTCACCGCCAGTGCGGGCACCCAAATGATAGAACTCTACGCAGCTTTGGATGCTCTCAACCAGACCATGGTTGGCGGAGGGGTGAGTGTTTAATCCACCGGTCTGACTTTCTTCGTGCTGCCCCAGCAGCTGCGAGCGGAGTTCCCAATTCCAGCATACAAACAAGGCTATACCATTATGTGGAAACCACAGCTGACATTCGCCACAGGGAAAAACAGTCAGTCTCGGCGGATATCTCACCGGCGGTGGCCACGGACTCCTAGCACCCCGTTACGGCCTAGCCGCAGACCAGGTCCTCGAAGTAGAGGCCGTCACGCCGACCGGCGAGATCGTCACAGCAAACGAATGCACCAACCCCGATCTCTTCTGGGCCCTCCGGGGCGGCGGCGGCAGCACATTCGGCATCATCACCTCCGCCACTCTCCAAACGTTTCCCACCCCCAACATCACCTCCCAGATCGTCCTCATTGTGACACCTGACCTCCACAACCCCTCCACCTTCGACATGATCGCCTACATGCTCTCGCAGTTCCCCTCCCTCGGCGACAGCGGCATCTCCGGCTACTCGTACTTCTTCTCTTCTTACCCGAACCCCCTCCCCAACGCCACCACCCCCAAAATCGCCGGAATGCTCCTCCTACTCACCCTCCAAGACCACCCCCCCTCCGCCCTCTCCAACCTCCTCGCCCCAGCCCTCACCCACGTCAACACAACCTGGCCCTCCACATTCCAAATCACCACCATCCCCGAGCACCACCCAAGTTTCTACGCCTGGTTCCAAACGCACTACGACACCAGCCCCGCCGGCCTTAACCTCCTCGTCGGATCCCGCCTCCTCCCGCGCTCCGCACTAACCACCAACCTCACCCAAAGCGCCGCCGCCCTCAGGCAATTCACCACCCCCCAGAACGTAGCCACAGCATACCTTGTTTCAGGCGCGGGGGTACGTACCGCGCGGCCGCGGGGCGGCAGCAACGGCGTCAACCCTGCGTGGCGAGCGGCCTATGTGCATGCGACGAACGGTGTAGAATGGGCGCCGGGGGACGCCACTGCTCGCGCAGAGGCGGTAGCCAAGCTCGAGTACTCGCTTCAGGGGGTACGGGCGCTAGCGCCGGATTCGGGGGCGTATGTGAACGAGGTACGTATCTTCCTACCTACCTATGTCAGAATCTCAGATCTTTGCTTCGCGTCGCGTCGCCGACGGCATGATCGTATACCTACCTGCCACCTAGGTGAATAAAACTGTGAGCTTATAGATGAATGCACAACAGGCCAACCCCTACGAGCCTAACTGGCAAACTGCTTTCTGGGGATCCAACTACAAGGAACTCCTCCGGATTAAACGCGCTGTAGATCCAGATGATGTGCTCTGGTGCCACCCTTGTGTTGGCAACGAATGGTGGCAAGAGATAGATAACCATCTCTGTCGTTTAACAACAGTTTAGGTTGGGTGGTACTATTATATGAAGAGAGTCACCGTTCAGGTAGTGGCATAATGTATCGCGTAGCACTGGAAAGCTCGGTAATAGGATATATTTCGGCCCTTCGTGTATGACGATGTGAGAATGGTATACGTACAAACTGCTCCAGCAACAGCAGTCTTGATCCCGTCCGTCCCCCGACAGTGCGTCGAGCCGGGAGGTCGCAGCTTCAGAAAAGAAACAAACCCTGTTGATCAAATCTGGCATCTGACCACCAAACACCTTACAAGTACATTTTATACATGCCCATCCAGGCTTCTAATTCTTCTCGCCCAAAGTTTTGTCACAGCAACTGATCAAAAACACTGCTTCTTAACGTCCTCCAATGTGATTTCTTTATCAAAACCACCACCCATGATTATCCCCCATAGTTCATCAGATGAAAGCGTCGGTATCATCGATGCCTACCGGCCCCTGCCGGCGCACATGGTTGGCGTATTGTCTTTCGTCGCTGCTTTCCTCGGATGCATCGTTGTTCCTACAGCCTGTGACTATGCCCGCACGTCTTGAAACTGGGCCGAACTGCCTTTGAACTGCCGCACTGAGTCCCGGGCTAGACGAGGTGGAAGGGGTAATCGAGTAACCGATATTTGGGCCTGCGCGTTTGAGTGGCGAGGGCGCCGTCCTCAGAGCACTCTTGGGCGGGATAGGGGGCACGTATGAGGGTATATCGTTCTCGTGCAATGACGTCCGGTTCGTAGGAGGCGTGGCGCGCTTCAACGAACGTTGCTTCGGGGACAGTTTGACAACATTTGGCTCGACCGTTGCCAGTGGTGAGTTTGGAAGCGTCGGCTTGCGTGTTGGGGGCTCAGGGGTCCTTAGTTCTTCGTCGTGATCCTCATGGATCTGCGCGCTTTCGCGAACATGCCCCCCCGAGAAGCATTTGGGCATGGTTGGCAAGGCAAATCCAATCTTTGATGGTTTCGAAGGAGACGATGTCGATGATTCCAGTTTGGCAATGTTGGCCGAGAGCCATGTCTTCCAATCAACAGAGCTGCTCGATGAGTCGACGCGGCAACCAGCCGGCTGGTAAGTCGGACGGAGATCCGTCCCCGCGGCAGAATCTTGGGCCAAGGGAAGCTGACAAGAGGCTCCTTGAATCTCAGCAGCTTCGCGCTCATCTGTGGAGTATACACTCTCAGAGTAGTCCGGGCCATCAGTGTAGTCAGCGTCCTTAGCAATGACATGAATTTGGGTGCCCTCTTCTGACGATTGTTGCTGCGAGCTCAGTCCCTCGTTCCTTCTGGCACTTTCCTCCTCTATTGACTTTTTCAAAGCACGCCGGTATGGGCTTGTCGTCCTGAAGAGGTGAGAAGTGGGACTCACAAAGAACGCCGAACCCCGATCTGAAAATGCCTTTAACTCCTCAACAGGTGCCGCCCTTCCAGCCGAGCGGGATATGAAGGGGTCGGGAGAAGGTTCTCGAGAACCGTTGGCGGCGCCAAATTCGGGCGCTGACGTATCAGCCTCTCTTGCAGGACCGCCGCCTCCTGTTCCATTTCGTTCAAGACCAGGGCATGCCTCCCGCATATCTTGGCGTACGGAGGGATGATTTGCAGGGCGCACACTCTGTTCATCTTGGTGAGCAGAAATACTGATGTTCCTCGAGGCTGGGGTGGGTGTGGCACTGGGATCAAGAAAGAGAGGCCTTTTTGGTTTACAAGACCCGCTTTCGGCTGCCTTGGGTGTATCACACAAGACCTCGGCACCTGTTGGTTTGGGTGATGCAGTGCAGTCGGTGTCGGAATCCTTGAAATCGAAGTTGCGGTGACGCTGTTCAATTATCTCGGTGTTCTTCTTCTGGATTTCCTCTGCTCGCTTCATCAGGGCGGAATAGATTCGCTGGCTGTCCGGGGCAAGTCCGGGGATAGTCGGATCCCCAAGACCTTGATGCTGATTCTGGAACAGCTGAGTGACAAGGGCAGGTCTTCGCATTGACGGTGATGGGGCGTGAGTGCCATTTTCTCTGATAATAGAAAGGCGTTGTGTTTCCCATTCCCTCCACTGCTGTTGTTGCTGGCTTGTAAGTGTGCTGGGGCCGGAATTCGCCCAGCTTGTCAGAGATCTGTCGTCCGAAACCTTTCGCTCCCGCTCGCTCTTCAAGCTCTCCAGACTTCCTCTGTTTGAGTGAAGAATATTTGCAGGTACAGTCTGTAGCGACGGTAGTCCCGAAGGGACTCTATGAAAAGATCCCCAGTCCTTGGCGTGGTGTTGTCCAATCTCTGATCCCAGCAGCGAACCAAAGTCTTCCGAGGCGTGAGTTCGCTGCGATTCGATGTGCTGAACAGGGATTGTTGGAGGAGCATCTTCAGAGCGTGAAAGGCTGAAAAGGCTTTTCAGCTTCGTTTTCAACGATTTGGATGCCTTTCTAGCCCTGGTCTTGAAGCCGTCATCTCTCCCGAGGGTAGCTCCGGGGTCATAGCTCTCGACATGGTCGGTTGTGCTCCCACTGCGAAGGGACTTGCGCATCGGATGGTCATTCCGCCGGTTTCGGGACCCAAAAATTGAGGACGCCTTAGACCCGAGTTGCGGTGTGCTTTGAGCTGTCATAATAGTCTTATCGTTTCTAGCCTCGAGTGGACTGGAAATGTCAAGATCTAGGTGGCCTCTGGCACTTTCTTTGCTTGTCCTCGACCCTACCAACATGCGACGATTCCTCAAAAAGCTCATGGACTTGGGAGCTCGAAGGATTGGCGCTATTGCTGGAGAGGTAAGATATCGTGTCTCCGGGTGTACCGGCCTCTGGTTGGTCAAAATCGGGGATGCTCGGCAACCGGACGTCTTCTCGCCCAGGAATGCCATCGCGCTGTCCTGACTTCTCCTCGTCCTGTGCTCTTCCGAAGTGAACATCGACCTAGATCTTCGAAGACGACGATATGAAGAAGGCATAGAGGCAATGTCGTCTTCAGGGGTATAATACTCATCTTCGGCTTGCAAAGCATCAATGTAGTCGGCGGCGATACCGGGCAATGGAATAGAAGGGAGCTCCCTCTGCGGACGCCGTAGCGGCCTTCGTAGTGGTAGAGTCGGAGCAAGGCCCTCTTCGAGTCCCAACACAAAGCTATGTGAGCTGCCTGTTCCGTCGCCGTCTTGTACTTTCGCGGGATCTTCGTCCATCTGTCCCGAACTGCGTTTCATGGATTGCCTTCCTACCGGGCCTGTCTTCCCTGCAACCGAGAACTGGCCTACGAAACGCACACTCTGTCGGCGACGGAGGCCCTCGTTGCCAGCATCTTGGCTCGGGGCGTCTCTGTTAGCTTGACGGCGCCGGGGAGAAGAGTCAGGCGTGGGGGGGAACAGCGGCATGTCCGCCGTGGCATGACTTCGAGCCCGAGTGTACGCTTCGAACGCTGCAATATGGGCGTCTCTTTGCGCCAGGGCCGGGTCAATGTACTCAAGGTGGACGCTATGCACCGATGAGGTGGACTTGCGACGACGGGGATCCGACTTCGACTTCACGCTGTGCCGACGTCGCATCAGGTTCGGTGTTCTCGAAAGCTAGACGGGAAGGGAGAAGGGGAGCTTGCGAAGCCGAACTTGACGGAAGAACAGTGTAGCTAATCGTATCTATATCAAGGGCAAGAGAATCGATACATCCGTTGAAGGCTTTTGATGGGGCGGTCACCAGCGCTTTGAGGCCCCTGGGCAACGGGATTTTGGGACTTGGGACTGAAGGAATGTCAATTGCCCCGAAGCAAAACGCCCATATCATTTCTGGAAGCCGTGGAGGGCTGTCATCTACCCTGACCTGTCCTGTGGAAGGTGCGAAGGCACAGGTCTCTGACACGCTGCGGTAGGTACACCAGGTGGCAGGAGCGACCAATACCACGGTCCGACGACAAGCGTGTGGGAAGAGTACCTAGGAAGCGTGACAATAATATAATCAGAGGAACACAATCACTTATCGAGGTTGATACGCGACACGAGATTTGCAGCTGGCAAAAGTTGGCATTGGTACTTGGGGAACACTCCGGGTGCCCAACGTATCAGGTGCATATGTTTTACTGTGGCGCAACAGCAAAGCATTGAAAAGAAACTGTGATTGTACGAGTGACTGTAACTACCTCATGGAAATGCAAAACCAACCCAACTTGCGATCCGTGTCTCATATTGTGTGTACAGACGAGGAAACCCAGAGATACCCTATTGCCAAAACAATGCTCCGGCCATTACCCATGGTAACTGAAAAACAAAGCTGTTCGCTGTTGACGAAATGCCCAGAACCCCAAACCCGTGAACCTAAGCAGTAATCTCCTCGAGGAAATCCTTGAGCTCCTCGTTGACGAGCTCGTGGATCTTCTTGGAGAACTTCTTGGCCTTACCCGCGAAGGAGGAAGCCCCCTCGACAACGTTGCCAGAGACGACTTCAAAGTCGTGCTCAATGGCCTTCTCGAGCTCCGAGATGGAAGCACCGATGTCAAGCGTCTTGCCGTCGGCCTTGGCCTTATAGCCGCCAGCCTCAACGATGGCAGTGTAGTTGCTGCAACCGCCGCCGTTCCAGGCAAGCAGGTTGGGGGTATCCGAGGGAATGTCCTTCAGAGTACCAACAGTGGCAATCTTGAGCAGGTTGTCCTTCATCTTGGCGGGGGTGATAGACGCAAGAGCGTACTCAGAGTCCTCAGCAGGCTGGAGCGAGAGATAGTAGGCCAAGAGACCGCAGATATGGGGCGAGGCCATCGAGGTACCGGAGATGGTGTTGGTGGCATACTTGCTGCCGATCCAGGTGGACAGAATGCTGAGACCAGGGGCGAAGATGTCGGTGCACTTGCCGTAGTTGGAGAAGTAGGCACGGCTGTCGTCAATGGCAGAAGCGCCAACGGTGACGGCCTTATCAGCGGCAGCGGGCGAATAGTTGCAGGCATCGGCATTGTCATTGCCAGCAGCGACAGCAAAGTGGATGCCAACAGAGACAGCGGCGTTGACGGTATCGTCCAGAGCCTTGGTCTTGCCACCACCAAGAGACATGTTGGCGACAGAGCCCTTGAAACCCTTGCGCTTGCCGGCCTTCGCATCCTTGACGGACTGGATGTGAGCCTTGGCAGCCCACTCAACACCGGCAACGACATCAGCCATGGTGCCGGATCCGTTGGATCGAAGAACCTTGACGGCGTAGACATTGGCCTTCTTGGCGACGCCATATTTCTTTCCGGCGATGGTGCCAGAGCAATGGGTCCCGTGTCCATTGCCATCAATGTCGGCGTCGCCTTGCGGGATGGTCTTGCCCCATTTGGCACGGCCCTCAAAGTCAACATGTTCGACGTTGGTGCCAGTGTCGATAACATAGGCATCAACACCCTCGCCACCCTCGCCAGCATAGATGTACTTGTTGAATGAGCCGAACGACAGAGGGTCACGGTGAGAGATACGGGCCAAGCCCCACGGAGCAGACTTCTCCGTCTCTCCATCGCATTCTGTCTTCTCCTCCTTGATGCTCATCGTGTGCACGACTGTGTCACGCTCGATGTACTCGACCTGTGCGCATCATGTCAGCAAGAAGCTTGCAGTGTGTATCTCGGGGCGGTTAATCTTACATCAGGATGCCGCCGGACTTGCTCGATGGTCTCGTCATCGAAATGCCCGGCGTAGCCAAGGAAGTCCTGTCCAATCTTGTATGTGTGCTTGAGGCCCTTGAAGGCATCGTCGAGCAGCCCACGCTTCCGGAGGTCCATCCGGAACGGCTCGCGGTCATCGTGGATCTTTTGGAGCCACATGTGGTGGCCCGAAGCAGAGTCATCGGAAACATGCTTCTTGAACTTGATAATGTAAGAGTTCGGGACGATTTCCGCGTTGTGTGACTCGTAAAGGGGAGCGGCATCACCATGCATCGACTGATGGCCGACGGGACCTGCGGTCACCGCCGCGATGAGCGACAATGCAATGAAGCCTCGCATCTTGAAATAATGAAGGGCGAAATCGATAACCTGCGATTTCAAGAAAATGGACGTGATAACGGACAGCCAAATCAAGACTGCCCTCGATGTTGTTGTGAACTGGTGATGAGAGGAGGAGTTGGGAGGGCGGCTGAAGGAAGGAAGGAGAGAGGCGAGTTAAGAACAGCGGTTGGCGTTGCTTTAAAGGCGACTCCGCGTCAGGTGGTGCCTCCCTCGTCCCCAGCCTTGGCAAGGCCTGTGCTAACTTAAAAAGGACTAGTCTGGTGGACGGTGGGGCTCGCCACTGCATCAGCAAGACGATAAGCTGAGGCTCGGCCCATTAGCCAGCAAAGCTCTCGCTGTTACAAGCCATCTCCCATGCTGAAAACACCAACATGAACACTGAAAAGGCCTTTCTGCATTTCAAAAAGGCCGTCCGGCATTCCGAAAGGCCTGTGATGTGATAAGCCCAGGCATCGCCGTTCCGAAACAGACTGCGTGAGGATCCCAACAGCGCATTTTGCGCACGGAGATAGGTAAAAGACCCTTTCTTTTGGCCCGAGCCTTCGTAGCATGTCCGGCCACAGGCAATTGCCCTCAAACTGTAATCAAGATAACTGCAGAGGCCACAGCACCGGGAATCGCTTCGGCCAGCGAAGTCCCACGAAAGTGCAGAGATGACCGGAGGAAGGTAAGCTCCGGTCGTGAGCTGGCTGCGCAGATCAGGTCGCCTAGGTTCTAGGCTTCCAGGGCTCCCGTCCCTGCAGCTCCCTCCGATTGGAGCGATAAGATGGATTGTCACGAGGCTGGCTATCTGGGCTGCATCGCTTCACCTAGGCCTGTAGAGCTATCTCCAACCCCGACACCTGCGGGGGGCAATGAATGCCCACCGAGTCCACGTCAAATGCTCCCGTTGTGTCATGTGCCGGGGCGTCCTCAGCCAAAGCGTCTGACTCAAACTGCGGTCGGTCATAGGTAGATACCCTGGTTTGCGCATTGGTCTAACGTTGTATGGCCCTTCGCAGAGGGTAGGATGGCGCAATCATTTGGTTCCTTGGTGCAACAGTTGTTCTCCAAACGATGACGTTCTTCTGGCGCAGTAGATAAGCTGTATTGTGGGGATCTTATCGGCTTGTTGCTGCCAAACAAACGGCGCTTACGAGGCCTCGCTCCTCAAGGATCCACTCGCCCACACACACAAGTCCATGGGTATTTAGAGTACGAGTCCTTGCGAGTGCTCATGAATCACCTAAGGTACTGCGGAGAGTTTCCATCCGACAGAAACAGCGCTTCTCTCTCCTCTGTTTCAAGGTTGAACTTCGTCCTCATTGCATCTCAAGCGTTGCCTGACTTCGCAACATCATATACCCGGCCTACCCCCGCCGTTACGTTTCCCAAAGAATAGTAACCTAAGGTAGCAGGTGTCGTTCTCCTTTCCCCTCTTCCCTCAGTTATCCCTTGTTGGTCCAGCGTGGTATCTGTAGCTCGGTACAAATTGAAGTTGCATTGTTCCCCGTATCGAGATTGTCTGGCTCAACTTCTCACAGCATTACGAACAGCCTACCTACCTACCTTATCTGGCGCGAATAAGCTAGTAATGTTCCTGGTGTTTTGCCAATGGGCTGAGTGAACCCCTTGACATTCATTCACAAGGAGACCCCTGATCTCCCCATTCGCCTTGCAGAAACCAACACATTACCGACTGGTAAAACTATACTGCTAGAGCTTGCATGCAGTCTGATTGAATACAAATCCCACGCACCCCGTCATTCCAAAACCCTGAATTTCAACGCAGGACTGATCACGATGGGAAGGCGTGTTCCAAGTAAAAGGACCTCTACTACGTATACCGAGGTATGACTCATACAATCAGGCCAGTGCCCTCACACAGCTTGTCCTATGCTAGGACGGTAGGGCCTAGCTTTTATGTTGGTTTCTTCTCTGGAGTTGACAGAGCCTGAGAGGGTTTCGGTTGCGATCCTGTGGTTTCCGGCTAGCTAAATTAAATTGTCTGAAAATTACATTGATACACGTATGTATGTTATGGGGCAGGTAGGTAGGCATCTAACACAACTTGGAAGTTAAAGGGGTAGATATATTGAAGCTCTGGTTATAGAGGCCTAGACCCTGGTAACTTCTCGCCATGACCTGGAATTTACCCAGTAACGAGGAATGCAACCAGGCGACTTGAGTATACAGCGTGATGGTTTACGGAATAGCAACTACGCATATTCTGCATTGACAAGTTGGGTGGTCTCCTTTGGCTAACATTGAAGGTCTAGGCAAGAGCTGCGGGTTGACGTCCAGTCCGAGTCTGGTTGGCCACTGGTTAAAGACAGCCTGAGGAGGTAGCCAAGGAGCTTACGGAAACTTGCGCAATGCCCGTTTGTGCTATTGAGAAAAACCACCCATCTGAAACAAAGAGTGCGGGCACGTCGGTGCCTGCTGCGTAGTCGTTGGTACAGCGCCACAAATTCAGGCTGTTTGAAGGAGCTGCGCCACAGTACGAAGGCTCAGGCCGGGTCTTCTTAGCCAGTGCGAAAGATGCTTTCACACTGTTACGGACGCCCTGGTGTTACCTATCGCAGGCTATCTCCCATTCCGAAAGGGCTGACCTGCATTCTTAAAAGGCATTCCTGCGCTCCGAAAAGCCCTTTTCACATTTCAGTAAGGCTTTCCTGCATGTTAAAACGGCCTGTAATGCGATAAGCCTAGACTTCACTGTTCCAGAGCAGGACCGTGTGAAGATTCCAAGAAGACATTTTCGCACTGACTAAGGGGAACCTGTCTTTTGGCCCGAGCCTTCGTACGCCTGACGGTTTTGCTTGGCGGGGCGCGTGAGCCTTCGACGTTAACGACGAGGACGGGATTCCTCCAAAGGAGCTGCAGTGTGACTCGCATTTTCGATATTCCTTGGTCGAGCCAAGTAGCCCATTCGTCTTCACTTGCATATACGTGTTCTGCTTGCATTCTTCTTTTGCACCGAAACTTGGCCGATATGCCCCCTTGAGCACGCACTCCTTCAAAGGCGGGCAACTCAGATCACGATCGGCTTATGACGGCCACTCCAGCCAGAAACCCTTGACCCTCGATGGGTACTTGGGGCATCGCAAAGCCAGCTTGCAGCCCGCACAAAGGGGCACGATAAAACACACTTACTTGAGCAAACATAGCCCGGATAGCAAGCACCATGCAGGCTTTCCGACCCCGCCGATACCGGTCCTCGACGTCGGCCTCGGCGCACCAAACCTCGAAGGCCAGCGAAGTGCTGCAGGGTCTCCTCGACCGGCTCGTAGCCACCGCCGCCACGGCACGCTCCGGTGGATACCCAAATATCAAAGAGCTTCTCGACCAAACGAGACAACTTCACCAGCATGTTGCCGAGGCCAAGCCGCCCTCAACACAGCAAGACGACTTTCGCCGTCTCAATGGCTTCCAGTGCCTCCTCGACCTCCTCCGATCCTTCTCCGGCTTCTACAACCCCCAGAAGCGTACCGAGGTGGAGCGCAGCGGTCTTTTCGACCTGATACATATCGTGCTGGCTGTACTGTCTGCCAGCTTTCGCGGCCATCCCGGGAACCGTCGCTATTTCCAAGACAGGGTTGAGGGCGGAGGATGGGAAGCCCTGGAACAGATCATTGCCAGCATTGGCCTTGGCGGTAGCGACTCGGATCTGTGGACGAACTGCCAATTGTTTGGGAAGCTGCTGTCCTTCTCTTTGGATGATCAAAGGCTCGACGAGCTCTGCCGCTCTGTCGTGTCGACCGCGAACAATGCGACCACACCCGATGAGGCTGTCAAGGGCCAAGAACAGCCCCCGAAAGAAACGGAGGAGAAACCTAGGTCGAGTTTCAGCCTCGAGGATACAAAGACGAAGATGCGACAGATCGTAAGGCCAACGACGGTTTTCCAAAACCCAGAAGTCATTCGAACCATTGTCGGATTCTGGGAATCTATCCCACGGAGCCAGGGAGACCCCCCCAATCCTGCTTCCATGATAGTCCTGACTACGCTGGTGGCTGTTGCGTCGGCCTCGTCCTTCAACCTTACCTGCCTCCATGGGACAGGCGTCCTGTCTAGACTTTTGCGGTTGCTATTCTCTCCGGAGCGCAATCTTACTGAGGCAGAAAGAGAGATGGTGCTGCCCCTATCCAAATCTTTGATGTATCTTGGCATAGACCAGCTTGCGGATGCACAGTTCCTGTTATGTTCACAAGACCCGGCTGCGTCGGAGTTCTGTTTGAGCATGGCAGAGAAGTACAGCGGGCCGCCATTCATACAGTTTGATCTCTCACTCCACGGCCATGCATCCGTGGAGTTACCCAGCTTAGGCCGAGCTTTTCCGCCCCAGTCATCTCCTGGGTACACCTTCTCTGCTTGGATCCGGATCGACAGGTTTGACGCAACGTCACATACAACACTTTTTGGCGTCTTTGACTCTACCCAGTCGTGCTTTCTCCTTGCATACATTGAGAAAGATACAAAGAACTTCATTCTGCAGACATCCGTGAACTCTTCACGCCCGAGTGTGCGGTTCAAGTCGGTTACATTTCAAGAGAACCAGTGGTATCACGTTGCCATCGTTCACAGAAGGCCGAAGACAATGGTGACAAGTAAGGCAAGCCTCTATGTCAACGGAGAGTTTGCAGAACAATTACGCGCAGCATACCCGAACCCCCCTCCAATCTCAAATGCCAGCACAGAGAGTTTTGCCTCCTTCACATCCAGCAGCAATAAGACCAACCCTGTCCAGGCGTTCCTTGGCACACCGCGAGATCTGTCAACACATATCGGAGCCGGCCTGGTGTACTCGAAATGGTCACTCGCTTCTGCTCATTTACTTGAAGATGCTCTTAGTGACGACCTTTTGGCGGTGCACTACCGTCTTGGGCCACGCTATCAGGGGAACTTCCAGGACTGCCTCGGTGGGTTTCAGACTTATGAGGCCTCGGCGGCCCTGGGTTTGCGCAATGAGGTCTTTCATCCTGGGAAGGACGAGAACTCGGACATCCTCAAAGCTATCCGTGACAAAGCAAGCACCATTGTTCCGGAACACAAAGTTCTCATGAGCACGTTGCCCCGGACAGTGTTCCGTTCTGACGGAAGGTTTATGGACTCGCTCCTTTTCAGATCCCTGAGCAAAAACTCAGCCAACAGCCTGTTCCACTCTACCACCAAGAACGGCACTGCTGTTGCGATTAACGCTGCTGTCCCATGCATCAATGACGCACTGCTAAGACCAAATGGCGTCGCTCTTCTCACAGGGGACCCTGTTCTTGTCACCCCTTTCTATTTTGATGACAACCTCTGGCGACTTGGGGGATTTGCGCCATTGACCCTCAAGCTCGTTGAGAGGGCGTCCACAGCGGAAGAGCTGCTGCGCTCCGTCGAGATGATGTTGCTCTGCATAAACACCAGCTGGAGAAATAGCGAGGCCATGGAGAGAGATAATGGATATGCCATCCTGAGCATGATGCTCCGGGCGAAGCTCGGGTATAGCATGGCGGCTTCGGACAACCCGTCATGGCGTCTACCGCTCTCAAACGACGAGAGGGACAAGCTGAGCTTCCAGCTCCTGAGCTTGGTGCTTAACTTTGTTGGCTATAATCATGCCGACCCCATTGAATCTTTTATTGTGAACCCTTTAGCGTACCGCATCCTCTTGATCGATCCCGATACATGGAGGAAGTCAGCCCCGATCACCCAGGAGTTGTACTACAAGCAGTTCATGACTTTCGCGGTGAAGAGCAAGCACCACCAATTCAACAGCAGGCGCCTGTTGCGAATGCGTACGTCTCAGCTGCAAATCGGGTGTTCAGTATTCAAAGCACTTACCACATCTATTACAGGTATAATCAAGCGGCTACTCGACGCACTCAAGGCAGAAACCATTTCGGAGGATATCTTGCCACATTTCATGGCCTCTTTCGAGAGTCTTGTGAAGTGCAACTACAACACAGAAGTCCACCGGTCTCTTGCGCTCTTTGTTACTTATGCGTTCCACACACCGTCTGGCTCCCTGTCCAGAACACCTAAACCAGGATCTGCAACCAGCAGGTCGGCGACCCCGGTTCCTGGTATCTTGAAGCGGCCAACCATTGATATCAGCTTGGCCCCGCCCACTAGTGGATCTAAACTACTTACAAAGAAGCAACTAGGTGTCAAGATCCTGGAAATGTATACACGGCTTCTCTGCAGCAAAAACAACCTTGTTGACATCCGCAAGTTTGCTAAGACCGTGACCAATAAGGTGATACCCGGAGATGGTCCAAGGAGTAAGAAGATGGAACTTGTGCTGACAACCGGCCAGTGGCTACTCTACCTTCTTGCCGAAGACGACCCGGAGACTGTGGTCTATGGCTGCAAGATCCTCGCGCGCCTTCTGGTTACCCAGCCATCCGGTTATACGGCGAAGTTCGCAACTAAGACCGGTGGTTTTTGGATCATGGCGCATCGCTTAAAACAGTGGTGGGACATACCGACGCTTTGGACCATCCTTTTCAGCGTTCTATTCGGGTACGATGTCGCCAACATTGATTTTGACAAGTCGTTCGAGTTCTACAGCCTCATTGAGATCTTCGGTAATCACAAGGTCGTATATCCGGACGTGCTGCTGGTAATCACTTCGATGCTGCAGCATGGCCTGAGAGATATCCTAAAGTACCAAGACGATCCAGACTCTCCAGCCGGCGATCCAGCTAAGAGTCAGAGCGGAAATTTGGAGCCAATCAATACAAGGCCTAGGGCTCGATCTATGGAGTTGGGCAAGGCTCTTGAGCCGAGGCGTGAGTCTACTTTGGAAGATATGATTGCTTTTGCTGACACAGCCCAGGATCTCACTTACCCGAGAAAGAAAGAGTAAATACTCATGCTGTGGTTCTCCAGGCCGTCGTCCGCTTCCTTGCCGACATGCACTCCCGTTCAACCAGCTTCAGAGATTTTGCTTTATCGTCTGACTATGTGCGACTGCTTCTTTCGGCTCTATACCCAATTATTGTCAGCGCTGATCCGGTTGCACCTGACGCCGAACTCAATTCTAAGGACTCGGCACTTACTTTCGAGGGCGGCGATGTGATCATCCGGCCTGTCCCTGGCTCTACTTCAAAGGCCATCCCAATAGTCAGAACCACGAATGCTAGCGCAACTGACCTTCCGCTGCCTTCCCCAGGGCTGGGCCGTGGAACCCCTCTCCGCAGGCCGTCGTCTTTCATCATGGTTGCGTCGCAGCAGACTTCTAGTACTCCAACACCAGTGCGCCTGAACCATGTCATGTCACCCAAGAAGAGAGTTGCCACCCAACAAGCTAGCAATGTCGTTCTGGAGGGCGTCCTGGAACTTATCACCAATGTGTTCTCTGACCAAATCTTGATGCGCAAGGAGTTCCCTGGCTTTGGTTTGTTCTTGAAGGTCCCTCCAGGATTCCAGGAGCATCAAGCATACTTCGAGACGTATATTTTGCGAAACACCATCACCCACCTGGGAAGCACGATTCAGCTGGATCAAAAATCCCTTCTGGAACCAAAGGTCCTGCAGAATATGGCACGCCTCAACGTCCATATGGTGGAGGCCATATTTGAGGGATGGTTTATAAACGGCGCTGACACAATGCTTGACTTCACCGGCATGCTGCTAGAATATTTACAACGGCCAGAGGTGGCCTCGGCAAAGAGTGTCAGGTTATGCAGCTCTGCAGTGGCGACGATCCGCACATCGTTTCTAAAACTCGTCCTCCTCAAGCTTTCTGACATGGATGACCCTCAAACCCAGGACTCTGAGGCTTCGTCGACAATGGAAAAGCTTCTCTACTGGCAGACAGTTTTGCTCGGCTGTCTATCCATGGAAGACGAATACATGAAGCTTCTTTGGTATCAGCTCTACAACAAGCTGGTAGATCCAAGGGAAACCATTCGGCTTATATCGTCCATGTTGTGGCGGATCATGCTCGTTCAAAAACCCGAGGAATGCGCTGCTTTGTTCCGGCAGACAATGGCGCCTGACCAGCAGCCCCTGGCCAGGGGCTTCAGAAAGCTTACAGAATTGGATGATATGGCATTCATTGAATGGGTTGATCAGCACCGTCCGTCACTGGATGTTTTGTTTTTTGGCGGGATGTCCAAGACTTGGGAAGACTATGTTGGAGCCGAGAACCAGCGTACAGCCGATACTGCAAAGTCTCGCCTCAAGAACCGCAAAGACAAGCTCAGACAGTGGCACACCGAGGGCCTTGAACGAGAAAACATTCTGCTGCGCCATGAGATGGCCAACGGTGCCTGGATGAAGAGCATTTATTTCACTGAGCATTTCAAGCACCAACGACTCCTGCAGGATCAACAAGATGATAACGCTTTTCTTGCATCCACCTTTGCCAAGATGGAGCGAGACTTGCGCCGACCCGGGGCTGTCTTCGGTGAGACACAGGTCATCAAATGGAAACTGGACCGGACCGAGGGCCGCAATCGTATGCGACTCCGTCTTCTCCCTGATTATTCTACTCAGCAGAGGCCGGAGTACCAGCCGAAACGGAAGATGGGCGATAATGTATCCGCTTCAACGTTGAGATTGAACACTAGTGTCAACATGGCTTCATCGACCCAGGGAATCGGAATAACTCCAATGACAGCTCGGCCCCCCAGAGGCGGTGGTATATCCGTCGACCCCGAGCCGTCGTCTGAGCAGGTGAGCCAGCAAGGCGTTGGGCCGGAAGACGACTTTGAGCTTGTCGAGGACCCGAACGATCCGGAAGGAGACGACGCCTTTGAGGACAAGAACAGGAAAGTGATGAGGCGCCTTCAACAAGGCGACACAGTGCAAACTGTCTTCAACATCTCCAGAATTGTTGGTCTTGATGCTAGCGAAGGCATCCTGATCATCGGGAAGGAGGCGCTCTACATGATGGACTGCCTCTTCCAGAGCGCGGACGGTGAGATCATTGATGTGTGGCAGGCTCCGCCGGAAGAGCGGGACCCCTTTTCGATCATCATCACTGGGGCAAAGCCGGGTGATAGATCCCAAAGTCAGAACCGCGTCGATCAGGAATCGCGCAGTTGGAGATGGCATGACGTTCTCAGTATTTCCAAGCGCAGGTTCCTGTTCCGCGATGTTGCCATCGAGATTTTCTTCACGGATGGAAGGAGCTATCTCCTCACGGCAATCAACCCCGCCCTGAGGGATGACATATATGCCCGACTATCTAATAAGACCCCCCACACTAATGGGCCCCATCTATTGCCCAACCCCGAAGATGCGTGGCGGCTGGAGGGTATCAAGTTCAGCGAGGAAGCGCCACAAACATTTGGGGCTAAGTTCGGTAGCATTTTCAACAGCTCCGCATGGAACCCCATGATGAGGAGATGGCAAAAGGGAGAGATGTCGAACTTTCACTACCTCATGCTGGTGAATACCATGGCTGGCAGGACCTTCAACGATATGACACAATACCCGGTGTTCCCCTGGGTGTTGGCAGACTACACAAGCGCCGAGCTTGACCTTGACAACCCGGCGACATTTCGAGACTTGTCCAAGCCTATGGGAGCACAGACTGCTTCTAGAACGGCTGATTATGGGCTCCGGTACACAAGCTTGGCTGAAATCGGGGAGCAGCCGTTCCATTACGGAACACATTACTCGTCCGCGATGATTGTCTGCTCGTATCTCATCCGTCTCCCTCCTTTTGTGCAATCCTTTATCCTGTTACAGGGCGGCACCTTTGACCACCCTGACAGGCTTTTCTTCTCTATTGAGGGTGCCTGGTCGTCCGCGTCCAAGGAGAACGGTTCAGATGTCCGGGAGCTGATCCCAGAGTTCTTCTACCTTCCGGAGTTTTTGACGAACATTAACGGCTACAATTTTGGCGTGCGCCAAGGTGGTGGCGGCAAGGTTGATAATGTTATCCTGCCACCATGGGCGAAGGGGGATCCAAAAATATTCATTCAGAAGCACCGCGAAGCCTTGGAAAGCCCCTACGTAAGCCAGAACCTGCACAAGTGGATCGATCTTATTTTTGGCTTCAAGCAGCGAGGAGAGGCGGCAGTGGAGAGTCTAAATATCTTCCACCCCCTGTCTTACAAGGGGGCCAAGGACCTCGACAATATTACGGACCCCCAGGAGCTGGCTATCACTACAGGTATCATCCACAACTTTGGACAGACCCCTCACCAGATATTTACGAGGGCACATCCTCCTCGAGAGAACGATCGATGCCTTGTCAAGCGGCTGGATACGTCCATCAATGCCTTGACAAAGCTTCCTCACCCGCTTCTAGGTTCGACCAATCCTCCGAATGCAAAAGAATACTGCTGACAATCTCAGAAGATAGCCATGAACGGGTTGCGTCCCTGATTTATGCGCCCAAACTCGATCGTCTCCTTTGTGCATCCCCATTCCGTGTCAATCTCCCACCACAATACGACAAATTCTTGGAATGGGGTTATGCCGACAATAGTGTGCGCTTCTTTTTCAGCGACAATAGAAAGGTAGCTATTTTCCGTTTATTGACGATGTACGTACAATCGCTAACGATCCCAGCCCGCCGGTCTCTTTGAGAACCTGCACATCGGTCAGATTTCGACGCTGACCTTTGCTGATTCTAAAACCCTGATCACCGCCGGCGAGGACTGTGTGGTATCCGTCTATACGGTTCATACTGGGCCCGGAAAGGCCGTAGATCTCCACCCTCGCACCTCTCTCTTTGGCCACAAGACCCCGGTCACCAGCATCGCCGTATCAAAGGCTTTCAGCACATTCGTAACCGTCTCCCAGGACGGAATCTCGCTGCTGTGGGATCTCAACCGGCTAGAATTCGTCCGCAAACTGTCTCTCGCGCGCGCCGTGGAATGTAGCAGCATCAACGATGTGACGGGCGAGATCATGCTGTGTAGCGGACCAAATGTCCTACTGTACACGCTCAACGGGGACCTCATCCTTGACCAAAACGTCTGTGGGGCCGAGGGTCAGGACGACTTTGTCCACTCATGCGCCTTTTATGAGGGCCTGAGCAACGAGTGGTTGGAAAATAACATCATATTCACTGGCCACAAGCGCGGCCGCGTCAATGTATGGCGGAAGACGGTTGGGAGAAATGGTCGATGGATTCTCGAGTTCCAGAGAAGGCTGGATCACGCGAACCCGAAGAGCGAGTCGGGGGCGAATGTGGATGCCGCCATCACATGCATTTCGCCGATGCCACAACTCGTCTACACCGGGGATGATGACGGGCGAGTGGTGAGTTTCCCCTTTGCTGCTGAGATATTATGACTTATGCTGACCGAGCCTAGTATGAGTGGAATCTGGTTCAGCGATTAGTTCAGCGCGATCGATGAGGTGGAAGGAACGTATTAGAGGCGTAGCACAGACTCTGTCAACTTATATATATGAGACTTCCCTTGGAAAATGGAATGGGAAATAAAATATGCGGAGCATCAACTGGGCATGGCTTGACTCTGGCATGCAAGGGAGTTTCCGGTGGTGTATTTTGTTAGACAAGAGGATGGCTTGAGTATAGATTCTTGATATCACCACCTCGATGGATAACTCTCCTGGGAGATACCAAGCGCTGCTGTGGTTTTGAAGTGTTTTTTTTTG
>Ga0247780_1000272_pt1 | contig 51876 bp, 45 predicted proteins | sample UWRJL079202R5_FD_179927 | JGI IMG/M metagenome (GOLD analysis project Ga0247780, IMG submission 179927) | Plant litter microbial communities from Arlington Agricultural Research Station in Wisconsin, United States - UWRJ-L079-202R-5 | ecosystem: Environmental > Terrestrial > Plant litter >...
AGCAGGGGGGGGGCGGAGAGGGGGCCGAGGAGGGAGGGGTTTCCGGCGGTTTGCGCGGCCAGGAGGGTGTTGGCCGCGGCGAGGAGGAAGTCGCGCGTGCAGAGGGGGTCGGCGGTGAGGGCGGGGATGGCGAGGGAGAGGAGGAGGAGGGTGCGCATTTCGGGGGTTATTTTGGATGGGAAGACTGGTTTGGTGAGGTGTGAAGAGGGAATTCTGGGGCTTAGGGTTTGGGGTTTGGGATGTGATGCTCACGGAAGGACACGACGGTCTAGTAATTGTGAGATGATTCGGTGGCATCGTGGTTGGATATATATCTTTTCAGCTGCTCCCGTCACTTACAGGTGGCTAATACCCGTCCTGAATTTTGAGCTTCATCTGCCGTAGTGATAGTCGGCCGCGTATAAGGGGGCCCCGCACCCGGGCTCCGGACAATATACGGTACCCAGTCGCAGCACTCAGCCTAAACCGTGACAGCGGCGGCTCAACGACAAAGATTGGGATCTCAGCCTTCCAGAACAAATTGGTGGCGCTGCCCCTTGCGCGGGTGAGGGGATATGGCGGAGGGGAGGAATGCGTGTGCCCCAAGCTCCGCGCGGTAGTGCTGCGTGCATGCCCCTGAGTCTGCATCCGGGGACTACTACAAGCTCCGAACGCGCTGGCGCAGAGTGCAAGGCAAGTGCATCTGCGCAAGGGCCAGTGAGTGCATCTGTAATCAGCTTTGCCTTTTCTGCCTTGCGATTCTGGCAGAAATGCATCCCCACCGACACCGACACACCATCGCCCAACACCGCGGCGCTGCATCGCGGTGGCGGTCCGCACTGCAACCACGCGGTTTGCAACCATCCAAAACATCAAACAGGCGATTTGGCCGAGCGGTCTAAGGCGGTAGACTCAAGAAAATTTTCTGTTTCTTGCTCCTTCAAGGGGTTGCATTCTACTCTCGCAAGAGGCGTGGGTTCGAATCCCACAGTCGTCATGATGTGCATCTCCGCGAAAGGGGAGATCTTCTTTTTGCGCTGGGTCCAGGAAATGATGTGCCCCTTAATTTTGGGGCCCGTCTTCTTGCGGTAATGGGGAGAATTTGGGTTTGTAGGGTATGCATTTGGTGTGTGTGTAGCCATGGCTGAGTGAAGTCTGATGGCTGTGATGGATGTTGCTGTTCTCCTGGGCTGTATTCGGTGTTTGTCGTCCGTGTTGCTGCCATTCCCGCAATCGATGGCCCTGGGATCAACTCGGAACAGTTTGCATGCATGCAGGTACGTCGGCATCGGCCGTGTGACAGAGGCCCTGGAGTGAAATCTGACGGAAAACTGTGGGTGCTCGGAAGATGCCGTGTGCGAGAACGACTGCCTTACTCCAGGTCCGCCACATGGAAGCCAACTAGACAGTCAGGGGCCTTACTCCAGGTAGCTTGGACAGCACCGGCGGACGCGATAAGAGCTGAGTGACTGCCATGAGCCCAACTTGATTTCCTCTGTCGCCAGCGGCGGATGGTCGTTGAGGGAAATGCCGGGTCATCCGGCGCTTCCACTAACACGGTTTCCAACCCTCCATCCCGCGGGAACTTTCGAAGGAACGCCCTCACCGCCGCATCATCATGCACGTGGGGAGCTCTGATCACCAACGACATGGACCACGTTGATGATCAGCGCTTAGGCTTGTTGTCTCACCCTCCTCCTTTTCCCGCTCGACCTTGCTTTCTGTGTCCGGCGCAAGTCTCCTTCTCTAGGTAGCCGCGACATCCAGACGTCTCCTCGGAGTCTTGGCCCAATGCCTTTTTTCATGTTATACCCGTGCCGATACTCGGGCTCGCATTGAGATGAGAGTTGGGCGTTGTCAAGGTCGCACCGCGCCACCCCGGGTTGGTTCCCAAAGCGGTGGTGTGCCCCTGATTGGCCCTCCGTGCTGCAACGCCATCCTGGGTTCTCTGCACCCCAATCGCCGGGACTGTCTCGAGGGAATGCTGGGGTGCATGCTCGGACTGTCGTGTGAAATTCGACAATAAAGTGGCATGTTGGGCCCCCGGGTGCCGCGCGAAGTCGTGGTCTTTGGCAGCGACTGGACTCGGAGTTGTCAACTTTCTGTTGGTTACCGACCAGCTCCTGTGCTTCCCTCCTACTTTATTTAAACAGCGCCAAATCCACCCTACGTCGAATTGCAACATGTCGAACATGGCGGTGAGTCAAAATTGGGACCCGTGACAAGTCGGATGTAGGACAAGCCGGTGGAGATGATCAACACACGGCTCACGTTGTCGGGGTTAGGCCGGCGAGAAGTTATTGCGAGATTAGGTAGTACTCACCATCCATCCGAGTGTTGGGTTTGTGGCAGCCCGACGGTGTGTGTCTTTGTGTGGGCTGTCAGGAGAGATCGTCGCAATGCCCAACTCAGCTTCACTGCTTGAGTTGCCCGAAGACAATCAGGTCACCTTGAGATGACATCACATATATCACTGCAAATACCACATGTGTTTCTCTCACAACTTGACACGGTGTAATAATCCTCTATCAACCTCAGACCAACACAGCACATCATACTTCAAACCAGACAGATCTTGACCCCTGAGTCTCCCCCTGAGTCTCCCCCTGGGTCGTTCAAGTTGTCATCATGACTTCCTCCGGCAGTGTAAGCCACCACCCCTGACCACTCTCAAGTTTCCCGCCCCTAACAATCCCAGAGCAAATACTGGAGCGCCCAAACCGGCTCCGGCTCCGGCTCCTCGCACAAACCGCACAAGCACAAGGACCACAGCTCCTCCTCCAAAGCCACCTCCTCCAGCAAATCCAACCCGGCCAACACAACCCCCGACCCCACCAACATCTCCTTCCTCTTCGTCGTCAACGAATTCAAAATCAACTTTGAAGACTCGGACGAGCGCGACCAATGGCTCAACTACGTCCCCCCTTCCTCCCCCAACTCCTACGACGCCGAATACCCCGGCACCGTCTTCCGCTACCGCAACGGCACCATCGCCGCCGCGCCCGGGTACATCTGGGACCGCCCCGCGATGGGCTCCCCCGGGCGCATCGTCTACCAGGACCCGACGACGGGGTTCATCACCATCCAGCCGGACCCGTACAAGACCGAGTCCATTTTCAGCTGCAACGCCCACCTGCCGCTCATCACTTTGCAAGGAGACGCGTCGCTGGGCAGCTTCCTGCGCACGGGCTGTCGCAAGCGCTGCGACGAGGCGGTCGACGACGACATTCCCTCGTGGAACATGCTGCATTTCGCGCACCGCGAGGGCGGCGTCAGTCTGGCGAATAGTCGCTGCTCGGGATGCACGTATGTGGCGGGCAGGAACGCGAGTTGGATGCCGAGCCTGGTGCCGAGGGTGTTTGAGAACACGACTCGCTATGAGACGCCGAAGTCGAGGGGGCTGGGCGGGGATTTGCCCGTGGTGATTGGGCTGATGGCGTTTCATGCGAGTAAGGTGGGCCATGCGAGTGGTGTGTTTAGCAGCGGGATGTGGAAGAGAGGGCAGTGGCGGCCGCAGCACGCGCAGGAGCCGCCGAAGGGTTGTGAGTTGTTTTTGTTTTTGTTCTCCTTTTTCTGTCGGTGGAGAAAAAGGGCTGCTATCTGATGGCTGACTGACGGAACACAGATCCAGAGACGCCGTTTTGCAATCCAAGGGGATTTATGGTGCAGGTCTGCCCAGACTTGTCCGACGAAGACTTGGCTGCCCTTGAAATGGATTATACTGGCAGCTATATGGAGGCCATTCGGTGGGCGCTGGAGAATCTCGAGAGCAATGCCATTCTGGTGGAGGGCTGACAGCGCCTGTTTCACCAAACTTTGTTCTCTTCCCGCAGCTGCATTCATTTCTCCGCAGTACAAATTTACATCATGGTATAACTCCCACCACCAAGGAAGTGAAACAACCAAACCCCTGAACCCCTGAACCCCCATCACAAATCAATAGCCACAATCCCCGCCGAGAAGTTTTGTCCCGGCTGGCCGCCCACGCCAACCGTCGCATACAAGACCCTCTTATCCGTCTCCCCCCTCCCAAACACCACCGTCGACGTAAACCCCAGCCCTATGCCCGACAGATCCGCCGCAACAACCCTCTTCGCCCCCGTCGCCAGCACCACCTCGACCACCTCATTCGCCATCATCGCCGCCAGATACGCCCTCTTGACCGTCCCATCCGGCCCCACCTCCAGCGCAAAGTCATCCACCTCATTCTGCACCAGCACCTCCCTCGACCCTATGGGCACGGCATCCCCATCCACCTCCACACGGCTCACCGTCTGCGCATTATGGTTCGCCCAGTACACGTACCCCTGCCCTGGGACAGTCTCCACGCCATTCACCCCCGACATGTTCGTCAGCGGTGTGGTGTACGTCCCCGTCTGGACGTCCATCAGGTACACCACCTCATTATTGGTATCCCCTAGCAACACCCTGCCCTCGTCCTACGCAGCAACGCCGTTGATGAACCCTGCGTCAGGCAGGGCCGCCAGTAGTGTTGCGGTTGGTGCAGCGGTTGGTCCGGCGCTGAAACTGAGCGTCCACACTTTTGCGCTCCCCGGCCCGACTTGGAACGGCGCGGGGATGTACGCGCTGCCGAAGACATACACCTCTGCACACTCCTCCCCTTCCCCCTCAATATCCGCACACTTCTCCTTCCCTTTGCCTTTGCCTTTGCCCTTGCCTTTCCCTTTCCCCTCACGCGGTCCTGAGATTTGAACCTGCGCAATCCCCGTGAGGTTAAACGCCCCTGCGACAGACACCAGCAGAGACCTAGTGCGTGCGATGGGGTCGATCTGCTAGATCTCGGGGGCGTCGCCGCGCGTGGCGAGGATGTTGCCGTTGGGCCGGACGGCGAGGTTTTCGAACTAGGAGGAGGCGAGGGGCGGGTCGGGGAGGGTGAAGATGGGACGGTGGGCGGAGGCGGGGGGGGATGAGGGCGAGGAGGGATGTGAAGAGGGTTAAGGAGGTGAGTGAGGGGGCCATCTTGATGTTGGTGGTTAGTGGGGGTTGGTAGGTTCGTTGGTGGTGAGAGGAGTGGATGAGGTGAGATGGAATATATAAATTGAAAGAAGTAAACAACAAATAGATACCCAGCAAAAGGTAATTCCAGGATTTAATAGTGACGATGACGAACCACGGTTAGATGGGAGCGCTACGCCCTGTCGGGCTACCCCACTCCTTGGTTGGCGCAGGTACGGGAAGTTCTCCTCTGCCAGGGCCACAAACGTTAGCTCGGTCAGGGGCCCACTGTTACTGGTTTGGTGCCCTCCCTGCCGGGGAGTAACAGTGGGCCCCTGGCCGAGCTAACGTTTGTGATCCCGGCGGAGGAGTTGGAGGGATCGGCAGGACAACAGGGGGCTGCTGGGAGGGAATCGCTGCGAAGAGACAATGCCCAGTCTCGAAACCCATGAAGTTCGTCCTCTGGTGCAACATTAACACGCCGCATTGACCATGGACAGGGACGCATGATGTCGTAGTAATTTGAGGTTGTCTGTCTTGGACGCGGGGGTGGAAAGGTGACATTGAAACTTCGAAAAGCGACAACCGTTAAAAGACAGTGTCTGTTTTGGAAAGAGAAACCGGCCGAGACTGAGCAACCGGCTGATTTCCCTTCAGAAATCCTCCGATTGGACAGGCTTGCTATGTCGTGCCTTCCTCGCGTGGGGCTACCTTTGCCCGTGAAACGGCCCTGCTTCCCGACAGCTGTCCCGCACGCGGCCTTTGCATCAGCCCGAGCAACCTCACAACAGTCAACTCAAACTCAAACCTAAACCTCAACTCTCAACCCTCAATCCTTACCACCTCACCTCGCCACACCTCAAAATCACCACTTTTACCTCCACTCTCACCAACCCTGACCGAAATGGCCTACGAATACCCCCCTCACGCGGACCACACCGTCCCCCTCCCCTCCGGCCCACCCCTCTCCGTACGCATCTGGCCCGCCTCCCCTTCCCCATCCCCTCCCTCCCCACGACCATTCCTCCTCTGGACCCACGGCGGCGGCTTCCTCGCTGGCTCACACTTCATGCCGCTCTACTGGCTCGACATCGCCTTCCGGCACACGCACAACTACCACCTCATCTCGCACTCGTACCGCCTCGCGCCGCAGGCCTCACTCGACACCCAGCTCGCCGACTGTCTGTTTGTCGTGCGCTGGCTGCGGGGGAATCTACCGTCCATTCTTGGTGCGGAGGCGGTGGATGTCGATCGGTATGTCCTTGCAGGGGATTCAGCAGGTGGGCTTCTGGTGATGCTGATGGGGATGCGTTTGGGTAAGGGGTTGAATGTTGATGTACCGCCGAGGGCGATAATTGATATCTATGGCGGGGCAGATTTCGTGGGGAGTTTAGAGCTGGATCGGGAGGGGGAAGGGGAGGAATGGAAGGGTGAGTTTTCTGCGGAGGAGCTGGAAGCGTATTTGGACAATCGGGATGAGAGGGAGGTGATTAGTGAGGCACTGTCGTGGAGGGAGATGGAGGAGTATAGCGAGGAGGAGCTGAGTGGGTATTGTAAGAAGGAGATCAGGTATACGAAGCGGGTACGGTTACAGGCTGAGTTGCATGTGTGGCGGTCGTTGCATCCGAAGGGGGGAGAGCTGATGATTAGGGCGACGATGCATAGGGAGAAGTTTGGGACGGAGGAGGAGTTTGACGAGTTTGTGAGGGAGATGAGTCCGTTGCGGGCGTTGAGAAGGGTCAAGGAGGAGGGGGAGAGGGAGTTCCCGCCGACGGCGTTTTTGCATGGGACTGGGGATGAGGCGGTTCCGGTGCAGCATTCAAGGGAAGTGGCGGCTACGTTGAAGGGGATGGGGGTCCCGGTTGTGGAGAGGTATCCTGAGGGGGAGCCGCATGTGTTTGACCGGAAGTATACGGTGAGTTTATCTTTGAGCTGTGAGGTGGGCCTGGGAGAGACGAGATGCTAATCTTTGTGGCAGAGTACGGATGTACCTGGTTGGGACGAAGTCATCCAGCCTATTGTCGACTTTGTTGTTCACCACGTGGAGTCTTGAGTTGCTCGGTACCACGTTGGTTCCTGAGCTGCTCGGTTGGTACAGCCAGAGGTATGATAGATCCCAATCCATTACTTTAGTTAAATGAAAGAGTCTGCGTTGGCAGTGTATGGTACAGATACAAAATAAGGGCTTTTGAGCTCCTGGTATAGACCCAAACCAAATACTCCAACCCGCCCCAAACGCCAAAATCAAACAAAAGAAAGCTGCGTCAGCAGTGCTCTCGCGCCGGTAACCCGATCGCTGTGGTGAGCCTGTCTTTGTATGTCTTCTCCACAAAACCAAAGAACTTGTCGACATCCCTCGCCGTCGACGCAATGCCAAACGAGACGCGAATTGCGCCCGCCGACGGTAGCCCCAACACGTTGATATATCGGTCCATCGACACATTGTCCTCGCGGTGTAGGCTCTTCAGCACCCGCACATCCAGCCCAAATGCCGCCTCCCCAACCCCCGGGTTGCAAAAGCACCCCGTCCTCAGCGAAATCATGGCCGCCGACGACTCATACGCCACCAACCGCTCATCCACCACCTTCCCGCTGGTATCCAAAAAGTTAAAGCTCACCGTCCCCCCGCGCATCTTCATGTCCGTCGGCCCGTACACCACCGCCATCGGGAACCCATCACTGTGCCTCAACGCCAACAACCGCTCCAAAAACCACCCCGTCAGACACTTCACCCGCGTCTCAATGACCTTCATCCCCACCCCCCTGACCCAATCCACCCCAACCTTGACATCCGGAATCGCCAGGAAATTAAGAGTCCCGTCCTCAAACCCCTCTCCGCCGGGCGCAATCCGATGGAACGGAATCCCCACCGCCGCCGCCGTCACCGTGCCCCCCGAAAACCACGGCCTGTCCAGCCTTTCCAACGCCTCGCGCTTCGCAATCAAACACCCCACCCCCGTCGGGTACCCAAACACCTTGTACCAACTCACCGTCACAAACTCGGGCTTGACCACCCTTAAATCCAGCTGCCCCGTCGGCAGGTATGCCGCCGCGTCCAACAACACATCATACCCTCTTGCCTGTGCCATCTCAATCCAGCTCAAGGGATGTCTCACCCCTGAGAAGTTACTCTGCGCAGGGTACGCAAACAGCCCATTCTTCCCCTTCCCCTCCCCCCCGCCCCGACACGAAAACAACGACCGCAGCCTCGGCTTCAGCGCCTTAACCACATCCGCACCATCCACCCGCAACTCCGGCGCCGTAGTGGGCACATACACCGTGCGCGCATGCTTCACCCTCGCAAACTCCCGGATGCCATTGATGCTGTTGTGGTTGTCCGCCGTGAGCACGAACTTCCGCCCGCGCTTGAAGGGATACGCCTCGGCGACTAGGCGCGCCGCGCCGGTGGCGTTGGCGGTGAAGATTACGGTGTACTCGGCGGGGTCGGCGTTCAGGTGGGAGAGGATTGTGGCGCGGGTGTCTTCGATGAGGGAGGTGGCGGCGGAGGAGGTGGGGTTGGTGGAGTGCGGGTTTCCAAAGACTGTGGTGGTCAGGCGCGTGGCGGAGGCGAGGTATTGGGACTGTGAGGCCAGGGCGGAGCCGGTGTAGTCGAGGTAGACGTGGTCGGCGGTGTCGAGGTGGGAGTATTCGGTGGAGCGGAGGGTGTCGAGGGAGTAGGTGGTGCGGTACTCCGGGTAGGAGTCGAGGATGGAGGGCATTTTGGAGAGGGGGCCCAGAGGGCGCGTTGGTGGTGGGAGGGCTTGGGGTGAGGTGAGAGAGATGTGGGAGATTGGGGAAGGAGATGTTTTGTTCCTGGGGGTGATGTGCGGGCGGGTGGTGGGTGGATATCAGTCTTGGAGACTGTGTCAGAAGTGAATACCCGGGAACGAAAGGTGGTAGGTAGTAGATAATAAGCTGAGGGGGAACATCCCCCTTATGAAGCCGAGGAGAAAAAATAGTAGCAAGCATAAGCGAGTGCTGAGTAGCTACTACTCACAAGCGGTGTACGACAAGCAACGCCTCCACCAGACTGTATTTATCTGCTCGTCCGGCATGATATCCCCATGGACACTAGCGTGCCTCTGTTCATAAACACACCGAGTCTCCCCCTCCTGCACAGTACGACAGACGCACACACAGTCCGCGAGGATCACCCTGATGGAACATGATACGGGCGCTCTGGTTGCCCTCCCGGAAGCCTTCCCGCCAGCCGTCCGTCAGAACGCTAATCCCAGCGTGGGAGCTGTGAGGAGCGGATCTCCCCTTATCCCGGGGGCAGTCGAAACCACGTTTTGACGGTCGGCGGATGATATAGGTCGGGCAGGTTGATACGTACGTGTAAACAACCTGGACGTCCAGGCTGGCATGCAGCAGCAGCAGACGCAAGACGCAGCGCACGGCCGCGGCCGCGGCCAAGAATATCCCTGCCCGGCCCATATGAAAGATGGTTAATGAATTGGCATGCAAGTAGGCACTGGCAGCGTGCGGACGGGGAGAGGCGTGTACTGTGCGTGCTGCAGTGTGGCAGCCCACTCCGACACGGCTTGTAACGCATATCGATCTAGCCTGCCGGCACGCCCGTCGGATGTTATGCCATGCCGCGCCTGCTTCTGCCGCGGCCTTTTGCTTTACGAGAGGGCTTCGCGCTTACCGCTCTTGTCACTCCCAGGGACTGCCCCAGGAATTAGCGGTGGCGCTGTCTTCTGCATTTACAGAGGGACGGGACTTGTGCGTGTAAGAGCTCGCCGGGCGGCAGTTTGATACATTTTGCAGAAACAAAGACCTTGTGCGCATTACGGGCGTGTTTCCCGGCCGTCGCAGGTGCGCGCTTCTTCTGTTCTAGACGATGGCAATCTGGGGTGGATTGCGTGCAGCGAAAAAAAGGACCATAGGCTGAAAAGCGAGCCGCGTCGTCCATCTGGGTCTCTGTCGGGCCCCTGTCCCCACGCGAATACCACGCCAGCATGTGGCAGCTGGACCGTCGTAAGTGCACGGATTTTGGCCCGGGACGGTCGCCGTATGATCCCCATGTTTTGCGACTCCCCTTGCTGGCCTTAGCCCTCTGCACGCCACGACCTTCCCCAGAACTGGGAATCGTCTGTGTTGCGCAGCGGGCAGTCCTCCTGCAGCTCGTCCCGCCGAAACCGCACGGCCATTCCATCTGCCCTGGCCTCCTCCGACCTGGAACCGCCCGACGACACCTTATTTCGCAGTCTGTCTGTCTGCGCACTAATTCCATCAGGATCGTGGACGTGCCCTCTTGCGACTCGGATTCTCGCTTTCCATTCCTAGTGTCGGAAAAGGCAAAGGAAAACCTGAAAAGAACTACTGACGATGTTACACCCCTAAAATCTCACCCATCTCACTCACTGCCCAGCATCGAGGCGGTCTTTTTACTCAGCAGCGATGTCGATCTGTTCATGTCTGGGCCGGAGAGGGTGTGAGTGTCTGCCAGTCACGAGGCAGCCCGAAGTTCGATACTAGTAATAGCTGGGAAATCGGTAATCTGGTACGACCATTAGACTGTGACGACGCGCAAAATAGCCGTCATATCACTCGCTGGAAGGGCCATGGAACAGCCAACCCCGCCTTCGGGGCCTGTCTATATTGGGGCCATTTGCCGGCGACCCAGACAACCAAAGGTACCATCCCATTTGGGTGCATCCTCCCACCCTCTTCTGCGCAGTCGGAGCGTGCAGTGTGGCCAGCAGCGCGTGCTGGGCCTGCTGGAAGCAGCCAGTGGGCAGCCAGTGAGCACCCACTGTGTTGCACTGGGAGGATGCGATGGAGGTGTGGCATATGGTCAGATTCTGCAATGCGAAGACCGACGCCGATGCTCTGCTGCATGAGGTGACATGGCCCATAACTCATGGGCCATCATGTGCCATACTGTGTAATAACAGTATGCAAAAGGGAGTCCGAGGTGTCCGGGTGTGGGCGCCGAGTCGGAATGTTCCGTGCCATGCGGCCGTCGCAGGTCTGCTGCACGCAAGCGCCGAGGCGACCCCTCATGCACGCAATGGGCCTATCCGAACAGCCCGGCGCAGGTGTGACGGTCCGTCTGCGTGGTCCATATCGTGACGTGTCCGAGTCTTGGGCCCTGAGAGGGACTTTCGTATCGAAGGCATTCGCAGCAGAGAGGGAGACTAGTGGCAGGTCTGCAGGCGGTGACCTCTGCCTGCAGCACGGAAACCAGAAGTGAGCTGGGTCCAGAGTCTCCCAACCAGCAGTCCCAAAGCAGGCGCCACCGAGAACTTTAACTCCCGCGAATCCTTCGAGTGTCCGACCCGCACATGCTCGCTAGATACACGGGTTTCAATTTCGTGGAGTAATTCGCCTGCGTAAACTACTTTGGTCTGCCAAGCAATGTCGTTCGACATCAGGGCCACACAGCCGAGTATTAACCCCCCCGGCTAATACCTGGCACCTCAAGTTCCAGCGGCGCAGCAAACAAGCGCCGGGACGGCCCTCAGTTCCCCTGCCCCGAGTCGCCTGGGTCTCCAGGGTCAGGCCCGCGGATCCTCGCTCGTCGCCCATCGCTGCGCGACATGTGGTGCTGGGTTTGCTGGCAGGCTTTTTGACCCTGGCGGCGTGGGGCGGGTGTTGGCGAGGACGTGCTGAAGAGGCACGGCCACTGACAGGACGATTGAAACCAGGTAAGAAAGAAGGCATGGCAAAGATACCGCCGGAGCAGACACCAAGATGGGACGAATGGTCCTTTCGGGGGGTTAGTCGCTGTAGCTGTGCCTCATCTCGTTATTTCTTGCGCGCTCGAGACAGAAACAGAGGCAGCATGTGTCTCGCAGCAGCATGACAGGTGAAGGGACGGTTGAAGTCGTACGCGACCAGGCGGGGTTGCACAGACAAGATTGCGCTGGATTGCCGCGCTCTTCACATGAAGGCCCCGCGCCGGCAGATCGGGGAAATGATCTATCGCCGCGAGCTGTCGCCCGAGGTCGTACAAAAACAATGCTGCGCCGTTCTGGAGGTGGTACGGGCTAAATCGACCGATATTTGGTCGGTCGCTCTGGAGTCTGGAGCTGGTCCCTGAATTGAGACAATGGGTTAGGGCAGCAGTGGGAACCTGGAAGTTTCGGATCGAGGTGTGTGACGTGATTGAGATCAGAAACATGGCGGGAACATCAAACCGATGCAGGGTTAGGGTCTGATCATTGCTTGGCTTGCGCCTTCCATGTCCATCGTGGGGCCATCCTCACCTGATGACTCGCAGTGGCGACAGCAGCGCAATTCTCACACGATAGCGTCTCGGCGCAGGCTCAACACCACCCTTGCTTGCCCCGACGTTGGAATTGCGACAAAACAGCCGGGCGCTAATATTCTCGAACGAGCTCCAGTCTGTGCAGTGCATACGGAGTGCTCGCGATTGCAAGAGAACCGGGGAGACGGCGATGCGGCGTGGCAGCAGCAGCGGCAGCCCGAGCGTGCGAGTGCCAAGTTGCGACGGTCTGTGTCTGTGTGTTTTCAGTTCCAGCGGTTCCAGCCCTTTGCCGACCGTCGACCCGATACGACGTTTCCGAGTTTCCAGTCCGGCCAACCAACCCACCCCCACCATCTGCCCCCCGCCGTCCGCTCATTTGCCCGGTCGCAGATTGCTTCCCCCAGCGCGCGCCGATGACCGATGACGGCACCACCCGGACCCCAGGACCCTGACCCGACCTGACGCTGCACCACCACCCCTCTCGTCGCCGACTCGGTGCTCCGCCCATGAGTGCCTCGCCCCGGCCCCAGCAGAAGCGGCCTGCCAGCACGTGTGTCACGTGTCGCGCACGCAAGGTGCGATGCGACGGCCGTCGAGAGGTGTGCGCCAACTGCGAGCGCCTTGGCTTCGATTGCTCGTACGACGACAACATGATCGGGGATGCCGCCCAGCCCGAGAGCCCGGGGGCCTACCCCGGCCCCGCCATCTCGGTGCCCCGCCGCCGGGTCCGCCAGGCCTGCCACAATTGCCATGCCAAAAAGGCCCGGTGCAGCGGCTCCGTGCCCCAGTGTGACCGGTGCCGGACTCAGGGGCTCGAGTGCGTGTATCGTCCCGGCAAGCGGTCCCTGCCTCTCCCTGGCATCGCAACCGGCGCTGGGACCCCGGACGTGGCGATGCGGGACGACCCCGACCCGGGTGCCTCCTACGACCACCACTCGGTCTTCACCCGCGGCAGTGCTAGCCCGATCGGCGGCGGCTTCGACCTTCCGGAGCCCGGGGAGACTCTCACGATGCGAGTTTTCGACGCCTTCTTCCGCCATGTCCACCATATTCCCATGTTCTGCTTCCTACACCGCGCCTCGCTCATGGACCGCTACCACGCCGGAACCCTCGACCGGGCACTCCTGCTCGCCATGATCGGCATCACGGCCTTGCTGACCGATCTGGGCCAGGGCATGGACGAGTATGGGGAGCGATGCATCGAGGAGTCTGCCGCCCAGTGTCTTGCCGAGCTCGAAAAGCCGTCGATACTACGGCTCCAGGCGCTTGTCATCGTCGTGAAGCACCGTATTCTCGCCAAGAGGTTCACGAGCGCCTTCATGCTGCATGCCATCGCCAGTCGGTTCGCCGCGGCGCTGCGTCTCAACCACGAGAGTCCCAACCTGTGCTTCCTGGCCCGGGAGTCGCGCCGTCGCCTGATGTGGTCCATCTACATGATCGACTCAGCACTCGCTGGCGGGCAGCCGGACTTTGCCCTTTGGGCAGACCCCGAGCGCCAGATCCACATCCAACTGCCCTGCAACGAGCGGCACTTTGAGTTCGATCTGCCCGAGATCACAGAACCGCTGCGGCCCCCGCCTCCAGACCACGAAGGCATCGCGCCGCCGCTCCCCGATGTTGTCGGGTTCATAGCCCTGCACGTCCGCATCCACTGGATGCGCACCAAGATACTGCAGCTCACAACGAAGGCAGCCACAGCACCTTCCCCAGAGGACATCGCCGCCCTTCCAGGGCGCTGCGCGGACCTAGCCGCGCAGCTCGAAGCCTTCGAGGTCCGGCTCCCCCTTTCCTTTCGCTGGTCAGAGGCCAACTTGCGCTTGCGAACGTATTCCCCGCGGCTCGGCATCTTCGTCATGACGCATGTCTGGTGGAGGCTATGCCACCTCGATCTCTACCGCCTCTTTCTCTCCGGTCTCAAGGAGGCTCTCCCTTCTAGCTCCCTAGCGCAGCTCGATGCTCATTTTATCGTCGAGTGTCGCAGGCGGTGCTACGAGCACGCCAAGGCCATGGCCGACATGTTCGCGCAGGTACTGATGCTCGGCAGCGGCTCCCCCGTCACTGACATCGACCTACCAGGATGTGCGTTCCAGTGCGCGAGGATACTCTACCACGGACTGCAAACTGCAGCCGACGAGATGGGCTTCACTCTGGAGGGCGTGCAGGAGCTTGCTTCCGTGTGTTTGCGCGCCGCGAGGCAGTCTAGCGCCGGGCCGGCCTGCGCCAGCATTGTAAGACACCCCGATCTCCCGAGGACCTACCCTGTGTTAACACTGTCTCAGCAAGCCGACATCGACAAGCTCATCCGCGAAGGCCTGGAGCTCGTCGTTCCCGACGCATCCGAAATACCTAATCTTCCTCTTCCCCACACCAGCGACGATATCCCCACATCCCAACCCTTCACCCTCGTGGACCAGATGTCCCTCCCCACTTCACTGCCCCCGGCAGACCTGTCTGCGTCTATCCCCATCACCTCGGCCCTCTCCAACATCAGCGGCGGCACTAGCGCGAGCAACGCCTTCGAGGAAGCGGGCGGGGCATTCTCTTTCGGTCCGGATTTGCAATCTGGCCCAGACGCGTCTTGGATGGCCTTTTCGCTGTCGTCAAATGACTGGCTGGATATGGGGCACTTGCCTCCTCCAGAGGGGACCTGAACGTGACGACCCTATCAAAGGTGATTTGATGGCAGCGGGTTCGACTCCCGCCATGCCTAGAGAGTATTTCGCATTCGGTGTTGCATGGCAGGTAACCCGCAGTCGAAAGCTCACACCGAAAGATAGACAAAAAAAGTAACCAAAAATGGTGTAGCAATTGTGTGCGTGTCTGCTTCGCTGTGTGCATTTATTTTGTTGGGCGACGCGACCGTTTTGATGCACCACAGCGCAGCCCATGATGCGATTTCAGGCGCTGATGTCGCCATTCCACACGCATGGTTAGCAGGTGGGGGTTGGGTGGTTGGCCAACAGCCCTGGGCTGCAGCTGGTTTTGGGATCGTCGCCCGTGGGGGTTGCAGAAGCTTGACATCACACAACACAACGTGGACGGGGAGATGGATGGATGAGGTAAAACTGAAACATACATGCAAGAGTACAGAAAACAAGTAGTTAATTTAATGCAGAGAGGCAATGTCCAATGATGATGAATTACGATTATATCAACAATTGCAGCGCAGCGCAGTGCAGTGATCCACGGGTATCTTCAAGTTCTAGGCAGGCTCGCGTGACTCGCCGCGAGAACACAACTCTGCAGACAGAGAGACAGACAGAATACCATCCAAAGCGATAAACCCCCCTCATTTGTGACTTGTACAACAGGTATGCCAACATATGCGATGGTGCAAGAATGCACACGCTACCCCAATAACGGGGTCTCCTCCCCAGGCGTCTCCCCCTCCCCACCGCTCGCCCCAACCGCCACAACCGTGACACTCCTATCCGGATCAACATGCGTCTCCCGGTAAATCCACCCGATGCATATCCCCGCGCCGGGCCCCAGCACCACCGACGTCCCCACCATCAGCACCGCCGGCCGCCACCCGGCCTCCACAAACAGCCAGTACAGCACCGTCAGCGCCACAAAGAATATGTTAATCACAATACACTTTACCGTCGCGCGCGTCATCTCCCTCCTATCATCCCCGCGCGCAAACACACTCCACAGCAGCAGCCCATGCGAGAGCACCGACACCGCGATCGGCAGCGCGTACATCCCCACCAGCGCCACCCGGCTCGACTCGAGGTGGAAGGTCGCGTGCCACCGCTCCGTGTGCCACGTGAGGATAGCCTTGCGCACGGCCTGGCGGATGAGAGATACCCACACGGGGAAGAACAGCCAGACGAGGATAGACACCGGCTCATCGAGGATGAGCATCACGATGGAGGGGACGATGCACCCGAGGGCGATGGCCACGGGGATGGCGACAATTTCGGCCACGAAGGACAGGTGGCGCATGGCTTCGCCGAAGTTGGGGTCCGAAGGGCCGGCTAGGTCAGCGGGGCCCCGGGCGCGCGCGGCGAGAATGGCGCGGCTGCGGTGGAAGAAGGCGGGCAGGATGACCAGCTGCCAGGCGATGGCGCCGCCGACGAGGTTGAAGATCAGCCAGGGCCCAGTCGGGTAAGCGATGAGGATGGAGGGGGCGTTGCAGATGCGGGCGGCCTCGACGGTGGTGACGGTGAGGAGGCCGGCGGTGAAAGAGAGGACGGCGGCCATGATGCCGAAGGAGCGGGTGGAGGCGAGGGCCTCCTGGAAGAAGCTGACGAGGAAGCAGGACGGGGTGCCGAGCAGGGGGAGGTGCGACAGGAAGGGGATGCGCGACCGCGCGTGGCATTGGCTCCAGAGCATGTAAATGTTGGTGTCGCTGTGCTGGTAGAGGGTGGCGCCGGTGAGGATGGCGAGGAGGACCGGCACGATGAGGAGGATGCGGAGCGGGTAGTGGTGCACCGCTTGCCGCGGGAGCCGTTGGGAGTCCATGGCGTGTGCGCCGGTGGAAGCGTTTGATGTTAGGTTGGGTTGGTTGGAATGCGGCGGCGCCGGCGCGATGGCTTGCGTGGCGGTGCGGGGGAAGGGTTAAAGGCGACGGAGGGCGTGCCGCGTCGAGGGCGACCTGGCAGTCGCGGATCTCGTGATGCTGCTTTTCGTGGTTGCCATGCGTGATCTCGGCAAACACACAGTCACGTGTGGTGGTGGGGTTGGTGTGGTGGGGCCGCGCCACGGAAAACCCCGCTTTGCAGGTCGGGATTTGGGATCAGGGACCCTGCAGGTCGACCTTCGTACTGAATTGAAGGCGCTGGTTTAAGTGTTGATTTTCGTCTTTGAGGCGGTTGGATGTACGGAGAAAAGGCTGTGTTGTCCGACCGGAATCTGATCTTTCCAATTTGTGACCAATTCTGCTGTGGCAGGTGGGGCACCTGCCATCCGAGGTCACGGACCCAGCATGCCGGGCCGGAGTTAACCTCCCCAGACCCGCTCTTGCGGGCTCAGGCATGTACCTTGCATCACCTCTTTGATAGCTCAACACAGCGAACACGATGTCGACACATCCGAACCCAGGACGCGGCAAGGCGGTATGCAATGGGTGTCGCGCCAGGAAGAAGAAATGCGATGTGCGGACCACCCGTAATGATGACAGCGTTTCCGACCGTTCCGCTAATCTCCCTTGGTCTGCAATCTCAGGGCGAGCAACCGGCGTGTTCATCTTGTCGCAAACGAAATGCCAAATGCAGCTATGTCAATATCCCAGCATCGATGCTAGTCTCGTCCCCGTGGGCAGCCATGGATCTCAGTCCGTTCGTGTTCTCGATTCCCGCTCCCGGAGCGTCCGAGTCCCTGCCGCTGGCGGCCCCCGACGACACACTCTTCCAAACCTTTGTTGGTCCCGATCTAGGGTCTACCCCCGTCGCTGTTACGGATCCATGGGATACGCTTCTATTTGACTCTATCAGCCCTCTTCCGCTGTCGCCTCCCGGCTCCGAAGGGCCTCACAGCGACCAAGCACCACTGCAATCTGGCCCTGAACCAGAAAATCCCAATCTCGACTGGATTCCCTCTGATGACACTGCGGCTGAGATTGTTGGCCTGTTTTTTGAACGCGTTCAATGGTACTTTCCTCTTTTTCACCATAAAAGTCTTATAGCGTCGGTCAAAACGGGAGAACTCAGGAAGAGCTGTCCCTTGCTGCTGTACTCTATCATGGCTGTCGCCGCTCGTGGCCACCCGAATCCTAGCATACGTGCCGCCCACGTCACCTTCCACAAGAAGAGCCAAGCTCTTTACGAAGTAACAACCCACGTGCCGGACCGGCCTCTCGAGACCCTGCAGGCTGCGTGCTGCATCGTCCTTCAAGCATTCATTCTCGGCGATCACTCTAACGCAGCATTCGTCTTGAGCAAGGCTTGGAGGCAAACCGTTGCCTTGGGATTTCATCACCTCGACACCTCCTCCCGTGTCGTACTCCCAGGTATCACGGCTCCTGATACGAGTGAGTGGCGGGAAAGTGAGCAGCGCCGACGAGCCCTCTGGGCATTGTTTGTCATGGATAGAGCGATGTGCTTCAAGGCGGGACTCGTACACACCATCGACGACCGCCAAATAAGTGTCTTTCTTCCAATGCGGGAAGACGCATTTCAAAACTCGGAAACGGTACTCATGCCACCAGCCTTCCCTTGAATCAGAGGATTACATAGAACTGACAGCTTGCAGCCCCCGGACCTCTCCGACGCGGTCCTCTACCCACACAACTCGAAGATGCTCATCGGTGCCCTGCAAAATTTGGTCTGCAAGACACGACATGGTATGATGCAGTTCATCATTCTTGCTCATTCACTCATGGGCCGCATTTCTGAACACATGTTCTCACCTGTGTTCGGCCAAGACGACCCGCAGCACGAGCTTGAAAAAGCCCATCTCGACCAAGATCTGGGACAGATGCGATTGATTCTGCCCCGATCCGCCACCGATCTCGCTGCTGCAAGCCACGAAGACTTCGGGCAGGTCGTGTGGCTTCGAATTACCATGGACGTGAACACCGTTTCCCTCTACCACAGGCCGCAACAGAACCCCGGGACCGTCCCTAGTGATTACCCAAATGACGAAGAATGCGACTCGACAAGACTGCTTGAAGAGGGTCGCTGGCAACACTGTGTGGTTGCTGCCCGCAACACGGTACTCTCGATCCGAGAGGTTAGCCGTGTCTCTACTGATCTGATGATGAATCCATATTTGGCAGCATCCATCTTCACATGCGCTCGTGTCCTAGCCATTGAGTACATTCTGTCTTCCCCGACATCCGATACATCAAACACCGACCAAGAAGCACAACGGAGGCAAGAACTTCGTGAAGATTTGGAGATTATGGTTTTGATCTTTGAGCGGCTCTGTGAAACCTTCGGTGGAGTCCTTGAGAAGTTCCGTGTCGGGCTGCTGTATCAGCTTCGTCTGGATGCTGCTAGCGTCCGGGCAGTCAAGGCGGGAGGCACCAGGGGACTGCTTGAGAGCTGTGGGAAATGGCCGATGGCGCGCGACATCGAGGGGCTGGAGGGCATTCCGGACTAAAGTCGGTGGACAACCTTCAAGGAATACAAACATTTCAGAGTCAATAGAGCTAACATGGCCATAGGAGAGTCTAAGCTCTAACTGCCTACACAGCACCACTGTGAATGCACAGCACCTCCCCGGATGGTGGAACACCCTTCACCCGATCAAGCCAACATCCTCCCCCCATTCGTCTTCACCACCTGCCCCGTGACGAACCGATCCCTCATCAAATACAAATACGCCTCCACCACATCCTCCGGCTTCCCCAGTTGCCCCGTCAGCGTCCCCCGCTTCATCTCCTCCTCCACCTCTTCCCCCGCGTGCTGCACATACCCCTGCAGCAACTCCGTCAACACCGCCCCCAAACTGACCGTATTAACCCTCAACGGCTTCAAATCAACCGCCAATCCCCTCGTCAACCCCTCCACCGCCGCGCCCACCGCAGCCATGAGCGTCCACCCCGGCATAGGCTTGTCGGTGTTGGTGCCTCCCGTGAAAGTGAGAGAATTCTCATAGCGCAGGGGCATGTACTTGGGGAGGTGCTTCGCCAGGATCACGGCGGCGTGGAAGCGAATCTGCGAGATGGCGAGGATGTTCTGTATGGCTACGTCGGCAAGGGGGACGAGGGAGATGGCGTCCCCGGCAGTGAAGACTATGTGGTTGAGCTCCAGCTTTGTGCTTGAGGGGGGGCTGGGAGTGGTAGCGAACTCCAAGAGATCGAGGAGGTTCTGCTCCACGGTCAGGGGGTCCGAGAGATCGCAGGTCTTGCCGGAGATGGTGGTGGCGTTGGCGGCGGGGTGCTGCTTGCGCAGGCGGTCGAGGGCGCTGGCGAGCTTGGTGGGGTTGGAGCCGCTGAGGATGACGGAGGCGCCGAATTGGAGGGCTGCTTCGGCGACGCAGAAACCTACGCCGGAGGTTCCGCCGAGGATGAGGATGCGGCGGGTGTTGAGCTTAGAGGTGTATGAGACGGAGGGGGCGGCCATGGTGGTCGGTGGTGTGTGGGTGGTGGGATGGGGAGATTTGTTATGTGATGTCGAGACTGGCTGTTTGATGCTGAGGGGGGCGCTGGTCTGTTGCTGGCTTTGGCAATGGAGATGCGTATTGGTGCGTATTGGAATGCGTAGGTACTGAAGTTTGTGTGAGAGGAAAGGTCAAGATGAAGTCTGTTGACTGTCTTGTCCAAACCCAAACACTGGCAGGACGGAACGATCAATATATACCCCTTGACGTAGCCCGCTTTATGGCTGCTCTATTCCTGTTTCAGAAATTGTCGGCGCCCATCCGATAAGCGGCGCCGCCGCGGACCGCCGTGTCGGCGACGGTATGCAGCGTCGGCGCCGCTATGCCGTTTTGGGTCTAGCGTCGCGAGGCTCAGCGGCGATCAGCACCGAAGACACATTCTTTCACCTCAGGAGAACGCGTACAGTACAACGAACAGACAGTAGTGGATGGGAGATCACACTCGAGCTGGAACAGTGAGACGAAGAATTTTCCGCGGCAGTGATAAACTTTAGTGATATTTGGTACTGGTAGCTGCCTCAGTTGGGAGATGTCTATCTTGGCATAGTCAAGCGACGGCGTCGACGACTTGGTGTTGGGCGTTAGGTGGCGGATTCAGATGTATACATCTCAGCGCCCTCAACGCCGCCAGATGTCAAGGATTACGGAAACTCTTGTTCGGCGGGCTCTTCTGGGTAGTCCTGGACAGTGACCGCATGTATTGATGGGGGATCATTTGCCTCCCTGGACGTATCACCTGTTCTCGAGGCTGGATCATGACCGGCTCGTAGCTTTGAGTCCCCGTCAGAGCTCTGCAGTGGCGCAATTGGCGAATTTGGAGCTAGGTCGAGGTCCTCCGATATGATGTGCCCCGTTGGGAAGGCAGCCAATTCGCCCTTTTCCATCGATCCAAACTCGTTTGGTGTGTCACCAGAGGGATTCCTCAGTTGACTTGTGGTTCTCCAGAATCCCTTATTGTTGCTGTGTAGATCTTGAGATTGGTTCGTGCCAGAATCTAGACCTTCACTCTCTTGGATATCGTTGGCATAGTCATAGCCCTGGCCTTGTGACATTTCCAACTGCTTGACACGAGATCTCGTTTCTGCGGGCTCAGGATGGTCACCATATTCGTCGTGGCTCCCCCTACCATGATATCCGAGGGATCCAACTTGACCTTTCGGCGGGGTGTTCCATCTGGCATTATGGTCATTGGCCATTCCCGTAGACTGGGATACTGGTGCGCCTCCCCCAGCCTCACTTTGGAACTCCTTGGGGAAACCCGATGTCCGCCACGGACTATTTCCTTCCGCTAAAGTCTCGGTACCTCGTAGAGAGGATGATTGCCGCCCTAGGCTGAAAGGCTGGACCCGGGGTGTCGTGGACGGCCATGCTTGGCTGAACTCTGTGTTGCCTCCTGTGGTGGCTGGGGCCGGTCCCGGGAAAGCAGCTATGCCCTGATCCGGTTCAGTCCCAACACCCATTCTCTCCCGCTGTTTGCCCTTCCGGATTTTAGTTTGTCGTACAACGGCCTGGGTATTCTGATTGGCGTCGATATTTCCGCCGGCCTCCAGGCTCCTCTCCATGTCGTGGATGTACGCCTTATATGACTCCTTGTCGCGCATGTGTTGCTTCATATCCTGCTCCAGCTTGATGATCTGATTCTCCATCGAAGTGATGACCTCGGTGTTTGCCGTCATCCGGCGGCTGTACCCCTTTGGAGCATACTCCAAGATAAGCTCCTGAAACCAGCTGGGAAGGGAATCCAAATACTTCAAGCCCGCGCTAATACTATTAAGCTGGAGACTGGAGTCGGCTTGCGAGAGAGCATGTTGGATGATATCTCGCGCCGCAGCTCGGAATGGGCTGACAGGTTCGTGCCACAGTCCCAAACATACCAATTCTACCAACAGCTGACGTTTGTGTTGTTCGCTCGGGGAGGTCAAATAATGAGAGAAACAGGTAGTCAAGAAACCGTCCATGTTCATGGTCATTTTAAACAGATCCGTCAGCTCGGTGAACAGCACTGATGGGTTTTGTGCTCGGATAATCAGCTGCTCGATGCAGATAGATTGGATGTGATAATCTTCAGTCTCCCGTCCAACCCTCAGGGCCATCTCCAAGGGTTTGCTGTATCTGGAATGAACGCTTGATATCGCCCATCCTGGGTTCTCCCGCTGGATAGGGATATAATAGGGCAGTCCCAGAGTGGAAGGAATTGCTGCTGCTCCAGGGAAGTCCTTGATGTAGTCAAATGGCCCGGTGTTGTCTATCCCCCGTCTTGTAGACAAAGACACCTTGGCAACAACCCAGTGCAGAAACGGACGGCTCTTGACGTCGTTCGGAAAATGTCGGACTAGGGCCTCGCTAATGGAATCAGCCAAGACCAGGTAGCTTTCAGCTATGGGTAAATCGTTGAGTCGCATGTCGGAGTGCAAGACTAAAGTGCTGAGAATATCTAGAAGGGCCAGCTGGGTCGACTCGTCGAGATCAGAGGTTGCCCAGTCGTTGAAAAGACGGGCAACAGAACCACTGGGCCCAAGAAACGCCTCCAATGCCTCTTCGACGCTGTAATAGGTAATGGCCGCTACTAGCACGTCGTGGAGGTCCCAAATTCGACCTTTATCAAGCAACCCTCGATAAATCTTTTTCCAGTCGGCCCAGTCGGCTAAATGGTTGACGCCATGTTTTGCGACAGCTTCGGGTATTCCCACTCTTCGTGTCAGTTCTATGGCTAGACACAGGGCTCGAATCTGAAAGTCGCAGATCAGCTTAACTGCGGCAGCTGGCCCAATCATGAAAAACAAGGCCATACCCCTGTAGAGTTCACCTCCCCTGAAATTGGAAAGACATCCAGGCGTGGACCAAGCGCATCCCAGACCCTTGATAGCTCAAATTGGCTGTGAGTGAGTCCAACTGCTCTAGTGAGCCTCCAATTGAGGGCGAGGGTTTGCCAATTACTCCTGTCGGGAATCGGGTCGGATGCTTGGGGTTGAAAACCAGGGCCAGGCTCGAGGAGGGAGAGCGATTTGTAATCACACATCTGGAGAAGCATCTCGGCATACAAGACAAACACCAGTGGATCTTGCATGTGCGATTTGAGCCTGTTCTGGAAGAAGACCTTTGCGGTGCGAAAATCGCCAATGCGCGTGTACCGGTTGAACTCTTCAAGCTCTTCGCCGATATCGTGGATCACATCGATTTCAAGATGAACTGTGACATCCCTTTGATCCACCGACGTGTACGATGTCTCGAATACTGTCGAGTGTATTGGGGCCGGTGGAGCGGGCTGTACTTGCGGCTTTGGGCGTGCACCTCTGGGCGTCCTCGACTGGTGTGATGACGGCAGGGCCGGCGAAGGCGAAGCGTCCGAGAGTTGGGGTGCCTCTGATCTTCCAGGGTCGGTTGAGGGGGGCTGATTTCTAGGTCTTCGAGCAATGGCCTTATCGTTTCCTGTGGGCGATTGAGGTGCTTCCCAGTAACTGGACGGCGTTTCGGGCCACCTTACTCGCCGCAATCCAGTGGTTGCTGGGGTTCCTTCGTCTCTCCCATTCTCGGGTTGGCCGCTGAGCGCGATCTCTTCACTGGAGCCTTTGGGCAGGTCCATCTGGTGCGCTGCGCGATGGCGCGGAAAACGTGGAGGTTGCGGTTCCTGATCCTAGCTAGGACACGGGTGCGGGGTGGAGAGATAAAAGATAGAATACTGGTCAGACACCTACCGTACCTTACATACGCAGGTAGATTTGAATGTGACGATGAAAGTTGTGAAAGCAAGACAAGCGGTCGGGCACCAGTCCCGGGCCGGTAGTCCGCGCACTTGTGGCAGCTCTGGTGGCTTTCCACCCAGCCAACCACAGCAAATCGCCCAGCTGGAACTGGCCTGCGAAATGTGCAGCAGCGGTGACTGGCCGACATATGCACGTTCCAAGGTTGCCTAATGGCAAGACCGAGAGGCCGCCCTTCTCAGGAAGGACTTCCCCCCGTTGGTTTACCCCGGCGGGCAAAGGCGGAATGTACCCCGCATTTGCGGTCTCGCTCATGATGTTGCAGCCAGCTCTGCGGAAAGAGCACACCTCAAATGGATCAGCCTGCGACAATTGCATACCCTCCGGTTTCGATTCACCCTCCGCCTCCGGTCGACGCAATGGACAGCGCCTCCGATGGCCGAGCTCCGCTGCAGCCGAAATTGATGCGGCGGCGCTTTGGGAGGTACGAGAACTTCGAGCAATTCAACGACCTCTCTTCGGGCCACGCGAGCGTGGGCAGCAAATCCGTCGGCAAAATCACCATCGACTGTCAGTTCCTCTTTCGGCAGTCGCAGTGGGGCGTCCTCAGCGACGATGAGTTCCCGGCTGGAATCCTTTACTTGAATCTCAGCTTTGGTCCGCCGCAGGGCTGCAGATTGAAGAGCGCCACCGTCACAGTAACACTCGACGAGGAAGACCCGTGTCTGAAGCAGTACAAGGAAGGCGAAACGCGCCGACTCCACAAATCAAACTGTCCAGTCCAGATCACGGACTGGTACGGCCCCAAGCAGCTCGCTGGTCAGGAAAAGAGCACCGAGAAGAGACTGCTCAAGAAATTGGCCCCCGAGCTCAGTGCCCTAGGTAATGGCTTTGGGGGTCTAGGTGTTGAGTTTGAGACGGCGTTCCGGCAGTCGGCGCGATGGTCATTCAACGGCCAACTCCTAACTGGCAAGAAGGGCTGGGCGTACAAAACGCTGCAGTGGCAGATGACAGAAAACGAGCTCGAGACGCAATCGTTCCGCAACAACAAGGTTTACACTGCCTTCACCTTCGAGCACGCTGGCCAGCCATTCCTCATGAAAGTCGGCATCGAAGGGAGGTTAGAGAAGTGGGACCAGCGGATCAAGTCAAAGCTCACGTTTGGTGGTGGAGCGGACAGCAAGGAGAGCCGCACAGTCACCCTCATTGACTTTGTTGAACACACAAGATTCCAGCAGCGGCTTGACGAGGTTGCGAGGGGCTTGCCGCGTGCCATGGAAATGAAGAACTTTGAGGAAATCCCTGTTGTGGTCCCCAATTCCATCCCGGCAACAACCTTCCAGACGGTAAACGCGGCCAACGCCATCGAAAATAGAAACAATACCCTCGCCGCTGCCGCTACAGCTACTACCAGCGCCGCAAGTATAAGCCCCGGCCCTGAGACAACACTGCCTGCGAGTCTCCAGCCACTCAGGCTTGCGGATGTGAGCAGCGATGGTCCATTCACCGAGAACTCGAGATACCCTCAGGACCTCTTCGCCGGGCAAAACCGCACCGTACGTCAGACACGCGCGGATCTGACAGCTGAAGCCTTCGCATTGGTTCTTCGCGGATTATCAGACCCTGAGCAAGACTTTCCCACTTCCTTTGAGGACGTCACTTTCAGCCCAATGGCGGAGACCCTAGTTAGCAACACCGGTGAAATGACGACGGATCCGACTGAAGGGCCCGGCTTAGAGGGTACAGAGACTAAGGCTCTCACCGCTGGTCAGGTAGTGGATCATCAAGCAGTGTTGAGAATCTTACAGGTCCCCGCAGTAGTAGGATTTCTCCAACTCCTTGCAGCATTGATGGAACTCCTTGGTTATATCCCAGACGGAGACAAGGCACCAGCACTGGGTCTGCCGCAGCCTTCACCACGATCAGCACATGGGGGGTACTCAAGTCAGAAGACCTCGGGGCAGGATCAGCCGGCAAAGCCTGAAGATGTGTGGGAAGACGCGCTAGAGTATGTGCAGTTCCCAGATTGACATTTGGTCTCCGGCGCAGTCGAAGGACAAAAATAAACAGAAAGATTAACCCTCCATACTCCAAAGTGGGTGCATATGCTGCAATCGTAATAACGCACAGGCAAGTTGCTAAACCCAGAAATACCTGGAGCCGCTCCCATCATTCCAAGTTTTCCAAGTCCTCACGCGTGGTTCCGCATCGGTCCCATTGTCAGATGTGGGGGGCGGACTAGAAAGCAAATGTGGTTGCTCTCGCTGCCCAGCCAGGGGATGGCCCACCGTTGGACGCACTTCCCAACGCTCGATTTGTCGATGTGCCCTCCGGTATGGTGGTTGACGATTCTGCTGACCAGCCGGCACAGAATTTGATGCAGCCGCTCCCCCTGTGTGCTGAAACACAGCAGCTTCGGGTCGCATGGTCCCTGCTCTCTGTGGGTCATTCGAAGGTGTTCCAAGGACCGGCTCTTGCACTGGATCTTCGAGTTCCTCGACGTCGGCAGATTTCGTTGAACCAGGAACTCCATCCCTGCTGACGCCCTCTAAAGCACAAAATGAATCAGCTAAGTCTATGGTACAAGCAGCGCTTTTTAGGTGCCTAGTCGGTCGATGTACCTACCTATGTCTAGTTGGTTCATTATGAAATCTATCAGGTGGCTCTTGCTATTGGCTGACTCCACCGACATTTGTAGGACACACTGTTGCTGGATAAGTTCAGCCATCTGACCTTGAATGGATTTCGTTATATATTGGGTCTCAAGCGCCGCCTCATAATTCAGTGCCTGGGCGGATAGGCGAACGGCTCCAGCACATGCTGATACCTCATTGAGAAGCGGTGACAGCCTCGCGCCCCTGAAGTAACTCTCCGATGTGTTACCTAAGAACAAGCAAGGTCAGCTGGGGTGGCTGCTGATCTCATCCAGGAGTGTCTTACGGAACGAGCCGGGTATCAATATACCAATGATTGCTGGGAGAGCAATGACAAGCAATGTATGAAGCGCCCGGGTACTTCTATCAAGATGAGTACTTCGAGATCTCAGCCCAGTGGGTGGGAACATGGCCAGCTTATTCGCGGCGTCCTCCAAAGTGTTTGGTACCCGTTCCAATGCTTGTACTATTTTGGCTCGATTTAGTTCGCTATGGCGCGCCAGCTGTCAATCTCGATGGTCAGTGAGCATTTCGAAACACGCATTGAAGGACATGGGCTTGTCCGTACGCAGAATAAGGCGGCAAGGCCTCCGTTTATAGCAGGTCCGATCCGGTCCGGAAGAGCAGCTAGACCTGGGTTGAGGATGCTGACCACTGGTACGATCCCTCCTTGCGGGCTGGTTCCAAGGGCCATCTTCCCAATTGCTTTGTTCAACTCTCGAAAAACGTCGTCGCTTGTGCATCGCAGTAGGTCAGCTGTGAAGTCGATGTATTTAGGAGCCAGTTCCTGGAGGCGTTGGAGCATTTCCTCCAACTCATTGACCGTGTCGGTATCATCTAAGCTAAAAGTCACTCTGGTTGCTAACCCTCCCTGGGCCATTGAAGTTCCACGCCGCGGTAGTTGCGAGGTCTCATCATTCATGCTTGGGGGCGGGCCGTGCGCTGGGTGACTGGTGCTAAATCTTAGTTTGCGCTGCAAATAACGAAATAAGAGGCCCGAATTGAGGGGTCGGCGGGCCTTCCTTCTCGGATGTCTCGGCAGGGTTTCTCAGGCGTCATGCGTTTTGATTGTGTTGAGGCAACCATGAGTGAACTGAAGTGGGGAGAAGACGCACGGTCCTCAGGAGGAGAGCTCGATGCTGCTACATACAGGGCTGCGTCAATCACGTGAGATTGTTGGTTGGGCTGTGAAGGTTGTGTGATAAATGGATGGCCTGGGTGCGAAGGCCCTGCCCTGACATAAAACTGCATGAAAGGTAAAGACTAGATGGTTTTTCCGCGGACTGAGATACTAAAGCTCGACAAAAAAGCAAAGAAAGTATACCTGGGGAAGCCCCTGGGGACATCTATAGGTATCCCGGTCTTCAAGAGTTGTGTATTACAGTTGGGGGTCTTAATCACGTCGTACAGGGGGATGGAGGCGTCGCGTGTAGGTGTCTTGTAAAACGCCTAAGCTTCACGATACATAGGTAAGTACGATTTCACACCGAAGCCGGTGCGAAGGGTGCAGGGGACAGGAAGCGTCCCTCGATCCAGTGCAAAAACGCCTTCAACCAACCCTCACACGCGTTATTCCTGAAGAGCAAGGCTTTCTGGCCAGTGGGGGAAGGCGAATTGGTGAGTGCCTGGCATGATAACTAAGCTAAAATACTTTCTATCTGCGAAAGTTGATCTGGTCTAGCACAGTGTCCAAATTACCCGACCTTAACTGATCGAGCTTGAGCCGGCTGAGGCCGAAAGGCCTTCCCCCTACCTACTCTACTCAGTTCACAACCGCCCACAACCACCCATCATACCCCTTCTCCCCGACCGTCTGCAACACCACCGAATCCACCCTCCCATCCGCTCCCACCTTCTCAATAACCTCCCTGGCCCCCGCAATCCTATCGTCCGCCTTCGCCGCCTCCCCATCCGCAACCCGCCCCCTTCTCACCACATTATCCACCACCACCACCCCCTTCGCCACAGTAATATCCGCCGCGACATCAAAGTAATTCCAGTTATTCTGCTTATCCGCATCGATAAACACAAACCCGTACTTCTCCCGCTTCCCCGCAAGCACATCCGCCTTCAGCTGCGGCAGGACATCCACCCCCGCGCCGAGGATGACTTCGATGCGGTCGGACAGGCCAGCAGAAGCGATGTTCTGCTTTGCGACGGCGGCGTTGGCGGGGGAGATTTCCACCGTGGTGATGCGCAACTGGGGGTTCTCGCTGGCGAGGAAGATGGAGGTGAAGCCGCCGAGGGTGCCGATTTCGAGGGCGTGGGTGGTGGATGTGGCGCGGAGGAAGAGGGCGAGGAATTTAGCTTGGGCGCGGGAGGCGGCGATGTCGGGGAGGCCGGCGGCGCGGGAGGCAGCGAGGGTCTGGGTGAGGGCGGTGGTGTTGGGCCGGGAGGACGGGTGGCTGTGGGAAAGGGCGTAGGTGTCTACGGCTGTCCAGACGGTCTTGGGGTCGGCGGGGGTGGACATGGTGATGGTGGAGATTGGACCAGGAGGTGTGGTTGTGTGTTTGTGGGGTGGAAATGTGTCGATGGATGAAGATGAGCTTGATCAGATAAGATCAAAGAGATAACATGACTGAAAGGTGCTTCTTATAGGTGGTTTGTGTGGTAGAGCTCGTCACCGGGCTGGTATTGGCTGATCTTACCCGCGCGATCTCCGGCGCTGGCACGGAGTTATCGGCGGCTAACCAACTGTATTCCCTCATGTTGACTCCATCACCAGACGCGCGCCCGGGCCGGTTTCGGCTCCGAGGCATTGGTCGGCAATGACGTGATAGCTGACGAGGCCCAGTAGCAATTGGGCAATCGTTCAGGTCGGCCAGAACAAGCCGCATCTGTGACTTGGCATGAATGTTGCGACAATGCTGCTGGATTGCATATCTGGGGATGAGAAAGGAAGGTGTTCTGCTGTTGGGTGGCACAGCGCTCTTCTTCAGCGGGGCATTCGCGAGTGAAATGGAAGATGCCGCGCGGTGCAGACGAATCCCTTCTTTTCGGGCATCATGCATGAGATGTGTTCGTAACAATGTAAATTTTTGTATGTCTCTGATCTGATAATGACAAGGACATGGCTTTGGGAGGGATGAATGGCTCGTGAATTTGTGACAACCGGTGATGGAGTCAGCTTCCATGCTCAAACAAAGAAGTCGGCTTGGCTTTCTGGGTGACAGGAACTGTGGAGACAGAGGAGATCTGCAAGTGGGCCGCCTGGACCGTGCACTCAGGGGACGGTGGGGGCGTTCACCGCCTGCCGTTTCGCGGCCGCAGCTCCATTTCCAATCCCGCATCCAGAATTCTGCCCAAGCAATCCCGACCGCGCACCTGGCGGCCCCATCGCACCTCGCCAAATGCCAATCCGAACAGCCCCCGGCCAGCGCAACACGTCGACGATCTCGCCAAGATGCTTTCCGGAATCCTGATCTTCAACCAGAAGGGCGAGAACCTGATTTTCCGGGCGTTTCGCAATGACTGCCGCCCACGACTCGCCGATGTGTTCCGCATCCAGGTCATCAGCAACGCTCAGGTGCGCTCGCCCATCCTGACCCTTGGTAGCACCACCTTCAGCCACGTGAAGCACGAGAACATCTACCTGGTCGCCATCACCAAGAGCAACGCCAATGCCGCCCTCGTTTTTGAGTTTCTGTATCGCCTGATCCAGCTCGGCCGCGGCTACTTCGGCAAGTTCGATGAGGAGGCTGTTAAGAACAACTTTGTGCTCGTCTACGAGCTCTTAGATGGTGCGCACTCCCTTCATACCCCGCGCTGCACTCCAGCTAACGTATTATTGCTGCAGAGATCATCGACTTTGGCTACCCCCAGAACACCGAGACCGACACGCTCAAGATGTACATCACGACCGAAGGCGTCAAGTCGGAGCGCGCGCCCGAAGAGTCGGCCAAGATTACCATGCAGGCCACCGGCGCCCTGTCGTGGCGCAAGGCCGACGTCAAGTACCGCAAGAACGAAGCCTTCGTCGATGTCATCGAGGACGTCAACCTGCTGATGAGCGCAACAGGCGCCGTGCTGCGCGCCGATGTTACGGGCCAGATCATCATGCGCGCATACCTGAGCGGGACACCTGAGTGCAAGTTTGGCCTCAACGACCGCTTGCTGTTGGATAATGATGGGTTGCTGAGTCTGCCCAGCGGAAATCGGATGGGAAGCAAGGCGACCAAGGCCGCTGCGGGAAGCGTGACGCTGGAGGACTGCCAGTTCCACCAATGCGTCAAGCTTGGGAAGTTTGACAGCGATCGCATCATCAGCTTCGTTCCGCCTGATGGCGAGTTCGAGCTGATGCGGTACCGCGCCACCGAGAACGTCAACCTGCCCTTCAAGGTACACGCGATCGTCAACGAGGTCGGCAAGACCAAGGTCGAGTATAGCATCGGTGTCCGCGCCAACTTTGGTTCCAAGCTCTTCGCCACCAACGTTGTTGTCCGCATCCCGACACCGCTCAACACCGCCAGGATCACAGAGCGCTGCACCCAGGGCAAAGCCAAGTACGAGCCGTCGGAGAACAACATTGTGTGGAAGATTGGCCGCTTCACCGGGCAGAGCGAGTTTGTCCTCAGCGCCGAGGCCGAGTTGACGAGCATGACGAATCAGAAAGCATGGAGTCGACCCCCACTCAACTTGAGCTTCAGCTTGCTGATGTTCACGAGCTCCGGGCTGTTGGTGAGGTACCTCAAGGTTTTCGAGAAGAGCAACTACTCGAGCGTAAAATGGGTTAGGTACATGACGCGAGCTGGAAGTTACGAAATTCGGTATGTCACTATTCTCCTCCTTCTCCTGTTGTTGTCGACACATGCTAACCTGTTTTCTCAGATTCTGAATACAGACTGCTCTCTCTTCTCTTGTGTTTATATTAGGGTTGTGTTGATCTTCTGGTCATTGAAGGCATAGCACCGGCGTCAAGGCGTTTGAGTCACTGCAGTGGCTTGGAAATATGACGAAAAGGGCAGTTCGATGGTAAATAGCTGTGATAATTGAGGATGCGGGTGGCTTTACCGAATGAGTGGACGATGATAGCCTCTCTATAGTGTGCCGGATAGGTACCTTGCAAGCGATAGAGGTGACCCGCGGAACTGATGTGATATCCGTTTCTTTTCGAGAGGGTCTCCTTGCACTAACTATACAGCCCTGTGCTCAGGCAGCAAGGCCTATGTATCTAGAGCTATCCAACAGGCCTTAACTACATCATGAGAGACCTTAACTGCATCGTGGGAGGCCTTAGCTACATTGGAATATGGCTTTTAAGAATGCCAGAATGCCTTTTGAGAATGCTGGAATACCTGATGCAGGGATGCCTCTTGGGAAGAGAGTGTCTCTTTGAATTATAATTCACACATTATGCAGCCCTGTAGTTAGACTAGCGTTTTCTGTAGGCTTCCTCGACTTCCATCCACGAAATGGCACTTGCGATCAAGCGTCGATGTTGCAGTCCCGTGATTGAATTCTCATCCAATGAGGAAGGGATATCGCAGCCTCGTTGCTGCATTCGGACCCCCCTCACTCCCGACTGCTCGCAGCGCCAAGTGCGGGGGATTCCCGCAAACTCAGGCAGCATCGACAAGTCGGCACAGGCATCCTTTTATCCTAGGTACCCTGCTGCGCAACAGCCATCCCTCGACGGACCTGAATCCCCATTCGGCATGCGTCTCATCAACGTAGAGACGTGGAAATTGGAATATTTCCTAGGCGATGCGATCCCGCCATACGCCATCCTCTCGCACACGTGGGGAAACGACGCCGACGAGCTCACGTTCCGCGATGTCCACGACAGCGTCCTCGATGAGACCCGCGATGCTCGCAAGCTGGTCAAATTAAAAGGGAGTTGCCAGCAAGCCAAGAAGGACAAGCTCGGCTACGTCTGGATCGACACATGCTGCATCGATAAGGCGGACTCGGTCGAGCTCGGCGAAGCAATCAACTCGATGTTTCAGTGGTACAACAAGGCATCTGAGTGTTATGTCTACCTTTCCGACGTTCCTGCTGGGGAGCGGGATGTATCCCGTGAACATGGTTCGAAATTCTTCTCCAGTCGGTGGTTTCAGCGAGGATGGACTCTCCAGGAGCTCCTCGCTCCCAAGCGACTGCGATTTTACGACCAGGGCTGGGAGCTCTTGGGGACAAAGGGCCAGATGGCCGGAGCAATCGAGCAGATCACGGGGATTCCACGCGCCTTTCTTCTCGGATGGCTTGGCCTGCATGAAGCGAGCGTCGCTCAACGCATGTCATGGGCGGCGGGCAGGGTCACCAAGCGAAAGGAGGACATCGCATATTCCCTTCTCGGCATCTTCGGTGTGATGATGCCTATGATATATGGCGAGGGGAACCAAGCTTTCTTTCGGCTACAGGAGGCCATCATGGGAGGGGTCAGAGACGACTCCATCCTTGCCTGGGGATTCGGCATGCAGCCCGACGAGCTGGAAACTTCAAAAGGCGCACTCGCAATCTCACCGTCAGACTTCGCTGGGTGTAAAAATATCGTCTCACGGCAGTGGCATTCACCATTTTTGGACATAATGGCAGGGGGCCTTCGGGTGAACCTTTATGTGTGTGCGGCGCCACGTGGTCCCTCTGTTGAGATTGGCGACTACTGCGGTTTCTCTGCTGCGGACCGGAAGACAGCACGAGTGCTGTGGTGTGGATTCCTCTGAAGAAAATATCGACTTCCGAATTCGAAAGAACATGTTACGGTAGACCACCCTTGGCCCGGGATCGTGCTGTCGACCTAGACAGATCGCCAATCGATACTGTGAGCATAAGGATTGAGCGCCAAAGTGCCAACGTTTCGGAGAGTAGGCGGCACTGGTTCTGCATCGAGGAATTGGTGGGGGCTCACCTGGAGCTTATTGATGTCTTTCCTGAGACCAGCTGGCGGAAAGATAATGCCATGATTGCGACGGGGACGGGCGGTGACGCCGAATGGTTCTTAGCTCGTCTTCGACCGAGCGAGGACACGTCTTGCGATTTCCTGGTCGCTCTCAAGTATGAGGGCGATATTTCTCAGCCGCGTGTCAGATGGCACATGACGGCTTCACGCAGCGCCGACCTGACCCAGCTGTGGTTGAACCATCCGGTGCTCCAGCAGCTTCGATTCGATCTCACAGAATTTGAGAAGATCGGGAAAACCACTGCGAAAACGGGTCAGTAGAGCTATCCATTGCCCTAGTCGAAGAGCAAATCGCCAACGAGCCCATGTTCATCCTTCGACTAGAAGCGACTACAACACCTAAGGATGTTGTAGAAAATTACAGCAGAGAGTTGCAAGAAGAGTTTATGAGTATTCTACAGAAAGAAGAAATTGACTGCCACGCAGCAAAAAAGATTGGCATCGATATAGTTAAAACGTCGGCGGCCTTGGACTCAAAGAAGGAAAGCCTTCGTGCTGTTGAAGAAGCTCTGAAGAAGCTGACGGACGAGAAGAAAGCGCTCGAAAACGACATAAGTGAGGCGGATCAAGCATTCTATCGACTTGCTGAAGAAGCCGATTTAATTTACCAAGACAGGTTCCAAAGAGCAGAGCGTGGACTCGCGATACATGGACGTCTTCATGAGCTTGGTGCAAAAGAGGCCAAAGAGGTTTGGACCGAGTCGAAAGTCGGGGAAATGATGCGCTACGTCAGTACTTATATAAGTGTTGATGAGACGGAATGCCATCTGGCTGTTCTCGGGGACCTCAGGCTGCAGGTAGCCACTCAGAATATGGTACTTTGGGTATTGGAAAAGCGGGGCGACATCGTCCTCAGGAGGGCAACTGTGGGTGCCGTCGATTTGGAAAAGAGAACTGAAGACGGCTTCACACTTTTGCTGTTATCTGCGCTCATGGGTCACAAAGAAGGTGTTGCGTTCCTCCTCAGCAACGGCGCGGATCTTGGAGCAACTACTCACTCTGGGGAGAGCGCCTTATTCCTCGCCGCGCTTATGGGTCACACCACGATAGTCAAACTCTTGATCGAGCGGGGCGCCGACATTGAATCCAAATGCCGAAAGGGGTGGACCTCGCTGGCCGTCGCCGCGGGCGCAGGCCAAGATCAGATTGCCTCATTAATAAGGGGGCAAACCTGGAGGCGAAGACAAAACTTGGCGAGGCGCCTTTAATACTGGCTACGGAGAAGGACCGCGTCGAGGTGGTCGAACTTTTAATCGAGCAAGGCGCCGACATTGAATCTACAGACAACGATGGGCTGAACCCGCTGGCCATTGCCGTAATCGAAGGTGTTGGTCGGGTTGTAAGGGTGCTTGTCGATAAAGGGAGCGGACGTGGAAATAAAGACGAAAACGGGCAGGACGCCATTATTGCTGGCTGCGTGGATGGGGCGTTCCGAAATTGCTCAGCTCTTGGTAGAGCGGGGTGCCAACTTGATGGCGACAGACAACACCGGGACCGGACTGGAGATCGCCGCTCTGCACGGACATGAGGAAATAGTCAAGTATTTTCTTGAGGCAGGCGCGTACCTGGAAAGGGAAAGAAAGGTCCGGGACGAGATTTTAAGGATAGTGGATGAGCAGGGCTTCCATGGGGTTGCTAAGCTACTGCGGGAGGCCGACTCGGGTGGGATGACAACGAACAGAAAAGATCGAGTTCAAGTTAATAGTAGCAAAAGGAGAAACAGGGCTCAGCGGCAAGCGGGCACTGGGAGGAGGCATTAGTCCTTTTTATCTACCTACCCACCCTACCTAGGTAGTCTCAGACGAAAAAGAAATAAATACCGTCTAAAAATGGTTAGCCTTAATTCAGACTCGCTTTACCCTCGGCTTAGCTTTAGCTCACTGTTGCTTACCCCGTTATGAAAATTGGCAAGTTTACACGACATGGACCGATTTTGGGCCTTGCCTCTAACAGAAGGTGCTAAGATAAAGGTCCTAGATATAGGAACCCCATCCTAATAAAACAAACGCAGCCTTCAAAATGCAGGTAAGAAATAGGTTTAGAGTTAACGTTTTCTGTTAGAAGCGCGGCACTCTTGGTTGCAACAGTGTGATTGTATTGCTTATTCCTGCTAGAAGCACTGCACTCTGGATTCTGTGGAATTGAAGGGGTTACAACTGCGTGATTCTATTGCTCAGTTCGGCTCTCTGGCTCAGCTAGAGAATCTTCCTTATAGCTGTGAATATGTGACGACCCTGTGGGCCGTCACCAGGGCCGGAGCGGCCCGACCGATCCCCCGCATGCTGAACAGTAAGCGGAGAAGAAGCGAGCAGGTCCTGGGTTGGCTGGACTCTGCACTAGGTCTGGGAAGACGTCTTCGCATAATGCTTTGTATATGGTGGAAACGCAATGGCATACTTTGTCGGACGACAGCAATGTTTTTGGGTCGGGAAGAGAACGACGGGGAACTAGACGTCGAGTAAGAATCTTCACGAGAGACCCAAACTTAGCTGGATCCCTTAGACGCCCAGGTATGGAACGTAGGTACTTACTCCATCTTGCCTCAAGCTCTTAGTTGACGCAAAAGTCAAAGTGACTTTGAAAATGCTTCCGGGCACGCCCATCAATCCGAACCGATAGGCAACCATCTCCTCGGCAAAATACGTCGCGTCGTCTAGGATCCGCTTTGAGCATTCGCGGTCGATATCGCCTTGCCTGGTCAGCTCCTCGTTGAGGGGCTATTGGAGAAAGAAAATGCCGTTACAGAGTTGTCTGTGCTGATCTTCGTACTCTCCGAGCTAGGAGCTCACGGTCCTGTGCGAGTCACATACGTGATGGTCGCAGTTTTGCGCAACCGCGGTGTTCATTTGCCCGCTCGACGACTCTTCAACCATCCTGAGACCAGCCGCTGTAGCCTAGGCTAGCGCAAGATACCTAACTGAACGAAAAGGCTGGAAAAGTAAACATCAATCGCGGACAAGATAAGTGTCTTTCGGGTCAGAGGTGATAGAACGGAATCGAGTGACCGCGTAAACTGGGTGCGGCCAAATTTGAGGTGCGCTGCAAAATCTGGCTCCGCTTGCTAGAGGGAAAATCTTGGGAGTGGCCAAGCATGGGCAGTCACCAAAGTTTGGTGAAACCGAACATCAGATGGAAATTTCGTTCACACTGGCCGCGTTGGCTATCCCACCAACATGAAGAAAACCGCCAGGCAGGCACACCCCGGGGTAACGACGCTACACTACAGCGCCGTTTCCCAGGCGTACTTTAAGACACAAAGTGTATGGCCTTGGATGTCTCCCACCGCAAGGGATCGAACGCCAATAGATGCGGGAGACCCTCGATTAACAGGAAGGCCATGCTTCAATGCGGCCATCTATCTCGCGTTCGTTAATCAACGGAGCTCTCCATACCGAGGTGGCATACGCCAAGGCAAGAATTGATTCGACATGGTACCAGCATCCTGCAGATCCAAGCATGTCATCATCAAAATTACTGCTACCTATGGTGCCTCAGGTCTCGGAGGATGAAGCTTCTTCTCCAAGTCCTTTAACTTCTTTTCAATACCGTGCGCTCGCCTCCATGCGCCGCCAATAGAGAAGCGCCGAAGATATGCACGAGGAAAGTTCCAGGTGACGCTTCCAAGCGACCAGGTCCCCGAAGACTTGCCAACATACTCCAGCGAAGCCACTAGCAGCACCAACAGTGTCAATGGGATCCCAGCTGCGAAATAGATCCAGAAACCTGACTTGCCAGGTCCGTAGTCGTCCGCCATGCTAAACAAAGCTGCCGTGAACGACAGCGGTAGGAACAACATGCCCAGCCTTGTGAGTCGCCCAACGTCACTTGCTTCCTGGAGGCTCTTGTGGCTGTCTAGCACCGCGAGCAACGCCACCGATGTGTTTGCTACGTCGTCGATCCTATCGCGCAAGGCCTCGAGGTTCGTAACAATGTAATCCCAAGCCTCGTTTAACTTCCTTTCACTAGTGGTGCTGCCGTCTGTCTGTACTCCCTTCATGCTGGTCATGGTAGATCGCACCTCTTCGAGAAACATGGCGCACGAGCGACGCCAGCGGTGGACTTCCTTGCGGGCTTTGAGGTCCTCGAGCTTCAGTCCTTCTTGGGCGGACTGTTCCAGCTGAAAGAACTTATGCCGGAGATATTCGACGAGCACGATCCAGTTGGAAATGGCGAGCTTCTCCAGGATATCACAAACGAGGTCTTTCGGTGGGAGAGAAACGGTGTTGCCATGGCTTCGCTCCAAGTGGAAAAGGAAGTCATCCAAAGCAGACCTTCGGGACGGTCCTTCGGACAGAGAATCCACGTCGATGGGATCCTGCGAAGTAGGCCATTCCTTGAAGTCGGCATAGCCGCCTTGATAGAGTCTATTTCTGGGGAACCGCTCTTCGGTGGTAAAAAAGATCTTCTCCTCTGCCGATGCATGCTTGGATGTTTTGTTTATCACAAAATCTCCAACGGGTGGGTCGAGAAAGACGACACCGGTCCAGGAAGCGCTGTCTTGGCTTTGACACCAGAACGTGGCCTTTCGAGGAACAATGGCAATGTCGGTTCGCACTCTCGAGTGTGTCGTATCCGCAGCTAGGACCTCACGGTGCACATGGGCGTTGCAGAACAGCGCGTTCTTGCCGTGGCTGTCTTCCAGGCGGGGCAGCCCAAGATGGAGCTCTTGGTACTGGATGGAAAACGACGAGACCCTTCTGTTGAGGCTGTTGAGAGTCGGCGCGTTGGACCACCAGAAATGTGTAGAATCTCGCATACGTAAGTGCGATGCCACCACTGTTGCGTCAAGATGGTTGCCCAAAGATTTTGCGAGTGGGAGCAAGTAGGGTTTTGCGATGTCTTCCAAGACGAACAAGCGTTGGGCGCGCTGCGCAGCCCCCGTCCGGGTGTGACTCAAGTACCCTCGCAGATCTTCAGGCCTTTGGAACACGATCGTCTGGGGCGATGGATGGCTTCCTGGTCCTATACTATAATCTACCGCGGCCGCCCGTAGACCATGGGCGGTGCTGTCGTCGGAGCCTTGAAAGGTGAGTTCTTCATGGAGGAAGTTCAGGTTTGGAAAACGATGTCGACAAGCTGAGATAAGCTCATCATAAGAAATCGCTTGTTGCGGCTCTTGCTCCTCGGCAAATCTGACATGCTTGCTAGTTGGCCGATTCGAAGACATCTTAGGCTCTGTGTTGCCGCTCTCTCGTCGCCGCACTGGTGGCTTCAATGTTTAGAGCGGGCGAACTACCACAACGTCGAGGATCTGGTTTTGGGGGGGCTGGGACCGGCATGCGATGCGCTTGCCCGCCACAACAAGATGATAGGCTAGGAGAGGTGGCTGCTGAACGCCGACCCCGCACGGATTCGCGTTCGCATGCGTCCGGGGTCGGCGAGGTGGGCAACCGCATCATGCTCGCGACTGGAGTCGCCCAAACTCCCTTCGAAACAGAGAGGCTCCCGCGACAAGACCTCGGTATCTTGCCATAATCGAGGCCATGTCTGACTCCTCTCTTTCAGCCGCGGCGAAGGCGCATCGTCGAAAAAAGAAGCCGAAGAAAACCGACATGGATTTGCTGATCGAGAGCATTGAGGCCGAAGAAGCTTTCGACAGCGATGATGCAAGGGAAGAGGAGACGGGACGGAATCCACACACAATCGATTGGCTTTACACGGACGAGGGCAACGGCCTATCCGCGAGCGAGGTCAGGAGAAGAAGGAAGAAATTTGGGTTGAATCGCCTGTGGGGTAAAAAGGAAAGACGCCTCAGCATGCGAAGTGTTCTCCGGCCGTTGCATGTTATGATGTTGGTATGTGTGCGGGTTTGCATTATGTGTGGCAATCGCTCTTGCTGACACCGGGTGGAGATCACGGCCGTTCTTGCCGGAGGGCTCGAGAAGTGGATCGAGTTCGGCATTTTGTGTGGCTTGCTAGCCCTTTCCGTTGGCATATCCATTTCGCAACAGTACTTCGCGTCAACCATCAGAAAGGCCTTGGAGCGGATTATCGAGCCCAAGGTGCACTGCCTGCGCGACGGGAAAATGCAACCAGTGCAGGCACAGGAACTTGTGCCCGGCGATATAATCCATCTCCGACAGGTAAGTTCATGTCAATTGGTCCCGCACACTAAACTAGATTGTGGTTTTGACGAGTTTCAAAGGGCGATGCAGTCCCAGCGGATTGTCGAGTCTCGTCGGCCGACGCTCCGCTGAAAGTGGACGAAAGAATCGTGACGGGAAGTTCGCAAAGTACGGCGAAGCGATACCAAGACACAATCTTCTATCCGTCAGCAATACTCTCGGGCGAGGCATTCGCCATTGTCACGGCGACGGGTTCCCAGACACAGTTCAGCCGCAAAGCATCTTCAGGAGCCTCCACCACCGATGACTTTGGTCAAGGAAGTTATGTTGCTCATTTATGCGATAGAGTAATGACCGCCGTCACCGCGACCGCTATCGCCATCACTTTCGTCGTCTATGTGGCGTCCTTCTACCGGTCAAGCCCGATCACCACAATCTTGCAGTTCACCCTCGGAATTGCCATTGCCGGCATTCCCATGGGTCTACGTGCTACCTTGGAGACGATCGTTGCTGTCGGAGCGGCACAGCTCGCGAGACATGATGCCATTCTCCAGAACCCTGAGGTCCTGTTGGATCTCGCGACCTTCGACATACTACTCTTTGACGAACTGTCTTTGCTTCGAAAGGCCCCAAAAGTTTCCCGGCCATTCCGTATGGAAGGCGTTTTTCTGCCTGATATTCTGCTTGCGGCGACATTGGCCAGTGTTTCAAAACCGGAACTAAGCAGAGAGGATCGGGCTATCATCAGAGAAGCAAGGCGAGACGCGCGCGTGCGGCGCAAGATGTCCGACTTCAAACCTCTGTTGACCAGCAAATACGCGCCCCGGAGTTTGTTAAGCTACGACATCGCCGTCTTTCGACGTCTGAAAGACGGGGCAGTCTGCCAATACATCAAAGGGCCGCCTTTAGCCATCCTTCAGGCTCTCGAGGACGATGACCTGTACTCTTCAACATCCACACTATTCGACTATCTTCCCAAGGCATACAAACTGAAGGCAGAGGAAATTTCCAACAATGGCAACATTGCAATTGGTGTTGCTCAGAAGCTGAGCAACTCACCATGGCACATTCTCGGACTTCTCTCTATAACCCCACGACTCCGCGACGATTCTCTATATGCTGTGCGTAAGGCATGGTCCCTGGGCCTCAACATCAAGATGCTCTCCCACCATTCCGTCCCTTTTGCATGCACGACCGCCCGCTCCCTTGGCCTCAACGCAAAGATCTTCGACCCCCAGAAACTCGGGGTTGGACCGGAGTCGCAGGGCGATCATGGTATGACGGGCTCAGAAATAAGCAGCTTTGTGGATGTTGCCGGTGGGTTCGCCGAGGCTGAGCCTATACACAGGTCGTATTTGCTCCAGATGCTCGATCGCCGTGGTCATATTATTGCTTACGCCGGGAAAGACTCCAACGAAGTCAACGTGCTGCATGATGCTCATGTGAGGATCAGTGCGCACGGCGCTTCCGATATCATCCGTGCTGCGGCCGACCTTGTGATGGTTGCTCCGGGGCTCTTGGCTACTGTCAATGCCATTGGGGACTGTCAACAGATCCTCCGGCGAATGGAGGCTTACGTGCTATACCGGTTGGCCTTCTCCCTATTCCTGCAGTTATTTCTGGGTCTATGGGTTGCTACCTTAGGCCAGATCCTCAATCTTGAGCTTCTGGTTTTTGTTGCTGTCTTCGCTGAGGTTTCAGCCATACCTACTGCGTACGACCGTTCCCCCGGCTCATTCAAGCGGGAGAGTGGGAGCGCTCGTGGGACTTTTCGCACTGCGCTGATTCTTGCCCTCATCCTTATCGGCGGGTCTTTGATTGCCTTCTCCAGCATGGCGAGGTATCATGACATGAGACAGACAGGGAGAGCTGTGGCGCAGAGCGACGGAATTGTCGAAGGGTTCGGAGTCCCGGATTCGGTCGTATTTCTGGAGCTCTGCTTAACAGGAACTTGGCTCAATGTCGTTACCCGCTCTGACGGTGCCCTCTGGAAGAACTTACCCCCCTGGAGATTTTCGGCCACTATTCTCACTACGAATATCATTGCTTCCCTGTTTTGTGTCTTTGGGTGGTTTGTCGAGGCCCGGACGTCCATCACAACTGTTGTCCGTGTCTGGGTTTTCTCCCTAGGGGTGACCTTGGCTGTTTCACTGGTTTTCTTCCTAGAACGGCGCGGACTTGGCAACATTTTTAGGAGTTTTGAACAACTGAGGCGGACTCACGGATCTCAGGAGTTTGCAACGGAGCGGAAGCAGCGTCATGGTCAGCGTCATAAGCAGAGATCGCTTGAGGACTTTGGTAAGTTCCCCACCCCCAAGCCTTATGCTGTTGCCCTCAATTGCCGGTGTCTAACATTGTGCAGTGGTATCGCTGCAGAGAGTGTCTACACAGCACGAAAAAAGCGCTTAGGACACACAAGGACTGCATCTTAACGCAGTCATCGCCACCCAGGTGTCAGCTGGCGCACCGATCCAGCTCCGCGCGGGTCTCTCAAACAAAAGTGTCACTTGTCACAGGGCTAAGGCAACAAAGTGGGTCTGGGCTTAGAGCCCAGACCACCGCTTCCATAAAGGCGGGCCTCTACCGATATAGCTACGCTCTGCGCAGCTCCTGTATATACTTTCAATCTTCTTTATAAAAACTATAATTAATTCAGCTACTATATAACAGTTCCCCACCCTATTTAACCCTTTTACACTTAGTTTCTATCTAATTATTAGATGAAATAGATTATAATATATAATAAGGTAATCCTTTTGCTAAAATCACCTATAACAAAATAATAAATAATTAACCCTTATATATATAGATAATAAAAAGTGAATCTGTTATAAAAAAAAAGAGCCTTGCTAGACGAGCATTAATTATTTGGCTAGCCAGGCACTAGTCCTCTAAGGGTTAGGGTTATGTATAGTTCACATAGTATTTATTTACATGCCACACCACTTCTAGTCTAAACCCTATCATTTTCTACAATCAACTAACACTACATAACGACTCTCCCAGCTCATAACGGCTCGTCACATCAAATTAGTACGTTTTATATTAGTAAACTAGCTATTTCTAACTACTTTTAAGAACTTCAAATAATCTTAGCATATTACGATGTCTAATTATCGCTCTCTATCGCGGTCGTAAGAATGTTAGCTAATATAAGGCAGACCTTACGCTCTGGTAGATTAGTGGATAACGCTATTCTAATACCCTCCTTAAACCCAGCCTCCCTTACGGCGCCTCTAGTGAATTTAAGCGATTTAAACGATTTTAAGGTTAGAGATCTCTCTAATTAGGAGGATTTTTCCCACTTAAGTAATGATAAGTGTTAGAAAGAGAGAGGTTCTGGCTAGAGGCCAGAACTGTCATAAAAGAAGAGTCTGGAAACTACCAGAATAATAGATTTGTAATCATTGCCACAGACGTATAATTGTAGCCGCGCGGCTTTGCCACACGGCTTGCCACTATTCATAGCTATAAAGAAGGTTCTCTGGCTAAGCCAGAGAGCCGAAAAAGCAAGACAATCACGCAGTTACAACCCCTTCAATTCCACAGAATCCAGAGTGCAGTGCTTCTGACAATAAGCTCTATAAAGAAAATTATATTAAAAGTAATATTGATAATAATAATAATAAGATTATCCCTAAACTACTAACTGGCTTCCTCTTTTTAACTATAAAAACCTTTAGCACGCTGTTAACACCTAGGTAAAAGATTAAAGGTTTACTGTTATTTAAAAACACGGCTGTAATAAATAAGATAGGGAGTACACTATTACAACCTACACTTAGCACAGACCTGAAGGACTAGCTAAGTTAAGACACAATGTATAGCAGGACGTTAAAGACTGTCAGGCGTTCTGAAAACAGCTTGTTAAGCTAGCACTTCTAGATAGCAGTACACTATTATTGTAAGTCGCTGTTATTATAATGTATAGAGGTAAGTTTAAATAGTAATGTTAATTTCTAGCTACTGAGTGCATTGTAGGCTCCCTGTATTACAGGAGCCTCTAGTAAGTAACAGCTTGTAGCTGTTACGTAGTTGCGTACCACATAACTACTAGTTAAATCTTCTAGAACCTAGAGGGTTTTAGAGGATTCTAACTTACTCCAGGGCTCCCTGGGGCTCCTGGAGTACCCCGAACCTTCTGAAATCCAGAGGGGTGATATTCTTTTAAATCCAGTGGGGCTACTGCTCCACAGAATTAACTAGAACACTACAGTAGCTACATTAGCTACTACTTTAGCATAATAAGTAAGTAAAACAGTCCAGGCTAGGTAGAGATAAGGGATTTTGCTAGGACTATATAGGAAAGAGGAGCGCTTGTAAGGCTGGAAAAACCTCTTGTGGGGCAAGCTTAAGATACTTAACAGAGGATATTTTACTTTAGTAAGAAACTACAGTACATTAGCAAAACCATAAAGAATGGTTCAGAATAATACTATTCCATTATTGTATTAGTTAGTTTTACCTTATAGAACGCTTTAAAATCATTCCACAGCCTCTTATAGCTTATAATAAGCCCTCTCCTCTCCTGTATCTAATTTTAGTTAAGTAAGAAACTCTACTTAATTCCAGTCATTACATAAGGCACTGCCTTCCGGATCCTCTTATTTTCAGCGTTAATATTCGCTTTAACACCCTTATTTACAGTAGCACTGCCCTGTAATTCAAGCCTTCGTTTACTTCCTACAGTGCCTACGGCACTGTAATACGGCTTGGACCAGTACACACTTCTTCCTCTGAGCCACAGCTGCTATTGTGACGACCCTGCAGGCCGTCACCTAGGCCGGCACAGCCCGACGAATTCCCCGCAGACTGAACAGTGCAGAGAAGCAGTACGCACGGTACTGCGCACTGGGCCAGGTGTGCAAAGACCCGAAGCCCCTAAGACCAATTAGAAAATGCTCTGTTTACTCTGTCGCCAAGACAGGGAGCAGATAGAGCAAGGTACGGAGGTACCTCTTAGTTAGTTAGTATAAATAGCTATAATTATGCCTATAACTACCATAAGGGACTCTTAGTTCCTCACGCTAATATTCTATTTAATTATTCATTTGTATCTTACTGTTTGGACTCACCTTTATGCATTATAGTGACAACGACTTACAGTGACATTAAACCCCCCGTTTAGGAGTGCTAGCTTAATAAGCTGTCTTTAGAACACCCCTTACCTGTTAGCGTCTTGTTATACGTTCTGTCTTAACCTGTATTAGTCCTCTTAAGGCTTGTATTAAGTGTAAGTTGTAATACGATACTAGTATTACAGTTTTAAACGCTGTTTATTAAACTCCTAGACACTTCCTTTCTCTCTTTACTATATTAGTACCACCTCCCCCTTATCACCTATCGACTGGAGATAATAACCTTTCTGATAATATTAAAATACCCGATATTGCTTTAATTAGATAAGGAGTAGAGACTGAGAATAAAAGTAAGCTCTCTTATGTAAAACTTACTAAAGCCTTTTAAACTTATAGAATGTTTATAGTTACGATAATTAAAAAAACGTTAATTACTTAACAGATATCTAAAAACCTTCAGATTAACTAGCCATTTAAGTTTACTAGTAAGAGTACTAATCTATTTACTTAATTTATCTATATAAAGTGTAACTTTTAGCTTTAGGGAATCACTACAGTAAATTAAAAAGTCCTTTATACTGTAAGCTAGCTAAAGGGTAATCCTAACCTTTAGTTCTTAGTAATTATTAAGGATTACTTAAACTTAACTGTTACAGAATAAAGGACTATTACTGTTAAAATCTTTAATAAACATAAAGAATAAGTTAACCTTGAGATTAAGATCACTAAGATATATAGGGTTTAGGATAAGCAGAAGTAAGCTAAAGACTGCCTAAAAAAGCTAGTATAGCTGTTTTTAATAGCTACTTATTTATCTACTTTTAATTATAACTAATATTAAGTTAATTAGGATAAGTTAACTTTAAAGTTTCGGTTTTATAAAGGCTTAAAGGATAACGTTAAAGATAAACTTTATAAGAAAGATCGGTACGTGTTTGACGTTAATTAATATATTACTAAAGTTATTATTATTAATAATTAGCTGTTTGAACGTAAGTTGGAAAAGAAAAGTCAGTACCAGCAAAGTACCCCCCTTGTGATTAACAGAAAAAACATACTAAAGCCCTTCCGCACTAATTACTAATATTAAAGCACCGCGTATAGCATTTACCTTAGCCTAATAGACATTAGTATAGTAAACTATTAGAACCAACTTAATTACAATAAACCTTAACAGTAATAGTAGTAAAGGCTACTTAAGGATCTATCTTAAGTTTAATACTTTAATTATAATAAGAAAAGTTATATAATGTAATAATATTCTTTTTTAAAGTAAGTTAGTTAGAAGCTAGTCTTAAATAAAGGAAAGCACGTTAATATTACAACCTGCACTTAACACAAGCCTTAAAAGGACTAGCGCAGGTTAAGATAGAACGTATAGCAAGACACTAACAGATAAGGGGCGTTCTAAAGACAGCTTATCAAGTTAACACTCTTAGATAAGGGGGTTTAATATCACTGTAAATCGCTATCACTATAATGCATAGAAGTAAGTCTGAACAGTAAGACATAAATAAATAATTAAATATTAGCGTGAGGAACTAAAGTCCCTTATAATAGTTATAGTTATAACTATAACTATCTATACTAACTAGCTAAGAGGTACCTTATACCTTAATTGTGGTGTTACGAGTGCTCGCAGGGCAAGCACTCTGCATTGCGCGAGCGCTCTGCTCGCGAGACTTCTCCTGCTCGTGGTGCGAGCACTCGGCATGCTGCGAGCACCACCTTATTAGTCGTAAGGGCTTCGGGTCTTTGCACCCCTGGCCCAGTGCGCAGTACCGTACGTACTGTTTCTTGCACTGTTCCTTCCGCGGGGGATTCGTCGGGCCGCCCCGGCCCAAGTGACAGCCTGCAGGGTCGTCACAGGCAGATAAGTGAGGTATGCTTCGCATAGCACGTTTGTATTCTAACGCCCTGCCTAAGAGATCTGTGTAAGTGACGTCCCATGTGTCTCGGCCTTTTATGTGCTAGCATGCTGTGGTAAATAGGTTTTCTTCTTAGCCGTTAAGCCAATAATACTAAAAACCCTTTATGTCTTTTCGAGCTGTGTATGGTAAGAGAGCTCTTACATATAGTTAAAGCTTATAAGGACGTTAATATTATACTAGTCTTAGTGATGGTGAAAGGTTAGTGCTGGCTTGCCGGTAATATGCTAACGTTAGAAAAGTAGCTGTGCGAGGGCACTCTGTATGTAGAAAAGGGGGTCTTAGTGACAGAGCGTACTTATAAACTCCTTTTTAACCGTCTTATTTATCTTACCATCTTGTAAAAGCGCTATAAGGCAGTTACATAATAAAGGGCCCTCTGTAAGAGGTAAGCTGAAATGTGTATACTTATATTATATTAAGGTTTAGAAGTGAAAGGAAGTTTTACACCTTATATTTAGTGTGGTTACTTTAACTATTTTTAACATAATTAAGTTTTCAGATTTTAAAAAATTGAAGATTAATATCTTTTAAAGTGTTTTTAAAAAATGTTAAAAGATATAATTAAGGTCCTAATAGCTTTATTCTCTAAATTGTGCTACCTAATGATTTATTATAAGATTAGGGTTGACTTTAGCTAGAGCTTATGATAAGATTAGCTATTCCTTCCGCTGCTGTATAAAGCTCTTATCTAGGCTTTTACTGGGCCTTTCTGTGCCTTACGCGGCGCTTTAAAGCTAGAGAGGCTTACGGTTAATGTTAGAAAGAAAGGGGTTCTGGCTTGCTTAGAAAGAAGAGTTTAGAAAGCACTAGAACTATAGATTTGTAACTATTGCCACAGACGCGCAATTGTAGCCGCGTGGTAAAGCCACGCGGCTTGCCACTATTCACAGCTATAAGGAAGGTTCTCTGGCAGAGCCAGAGAGCTGAATAAGTAATATAATCACGTAGTTGTAACCCCTTCAATTCCACAAAATCCAGAGTGCAGTGCTTTTGATAGTTAAGACGGGCGAGACGTTACGCTAATTCTTGTAATGGCACCCCGGGTGCTAGAGGTTGGAGGAAGATTCGACTTGCGAGTTTAATGCCTAGTTATAAGGTACTAATAAAGAGGTGAAGGTAGTATTACGACCTGCACCTGATACAGGCCTTGAGAGGACTGGTGCGGGTTAAGACAGAGCGTATAGCAGGACGTTAAAGACTAGGTAAGCGTTCTAAAGACAGCTTATTAAGCTAGCACTCTTAGACGGGAGTTTAATGTCACTGTAAGTCGTTATCACTATAATACATAGAGGTAAGTTAAATAGTAAGATATAAATAAATAATTAAATACTAGTATGAGGAACTAAGAGTCCCTTACAGCTATTATAGTTATGATAATGACTATCTATATTAGCTAGTTAAGAAGTATCTTATACGTTACTTTATCTGCTCCCTAGTTTAGTAATAAAGTAATTAGAGCAGCCTGCTTTATCTGCTCTCTTACTCTGTAATGAAGCACGTAGAGTAACAGAGCACCTTCTGATTAGTTATAAAGGCTTTAGGTCTTTACACCCCTAGCTTAATACGTAGCACTATACGTGCTGTTTTTCTACACTGTTCTTTCTACAGGGATTTGTCAGGCTGTGCTGGCCTAAGTGACGGCCCGCAAGGTCGTCATATAATCCCCCTCTTTTAATGTTCTTTTCCTATAACGAACTTTCTTATAAGCTGTTCTTTCCTTCTTTAACTATATCTATTAACGGAATCTAGAAGTAGTAATCGAGACCTCACCTCTCCTCCACTAACCGTCGTTATAAGAACGCACTTTTTATCCTGACTTTTGGATTGTAATACTAGTTAGTTATTCTTACTATAAGCTTCTTAAACTCGACTTGTCTTATAAAGTTGCGAATTAAAGCGAGTTATGCAAGTATTATATTAAGGCGAATAACTCTAAATGTAACGTCTATAGTAACGATCCTTCCCTACTTTACAAGGTACTTAACAAGAAGAAGTAACTTAACGCTAAAAAGAAAGACACTTTATTAAAGCTCCTTTACTTAAAAGCTTAGTTACAGGTCCTTAAAACGCGCGTAGAGGAGTTATTTAAGCACGAGATTAAAATTATATAAGAGGAGGAGTGTACAGAGTGTAAGGTCACTAAGCCTACTCCTTTTTTTAATTAAGGAGGGTTCTTTATATTGCCCCTCCTTAATCTTCCTACCCTTAATTCTCCTTAACCCGCTACGTCTTCTTAACTAGGTTTATAACTTTATTCTTTTAATAAATAAGCCAGACTAGTAGTTAATAGTAGCGCGCTTACGTTAAGTTATCGTTAATTGTAACGGTTATATAAAGCAGTTATAATTAAGGATATAAGTAAAAGATTATAGGTTTAACTCCCACTTAATACTTTAACGTTCTGGTATAGTCTCTACTTATAACCTTTACTTAAAATCAGAGCCTTACTAAACGCTGCTTCTTTTTTTTTTGTTTTTTTTTATAAGCACTAACTGGGTTTTCGTCATATGCTAATCTCCGTTCTTAACAGACGCTTGTTACATAAACACACTTTTTTACTACGTACCGTTATATAACTGGTTTAGGAGACCTTAGAGTATATTAACTTGCTTTTTACCCTTTAACTCCTTCCCTAAGCCTGTAATAACTGTAAGCCCTTTAGCTATAGGGAGTAAGTTATCCCGTAAGCCGTTAGTCTGTAACTCTGGTTCTCCGTACTACTGCGTATGTGATTTGTAAAGCTTACCGGCTTTAAAGGCTTAGCTTCCTTAGGTTTAAGGTCCTTATAAACTATAGCTAAAGGTTTTAATAGATGTCCTTCTATACCTATTAAGGAGTTTCCTACTGCTTCTTAGGCTTTATATCCTACAGTGGTCTTACTCTTTAGTTTTGCAGTTTAGATGTCAGATCTTGTCTTTTTCTAGTTCTTATCATTAGTTTTAGTCAGTTTTGATTCTTCCAGTAGAACTCCGTAATTAGGTTAGGGCGCTTAAGACTTTTAACAGGTTTTTAAGAGTTACTTTCAGGGCTACAATTTAGTTACTTAATAAGATATTTAAACGTGCTTTTTCCTTTCTGTAAATCTATAACTTCCTTAACGTCGTACTTATCCTTATTAATGTTGATCTTAATCTTCTTTTCTAAAGGAACTCCCTTTAAGGTAGGTTTTAAAAGTAAGATATGAAAAACCTTAATCCATACCTTTATACTGGTAAGTAGGTTTAATTTGTAATTAGAGGTGATGATCTTTTTTTTAATCTAGAACAGTTTGTACTTTTTAAAATCAAGCTTCTTATTAAGCTGTTTTAAATACAGGTTTTGTGAAAAGAGGTAAACGTAATCCCCTGCCTAGAGAGTTAATCCCTTAACTTATTTACTATCGTAATAAAGTCCTTCTTTAAGTATTAACTTCTTAACTTAATATTTATTAGTAAATCTCTTTATCTGTTTACGTATAAATTAAAATTTAATTTACAGGTAATTATATAGTTCTTATATCCAGTTTACATAGATTATAGCCCAGGGGGCACTGGTTAGCGGGCCTTAGTAGAGCTTAGGCTCCTAACTGTAAGTTATAAAGAATGGTAATATACCTGTAGACTTAATTAATGTTATGTTATAAACTATCTGTACTGTTAGTAACCACTTAAGCTAATTATCTTATATAAAGTTAACGTAAGCTTAAAGATAAGTTATAAGTATCTAGTTAAGTTGTTCCATCTAACTGTCTATCTGTAAGTAAAAAGCTGTTAAAAACTTACTTTTCACATCTATTCTTTACATCAGTCCTTATCCTTACTAAAATTTCAACAGGATTAACTTATCTTAATCTGCAACGATATTATCTAGCTAAAGGTGAGTTAAAACCACTTCTCTTTTAAAGATATAAATAAATTACTCTACTGTTATATCCTTTAAGGTTAGTAGAAAATAAGCCCATTTCGTCAGTCTATCGATTACTATTAGGACCTGATTGTAAGTAACCCTTATAACAGGGTTCTTAGATTTAGGTATCCTAGTAATAAAGTTAAGTAAGATAAAGCTTTATAACATCTATAGTATAAAAAGTGTTTTAAGAAGCTGATAAGGCTTATAACGTTAATTTTACTTTTAATAATAGATGTTACGGTTATTAACTACCTCCTTAACTAAACTTGTTAGTTTCTAGCCCCAGTAGGTCCACTGGGTCGGCGCACTGCGCCGAACCCTCTGGAACCCCCTGAATTCCACCAGTGAGTCATACAAGCACTTACGTAGCCTACGGCCACTATTCCAATTCTGTATAGTAGATAGAAGGCTCTGGAAGCCGACCACAGCTTACAAAGGCCCTCTCCTCTCCTATATCTAGCCTTCTAACAAGCAAGCAATTTACACCACTCATTCAGTCATATACAGAGGCACTGCCTCTGTACCTCAGGCCTTCTTTTGCTTTCTACAGCGCTTCTAGCGCTGTAGTTGGCTTGGAACAGTACCGCTCTACTTCCTCTGAGCAACAGGCCTGTACTACAGGCCTGTGGAACCTTACTGTGCAACACTTCTTTACTCGAAGCTTGTATTGTCACGTGTTAAAGCACGTAAGCCCCTTTTAATCGAAGAAGTCTGGCTTATAATATGTGAACAGAATCATAAAAAGTAAAGCCGTTTAGAAAGTCAAAGTATATTAATCTACAGTACTTAGAATACTCTAAAGATTTTAGTAGGAGTTAGTTGTTTTTAATAAGTGCATTCACACTTATTCACTACAGCGGTTCCAAAAGCTATATCTTATAAACAGTGTTTTACTTTACTACTTTAACGGCAGTAAAGAAACGCTTAAGTTCGCTACCTAAGGTATTATTAAATAAATATAAAATAATATAATAAAACAACACTGTATAGAATCTATTAAAAGTAAGGTGTTGCTAAGCAGCTAAAGGCTGCAAGGTTAAACTTAAAGCTGTAACAAGGCATTACCTGACTCTAGATTACCTTACTGCAGATACCAGCCACCTAACCATCAGGGTACTGCCTCTTAAGTATCTCGAATATTCTCAAGCTACCGTATAGTAGATATTTTAAAAAGAGCTACTTAATAGCTAATTATTAAGCATTATATTACTATATGTTTCGTATTATTAATACTATTTAAAGTAGTATCCCTTTAGGCCAGTTAACCAGATTTAGCCCCGTTCCTAAAACTGTTATAAGGTTCTAAAAGGGGAAAAGAGGGCTTTCTGTTAGGTTTTTACAACCCTAACCCGGCCAGTGTGGTTAGAACAGTGTGGCTGGATCCACGCAGCCGCTCCGCGGCTGCATCCGTGGATCTGCACAGCCAAGAACGCCAGACTCCACTGCCAACCTCGTATT
>Ga0247780_1000273_pt1 | contig 51781 bp, 68 predicted proteins | sample UWRJL079202R5_FD_179927 | JGI IMG/M metagenome (GOLD analysis project Ga0247780, IMG submission 179927) | Plant litter microbial communities from Arlington Agricultural Research Station in Wisconsin, United States - UWRJ-L079-202R-5 | ecosystem: Environmental > Terrestrial > Plant litter >...
CCCGTCCTTCAAGCACTGGAACCCCCACCTCCATATACCATTTACAACCACCTACGCCCCCGCGCTCAGCATGGCCCTCGCCCAGCTCCCCCTCACAACGCTCAACTCCATCCTCGCCGTGACATCCCTCTCCTCCTCCCTCCTCCCAGAGGTCTCGCCCCCTTCCACGACCGCCCTAGGCCTCTCCGTCGCAGCAATGAACCTCTCGTGTACCTTCCTCCGCTCCATGCCCGTCTGCCATGGCGCTGGCGGGTTGGCCGCTCAGTTTCGGTTCGGAGCGAGGAGCGGAGCCAGCGTTATCATCCTTGGCACCACAAAGGTGGTAATCGGACTGCTCTTTGGGGACTCACTACGGGGGTTGCTAGAGGCGTTTCCGAGCGCTGTGCTGGGGGTTTTGCTGGTTGTGGCGGGGGCGGAGCTGGGGAGGTGTGGCATGCTAGGGGAAGGGGAAGAGGGGATGACGGTCGTGCTGATGACTGCCGCGGGGATGCTGGCGCTCAAGAATGCGGCGGGAGGGTTTGCGGTGGGGATGTTGTGGTATTGGGCGTATAGGGGGGCGGATTGGTGGGAGGGGAGGAGCGGAGAGACGGACGGGGACGGGGAGAGGCGGGCGTTGTTGGGTTGAGTTGAGTTGAGAATTCACTTGGATCATCAGCATAAGGGATTCGGTGTTTAACATCAACACTGGGTTAAAGTTATCTCTGCTCTCCTACACACTCTCTCCCTAACAGAACCGGCGATAACGGCGCTATTCTGTCAAATGGCAGGAAGTCGCGGTTTGTACATCCAGCACATACCTTACTGCCATGGCCCAGCCACTGCATCAATGCATCCCTGCCCCCCTCCCTAAACCAAACTCCCCGGAACCTTCCCCCTCGCTCTCTTTACATACACCCACCTCTCCCCAAGCGACATCCTCGGCTTCTGCCCCCCTCCCACAACCCCGTCCCGATGCTCCTCCCTCACCTTCTCCAACAGCCAAGAATTATACAGCCCAAACAACCCTCCACTGACCACCACAACCGCCACCTCCAGCCCCATCGCCAGCCTCGCCAGGACGTTCCAAATCCCGCCCTGCGCGCGATACACATTCACGAGGGTCGCAATAATTCCCGCTATACCGTTCAGACACAGCGGGATGTACACCTTGTTGATCAACCACACGTAGTTCCGCCTCCAGCGCAGACTGAGCCAGATCATCCCGATAAGACCGACAGTGATGCAGTGGAATGCTGCTGCTGCGACGAAGATGTTCATGACATTAGGGGCTTGCCCTGGTGCTTTCTTGGTGTTGGGGCTGGAGTTGGAGTAAGACACTTTGGCGGCTGGCGGCGGGGCGGGCGCGAAACACCCGGTGAGGATGAGGAAGCCGAGAAGGAGGAGCCAGGTGAAGAAGAGGGAGAGGACGTTGTGCAGGCGGGGGATCTTGTCGAGGGTGACGAGCATGCGCATGTACCGGGTTTGGGTGATGGTTGGGGTGGTGTTGTGGGGGTTGTTGTCGGTGTCGGTATCGAAGGGGTTGTTGGTGAGGGTTGACTGGCGGTTGCCGTTGGTTAGGATGGGTTGCCGGTTGCCGCTGTTGGTGAGGGTCGATTGGCGGTTGGGGTTGGTGTTCAGGGGGTGGAGGGTTACGGGCTTGGCGCGGTCTGTGGAGGTGGTTGAGCTGGTTTGCGGAGGAGGGCCGTCGTCGTCTACGAAGAAGGTTGGGTCAGGAGCAGCGTGGGAGTCTGGGGAGTAGGTGCTTGATGCTGCCGAGGCTGTTGAGCCGGTCCGGGAGTGGGATGTCGGCGGGGGTGGGGCTGGTCTCGGCGACGGCACCGGCCCCGGCACCGGTGATGGTTGAGAAGACATCATCTTGGGCGAGAAGGGCTCGTTGCGACCCGCGAGTGATGGAAGGCCTGGGATTTGTTTTTGTGTCAAGAAAGACGATAAGGACCCGCGTGCTCGGTTGGCGCCGGCTGGAAAGGAGAAAGACGGGAACCAGGGCTTTGATCGGCGCTGGTCGTCTGTCGTGGTGAGTTCGCAGGTTGGGCATGTGCGAGGTTTGGAGGTGACGCTGTCATGGGAAGAAGAACATGGTTTCTCCGTCGTCAATTTCTCGCGAGTTGGCGAATGTGGTGGGTTGTCACGTCGCCATTGTGTTGATCTAACGGCCGCTTCGACTTCTGGCGGGTCCGCAGCCATGGATGAGGTGGATGTGCGGAAGGTCACAGTAAACACCCCGGAGGGGACGGGCCTAGAATTAAGTAAATAGACGTGCCAGCCCCCTTCGGCGGCGCCGAGAGCTTGAAGAAAGAATCAAAAGGGGGATCGCGGATGGCGGGCCATATGTCACTGCCAACAAGGCGTGAGATCCCAAAGATCGATACAGTGCCCGGCACTGCTTCCGACAACGACAATGAGAAATACGAAGAGGGTCCTAAATTGAGAATGACATGGCACGCATCACTGCTAGCAAACTACGGGATCGTGACAAAGCCTGGTATAATATACACCGAGGGAACCGCCATGCTCGGACTAACCACGTCATTAAATCAAGAGAGACCTCAACCACTGCCTCAGTTGGGTCACGGAACGGCCTGATACGGAACGTGAATTTGGACCGAAGTCAGGCCACCCAGTTAGTGTAGCGGAATGAAACCGAGAAACAGATCCAGAGATGGAAAGATGCAGAGCAGCGGCTTGTTGGTGTTGGCCGGACTGAAAGTTACGCGCCGAGACTTCAGGTTGCGCCGCGGCCGATGCTGAGACCTGTCAAACATGCGGCCATGGAGATCGCCCACCACGATAGATATAGTAATACAAAATTGTATTATAGAGGGAAGAGAGTGAGGCGGTGACCTAAGTGACCTAGGTGAAGTAAACGCTCTGGGGAATAGTTGCTTGCAAGTGGAGTTGGAATGGGGCCGGGTAGCATTGCCGGCGTCTGGAGTGCCTCGTACCTCTGGACTGCCAGCGGTCTGCTTGAGCTTATCGATAATATGCTCAGGGTTGGGACTAGAATTCAAGCCGGCAATTGTTGGCACGTTACCAACAACCAGACTGGCAATTGCTCGGCAGGTCAAAACAAAGCCAAAATTCCACGCTGCGCATACATCCAAGCACCGATCAGATGTCAGTTGTTGGGCGACTGCGACTGCATGAAGGAAAAGTCTGGCTCCTCCGGACAGGCTGAGTGTGGGGCCGCGGAAGTTTCCTGGGCGGGCAGCCAATGAGACATCAACATCTCCCCCAAGTCAAAAAAAATTGGGCTCCACATCAAACTAGCGGTGCTGGTTCGTTGACGAGGTTGGGCAGGCGCATTCGCGATTCGCAGACTCTCTCGGGGCCAGAAGCTGGGAAGCTGGGAAGCTGCATCTCACCGTAACCGCGCCGGTTGGAACAGTCTCTTGAGCCTCGCTGCGCCCGCGCTGCCGCCGCCTGACGAAGGAGCTTGTCTCGAGCAACAAGCGATGAATTCGTCCCTGCACGACGGCGTCGGCGCCCCGTCGCCGGCGCCACCTGCGTACTCTCCCCTTACTGACCCTGCCGATCCGGGGAACCGCGAGCCTCCATCTCGCGAGCTTTCCGTCAACACCCCATTCGAAAACGCTTATACCAACGGCCACCGCGAACCCTCGCCCGCAGAGCTTCCTCCCTCCGTCAATGCCCCCCTTAATCTGCCCACAGCCATGGATGTTGACATACCACCACTGCAAACCCGCACGATGCCCGCGTCCGCCATTGGCGACACCATAGACATGGTGAATGCCTACGCCAGCCAGGAGACAGTCGATATGTACCAGCAGCAGTCTACCTCCATCCTCATGGCCCTGGCCCGTCTGTCTGCCAGCAAGCACCAAGCAGTATCGATGCCGCCGTCGACCGTGCGACCCGCTAATATCTCCTTGCCACACCCGAGCGTCGATACCGGCAGTCACGGCCTCTATGCCCAGAACAATAGCTTTCGGTACTTGCCAGGCGATGCCCCATTGGAATCCTTCGCGCGAATAGAGTTCGCCGACAGCGTCTTCCAGATGACCACCTATGCTGTCATCATTGGTCGCGATCAGCGCGCGCTGCAGCAGGCCAGGAAAGATGAGCGCCGGCTTGAGGAATACCAGCGCCTCTGTAACGAGCGCGTACAGCAGGGCCTGCCTCCCCCGTCGCCCCCCGGGCAAGATCGTGGCAAGTTCAGCAAGTCATATGTCAGCGAGGAGGGCGGCATGTTGGGGCCCGAGTCGGACGGAGACGAAGAATCCCGACCGACCAAGAGAAGGAAAATGAGCGGCGGCGGCAATTCTGCATCAGGCGAGTCACAGCTGCAGCAGGAGGCCGCCGCTGCGGAACAGGCTGTGCAGGACGACAAGAACCTCATCATCAACAGGCAATATGTGTCTCACACGCCAGGAGCAGCGGCTGTCAATCTCAGCGCTCTCCGTCCGTCACCATATCATGTGCCCTTCATCGGAATCCACTCCCCAGGGCCGCAGATATCCACCAGAACCAAGGCAATTTCAAGAGAGCATCTGAAGATTCAATTCAGTCCAGAGCGAGGCGTGTTCGAGGCGGAGCCCCTCCACAAGAACGGTTTCTTTTGCGAAGATGTCCATTACAAGGAAGAGAAAGTGGTTCTCAGGAGTGGAGACCGTCTGCAGATCAAAGATGTTGATTTCATCTTTATTATCAATGGTGTCCCGCGTGGTAAGACCGGCGCTGAGGAGTACCTTGACGAAGATGCCGTCGCCGCCGATAGGCGATACAGTGAAGGCGGCAAAGAGATGAGCTTTGAGTTTGAGAGCAATCATGACCAAGAGAAGCCGAGCACTAGTGATGAGGAGGCCCAGGCCCAGGCTCAGGTTGCGAAAGAAGAGACGCCTAGTGAGGCCTCAGAGCGCGCCGAGGAAGAAGGGCCACAGGAGTTAGATGACAGCGGCGTGATTGAAACTATTGAGGATGATCAGGACCTTGAAGAGGAGCAGAAGGACATCAAGCCAGAGACGGAGTTCGCGGGGCTGTACTCATCAGACCTTTTGCCGATGCCGCCCAAGAAGAGAGGCCCGGGACGTCCTCCCAAGAATGGCATCATGTCCAAGAGAGAGGAGAGGCTGCGCAAGAAGGCAATTCAGGAGCTAGAAAAGCAGAACAGACCGCAGCCGCCACCAGGAGAGCCGCCGATTAAGAGGAAGGTTGGCCGACCAAGAAAACACCCAGCCCCCGAAGATGCCCCCGATCGACCCGAAAAGCGGAAATACAAGCCTCGCAAGAAGAATGGAGAAGAAGGTGACTCGGACGCCGAGAGGGCCATCAAGGAGAAGCGACGAGAGAAGCCAAAGACTCCGCCATTAGAGTTGCGGAGAGAGGACTACACCGATGAACAGCTGCAGAAACCCAACAAAAACTACGGTGTTCTCATAGACGAGGTTTTGACCGCAGCACCAGACGGACTTACCCTGAAGCAGATCTACAAGCGGATCCAGATGAAATACCCCTTCTACTACTTCACCGTCGACACCAAGGGATGGGAGAGCAGTGTCCGGCACAATCTAATTGGGAACGATGCTTTCAAAAAGAATGACGAGACACACCTCTGGAGTCGTGTTCCAGGCATTGATATCGATGCAGGCAAAAAGCGGAAAGCTACATCCCCCGACCACGCTGGAGGTTTGCAAAACTACGGACAGCAATACGGGCAGTCGCCGAACCCGGCTCATGGCGCGTATCGCAACGAGCACGTATCTCCGGTAAACTACCAACGATCGAGTTACCCAGCCAGTCACTCTCACTCCCCAAGCATCATGAATCACCACCCACAGCATACTCCCACCCCACAATCTGCTACGCCGGGACAGCAGCCCCCCCGGTCAGCATACCCTACTGCCGGCCAAGCAGCTGTCCCCCCGCACACTCCTGGATATCAAGAACACAATGCATCACGCCCACCACCAGGAATCCCCCCAGGGGCATCATACTCGTCGCCTTACGTTTCGAAACCGCCAACTACGGTGTCTCAGCCTGGTGCCACACCCCACAGCATGGCGCGACAATACCAGCCTCCCAACGGGTTGCCTCAAACAAACAGGCTACCTCCTCAGTCTCCTGCGCGAGGGGGCGTCGCCGGTGCAAGGCCACCGCAACCGCCCGCTCCGGTGGCCAATACTCTTTCACTCAAACCAGCAGTTTCGCCTCTGCTGTTGAAGCATGTCATCAACTTCAAGAAGACAGTAGCCGGTCAGCTCGCCACACGATACGCTACGCCCGAGGATGTTGCGATATCTGCTGTCCATCGCGGGCTCGGGCTCACGACGCAAAGCATGGTGCCGGACGCCGAAGGACTTGAAAAAATTGTGCTTGGGGTCTTCGAGTCAAGCCGTAAGAACCTCGGCGAGAACCAAGCAATTCATCCCAGCTTACTACAAGCCCTAATCAAATTCAAAACGACGATGATCAGGACGCTAGAGCCTTCGCTGGGCTCGCTCAAGTCGGAGCGTTTGATCTTGTCTGCCATAGACCGAGTTCTTGGCTTTGCAGAGAAAACGACGATGCACGGTACCGAAGCCGAGATGAGTGAGTACGTCAAAGCAGAGGGGGTTCTCATACCTGTCATACAGAAAATGGTGACGGAGCATCAAGTTGGTTTGGCTGCGGCTGCGGCGGCCACCCCGGCTGCAAGACCAACGGCACCTGTTCCCGCACATCATCCTGTGGCAATTCTGAATGCCTCCCCAGCACCAGCGCCGGCACCAGCGCGTGTTCCTCCTCCACCGGTCATCCCTACCGCGCCTCAGGCTATGCCTCAGGTCGTACAAAAACCTCAATATATGCCTCCGCCAGCGCCAGTTGTACCAGCCGCAGCTCCCGCGCCGTCGTCAACAACGGGAGTTACGTCAAGGGTGACTCCCGCCACACCTTCTCCAGCGACTTCGGTAACAGTTCCGGGGGCAGTCCCGCCGAGAGTTTCAGCGACACCCCCAATATCGACCGCGTCTATCCCACCAACAATTCCCACAACAGCCCCGTTAGCGAGCCAGATGCGAGCAACCATGTCTGCACCTGGGATGGCAGCAGGTGCATCGATGACTTCCGGAGCGGTGGCTATCATGGGCCAAGCCACACCGCCAGCTCCAGCGAGTGTGCCTCCGACTGCCACTGCGTTATAGTACCGGGGGTTTTAGCGCATGTAATTTTTTGGGGTTTCTATTGGTTGCGTTGTAGCACTGAGCGCTACTGGATCGAGTTGGTGAACTAGCGCACGATGTATGGGTAACGAAGATTTTATTCCGCCCTCGGGCATTGGGATCGCCAGCGATGGGAGGGGGCATGATGATTACGACCACGATTAAACTAAATCCAAGGATGGTTTTTTAAACGGGCTCTCTGCGGTATCGAGATACAATTTTGACTACATCAAATCAGCGTTGCTGCCAGCTTCTATTATCAACTGCAGTTACACCCTGGCAATCCGTTTTTACGCTCGTATTTTTTCTTTTACTTCGTTATTAGAGTGCGGAAGATAGAGAGTAATAAGCTTATTTTCGTGCTCATTTGCGCCGCATATCTCACCGTGGTGACATGCTGTTCGATGGCGGCCATCTGTCTAGGAACTCTTCGTCGTCCATGTCACGGTACTACTGAGTCCCTGCACTCTCGAACTGCCCGCGTATCGAGACTTGTTGTCTGCCCCTAACTGGCACCAGTCCACCCGCAACAGGTTTGTTTGCGAGAAATAAACCAGCTATGTAGACATTTATTCCTCTGCTTCACCTTACCCATCCGTCTCACCCGCCCCTGAAAAATGCACCACCTGTGCGACACGACCGCCATCCCCTGTCACACTCATACCTACCCAAGAGTATCTACACTTTCTCCTACTTCCGCCTATACACCCAGAACTACATGCACGGCAGCAAGCCTCACGACCTTCGGCCGTCCTTCCAGAGACGTCCGTGACCCTTCAGGGGGGAAACAAAAGTGGATCCAAAAACTGTCGCTCCTCTCAACACCACACATGGCCGGGATACCGAGTCAGGACCTTCATCAACAGCTACAAGCGATAGTGGTTTAGTGGTAAAATCCATCATTGCCATCGATGGGCCCCTCGTTCGATTCGCGGCTATCGCAAGCATTTGCTTTTTGCCCTCATGTTGTCCCCCGAGGCAGATCTCAGAGGGGAAGGTAGTCCGTATCTGACCTGTGTATTGTCACTGGAGGGGTAGCCAGGTTCTCTTTTTGGGTGTGCTGAAAGATAGGAGTGTTAAAAATAGAGCACTATGATTATTGCCTGGTTGTAATGCCTTACTACTGCGTTACGAATACAATCCAACATGCCCTTCCAGAGTGACTATTAGCGCTTCATAATGCGTAACTCTAACCATCTGACAGGAATAAACACCAAAACGGTAACAACAAAGCAAACCTCATTTCCAATATCGGCAAAATGTGCCATTCTGCCGTTGATGATATCGTTGCTTCCAATTAGCTTCGCCAGGGGTCCCTGGTGCCATGCCTCGCTCATGCCAAATATCGCGCCTACTAATCCAAGAATAAAGGCCGAGCAGCCAGCCCACCCAACAGGGAGCTGGCTTGGGTCATTCCACACCTCAAGGTTGTACATTGAATAGCCTTTGTAACCGCTCCGGAAAAGGTAGTGCTCCAGGACAACAATCATGATATATGCCGTAGCCCAGTATCCCAGGAGAGACAGGAAGTTCACCAAAAACGGAATGAGCCTTTCAGCGCCGATGACTCCGAGCAGGGTGACCGCGGTGAAGGCCAAAGCAGTGTAGATGAAACGGGGAACCTTGGCGACGGGGCGACCAAGTTGCTGGATCGCTATGCCGATGCTGTAAAGCGAGAGAGACATCATGCCGAGTGAGGACATGGAGAGAATGGTGAGACACACTTTGGCGAAGGGGGTCGGATGGAGCATGTGTTGGACGAGAAAGCCGATTCCTTTCATTTTATCGTCGTAGGCCTCCTTCCACACGGGATTGCTGTGTAGACAGGACGCCACGATAGCGCCCAGACTCATGCCGGTGACGCTGGGAATCCCTGGAGTTGTGTTAGTAGGGCACAATAATCTCTCAAGAGAGCACATACAGATCCCCGCCATTGTTAGACCGGCAACCTTATACCAGCGGGTGTTGACCGGATAGTCGACGTAGAAATCCGCAATGATCGAGCCCCAAGACGCAGACGAGGCGTACATGATGGAGACCATGGACAGAATTCCAGCCGTGCGATTACCACCCTCGAAGTGCCCGAGTTCAGGGGCCGTGCTGAAATCAGCAACATATGCTGCTTGGCCATACATGATGAGAAAGATGACAAAGTACACGATGCCCGAGTACTTTTCGTATCTCATGACACCTTTAACACCGATAAGCGAGAGAAAAAGGCTGACGACGGCGAGAATAACAACCCCAAGGGCCGATCCGATGGCGCGGTTTGTGACAGCCGACAAGGCCAGACCTCCGGTAATGGCGCCGACTGCGGTCCAGCCACACTGCTCGACGACATTGAAGACAGCAATGAGCTTGGCTCCATACCAACCCATCGAGTATCGCATCATGGACACGGACCGAAGGCCCATCCTGACTCCCAACACCGCACAGAACCCCTGAGTTCCGTCAGCCACCTGAACCGAACCGCTAGCTTCTCGAAGTAAAGGGGGGGGCACTTACTGGGAGCATGGTGCCAAGGATGTTGCCGAAAAAGATGATCAACAGAGTGGTTTTCAGGTCCAGACCAAACTCATAGCCAATAAAGCCAGTCGTAAAGCAAGCCAAGTTACAACAGGAACTGAACCACATCATCATCATGAGGGCCTGCTGCTGCCATGTCCTGAACTTCGGATCGCGCTCCTCGGGCTTCTTACGCACGATGGAATGCACCTCAATGCCCAGTTTTTGGTCCAAGATGTCTTCGTAGTGACGGAGCTTTGCGAGAATGCCCCGAGGCGCCGGTGTGTCGGCGCCGTGCTGGGGACCTGAGCCGACTTCGTCGACATTGACGACTGATACAGTGCCGGTCTTGAGGACAGGGCTGTTGGAGCCATTGCCACCAATGTTCTTCTCCTCGTCTTCGACGCCGGGGCCTCGAGCGTGGTCCATCTTGATCCAAAAGAGTGACTGTCAAGGTCAGGTGGATAACAGGAAGAGGAAAGAGAGAGAAGACAGGAGAGGTAAATCTACAACCTTCCCGAGGACCAACGAGCGAGAAATAGAAACGGTCATATGTTCTAATCAGCTGCGGTGCCGGCGAACCTTGTCTTCACCTCGCTCGCTCAACGCCTCGGGTAGATAGGTGATGTGTATCAAACGGCAACGCCCATGAACTCTGATCAACGTCCGGCCCCTGCCGCCATGCGAAGCTGATATCAAGCCGTCCATCGCAGTGATAGATTGATCCCATAATACTGTGATGGAGTGGAGTTCGCCTGTGCCTCAAAACGCATGTTATCTCGGGCGAGTTTGAGGGGAGCTGTGATATCGGCTTGAGTCGGCATTGCCTGCTTCGAAGAACCTCTTTGAGGAGTGGTAGATAGTGTCAACCCAGAAAGGGGCCGAGATACCTATGTATGAAAGTCATGCGATTGGCAGGAACGGGAGTCGAGCCAAGCTTTGGCGGGAGATTACTTCCCCATGTTCCTTCCCCGTGTTTTAGTCAACCATTTCGGTGGTTGTGCCTTGGAGAATACCAGCCGTGCAGCTCGCACCTTCCGCGGTGGTGGGCGCGCCCTTTGCGAGATGTCACATTGCGCTTCAACCCCGAATGCGGAGAGCCGAGGCTCATCCTCCTCCGTAAAACCGGGGTCACGCCCGACCTCGAAAACAACCGTCACTATCCAAAACATTGCCTTCACACGGTAGACACACATCCAGGCTTAGCCGACCGTAAACTACAAAATTCACATCACAAACCGATCACATTCACAACATGTCGTCATCGGGCCCACCGCAGGCAGAGCAGCAACACCCCATCGTGCTGTACCACTACCCCTTCTCCCCGTACGCTCGCCGAGTAGTTTGGTACCTCCGTCTACGAGGAATCCCCTACCTCCAATGCGTAAGCCCCTTCCTCATCAACCCCCCCTCTCACCCCTAAACCAAAACAAAACATTCACACACTAGCCCCCTAGCTCCAACCACCTATCCTCCCCCGCCCGGACATCGCCCTCCTCGGCATCAAGCACCGGCGCATCCCCATCCTCTCCATCGGCCGCGACATCTACCTCGACACGCGCCTCATCCTCCCCAAGCTCGAGGAGCTCATCCCCGGCCCAACCCCACCACTGTCCGCCCCGCCCGCAACCTCAGACCTCGCGCTCCAGCACCTGCTCTCCTTCTGGACCACCAGCGCCAACGGCCTCTTCACCCACGCCCAGAATCTCCTCCCCGGCGCGGACCTCCCGCTGCTGCGCGACCCCGCCTTCCGGCGTGACCGCGCAGATTACAGCGGTCCGGTTGCTGCCGCGGCCTCGCGTGACGAGGAGGCGGCGCGCCGGCCCGAAGCGATGTCCGCCATCCGGGATGCCGTCGCGCTATTGGAGACGGTCGTCCTGGCGGACGGACGGGAGTGGGTGCTGGGCGCGGGGAAGGGGCCGGGCTTGGCGGACATTGAGGCCGTGTGGGTGGTGCACTGGCTCACGGGGCTGAAGGGGGCGCTGGATGAGGAGGTGGTGTCGAGGGGGAAGTACCCCCTGGTGTATGCGTGGGTGGATAGATTTCAGAAGGCGGTGAAGGGGACGGTGGGGGAGAAGCCGCGGACTTTGTCCGGGGAGGAGGCCAAGCGGGTGATTGCTGGGGCGGTGCTTGCCGAGGATGGGGCAAATGTGGATGGCGATGAGCCTATCGTGAAGATTTATGGTTTGAAGGAGGGGGATGTGGTGGAGGTTTGGCCGGTCGATTCGGGTTCGGCCCATGTGGATATTGGGAGATTGGTGGGGTTGACCGCGAGGGAGGTGGTGATTGAGACGGATGTTGGGTTCAGGGTACACGCTCCGCGCCATGGGTTCCGCGTACGGCCTGCGAAGCAAGCAGGTGCGAGCCTCTAGGGGGGGGGTTGATTGTTGATGTGTCTAGTGGTCTTAGCTTACTATCTCGGCTCACATGGCCCCTGAGAAAAGCATGTGCTTTCATGTTTTTGTTTTCTTGACGTTGCTGCATATGGCCTGATACGAAAACTCAACGTTAGCCACTGTCCGAATCGCATGTGTCTTGTGATTGTTGTTGTCGGGAGCCTAATCGCCAACATGAATGCGCACATGGGTCGAGATGGATATCTATAGTCGGACTGCCATGGTGGAGATTGCGAGCAAGCGAACACGGGAGTTTGTTGTGCCTAGCTTCGAATATAGGTCGTGTAGAAGCTCTGTTTGTTATCAAGCCCGACCTCAACACGATGCGCCACGATCCGCTTGCGAATTCCCCCTCCCTCACCCCGCCTTACGTCGGCGGCTCTGCTGGAAAACGCGCCATGGCTCCAGATACCCGGGCCTAGGAAACCTTCAGTGTTTTCTGACAGCTGTCTCGGGAGTGGGGGGAGGAGTCCGTGGACCGTCCGGGTAGGTTCGTTTCGAAAGCGTCCGGGCGGTTCCTTTCCTTTCCTAGAGCGAGCGCATCGTACCGCATTGGCTTTACTCGACCCAGCGGGCAGAGAGAATCCGGACTGGTCTCGTAGGGAATCATTCTACACTACTCTAGAGCATTTCCACAATTTGATGCCCATTCTCAATATGCCCCCCACACTCGGTTCCATCCCCGCATGGCAATACCCAACCGACGGCAGAAGAAACCTACTCACAGTTATTTTTCGGCTTGGACGCGTATCTCGTTCATGCACCCGCCGCTCTGGCAACCAGCTCGTATGATCGCCTGGCCATCAGTGACACAACAAACTATGAATAGCGCATTCTTCAAACAGAGGGAAAGCTTGAGCAAAGCAACTAGTCTGATGTGAGTTCCGCTAGCGCAAAGGATTAGATTTTCGCCACGGCCGCCGTCAAAACAGTTCCAGTCCGGACCGTCTATCGAAGAGTTGAAGTGAGGGGGGCGGGAGGGGCATTTGAAATCCACACTCGACAGCCCGTCCGCTGTCAACTTGCAAGCGAATTCGCCGCCTTCCGGGCAGCGTGGTGTGTCGGGCTGTCATTGCGCGTGGAATAATATGAACATGGATTAATAATTCTCGAAGCTCGATATTACCCCACTCACCCACTCGCGAAGAAAAACTCCCTAACTGGACTAGCGTGGCATGTCGCGTTTGCCTGGATGTTCCGTTTTCTTCCCAAATTGCAAGATTTGAACGTCTCGGGGAGCCGGCCAAGCGCTCCCTAAAATCCCCACAGCCCAAAGCGTGTCGGAACCAATGGAACTGACGTGATTTTTATACTCTGCTAAAATGGGCGGTTGGTAGGCCGGGCGTCCTAGCCGAACCAAGTTCTCCGATACCCGGACAAATTCCTAACCCGCACAGTTTTTGATTTATCTTGTGGTCAGGACAGTCTTCGTGGTCGGCACCTACCTCCCTTTCGCCGGGTATTTTTGCGCGTTGATTTCCACATGGGAAGGATAGGCCTGATGTTTTGGCCCCCATGCGCGGCCGACCCTCTCAACCAAGGATGGACGGCGCGCCAATGGCCAGCGTGTTGCTTGTTTCGTTCCACGGTCTGGTGGAGCCCCGTGGAATGATGGGAATGGAACCAGAACTTGTCCCTAGCCGCTCGGGCCAGGTGGCGCCTCGTGTGCAGTAAATTTCATGCAGTGCGTCATAGGGGCATGACAGGGAGAAGACATGAATGATAAAAAAAAGGCAATAATGGGCAGAAGTCCAGGTCTCTTCCGGTCTTTGAGCCAGCGCTCAGAAAGAGAACAGCGACTGGCTAGATGCCACTCTCTCGCGTCAAGGATGGGGATTTGCGCATTACAATGAAAGTCCTCTGGTCGCTGAGCAATGCGGAAGACATCCGGGGGGGTCGCGGCCATCTGGACGGGAAAAAGACTTAGCGTCACAGTGCGAAGAGCGTAGAGAGTACATTAGCTCCTGAGACATCCATTCCATCATCCTCGATCCCCACGGTTACGTCATCGACGTGAATAAAGGGTCGGACAATGCCAGCGCCACCCGGCTGCCGGCCGTCCTTTCAACTGCGCACAGCGTAATCCGTAGAAACAGCAATACCAAAACAATCGATCGATCCCGCTTGCGGATGAGGTACACTGCTGATCGCGGCTCCTTGAACCATAAGTCGGCGCACTACGACCTGGGTTCTTCCTGGTTTGGGACGGAGAGGAACAACAGCGATGGGTTACTGCAGAAAAGAACAGCCCTCTCTGGTGTCGCAACGCGCAAAGTCCATTGGCGGAGGAAGGATCAATTGTCAGATTGCGACGGTATGGTAACGCACGGTCTAGTGCCCTGACGCAATATCTCCTTGCCCAGGACGGTAGCCAGTTGGCAAGGGGGACAGAGATGGAAACGCGACCCCGCTCTCTCATTCGACGGCCCAATAGACACTTGCCACAGCTGCCCCACTGTCGACCATTTCTTCACGGTTCCCTGCCGTCCAGAGCGGTGAGTGCTGGATGCCGGACTGGCGATGCGATGGTGTAGCACCCCGATCAGCCAGGCCGAGACCACCGGCCGCAGACGAGGCACACACCACTACGCCGTTGAGGACAGAACAACTGAACAAGACTGCCATCAACAGTGATGTTCGGAACGTCTGGGTGCGCGGCTGCGGGAACATGGCGTGTTGTGCGGCCGGGGTTGGAGAGTCTACCCGGGCGTTCTGAGCGGTCGAGGACTGCCCGTGTTGACAGTGGGCGGAGGCATCGGAACAAGTCCCCGCGGGTCTCGAATATACCTATATTGTTGGCGTGCTTGCTCATTCGCGCCAAAGCTTGGATGAGGTGTTGGTTATCGCTGGCCAGGCCTCAGCCCGATCTCGATGCCTGGCCAGGGATCCTCCCAGCGCTGTTGTAGCAGCTGCCTTGGAAGCTTGAGCCGAGCCCCGCCGAGAAGGTTTGCACACCGGCGGTGTGCATTCCGGCGTGCCTGGTTGTTGTCATGAGAAAATGTGTTTTGTTCTGCAGGTGTAGATGGCTTCCCTTTTCGAGCGACTATGGCTGTCTGTGGTGAAGCACATCTTCAGACGAGTCGGGCAATGCAGGGGCTGCTGGACGTTTAGCCCGTTGCGTGCATCCCCTTTCGCAGAAGCGCCAAGGACGGGGCGCTCGTTGCTCGTGTGAGGAGCAAGACATGTCGGCACCGTGCCGGTCACAGTGCAGTGACCCGAGACCCGCTCCTGTACCTCAACGGTGGTGGGAACCGGAAGTGCAGCGCTGCAGTCGCAGTGGACTGATGTGGATTGCAGATGGCTGGGCGACGGGCATTCGAGAAGGGGGTGAGAACGGCAACTGGCGACGCTGGCAACTGGCAGGCATGGCAAATTGCATCGCTGCAGGACCGCTGCCTCGCAACAACAACAACCAGCGGGCCCTGAGTCGTGGATGGAGGGTACATTGCCAGGTAGACAGACATTACCCACGACTTACGCTCCTCAGACTGGAGGAATTTGCCCGCCTGATAAAGACTGCGCGGGCAGCTGGCGATTGTCACTGTGTCGCCATGTAACCCGTCTGATTGCCAAGGCCAACTCCGATGATGGGAAGAAATCTGCGATCCAGACGTAGACAGAGGGCAGGCACGGCGCACGAGTAGCAGCACGGGATGGGTGGATGGAGGTAGGGGAGGGAAGGGGTGAAGACAGGTGCGTGGGTCCTGTCCTGGCAGGTCCCTCGATGGTGGACGCCCTTTCCCTCTCCGCGCGCTCGGTTTCTTTGGTCGCTGGGGGCGAGTCCCGGTCTGCTGTGCTAGTACGCGCAGGCTTGGGTGGGTGCACCCCAGGCTATTTTACCATCCCACTTGCGCCATCTCTTTTCCCAACGTCATACCTGACGTCTGTCCCGGTCCTGGTTCTCCCTCCTACCACACACCAAACCCAGCACCGCATCGCTAGGAACTACGTAAGTTCTTTACGATCCTCGACACCAGCAGCCCGAGAGGCGGAAAAGACGCTGCACGGTAGCGCAGCTGCCTCATTTTATGTATTTGTGACCTCATCATCCGTCGCCATTCCTTTTTCTCCCGTCCACGGTTGCTCGCACCCGCTGCAGCAGAGGCGCCGCAAGATTTTTGATTGACATCATGGGGTCGTCCACTGGAGCCGGTGGCCGAGGTGAGTCGACATCGCCTAAACGATCGCGCAACCCATCCCCACCCCGACAAGGTGAGTTCGTCCGTCCATTCAATCGGCCTTCACGTCGAGACCGTGTCGTCGCCGACACCTTTTTTCCAGATCCTCAGCCCGAGTCCAAGGTCGACGCCGACCCGAAGGCCGAGCAACCGCCGACGACCAATGCCGAACCCACCAAGCCGCTCGCTCCTCCACCGCGCCCTGCCCAGCAACAGCCCTCGGGCAACAGTCCCGACTACTTCTCGAACCCAATCAACGCGTCCCTGAGCTTGGAGCCGAACCCTTTCGAGCAGTCGTTTGGCGGCGCGCCTGAGACGCCAGGCGGGACCAAGCTGCCGTCTGTCGCTTCCCTCACATCACCATCCTCCCTTCTCCCCGGCACCGGCGTCACGCCTTTTACCTGGGGAGGCGGTTCACTACGAACGGGCCCACTGAGCCCGGCGATGCTGTCGGGGCCAACCAATGACTACTTCAGCAGTGACCACATCCGTGGCAGCTTTCCGACTCCCAACGAATCTTCTTTAAGGTCAGGCCTTACACCAGGCGGCAGCGGGTCCATGTTCCCGGCGCCGAGTCCAAACACACAGGCTCTATTTACCCTCGCCGGCAGCACGGCTGCTACACCAGGCACGCTTGACTTCCATCGAACAGCCCTCAGTGCTGCTGCTGCTAAGCGGGAACAGAAATCGCAATCACAAGCACAGCAGCAACCTGTCACATCGCAACCGCATCCACAGGAGATGAGCAATGGTGTTGCACCGCTGAAGAACGAGACTAAGCCTTCCACAGGCCCCTTCGACCCGCATGACAACGACGCGGCGAACGGCCTGTTTATGCTTGCGCAGGGACGGAACGGAACTCAGACCCAAACCCAACAGTATCCTGTGATACCTCCACCGCAACAAGTTCACAATCATAACGCGCCTGCTCCAGTTGCGCAGGCGGTGAACACCTCGCCACAGATGAATGGGATCGCGTCGATTGGCGGAAGCTCGGCGCGAGGTGTTAGTGAGGCTGGAAGCGCGGGCTCTGACGAGAGCGAGATCGCGCGCCCCAACACGCGTGCGAAGGGGAAACGGAACTCGGCTGGGGGAACAACAAACTCTCGCCGAAAGGCTGAGGATAGCGCCGGCAGAGGCCCGGCAAGCAAGAAAACTAAGAATAATGGTGGCGCACCAAGTTCCATCAACGGCAGCTTTGACGACATGGATCATTCAGACGACGACGACGACATGATGAGGGACAACGAAGGAGGCGGAAAGTCCAAGATGACAGACGAGGAGAAACGCAAGAACTTTTTGGAACGCAACAGGTTAGCTTTTCTCCTCCTCGCCCTGCATCTGCTGAGTGATGTTAACCTTTTCCAGGGTGGCTGCGCTGAAATGCCGCCAACGAAAGAAGCAGTGGCTCGCTAATCTTCAGTCGAAGGTCGAGATCTTCAGCAGCGAGAACGATGCATTGACGGCGCAAATTTCTCAGCTGAGGGAAGAAGTTGTCAACTTGAAGACTCTCCTCCTCGCGCACAAAGACTGCCCGGTCACCCAGCAGCAAGGCCTTCACGGCGCGTTTATGCAGCAACCCCCGATGGAGCCTTTCAATCAGCAGATGAACCCCTACGGCATGGGTGGACCCATGCCCAGTCAGCCAGTACTGGCCGGCCAATCCGTCAATCGCCGGTTCTCGTAAGAAGTTGTATCGGTGCAAAGCGGCCGGGGAGTTTGTTTGAATTCCTGGGCGGTTCATCCGTCATTTTATGACCAGGGGTTGACACGGGATGACGACTTTCGCCGTCGGGACAAAACCCAAACTAAGAAGGTCCAGGACATGGTAAGGGAATGAGAACACGGCACATGGACAACGTTATTATTCTCGTTACGACTATCACGGCACCGGCTGAGTTTGCTCGGCTGAGTTTGCTCGGCTTTTTGTCACGGTCGACATCAGGTCTTCGCTGTCATGTATTAACAACAACATATCATGACCGGCACGACAAAATATTTCGGTGTTGTGGGGTTTGGGACTGCCGATAGCAACAAAAAGGCGCAGCCTATTGCTCTTTTTTGACGGACCTTGAGCTGTAAGGGTTCGCGACATTGTTGGCGGCTATCTCTTTTGCTCATCTCGCTGGGAGTGCGTCATGCTGAGTATCAATCGTACCTTATGTATTTTGGTAACAGGGGCATACATCAAAAAGTGGCGTTTCGGGGAGGCTATATGGGTGGTGTCAGTGTTTGCCTTTTTCCTCCGTTTTGCTTCGATTCTCCTATGGTATTATTTGCGAGGTCGGCAGAACGTTCCAGTACGGAGACGAGGCGTTAAGGCTGGAGCTATGGCAGGGCGTGGGAGGGCGCTGAGGGGTGGTTGCAATGAGAACTGCGTGTTCTATCTTCACATTGCTCGTGTTTTACATATTACCCCTTGTTTCTTAGGGCGCTGTGGTGCAGCCTGAGGATGGGATCTCATCTCCATGGGGGTACTGCATGAGAAGGCCGAGCGTGATCGATGTAGCTATGTGTATTGTGTGAGCCTGAGCGAGTGGTGGTTGCGGGCAAAGAGACAGGTAGCCAAAGCAACAAAAGTCTACCACGTTTTGAAAAATAATCCGGATGGTCTTGGGGTGATTGGCAAACGGGAGATATGACATGGAAGTACCGTGGGCTGGCTATTAGCACGATCGATTGTAGTCTTGTGGGCGCTTCAGAGCTGGACTCAAAGGGTATGAGCATTTCGATGACATCTAGACAACTTGTCAACCCTGGATAAAGCTATACAAACAAGGGTTGTGTTGCGGAATAATAACCAAAACCTGAGATATCTTGGATAAAGTTAGGAAGAACCAGCATCGATGGGATGAACAAACAGTGGCTGTTGTGGAATGCTTTACCTGCTGACGTGAGTGACACAGCGCATCGTCAGTCGTGAATCGTGATTGCTGGTCGCTGGGGGTTTGCCAAGAGAAGTGGGGCGGGGACCTGGCCCAAGCGTCACTGAGCAGCCAGTTTTGCGGCCGCGGGTAAACAAACGGGGCGCAACTTCCTCGCGACCCAGCACATCAACTCCGCAGCAAAGGCGTTAACGAGCAGGGAACCGACCGATGGGCCAATTCAGCATCTCCGTACTCAGAATCAACACCCGAAAAGTTTACTTTGACGTCGCCGCCGAGGCCAGCCCACCGACCGGCGAGGGGCCAATACCGAATTGACGCGTCGGACCCGCCTTGCCCGCCCGCAACACCAATCTCACGCCAAAACCAAGGATCGAGCGAATTCGACCGACGCGCCTCAACTTTTTCGCCTGGTGTCGCAACAACTAACTATCACCACCACCGTTCTCGAAACTCACCGTGCTTCGAATAGTGCAGCAGTTTTCATAAAACAGCCGCGTTAATGCACCATCCGACACGCCATCCATGACGACCCTCGTGCGGACCCGGCAGCCTTTACTAGTCTTGGACATGAGCAACCAGCCGGAGCGCCGTAAAAGCAAACGCCTCGCGGGTATGTTTGGCCCCTGTTCAATATCGCCTCCGTTGTCGAGGAGGGTGCGTGGCTGCGCAGTAGGAAAAGAGGGGAAAGCTAACTTTTGCATGCAGCTACATCGGTTTACGACGAGCAGGATGGTGACTTCCTTTTTACGCGCGGGTCGAAGAGAGCCAAGACGGCGCCGGAGCCCGAGGTAGAAGTGATCGAGAGTCCAACGATAGCAGCGCCAGTGAAGAAGAGCGCGGGGCGCCCACCGAAAAGTAGCAGCAGCGGAAGTAGCACCAGAAGGCGCGCATCGCCCCCACCTCACCCACCAGTAGCGCAGCTGAAGGCAGCAGCACTCACAACAACAAGGATATCAAAGCGCAAATCTGGCTCGACGACCACTGCGACGGCTGCGGCGCAACAACAGGAGGAGCTAGTCGTGCCCAAGACGCGAGGGCGGCGAAAGGTGCGCGAATCTGTTGAGAGGAGAATCGAGGAGGAGGAAGAACCGCAGGATGAGGCCCCGCCACCACGAAAATCGACGCGTGCGAATGGCACGCGCACGTCAAAAACGCGGATTGAGGAGGTCAGCGACGAATCTTTAAGTCTCGTTGAAGGGACCCCGATCGAGAGGAGGGACGGCAACTCCGGCTCCCAGCAGATATCTCTCCCTTTTAGCGATACGCCTATAATAAATCGGAATAAGGAGATGCGAAAGAAGGGCGGTGCCAACGGTAGTAGGCGAAGTAGCCTGGGGATGCGTGGGCGGCGGGCGAGCTCGTTGATCGATAACGGACACAACGCGTTACCGCACCGGGAAGTCGACCCAGCTGAGTTCTACAAGCATATCTCGGCCGAGGGCCTAAGCGAACCACGGAGGATGAAGCAGTTGTTGATCTGGTGCGGAGAGAGGGCTCTTAGTGAGAAACCGCCGCATGGGAGTCACGGGTCAAGCGCGGTATTGGGAGGTAAGAGTTTATCAATTGCGCATTATCTAGACAAAGCTGACCTTAATGCGCAGCTCGTGCGATACAAGACCAGCTTCTTAAGGATTTCGGGTCAAGATCGGAGTTCTCAGATTGGTTTTCCAGAGAGGAGGAACCTCAGCGCCCGGTAGTGCTGATGCCCAACCCGAGAAACATCGAACATGACGCAAAAATTGCGGAGTTGGAGGCAAGGATTAACAGGTATGCTCTCTGCGTACTCCTCATCTTATGGGACCAAACTAATTTGAGAAAACAGATTGAAAGAAGAAAAAAGCGCATGGCAAGCCCTGGCGAAGCCCCTCCCTGAAGTGGAACCGCTCTATCCGGATGACGACCCCCGTAAGGCACCATTACCAGACGAATCGCTGCTTGACCCAGAAGAAGTCAAAATGCTTGCGTCTCTGACGAACCCGGAATTGGCGTTTGGCGCGTTCAAGAGGCAGACGAGATCACGTTTGCAGAACTTACAAGCCGACCTCGAATTCAAGGTCGATCACCTCGCCGACAGCGTGCACAAGCTCGACCGGCGGGTTGTAACGGCCGGGCGCGAGGCCGACCAGGTGCTGGCCTTGAGCGCGGCGAGGTTAAAGGGCCGGGATGAGCGGGACAAAGCAGCAGCGGGGACCCGTGAGCTGCCTACCATGGAAGTACTGAGGAGTCTAGGCAGGATATTGCCCGAAGGCGCTGGTTGACTGAAATCCCTCAGTCTAATGCGAATTGCCTCAGGCTCGGTAGGCCAGCGTCCCGGAAAGGGCTCATCTGGCTGTTTCTCCGACTACGAATATAATGATGGTACGAGATTTCTTTGTGTGTATTGCTGTTGATGGACGGGAAAGCGAGGTCACTGGAGGGACGGGTGGCACAATTCTTATTTCACATCTGGCGATGGCGTTTCTTGTATGCAAGGAATGGAGGGATCGGGGGGGAAAGGGCGTTGGTGGCTTGCTTTCTATCGCCTCTTCTCTTGGCTGGAGAATGAGGCAGCATGTTGGATGATTCCCAGAGTGCGCTTTACGAAAGCTGTGATAGTATTCTCCTTGGTGGATGACCGATTGTTGTATATAGAATGGTCAGAACCAAAGAGGACAGGAAGGACGTCGGTTTCTTTCCCATCCAGATGATGTATTGGTACAAGTGACCTTGTGTGGCCAACTTGTAATCATACAGCTATATTAAATCAGCAAAAACAAGCCGTAACCTCGTCACTTCGACTCCTCCAACGTAGGCATGAACGCCATCCCGCCCTCCCCTCTTGACCTCTTCTGCTCCACGTGCGCCCGCAGCAGCCTGAGAACCTCGCTGTCCGCCCACCGCGCCGGCACAGGCCGGTACGCAGGCTTGAACGTCCCCACCGTCTGCGCCCACTCGCCCTGCGCCGGAGCAACGACCTCCTTCGCCTCGTGGTGCACACCCGCCACACCACCCCCTTCCGCCGCGGCCGGCACCGGCTCCTGCGTCGCCCAGTAGTAGATGTCCCAGTCGTTCTCGTCAAGAAACAAATCATACTGCTTCAGCTGCGCGGGTGTCATGGCGGAGAGGTTCGCCGCCGCGAAAGTCGACAGGAGGAGGTCCGACTCGAGGGTCCCGCGCTTGCGGGACTGGTCTGTTGCCAACGCCTTTGTTAGGACTTCTGTCGCGGCGGGGAGGAGAGAAACCGGGAAAAGGGGGAAGGGGCAACGTACACAACAGTCGTGCACGCGTCGTCTCGGGTGTCTCCCCTGTGCGACGCAGTGGCTCGATCTTGAATTTTGCGCCCTGCAGCTCGCCGACCTCGAGGTCGCGGCCGGCTTGGTCGGGATTGAGGGGGTCGGAGACGAAGGTGCGACGGAGGGGGGAGCTCAGCGAGAGCAAGGCCAGCCTGGCTGTGGCTGGGCGGGCGCGGGCGCATTGGAGGAGGGCGTGAAGGGGTGCCATGGTGGGCGTGTGCTTGGATGTCGTGTGTGTCGGGTTGCGCGCTCTCGGTTTGGCAGGGATTAGGAGGGATTGGAGGGATTGTTTATGGTCCTTTGGTAGTATAGAGGGAGGCACGGGGTTAGGACGCTACGGGAGGCGAATTGCGTGGTTCGTTGAGCTTGGTGTATGATGTCGAGAATTTGTCGGATCCGGCGCCGCTGCAACGTGCAGTTCGCTACTGTAGCTTGGCGATCTTAGCTGTGCCGAGGCCGGACTCCCGGCTCCAGTGTAGTCCCACCGTTAGACCTGTAGCCATTACTTCATAGTTCATTGACAAATCATCATGATAATACTTCTAGAACATTTTCACTGTCATCTTTGGTCTCGTCAGTCTAAACACCCCCAACAATATCACAGCCTCCCGCACAACCAGCATCAAGTACAAGTTCCATACCCATTTTTGGCCAGTATATAAACCATATATTCAGTACACCGGAGATATCCGTCATAATGCCATGCTCGCCTGCGCGCGTGATTGTGAATACCCCCATGCAGAGCTCGCAAAACTCCCGCTCCAAAAGCCATCTGTCCGGTCCGCCATATTAAATAAGATGCTTCGACCTGTGGCACTTATTGTTAGCTCCAAAAGCGGACGGGATGCTCGAACGGCCGTAACCCACCTAAAGTAAGCCCTCAGGTACATAATCTGCCACCCCCAGAGTGCGATCAGCAGGAAAGTCGTCATGAATCCGAACCACTTGACACGGTTGTTGGTGCTCTCGTTGGTGTCGCGGAGCTTCTGCTCGCGGATCCGGAGGTAGTCCATCTCGCTGACCACCTCGGCCACCATCTCCTCAATGCGGCGCAGCTCCGTCTCGACCGGCTTCAGCTTCTCGGTGGCCTGGATCGCGGACCAATCCTTGGCGTCTGCACCAATGTCGATGTCGAGCTCGATGTGGCGCTGTGGTTGATCGACGTACTTCGCTGCAACGGTTTGTTAGTCTCATTCCACGACCACCACCGAGCTTGCGTCCAGGGGATGGGGCAGCATACAGCCGGTCAGGTAGTTCTCAAAGCACACGTCGAATGCGGCATCAGCGTGCGATGTGAAGACAGTGCGCTGCTCGCCCACGATATCCTTGGGCTTGCCGTACTCGTTCCCTGCCGCGTCAGAGATCTATTCGGGCCACGTTAGCCAAATTGTCCTCCATGGCGTTCGTTCAGCTCTGGCAGCATCTGGCGGCACTTACGTGCATGTCGACTCGCATTCCATCGTCCCTGTGGCCGTCAACAGTGGCGGTGACCACGACCAGAGTATCCTTGCCGACGAAATTCCGTATGCATCGCTGCGAGTGCCGGCTGTGCGAAGGGAGCGCCTCGAGGTCGAACTTGAGGGCCTGTGTGCCGGCAGCCAGCAGCAGCAGACTGCAGAAAAGGGATCGTGCCCGTACCATGGTTGCTAATATGTTGGACTGTGGACGGCGACAGCAAGCTCGAAATGCGGTTGTTGGCGAAAGTCAGGAGAAGAGAACACCCAGCTGCTGCACTCGATTCAATTCCCAACGACGAAAGGGAAATCTGTCGCCTTCTGCTTGGGTTAGTGCAGGGGGGTGCTTGAAAGGTGGCCAATCACCGGCCGGCAGTTGGGCTCCATTTCAGCGGGTAGCCTCGCAGATGCCCCACACGGGAGCACGGACTCCAACTTCAGCCTCGCGACTGTGTGCTTCTTGGCTCTTGACTCTTTTCGCGCCGACCCTCAGTGAGCATCGTTGCCTCCCGAACCCACTACATCCAGACAACGCGCACCCCTCATACGAGGACCTGGACAAATGCGCAGAAACCCATACAAGTACTTGACCTTCCTCACCATCTGGGGCTTCTTCCACACGATAACGAATGTAAAATGCCCAAATGTGAGTATTGCGCTTTTCTCTCCCCGACTTCACCCCCCCTCCGCCGCAGCTCGTTCGCGTTTTTGCTGACCATGACGCCCTAGTCTTCTGTGATTACTGCGATGTCTACCTCACGCACGATTCGATGAGCGTGAGGAAGGCGCATAACAGCGGCCGAAACCATCTCCGCAACGTCGTGGACTATTATCAACGTAAGTCGCCCTCTCCTTTGCAGTACCACCGCCGCCACGACATCGGCCCTCGCCGTAGCCGTCACGATCGCTTCGTCGCCGGCTACCGAAACTACAACAGTCGCTCACACTTCCCGCATCTAGAAATCGGCCACGAGAAAGCACAGTCCGTCATCGACTCCATCACGTCATCGTACGCTGCCGAAGGCCAAGCCCACGCGAACCCCATGCTCCCGCAGAACCAGCCCGGCGGAATCGCCCCCGGTCTCGGTCCCATGCCCGGCCCCGGTGGCATGTCCTTCCCACCGCCCGGAGCACCCGGCGCGCCACCATTCCCCTTCCCGATGCCCGGTATGCCCGGCATGCCACCCTTCCCCGGCATGCCAGGAGCGCCTGGAGCCGGAGGACCGCCCGGCGCGCCATTCATGCCGCCCGGACCAGGTGGTCGCGGGGTTCCCCCCATGCCGCCTTTCCCTGGTATGTCCGGAGCTGGTGGCGTACCGCCCTTCCCTCCCCCGGGAGGCCTGCCGTTCCCTCCTCCAGGTGGTTTCCCCTTCCCGCCGCCCGGCCAAGGATTCCCTGGCATGCCGCCCTTTGGAGGGCCGCCTGGTGACAACAGATGAGGTTGACAGCAGAATCAAGTTGCATTCTGTAGCCCAGAGGAGCGGTGTGGTTGTTGTGTTGTACAAAATTCGGAACAGGAGGGAAAAGGAGCAAAGAAGGAGTTTATCATGTTTTAGGGCCAGGTTTTTGTTTTGGGCGGAGAAGTGAGAGAGAAAGATACCACTAAACCTTCCAAACCGCATTTTTTATAAGCTCTCTTTGCCAAAGCTTTGAGGGATGGCTTACAAAACAAGCGATACCAACCTCTTTTGCACCCCTAGCCGAAAAGTGACATACTGATGGGGATGTATGCCACCAAACAGATTACACATAATTCAAGAGCACAGGTCAGGTGAGCGGCAAAGAGACGCTCGATTTTTTGCTTGCTATCGTGGTTGGTATCATCATAAAAGCAGGAGTAAATATAGGCAACAGCTCTATCTTAAAAGGTACACAGACCCAGTAGCTCCATCGCCACCTGTCGTTTACCTGATATTCATCCGGGAGTAACTAACAGTTCCCCCAAGTCAGACATCGACTTTAGCACTGTATTCGTGTCATGGGTCGCAAAGAATCCCAAACATCCCAAGTCTAGCCAGCTTTCCCCCACATCCCCATAGACTCCGATCTCGTTCTGCCGCATGAAAAGAAAGAAAAACGGAGATTTCAAGGCAATAAAACGCCTGTGATCCCTTCCTCTCCCGAATTCGAAGGTCATCATCGTTATAAAATGGGCAGCAGGCGAGGAGCCATTCGTGAAATGTCTTTTTCGTGTCATAGCGGTCGTCAATGTAGCTTTGCCGAATGCCAGGGTAGTATAGAGCGAATGGTGTTGATGTTGAGGAGATGGCTAACAGGTCCCTCACACCAAAGATGTAGTTAGAATAAGATAAAAGGTTAGAATCGTTCTTGTCCCTATGTATAAGCCCATCCATATAATAGAAAGGCATGCGGGTCACCGAATAGTGACCGATCTCTGCAGAGCCCCCTCTCAATTCGATTAGACATGCTTTTGCTGCTGTTCGAAAGTTTCTCGGTAACTGTTTCTCCTGATGACGTCCCCAACGCCGTCTCTGACCTCCCGTGGCCCGCTAATTATCCTTCGGAGTTCCTGGGTCCGCTTCTCACGGCGGCGCTCACTCATCCGGCGCGGGATATTGATCTTATTGCCTATTGCAGGCAAGAGACCACTGCGTCTGAATGAATCGGCTGAGCTTTTTGGCGACCGCCAGAACCTGAACTGCCGTCCACGTACTCCAGCTTCGTCCGGTGCCGTGTACGGTCGTCCGTCGTTAGACAGGAGGCGAGGCATTGATTCGAGGCTCTTCCGAAACCTCATCACACGCAAATTCCCACTAGGCGTGCGGCGAATTGTTCGGCGGTCAGCATCGCGTGCTTCGTACTCATACTCGTCATGCCGGGCTGGCAGAATGGCAAAGGTTTTCTTCATGCGAGCACTCAAGCTTCGACGTGGTTGCCAGGGGCGATTGTCGATCCGTGGATACTTGTAGGTGCGGCCACCAGACCGCTGGTCTGTCCATTCCTCATCAGACTCCGAAGCAGAGTCATCAGCGTAAGCCGGTCGCCAGAGCGGGTGAAGCCGGGTTTCGTCAGCAGGTCCGTCATCTGCGAACGAATGTCGCCTCAGACCTGGCCGTTTCCCCTCATCCCAATCGCTCGAACTCTTCCTCGAATTTCTTGACAGAGAGAATGTCCTGGTCAGGAGTCCAACAGGTCGAGCAGGAGAAGGGCCGTATTCCGAATTACGGCGAGTACGGCCACGACTCAATGTCCGTTGCAGAAGCGACGGTCGCCTTTTTGGCTTCTCTTCCTCCATGTCATAGAAATTCCCCAATTGCTTCTGCTTTTCCACCGCGGGTGTCATCCCAGAAGGCGTTGCGGGAATGAAGTTGATGGCTGGTGGCATGGCTGGCGGCTCTGGAGGTGCCCTTGGATTTCTCAAGGGAGAATCAACAGCATCCATCGACATAACCTGCGGCGGTGTAACAGGAATATTCTCATCTGCATCGTCGGTTCGGATCCTAGGCATTTCTACCTCTGAATATTTGTTCCGCTCAAGGGATGAGCTCTCTGATGGCCTGTTCGAGTGATCAACGACCAGAACAGACTTGTTCTGATGTGGATAGATATTGATGGCCAACGCCTCGGACACCTCCGCGTGAGATGTACCAGTCGTATCCATGGAAGCCTGCGAGAAAGGCGTGTTCTGTACAGACAATCGCCTCCCAAAGAATGGATCTCCATACCGATCTACATGAAGTCGGTGTTCGCTATCATCGTGAGTATCATGGGATTCGGGATATGTTTGAGAATGTCTAGCTTCTTCAGATTTTCGCGACCCGAGAGATGTAGCACGGCGGATTAATATTTCCGGACGAAGTGTTTCGCTCTGAGCCAGATTTCGGGTTTTCGAAACACCGCGGCCAATCTCATCCTGGCTCAAGACCTTGCCGTCCTGCTCAAGACGTGGCTTTTCCACATCGAGTTTTTCCAGCATTCGATGGACATCCTGTAGCGCGTGTTGTCCGTGTTGCGCCTGGGAAGCATTGTGGGCCCTGAGGCTTTCAGCTGTTAGAGAGCCAGTCCTCGACGCATTCCGGCTAGTTGGGGCAGAAAGGGAGGATGACCGGGTAGGTATCGTAGGTGGAAAATCTATCGTCCGCTGGTCACCTGGGCGAGATCCATCAGACTCAGACATCGTCCTACTCCGTCGGGAGGGCCTTTCGTTCAAAATAACAGGGTCCCGGCTCTTGGAGACCTGTGATACATAGGCAGATGTCAGGCTTTGGCTTCGCTTTGACCTCCGACTACTTGTTGACCTCAAAGACGGCTCTTTGCTGCTCGATTTGACTGAAGATTTGCGTTCTGGGACAATAATAACGGGGATGCCGCCATTCTTTCGCACCTCTCTCCGAGCCTTACGGCTAGAGACAGTATTGATCGTACCGGTGGATGCATAACTATCGCGCGGGATATTCCGCGGGGCCTCTGCAACCTTCGGGTTTGACAACCGCCGTCGTGGAGCGTTGTCAACATATGCTGAGATTGATGTGGGGGCAGAACTGGTTGGAGAAAGGTCGGAGCGTGAATCACGCAGTCCCATCTGTTTCCTAACGTGACGCAACGTCTTCCGCCGTTGAGGCGCTGTTTCAACAAGAATCGCCTCCACTATTGTCGAGGTTGTTGACTGAGTCGACATGATAGACGACCGTTTGAAGTCGCTGCTGACCGACGATTCTGAGTGAGAGGTTGCTGGTTGGGTGATGGGAAACCGATCAGAGACGACTCTGCGCGACGGGTAAACCACCGGGCTTTCCTGCAGAGACATTGAACGTAACGCCTTGGTGGCATTTGTCGGCGTCACTGTCAAATCTTCGACGACCTCTTGTTTGAGCCCGTTCACCTGGGCGGCCGGTCGGCGTTTTTTGACGGTCACATTCCTTCCCAGATTGTCGTCCCATTCCTCTTCCACTTCACTGCCCGAGCCTCCAACTCCATTCGTCCACTCGCCATCAAACACGTTAAACTCTTTTGCCGTCCTCGGAGTTATCTCTCCACCTGGGCTTGATTCGAGCCCGAGACCCAAACCTATTGCGCGAGGCGCTGGTTTTCTGTCGCTGTTGATATGCCGAACGGTGCTCTGCGAAGTTTTGGCGGATGGCGGGAATGGGCGCAAAGTCGACCTCGCGTCGTCTTCATCCTCAGATGACAGTGGATTCTCTGGAGCTGTCCTGAACGACTCTGTCCTCGAATCAATGGTTACCTTTGACGGGATGCGGTCGCTTATTGGGGGCCGAGGTTTAACGTGACGGGCGACCCGTCCAGGAGGCGTTCTATCAGGAGTCAGATTAGGTGTCGGCGGAGTTTGTTGGTTTGTTGGGGTAGTCGGGTCGCGCGACTGAACGTTCTCCGAGCTTTGTAAGGGGCTAGCAACATACGTCGGACTCGAGGTATTGTTCACGGAGCGGCTTGACGAAGACTTTCGGGAATGAGCTGGTGGTGTTGGAGGGGGCTCGGGGCCGCCCCCTATTCGTTTCGATCGTTGGCGCACCGAAGGACTCAAGTCCTGTGAGGTTGAAGCCCGCGATAAGAGCGTATCGACCTCCAACCCATATCTTCGCGGCGTCGACCGTTGCACGTCGTGCACAGCCGCGATCGAGTACACTTCTCTTTTTGGATGCGGAAGAACCTTGTGCTTCTTGAACATACGCGGCTGGCTCCCCAGGACGTAGTCGCCCTGGGACACGCCCGTGTTGGGCAGCATCGGCTTGAGTGCGGCGCTTGCCGCCATTGGTAGCGACGGCATGAAGCGGCGATCCAAGACCGGATGCCCTCCCGATCGTCCTATTCTCTCAGGCGTAACAGCAAAGCGGCCGGGGTCTTCGCATATTGGTGGCAGTAACGACGAGTTTGTGGTGAATGGGCAAGCGGGCGACACAGCAACGGCCAGAGCGGCGAACTTTGAGGTCGGCAAGGTGGGTGGTTTTCAGTCTTGCAGGACAGCCAACGTGCGTGCAGTCGCAGACGCTGAGGTGGGACACAGGCAGATGGGGATTGCGGCCGGATCGCAGTCGAAACAGGTGCCAGCGGCCTGTGTGAGACAGCGACAAGTGGCCCTCGGGACCTTGTCCGCCGCTGAATGGTTGTGCGAGTGTCTGATCAAGGCTGGGCGCAGGTGGCAGGAGAGATGCTTTCGCGGTCCCGGTCTTTTTGCGGCAAGGGCCTCTTTCAATGGGCTGTGCCTATTCACCAATCATGCCGCCGCCAGTTCTAAGTCGAGCTTTTGCGGCGCATCGTTGGGGGGCTGACGATAATACGCGGTGTTCGGGGGTAAGCGCTGGGCGACAGCTGAAACGAAACGATGCCGACTATTGAATATCGACCCCTTGGCTCCGTCACCAGAAAGCTGAGAGATGCGATGGAAGTTGGATCAGCGCAATTTGGTCGCAAAAAGGGCAGTCACAGCGCCACACAGCCCCGAGGAGAAGAAGCTGGCATCAGCAGCGGCGGGTGATTGGGCGGTGGATATGAAAGCACCAAAAAGAGGCAGGCAGGAAGGAAGCAGGGTGCTGCTCTTTCCACACTACCTGCCCGCCTCTTCTGCGCGCACAGAGAGCGGGGGGAGCTGGATGCGGACGGTTTGCCCGCCGGGTCTTTGCCAAGCGCAGGCAAGACAGCTCTTCTATCCCCAATCCCGTCATAACCGGCATCAACCACCCCACAGCATTACACCTACAACCGAGCCAAGGTGAAAGCCGAGAGGCTGGCAGTGGACACCCGGGTGCGCACACACGATTCAAAAGGAGACGCTGCCTCCATGCTTTTGCCTTTCACCCCGCTTGCTAAGTGCCCGCCCGACGGCCACCACCGCCGATTGTCCACCTCCACCCTCCCGCTGGCACCGCAGCCGAGTGGCAGTCGGTGTGTCCTCCCGCAGGCCGCAAGCTGCCCGCCCCAAGATCAAGAATAGGACGGACAGCCAGGTCGGTCCACAGCATCCACGACCACAGCATGCACGCCCACTTGGCAGAGCGAGCACTGCAGGTCTCTGTCGCTACGGCCTGCAGTTTCCGGTCCGCACAGCATTCGCCTTGCCTATGGAACCGATTCGCGTGGGACATTTGCAACGGAACCGCATTGAGCTTGAGAATCAGCGGAGGAGGACCTTGGTCGCTAGCGTGCTGCAGCAGGAGAGAGAGCAATAGCCAAATCAGCGTGCGAGACCTGCCCGTCCATCTTTGACCTCATGCAGAGCGATGCAGCAGCGGGTCAGCGAATCAGCGACCAGAGCTGGAGGGCTGGTATTCTCAGTCAAGACATTGAGGGGTTGGTCAGCAGGCCACAGCTGCTCAATGTCGCGCCCACCTGATGTTGTGCTTGCGGTGCGGTCGGCATCTGACCTGCGATGTTCCAATACCCCGTGATCCGCAGTGCGATCGTGGCATTCTTGTCAATATCCCACGCTGTCGGGTCCATGGCCATGCTCAGCACTTGCTTGCAGGTTCTCTTCTCCACAGGTGTTATCCCCTGGCTCTTCTCTTTTTTGTCACACTTCTTCTCCTATTCTCTCGTTCGTCTCCAATCACGTGTTGGCGCTCTTCCAGGCCGAGCAACTCGAGGGTAGTCTGCAATAACACATAATCAGCCCTGCTTCTAGAAGATCGAAAGCTTCAAAAGGATACGGTACCAAGCGGCCCTTACTCAGGATCTCTGCCAGCTTGTCTCCTCGACCACTGTCCAAGCGCACTGTCCATCGTGTTACTTCCCTTTTCCCTACCAACCTCGAACCACTCCACTGCTTGAAAGCGGGACATGCCTCAGCTGGCATTCAGTTACAACTCATACCAAGTGGACGCGAGAAGTTATCCCCAAATACAAGTTCATAAGCGACGGCCAAGGACCACAGGAGACATAGAAGGCCTTCCATTAACGTATCCTTGAGTGAGGCCCCGTCCAATTCAATCAAGCCAGCGATACAAAAACAGCGGGGGTCATACATGATGGCAGGATTGATTTGCCCTATCAGGTAAAGGATAGAAGAGGCCAAAATAAGGACACAGTCCACGGATTACCTACGACCGGGAAGCATGCTTATCTCCAACCCCACCACAGCCGTTTGCCAATGGCTTGAGCCCCGCTCCGTCCGGAACCACTGGCGTCATACAAACAACCGGAACGAAGTATGCCATTGACCGGGCCCGGATCTTTGCCTGGCTGCCTCCTGCAGCTCTCGAGATCCCATTAGTGGCCGATTATCTCACAGGACAGCGTGGGAGTTGGGACCGCTGCGGCGAGGTTGCAACGCAAAACGCACAGCACCGACGCAAAGTGATGCCAACTGGTCGGCGGCCATCCGCTTTATCTCCACGCTCCTCCCGCATGCGAACGCCGATGTCATCAGCTATAAAAGCAGCTGTTACCTAACGAGAACCACCGACATGACATGCTACGCACCGGCGTGTCCCAGACGGTCTCGGTCGAGTTAGCCAGTGAGCGGGCGAAACCCATATCCTTCCATGGCCTAGGTGCTGCTGAGAGATAAGGGTCAGGATCATCCTCCGGCTCGTCGAGTTCTCTGCACGGGAATATGGGATCAGATTGCTCTCTGTCCAATCCAATTGACGGGCTACAGATGCAATGCAGAAGCACCGGCAGCGATGGGCAAGTCATAAAGCTCACAGGTCATCCAGCATATGAGGTTCTGGCAGCTCCCCTTTGCCTTCATTTCTCCAGAACCAGTAAGCGTGGTAATCTTTGTGAATACCAACATGATGGCCCGATGCTTCCTTGCCCTCTTTCTCGTGGCAGCCGTCAGGGCGCACGGCGACCACGGTGACCACGACCAGAATCCCATAGCGGGTCCGCTTCAAGGTCTCTGGTATAACACGCTGCCGGGAGATGGAGGTACACAGGTTTGTTTCCATGCCGGCGAGCTCTCCGCTGCTTAGCATTGACGGTGCAAGTAGGCCGATTCCGTGTTCTCGGGAATCTCTACCTTTGGCCGCCTGCCATACGCACCCTGCCTCTCCCACAAGGACATCAACTACGACATTGCGTTCATTGGTGTGTGTTCTCAATTCTTCCTAATTGGAGGGCCCAACTAACCCCCCTTGAGGTGCCCCTTTTGACACGGGTACGTCGTACCGACCTGGAGCCCGCTTCGGTCCGTCCGGCATCCGCCAAGGATCACGCCGCCTCAACCTCTAGTATGTCCCGACCAGGACCTCACCCCTCAACCGACCACTGACCAACTGCCCCCTTCCCAGCGGCGGCTACAACGTCCCACTCGAGACAAACCCGTTCAACAGCTGGGCCAAAGTCATTGACTGCGGCGACATCCCCGTGACCTCGTAGGCATCTAGCACCGCCCATCCCAACATTCAAACCTATCCTCATATACATCTAGATACGACAACACATGGGCGCTCCACCAGATCGAAGAAGGTCACTATACCATCCTTTCGCGGGCCCCCAAGACCGACGCCAGCAAGAAAGGCCCCTCGCTCAAGGGCAAGACCCTCCCCCGCGTGATCACCCTCGGCGGCGACCACACTATCACCCTTCCGCTCCTCCGGTCTATCAACCGAGCCTACGGCCCCGTGACAGTGATTCACTTCGACTCGCATCTCGATACTTGTATTTTCCCCGTCCCCTGCCCCCTTCTTCCCCCCTCCCTCTTCCCCATCTCCCACCTCTTGTTAACCCCCCCTAGGGCGCCCCAAAGTCTTTGGCGGCTCCCCCTCTCAAGTCGCCTCCATCAACCATGGGACCTACTTCTACCACGCCGCGCAGGAAGGCCTCCTCCGTAACGACACCAACATCCACGCCGGGATTCGCACCACGCTCAGCGGGCCGAGCGACTACGAAAACGATGGGTACTGCGGGTTTGAGATCGTCGAGGCCCGTGAAATTGACGCCATCGGCACGGAGGGGATCATTAAGAAGATTAGGGAGCGGGTGGGGACGAAGAATCCGGTTTATTTAAGTTTGGATATTGATACGTTGGATCCTGCTTGTGAGTTTATGTTTCTTGGGCGTGAAGGGGGAGCGGTGTGCGGGAAGGGGAGCGGAGGAGAAAGGGTGAGCGGAGGGAGAGGGGGGAAAATGCTAACGGTCAATAGTTGCCCCGGCGACGGGAACCCCTGAGACGGGTGGGTGGTCGACTAGAGAGCTGAGAACTATTTTGAGAGGGCTGGATGGGATTAATCTCATCGCTGCGGATATCGTGGAAGTTGCGGTGAGTGCCATGTGTTGTTGTCGAGGGGGGTCTAGAGGGCGGGGATACTAATGTTGGGGTGGGATAGCCTGCCTACGATACAAATGCCGAGCTTACGACCATGGCGGCGGCGGATGCGCTGTATGAGATCATGAGCATCATGGTCAAGAAGGGGTAAGATTATGTTTTTTCCCTCGGTTTCGCATGAGTTGGGCTGACAATTATGTGATATGAGCAGACCACTTAGTGTCTTGGAGGTTGAACCTGCGAAGGAAGCGTCCGACTTGTAATATGCCTCGCATTCGCTCGGAAAGTAGCGATGTGTTATGCTATTCTTGAGTATTGCACAATATCTCAGGCTCCTGGCTGTAGGATGATTGACGTCATCACCTGCAATCCCCCGCGGCCGTTACAGGTCCCTGTTGATTGGGATTATTGGGAAGGGTTGGGGTCGGCGGAGTTATTCGTACTTCCGGTACTGATAGGTAAGAGGTGTCGCTGACCCAGGCTGGCATATGATAATGCGGCGACGCTGATCGGAAGGGATTCTCCCCGTGGAATGCTGCGGTACAGACTTGTGAAGGGCCTCCCTGAATAAAGCCCGGGGTGTGGATATTACCCAAGATTTGCTGTCGATGTTCTACATCCTGATCTTGGGCGGTGGTGCGAGAGTGCTTGGAGTAGAGCTGTGTTTCATTGAGATTGTGTCCCAAATCTTGCCCCAAAGCCCAAAGCCGCCGCTCATGTTTGTTGACTTCCGCGTCAGGGGTTGTCTTTTCCGGCGAAAAGGGACCGGCTTGTGCCGCGGTCTCCTCTCAGCTTGACGAATGCCCCTGGACAGACGGTCTTTCCGCTTCCAAATTATCCCGTGCCGTCATTTTGGGAGGTTTATCGGGGTTGGAAGAAGAGTTACACAGAGACAGAAACGCGCAATCAAACGGTGCTGTGCTAGCCTATAATTTGACGGTCGACCCTTTATTTTCCCTGCGCATCTTAGGTATCTGGTCAAATAGGTACTGAGGTGCAACGAGAAGGTTTGGCGAAATCCTCATACACCCGTCTCACACCAAAACAAACAGAAGACCTAGATTATTACATATGGGCCTTGGTTGCATTATAAGAAACCATTGGAGAATGCCGGAAAGTCTGCCGTAAGAAGTGTAATCCGGGGTACGGTGCAAATAGACCTCAATATAAACGGGTCGCTTCAGTATCGGTTTTACGGTAGCTACGTTTTGTCGTAACGCCGATCCAGACCGGACATGAAGCCATATCGAGGCTGGTATAACTCGCTTCTGCGGCGTTATTCAGCTCCCGTCTTTAGTCTCGGGCTAGTCTTCTCTAATCCTCGGTTTCCCGCATTCCCAGAAAAGATCGAAACGGCTCGGCTGGCCCGTCACCGAATCCCCGTATCGCGATACGATGACTCCGCAACCACCACGAGACTTGTGCCCCCTGCGATCCTCAAAAGCCGTGACGAAGAACGGCCCAGCTTTCCGAGCCTCTTCGTCTTGAGGGAATGACACCCTCCGTCCATAAACGAGCATTTAAAAATAGTTAGTTAATGACTCCTACCTAACATTGTGTGTTTTTTTACCATCCTCTGGGAATGACATCATTGCATACCCGTTTGCAAGCACAATCCCCAAACTACCTTTGTCAAGGCTCCTTCATGTACTTGCGGGTGTGGCGCATCCATCCCGAGATCCTCCGACCAGGATTGATTCACATCGTGACATTCAACATCATCCCACCGCCCTCTCAATTCACCAGAATGTTAGGGCGGCAACTGAAGGGCAACCACGCACCACAAACACCCCACTCATCCAGATAATCCAAAATGACCCTGAAATGGGAAATGGGAAGGCACGACAACGGTGCACCTGCTCGCTTCACCCCGCAGCACAGCGACACGGGATGCAACATATGCGTTCCTGCAGAACCTTTATATCGCTCCCGCGAATAACATGCACGGGAAAGCTTCGACCGGCAACCATGGTATGCCGTGAAACGACGGTAATTTGGGCTTGGAGAGGGGGGCCGCCGGGTCCAGGATCGTGAGTGACCTCGATCAGGGCCTTGGTAATCTCTTGGAGGTTGGGGTGTGTTTGGGAATAGGGAGGTACTAAGGTAGGTCTCGCAGGGTGAGAGGGGGTGTTGGATGATGGGGCAGGGGTGCTTATTAGGTAGGTTGTCGGAGGGGAAGGGGAAGGGAGGGAACCTCGAGGTGAGAATTTGGTTGAGGGTTGGCTATACGAGTCTCTCAGTCACGGTCAAGAGGTGTGGCGGCGACGTTGCGTGGTCACGGTTACCTCCAGTCGCTAGTTTGCCTCTGGGCTCGGATCCAGGGACCAGTCCAATGGGCGAATATCGTCGACCGGGTTGCCGCCACCACCAGCCTCTCCCTTGTCTCTGCCTCTCCTCGTGTTGTCCTGCGAACCCGACGGTTGAGGCCTAGGTCTAGCAGGGACCTGGAGAGAAAACCACGGATGCAGGACACGAGAATCGAGAATCGTACCAGCCTTTCCTCTAGCCTCTCGTACTACCTGTTGTGTCAACGGCCCAGCCCTTTGTCCCTCGGCCGTCCCAATCCACGGCGTACACTGCTTGCAGGCATGGGCCTCCCCGGCTTAGTCGCGGTCTTACTAAGTAGCACAGGCCGAGATCGAGGGCAGGAGGACTCACATAAACCCGGCTTTTCTGGGTGCGATCTCGATTTATAAAGGGCTTGCCGTCCGGACCCGGCGATTTCTCTTTGTCTCTCCATCCCATCGTCTGTCTATTTGAGCACTCGCTTCTCTCTGGTTTGCCAGTCACTCGCTTGCAACCCTGCACACCATCGTTTCACCATCAACACAAAACACCATGAAGAGCATCATCGGCCTCACTCTGGCCTCGGCGGCCATCGCCAGTGCGCAGGCCGGCATCACCGAAAACTACCCGGGCAACCAGACCTGCCCCAAGGCGAACGCAGCGTACTGTGACGGCGAGTCCCTCAAGACCAACATCATCATCCGCTGCAGCAAGGCCGGTGTCGAGGGCCAGGCCGGCAACTGCGCCGCCGTACGTACTCCCCAACCCCCAAACCCTAGCATCCAGAAAAGCACACTAACAGCCCCCAGAACCTCTCCGGCCAGCCCCCTATCGGCAGTTCTCCCGCTCGCTGCTACCAGTCCTCTCCGGAAGCCGGCGACGCCGCGTGCGAGAAGAACTGCGTAGTCTACGCCTCCTCGAGCTCTTTCACCCTGCCCATCAGCCTCTGCACGCCGACCTACACTGCCAGCAGCACCACCCCGACCGCGTCAACCACCAAGAGCACCACCACCATTCCCACATCCCACACCACCGTCATCACCTACAAACCCACCACCACCTCCACCTCTGACTGCGAGTCAACCACTATCTATGTCAACCCATCAGGAACTCACCCCCACCAGAACAACTCAACTCTCATCACCAAGTCTACCACCATCTACACCAACCCCACTGGTCCGACGGCCAAGCCCTCGGTCACTACCGCCGGTGCGGTCGCTAACCAGGCTGTCGGTGGGCTTGCAGCGATGGGTCTCTTTGCTGCCTATCTGCTGTAATTTCTTGGGAGGGAACATATTGTTTAATATTAATTGATGCCATGTACGGCGACGTTGGTTGGATATGCATACACACGGTCATTTGAGAAGAGACATTCTGTGAACAGAATCAGGGGAGGGATACTGGGTAGTACTAAGATGAGATGATATGAGATTCACGTTCATGTCTGACTGCCTTTTGTCGTTGTTGATAGACGGAATGGAGACGGAGGAGTTTGAGAGAGAGAAAAAGAGTATACTTCACTTCAATTCATGCATAGGGCTTGTGATGAGTTTGGGCTTTAGCTCGGTATATTTTTTTGGGTAATCTGCGGCGTTGTCGTATCGACGGACGCATTGTTATGGACTGGCGGGGGTTTTTTTTCAATAGATTCCGTCGTCTTATTTTGAGGTTGTTGCAACCTGTTGTCATTGGAGCTCAAAAGGGGCCTGGGATTTGGAGTTGGGGAATAAGTTAGATGTGTTCTGAAGGGGGTGGCAGATAGGAATACTAGAAAATGTAGTTGGTATATCAATGGAAATGATCTGAGGTGAGAGAGAGGTCTTGAGTGTTACCTAGCTTGGTCGAGTTAAAGTTGGTGCCGTGATGGTATCATTCTCCCCTTGGTGGGAACAGATACATGGGACATTTCCCCTTCAGCTACCAGTATCCAAAGCGGACTTCCAAGAGTTGATCTTCAGATGGGGTACCTACTCACCAACAGCAAAACCCCTCTCCTCCATCCACCACCCCTTAAAAATACTCAACCTCTCCGTCCTCTCCCTCATCAGCTCCCTCCCCACCGCAGTCTTCGCCATCCCCTCCAGCCTCAGCAACTTCTCATCCAAATGCCCCATCGAACCATCCATATCCCGCCCCGTCTTGGCCCCCCCAAACGTGAACATCCGGCCCAGCCCAATCGCGCCCACGGCGTCAAGACGGTCGGCGTCCTGCACGACGGCGACCTCGGGGTGCTGGGCGATGAGGGATAGCGTGAGGGAAGGGTTCTGGATCTCAGTGGTGTAGCTGATGGCGTGGCAAATAGTTTGGATCTTGGTAGCCAGGGCAGGGGAGGCGCCGTGGGAGAGGAGAAGGGTGGTGACTGGGGAGGAGGAGGCGGGGTCCGCTCCGGGAGTAGTGTATCTGTGGGTGGGTTAGATCGGGTGAATGAGAGACAGGGAGAGGGCGCTATCGGGGTGAGGGGTGAGAGGGTGGTGAGATGGGGTTGAGAGGTGCGTTTGTCACGGCAGCGGGCGGGTAACTGGGCGCTGGAGGGATGGTGGTAGCGGTGACGGAGGGGAACTCACTTGCGGTCGCCGACGTCGTGGAGGAGGGCAGCCAGCTGGATTACGCGTAGGTCGAGATCGGCTCGGTTCTCTGACTGCGAGTAGATGTGCCGGGCCAGACCAACTACGCGCAGGATGTGGCTCCAGTCATGCGAGGCATCGTAGTTCGACATGTACGCCTTGACGTACGCCGTCACGGCCTGCACGAGCGGGTCATCTTCGAATGTGTCCATCTTGTCCTTCTGTTGCTATAGGGATCTCTGGAGCAACTGTTCAAATTTCTCGTGAATTTGATGGCTTGTTTTCATCTCCAACCGTCTGATCTGATGTCTGTAATGGCGGTGAGTCACGAGACTGCGGGGCAAGCCTGGCAGCATTGCTCTTGCCATCCTTTCAGAAGTCACATCGCTCAGCCTGCATTGAAAGCTTTAGTTCCAACATCAATGGTTGAGCAATGAACCCGAAATCCACGATAGGGGGTGTACCCGCCCCTTGCAACCCTCACGTGAAGTCCGGCTCACGCACTAAAGGGGCAAAGCCATTCACCCCTTTCCCATGCGGCGGCTACGGCAATACCCTATAGACGAGCAACTCTGGTAAAGTCAAAAGCCGGACGGCTGTCCCGTCTGCGCATATCAAGCACACACATGCGCAGCCGCCATGCCTTAGGTAATGACGCGGGAAAGAAGTGCGCTGTGTGCTTTGAGTCCTGGAAGCAAGCGCCGCGCCTGCGCGAGGAAATCAATGGCGCGTTTTGCGCCTGTCGCGTTGGTCGACGCAGTGACGGTCTGTGGGAGAGGAGCGTCCGTCCATCGGGCTGCCGGCAGTCTGGATCATCCACTTGCACCATCGCATGGTGGCTGCCTCCCTCACCCATGTCGCCGACCCAGTCGGCGGCCCAGAGTCGATCTGGCTACGTTGCTGAACAACGGGACTCGAGCAGGATCTCACTCACCTCGGTGCTTCCTCCCTGAATCTCACAGTTTTTTTCCTTACCAAATGATGATGCATGACGTCGCGAGCAAGTAGCGCATCTACTGCGTCGTCAATATGATTTACCAGCATCGGAGCGCGTAGTTGCTGGATCCATCCATCATGTCGACATTTCTCCGCCTGCGGAGTTGTTCCAAAGCGCCAAATCCGCACAGATCCACATATCAAAAAGCAATAAACGGTTGTATAGTGTAGCGGTTATCACATCGGATTCTGATTTAGTCTTTGACTTTGTCATTCCGGTAACCCCGGTTCGATTCCGGGTACGACCTCTTTTTGTGCCGTTTATCATTGTGGTGGAACAAGTCGTTCAAAGCCCACTTTTTTACAACAACCGAGCCCCGCGATGTGGAAAAGAATGCATCTCACCGTCGTTGGGCGGCGGGTGAAGTGGGCATATCTAGATCTGTGTGACGGCGTTGACATGTCTGTCTCCGATCTGCCCTTTTTGATTTTGGTGTGGGAGGTATGGTTGCATTTGTCCGCGCGTGTGGCTCGCATAATCAGAGCAGTCTGGGACGCTGCATCGATTTGGGTGACAGTAACACCTGGACTCCCGTGCAGCACTGTCTGGACGATGATACACAATAACCAGTAGCTCCCCGGTGTAGCTATCTGGTATATGCGCAGGATATCTGATGACAGATTGTGTAAATGTCGACATTGCCGTTGTGTGACGGCCTCGAGATAGAGGGTTGGTTGCACGTGACCACCCACACTCCATCGACGACAGCAACGGCGGGGATCGACCTGCAGGATGGCATCCATCAATGGGACCCCACTGGCGGTAAAAATGGCCGCCAGCAGGGGAGTCTCGCCTGACGTAAAAATCTGGAGAGCTGATCATCGATCCGAACGCGGAAGGTGGGGGCCTACGGCGGCTATTTTCACGCACGGGCACAGGGCACCAACGGGTCGCCGGCCACTGAGAAGTGCGCGCGGACGGGTCCCATATCACATCGCTCGCTCCTCGGACCAAGGTCCACGGAAATGATGGCAAGGCACCCGGCGCCTCTGCGCTTAATGCTTACCAGCTCGCGTGGATGGATCTTGGATCTCTGATCTGGCACTAGGCAACGTTATGCTCTCAGATCCTTCACAGGCGCGTGTGGTCGACGGGTTCCTCCGCAGTGAAGGCTCCGGGCGTGACGGTGTTGAGTCCTCACAGCTACCCGCCGAAGCTAATATGGCTTGCATATATGACATGGCCTCGCCTGGGTATATCGGAGGGCTGACGACAGGGCCGCAGCATACTCGGGAGGATGAGGTGAAGCTGCGAGTTTGGCTGAAGAAGTCACTTGCTGAAGCTGATCTGAGGCCGTTGAACGGCGGCCTAGCGTGGAAGATGCGGTGTGTGGAATTTGTCCATACTGCGTAGTCTGTACACGAGGGATGTCGTCCGGCTCCTGGGCTTGTGTTGCGATGTTCTTCCGCAACGGGACATGGGAGAGCACTTCTAGTTGCTTCCGTTCCGCGGCCATAATGGACTCTCGTGCCCTCGATGAGCCCCTGGGGTCTGCCTGTCGTCGTGTCTATCATTCTGTTGAAACTCGTGCCCGCTGTTAGGATCTCCGTCGGTCAGATCTCCACTGGGGGCTGGCCGACAAGGCGGCCACCGAGGGACCTGTGGATGCCACAGGCAGCCAGTCAGCGTCGGACGCCGATGCACCGCGTGTCATGAACTCTGCGTCTCAAGGTGGTATGCAGCGATAGTGTTTTGGCCGCATCTCGACACCGCTCCACAAGTAGCGCACGATCGCACCAACGACAAGGCTGCCAGCAGAACAATTGCGATCTGTCTCTTCTGCTCCGCTGCATATCGACGCGAACAAGAGTGAGAATCTTCCGCGGGCGCCTGCGGCCATGCGGCCATGCAGAGAGCAGCTCGAGAGTCCGGGTAGCGAAGTCGGGCGCCATTGGCCGTCGCCGATGCCGTTCCCACAAGAGTCTGTGGATTGTCTGTGATGGAGGTGCGCAAATGGCGCGAAATCGGGCGTTCGTGTGCCGTGATTGGCGAATGGTAGCAGGGATTTAGACGCCGGACTAGATCCAAAGCGGCATGGCGCGGTCAGTGATCACCAAAGCTCGGGCCACGGCATAGAGAATCTGCGGGGCTGGTCTATCAACACCCGCCGCTCGCTATTCTCCGCCCATCCCATCACGCTCCCCGCGAGACCACCCACCTTCGCTGTGGGCTTCCATCTCGTCTTTCCGCGCTGCTGCGCCCAGCCCGGGTCGCCTGCCCCCCAGCCCGCCTAGCTTGGCCCCGGCTCTCAATTTTTGCTGCAAAGTGCTTAGCCGCCCATGATGCTGCAGTCGTAATGCAGCAGCAACAGGCCCGGCTACTGCTGCACCTGCCCAACGTGACAAGGCAGCGAGCAGGGGAGGGGCCTTGTTCGGGTAACTCACGCCTGTTCGTGATATTGACTGCAGTCTGCGGGCCACGGCCTCGCAGCCCTCGCCATTGGCTTCGAGGCGGGAAGGAAGCTGGCTGCCGTGAGCACGCAGCGGTCGCATCGGCCGGCCGGCTACAGACCTGGTCGACACCCCTCACTTCTCATCTCTCAGCCCATAGCTTGGGTAACCACCACAATCTCGGCCGCGATCATATAAGGCCGGTCACCCTCCCGCCTCTCTCCCTCTCTTTTTTTTCTCTTCAGCAAGTTCTCAAACAACAAAGTCCGGTGTCTGTTTTTCACCCTTCTCCCTTTTTTTCTTCCCCTTTTCCGGAGCTGTGCTCTGTTAATTAATATCCAAAAATCAAAATACCGTAGCTTGCTGGTCTAGCTACTCACATCTTTCACTCACGAAACCCCCGAGAAACATCACTGGTTTTTGCTTGCTCGCAAAACGCCCCGACGGTACACTTATCTCAAGTCTATTTAATTTCAACAAATCAGTCAACATGTCGTCCACGCTTTCATTTTCGCTCCGTGTTTCATCCGGCGTCAAGACCGTCCACCTTCTTGGTTCTTGGGACAACTACACCGGTCAGCTCCCGCTCTCCAAGGACAAGACCTCCTCCAAGTCCGGCTCATGGAAGGGCACCTTCCGCTTCCAGCCCACCGTCGTCGAGGCTGGCCAGCGCTACTGGTACTACTACATCATCGATGGGTACCACGTCTCGCACAACCCCAGCGAGGAGTCCACCGTTGAGCCCACCACTGGCCGCACCCTCAACATCCTTGACGCCCCCAAGGCATCCAAGTCCTCCAAGTCTTCTTCCTCTTCTTCCGCCAAGTCCTCGTCCCGCCACTCCCGCGAGTCCCACAAGTCCTCGTCGTCCAAGTCCTCGTCCCGCCACTCCAGCTCCAGCGAGATCCCCAAGGGCCGCCCCCTGTCCATCTCTCAGATCAAGGCTCCCAAGCCCGTCAACCCCAGCGCGACCCGCCACATCTTGGATGTCGACTTTGACGAGAATGAGCTGAGCGAGCGCCTCGCTGCCACTGGCATCTACGACGAGTACGAGTACGCCGAGAACATCATCGACGACTTCGGCTCCAGCTCCCCCGTGTCCTCCACCGGATCCTCGTTCTCGTACCGCTCCGGCTCGTCCAGCCCCAACTCGGAACTCTCCGGCTACAGCACCCCCGGCTCGGACTGCTCCTCGTGCATCTGCGAGCGCTACGGCATCACCCGCTCCGGTGAGCGCGTCCGTCTCGACTGCGGCGGCTCCCGCTGCAGCGAGGAGGACTCCTGCTCCTCTTCCGAGGATGAGGCCGAGTACACTGCTCGCAGCACCCGCCGCCACGGCGTGGTCGTCCGCCAGTAAGCGGCACGCGCCCCTGCCTCGGGCGAGGAAGAAAAGAAGAAACCCCAACCATTCAGGACTTGGAAGAGGAAGTGACCCATTGGTCCTCCATTCCATCCAGGAACACCAAGAACGTAACGACGTCCCGGGCCGATCCCCCTTCGTGGGATCTGAAACAGGCCGTTCCACTCACTATTTTCCGCGGTGGCGGGAAAAGGATGGAACTGGATTCCCCCTCCACACCAAACAAGAGACTGTTAGTGTGATGTGTTGAGGCGTCGCGAGATTTCTCTCCGCAGGTTGCAGCTTGGCTGGCCTGGGTTCGCTTCGGCGGAGCTGAAATCCCCGCCTAATAACAACCATCCACTTGCTTCCTCTTGGGATTGGGATCATCCAGCCTCCTGAGCTTTCCCATCGCTCCACTAGTGGGTCGATGCTGCGGCCCCACGAAAGTCCCCCTTTTAATGGCTTCTCGTGTTGTGTTGTCGAAATAATTAATCTTGAGAAACTTGTACTTGCTCGTACAACCTTTTTTTTTTTACTGTCACTGTCAAGGCTTGGAGTACTGGGCATCTGTGATGTCTCGGTCTAGCTCTGGGGAAACAGGAAAGCAGCAACTGCAAGGGGTTGAGAGGGAGCCTTCAATTGTCGGGAAGGTGTCTCTGGTGGTTGTTGAAGCAGGTGTTTTAATGGCAATTGTATCTAGTTTTGGACTGAGCTTTTGGAAAGTTCAAAGCTGCCGTACATTTTAGGAGAAGGTGGTGGATAGTGGGTAGATGACGATTGAATCTATTCATTGTAAAGTCACTTGGTCTGCGCGTGAATGTAAACTGTGATACGTTTGTCCTTTGGCCAAAGCCTTCCCATATCTGAGGACGTTAGTGAGCTTCAGTACGTCGGTCAAATAACCGCAATGTTAAACGGTATGTTCATAATGTATTCTCTCCTTGCAAAGTTGAGGTTTGGTCTGGCCCAACATTGAGGTCTATAATCTTCCATCTCATTACCGTACCCAATCCCCTGGTATACCTGACTTCTATTGCGTAAATGACCTCAAGGGAATGTCTACGCCGTTTTACCGCCTTCTCATTACTTCCTTCCCCTCACGTCCCGTCGAGATGCACAGCAGCACCCCATGCCAGCATGCTGAGAGCCGAGTTAGTTAAGATATAGGTGCAAGGGAAGACATCGGGATAGAACGTACCACAAGGAACGCCCAAAGAGTAAAGCCAGCTGCTAGCCACATGAAGACAAACATGCGAACGCCAACGTCGGCGTGGATGTTAAGGTCGGACTGGGCAGTCGCAGCAAACTTGAAGGCGAGGCTGATGACGCTGCCGATGACAGCACCGGCGCCGACGAGCCCGCCGACGATAAAGGATGCGATAGCCAGTGGCATTGACCACCGACGGGATCGGATGGCAAGAGGGGAGAGGAAGATGAGAACAAATGAAAGCGCCGCCCCCGTGAGGTAAAATCCGAACATAATGTTGGATGTGATGCGTAGTACATCGAGGATAGTGATAATCTGCGTGGGCAGGGCGATCGTGGCCCCTGCCAGGAGCTCCGACATCAGGATCTCGACTGGGTTGAACCAGTATAGATTCTCTGGTTTGCTACAGTATGTAATGCCACTGGTAGCGGGGTTAGTATGAGATGAGACAATAAGGGGGGGAAGAGACATACACGCCCTCATAGCCCTCACAGAAATTCCAGAGGCCGACCTGATAGAAGTCGTGAAGCCCGATAGATTGGGCGATAGAGTTGATCAAGCTTGCATTAGGGACCGAGGTGGGAATTATATCGGCCAAATCGAGCTTGAAGAAGTAAATCTCCGACAGCACAGCACGGGGATATGTGTTGCCGATGATGATCTGTTATGGGTGTGAGTGAGTGAGCCATGGTTGCAGGTCGGCACCAGAAACTCACGAGAATTAAAAAGACGAAAGCGAGGAGATAGGAAACCGAAACACTGATGGCAAAGCCTTTCCGTACTTTCGTCGCCTTTCTGAGATCGGTCTTGGCGAAGTTTGCGGGGGGCGCGCTGGCGACAGCCGTTGCGTCTGAGTCTCTCGGGGAGGTTTGCTGCTCATATTTGGTCGGGGTTGGGGAGGCTGATGGTGTTGTTGATATCCCCCCTGTGTTCTCCGCCGCCGCTTCCGTGGGTGTCCGCCTGCGACTCCTGAGAATTGACGGAAGACCCATGTTATATGTGCGGTTGAGAGTGAATGTCGCCTTGGTGTTCTCTGAGGCTGTTTACGGCCTCGAGCCCGTGGCCGGTTCTTCTAATAGTCGGTCAGGGTTAGGTACGTCAATCACAACTTTCGAATCCGATATGAATTGAATGGCTTCACAGAAAAAAAAGAAAGCCGTGATGCGGCGATTGTTCCGGGCCTGCGGAGAGAGTTCAAATGTCAAAATTCACTGAGAAATCTAGAATTGTATGGAGCAACCGTGAAGAAGCGAGTGCAGAGACATTTTGGGGCAGATGATGATGTCGAAGGGCTGGCTTTGAAAGCAGGGTTGCAGCGCTGGGCCGTGTGGGCTTGACGCGTGGGTCAGATCCATGTCTTGAAAGCCCTGGGCGAAGGACCAGCGATTGGCTTCTGACCCCCCAAATTCATCCAGTGGAGCCCTGGGCAGCTGGGCGAGGCGGCTGCGGCTGGTATCTGATGTCCGTCGTCACTCCAGTTGCACCTGCCATCCGATGCCCTCTTGCAGATGCGGGCTGCACTTTGGCTGTCATTTCCACAGTGCATTTGCAAACTTGAACTCAAAATCCATGTGTCTCAACCTGATAAGCGCCAGCCTTCTCTCAGCCGGATCATGACATTGACCTCCACAGTTCATCTGCATTCAGACGAGGGTTTCGTATCGAGGAGGCCTGCTAGCGTGAGTCTGGAAATCCCAGCGAAAGCCAGGCGCTGATCGCGGGGCTTGGCAGCGCCGGCACGCTTGCCGAGACCTGCAGCTGAAAGTCTTGGTGCTTGGAAGACGTCATGCCCACCAGTCAGTCAGAAGATTGTCTTTTGCTGCCGCGCAATGCTGTCAGCAGAGATTTGAAAAATGAAACATGCGGGATTCATGAAGCGACTGGCTGGCAAGTTGGGTCATGTCGGTGAAGACTGCTGCATTACACTGGCCAATCTTCCTGCAGGGAAGGCAGTTGTGGTTTGCCAGGGGCGTCGAGGGAGCCACCCCACCACTGACGGGGCAGTGCATCTTGTCTTCGCGCTGCGAGTGGGCCCATGCAAGGATGGCCCAGGAGCCGCTGGCTGTCAACCTGTTTTAACCTTTTGCAGTGCTTGAATACCAAAAGAATTCCACTTCAACCCAGAGCCTTTTTTTTTTTTTGGTCTCCATCGGCCTTTGACTGTTTTCTCAAGATGGCGTCTCTCAAGCGCCTCGGTACGCTGCTCGTGGCGGTGTCCCTTATCAGCGCAGTCCACAGCCAGCAGTCTGCACCTTCAATATCGACCAACGACCCAGCCCTAACCATCTTGACGGGGACCAAGCCAGCCAATGCGGCAACGGCGACGGGGACATACCAGACATTCTCGTCTACCATCACACTAGCGACGACGGCCCTGTCGGGCACCAGTACGATCGCGGGCAACGCCACCACCAAATCGTCTTCCTCGTCTGCCGAGACGGTCACATTTCTCACGGGCTCTGCCTCGACTGCGAGCGGGAACTTCTCGACAACCGCCACTGTTGCTGTGCCCGTTCCGACAAACACGAGGCCTTGCAACAACTACCCCGAGTTCTGTGAGCGCAAGTACAGCAACATCACCGTGGTTGGCTGCCACAACAGCCCGTTCGTGCGTGCCGGCAGTGCCGCTGCGAACCAGCAGCTGGGCGTGACAGATCAGCTGAATGATGGCGTCCGATTCCTCCAAGCGCAGATTCAGTGGCCGGCCACCGGGTCTGTTCCCCATTTCTGCCACTCGAGCTGCGATCTCCTGGATGCCGGGCCCATCACGGATTGGCTCACGACGGTGAAGGACTGGGTAGCCTCCCATCCATATGACGTAGTGTCGATTTTGCTTGGCAACGGCAATTACTCCAAGCCGGAGATGTATGTGCCGTTCATCGAATCGACGGGGATCCTGCAGTACATCTACACACCGCCGGTAGCGCCGATGTCACTTGACGACTGGCCGACGCTGGCGCAGATGATCCTGTCGGGCCAACGTGTCGTCATGTTTCTCGACTATGAGGCCAACCAAACGGCATACCCGTGGCTGATAGACGAGTTTAGCAAGTAGGTCTCATCCCTGAGTTGAGAGTCATTCCTGACCAGTTACTGACCTCTGCCAGCATGTGGGAAACGCCATTTGATCCCGTCGACCGAGATTTCCCTTGCACGGTCCAGCGTCCCCCGGATCTCAAGCCCGAAGATGCCAAGCGCCGCCTATCCCTCATGAATCACAACCTCAACGTCGAGGTCTCGTTACTGGGCGCGTCGATCCTTGTTCCCGCCGTGTCAGAGCTGAATGTCACAAACAACGCGACCGGACAGGGCAGTTTAGGTGCTTCGGCAGAGAACTGCAAGAAGGAATGGGGGAACCCGCCGACTGTGTTGAACGTGGACTATTATAATTTTGGAGGATACCCGGGGAGCGTTTTCGAGGCGGCGGCGATGATGAATAATGTCACGTACAGCAGGCCATGTTGCGGCGTGGCGGGAAGCGCGGCGACGAGATTGGGGGTCATGGCACCTTTGCTGGGACTCGGGCTGGTATGGGGTATGTTGTTCATGTTGATTTGAGGATAGATATTGGGTTTTGCGGCATTGCAATGGCGTTGTTGGACCGTGTCCTGCTATAGAAGGCGGATAAATTGGCTTGTAGAAATGAATACCCCTTGTTGAACAAAGGTTGAGGTTGGAAGAAGGTATCACAGTCTTGCAGGGGTTGTTGTGTCTCACGGGGGATAATTTGAGCCGCCAATCACATCACACAAAAGGAGCCAATCACAGCAGTGGTTTTATGGTAACTGAGATATAGCTTCGGCACCACCCATTTATTCGGGTAGGAAAGCTGTATGTCTCCGTGGCATTATTTCTAATATTAACAACGTACTGTAGGACGTTCTTTGCAGTTTATAATCCCATAGACCACCGGAAATGACCGTCATGGGAGCATGTTCCCGGTGCCAACTTTCAAGCTAAAACAAAACACTCACGCTCCTTGCCACCAGCAGCAAAGAAAACGCCCTATTAAAATCCTAAGAGTCGATCCCCACGGAGTAGATAAGACGCAACCATGTTGGATATGTAGAGTGGCATAAGGAGCTCTGCCATGAGTTGTGCGGCCGATCACAAACACTCGGGCACCGGGCATTGTTAGGCACTTTAAGGTACACGCTACACAGCGACACAAGACTATACTTACCAATACCGACACCACAAGGCATTTGGATCTTCTCATTCTGGCCCAGTGGCCGTCATCCCCCTAATGTACCGGCCCTTTCTCCCTATCCTTTCGATACGCCAGGGCTATCTACCTAGACTGGTGTGATTACACGTAGTGCTCGGAGACGGCAACACAGGCGGAACGAGTGAAATACGGGACAGAGAAACTCCGAGTTTGCTTAGCGGCTGCGATATGGTACCCGCCAATCATGGATCGAAATACAAATTGTTCGGGTACATTGCTATAATGGCAAACAATCAAACCAGCAAGGCCAGTTGAAAGATAGCTGTCGGGACCTGGGATGCTTGACCACAGCTTCGTCCTGTATCAGCTGTGCTCGTGTATGAGCTCTGAGTCACCACCGGCTTGATGTTTACCCACCTATAAGTACATGTACGGCGTGCTTTCACTCCTCGGAGTTGATTTCCATTGATGAGTTATTGTGTCGGCCAGGGTGTAGGTTAACTCGACAGGCTCCGAATAGCTCCCATGACGCCTTCCCCTTTGCAGACTTTAAAAGGAGCCCCAAGCCCGGTAACCTAATGTGGGAAATGCTTTGTCGCTATTAAGATAGCCGTATTGACATTCATATAAGGCCTTCCTATTTTCTAGTAGTCTAATTCAGTGCAATCAAGATCTTTCACAATGCAAGAAATGCCCTGTTCGATTTCAAACTCAGGCCCGAAACGCTGACATATAAGGTATAGGTAAAATTGGAGACCTGATCCTGGTTTGGGGTTCTGAATTCTTGTGGTCAAGTTCATGTCAATAGAAAATGGGGTTGTGGATTCAAAACTCGTGTTCACTGTGATGAGTTGGACATTGAAATGCCAAACTGGCGGTTCTGTCCTTATCGCGATGGCATGCATTTTGGGCAGCTTAATGTTAGGCGATTATCTGGCAATCAGATGCCAAAGTCCTTGACTCAGGCCGTTCCTCCAATGTCAATGCCGTTGGTAAAGACCGGATAGCAGCTAGGATGAAAAGTTAGAGTACTACAAATCGAATGGCTTATGTTAGTTGAGGTCTTCGAGATGAATTATCGGCAGCAGATGCACGACGTCGAGTCGCGTGCCCGGGGAAGTGGGTATGACGTCTGCGGGGTTGGCCGCGGCACAACATCCCTGCTCCGTCAGGTGAGGTTGGCGATCAGCCGAGCCGAGGTCCAACTTTGGAGCCACCCCCCGATTCCGGGAATCCAGGGACCGAGCCACTCGACGATGGGCAATTGACAATCGTATTTGACCTCGCAGATCCACACGCTCACCCTCTGACCTCCTGCCTCATTGTTCTCGATCATTGATACTGCCATATTACGACGAGCTCACCAAACAAACCCTCGCCAATCTCACCTCAGACCCACTCAGTCTCCATCCACCAGTCAGCAACCATGTCCAAGACATTCACCAAGGCCGAAGTCGCCAACCACAAGGACGAGAAGGAGGGCATGTACATCATCGTCGACGACGGCGTATACGACATCACCAGTGCGTATTCCCCCCTTCCTTTGCATTTGGCATTAATGCTGACAAGACACAGACTTCCTGGATGACCACCCCGGCGGCGTCAAGATCCTCAAGCGCATGGCCGGCAAGGACTCCACCAAGCAGTTCTGGAAGTACCACAGCAAGTCGGTACTCGAGAAGTACGGCGCCAAGCTGAAGGTCGGCACGCTCGCCGAGACGGCGAAGCTCTGAGCGCCTGGCTACGGGGCTGCGTCTTGTTGCTTCATTTTCAACGGCAAGCGTTGTGTTGGTTGCATTTTTTTTTCACCTACCTTATCTAGAGGGGGCGGCATTCGCGCTTGCGCCACTGTATATACCTGCCGTGGGAATGGCTGCGAGTTGTATTTACGCCGGGGCTTAGATGACTGGATGATAGATCGAATCGTCAATAAGGAGAGACCTTTGAGAGCGCGTTTGGCCGGCTGTGCTTGGTGTTTGTTGGATTGCCGAAGATGGGGTGAGAAGGGGACGAGGAGGCAGGCATAGAGAATCTGTCGAGTGTTGGCATTCAGGGAACACAGTGGTTTTCCAGATTCATCTCCTCGGCGTAAACAATCTGCCCGCCAAGCCCCGAACAGGATACGAGCAGTCCGAATTACCGCGTGGGGGGTTATCGTCAGCGTCCAGATCTTCAGATTGTCACCCCGATAGCTGAACCCCCCATGAACACTGTGTCTCACCGGCGACTGCCACGCTGCCATCACACGAGCCGGAAGTCTTCAAATCTCATCTCGTTTCAGATCCTCAGGTCCTTGCAGAAACTAAAGATCCGAGGAAGAAAAAATCTCAAGACACTCGAGAAGACATTTTTTGCACCACCGAAGACGCAGAAGCCGCGCTCAACCTACCGGAAGGTAACACCGATCCAGAGGTAAAAAGAAATCCTGCGTATCACCGGACTCGGGGTCCAGCCACCCGTCCATCCCCTCGTTTTATATTTATCCCCATCTCGCTCACAAGACGCCGTGAAACGCCGCAACCTGTACCACAGAAGGGCCTTTGTCCGACCCAAGGCGATATGGAAAGCGGCCAGCCCGGCGCAAAGTTCCCGTTACACGCGGCTGCGACCCGGTAAATCCTTCCTTGAATACCTACCTGGTTCTCAAACGAAAGCCCCTATTCTTCGCCATCTCACTGCGTCCAACGTTATGTCAGCACGGGGAGAAAAAATACGGTGCCCATCCCACGCCGCCATCTCGCCATCACAACGCCCATCACGTCTTCCCAGCCCACCCGCGACACCCGGGCCACGT
>Ga0247780_1000274_pt1 | contig 51769 bp, 62 predicted proteins | sample UWRJL079202R5_FD_179927 | JGI IMG/M metagenome (GOLD analysis project Ga0247780, IMG submission 179927) | Plant litter microbial communities from Arlington Agricultural Research Station in Wisconsin, United States - UWRJ-L079-202R-5 | ecosystem: Environmental > Terrestrial > Plant litter >...
GACGGGGAAGGATAAGGGTAAGGGGGGAGGTTGGGAGGTGGGAGGGAGGGTTGTAGGTGGAAGGGCTGTAGGGGAAAAGGTTGTGAGGCCTGGGATGGAAGGGGGGGAGGGGAGGGGGGGTTGCGCGGTGGTAGGGGAGCGCGACTTTGCGGCGGCTTCTTCTTGGGCTTCGGTGACGATGGAGGTTACGGCGGCGATGGCCTGGGCCACTTCAAGGGGGGTGGCTGGTTCGTTCGATGTAGTTAGGGGTGGGGCTTTTGCGGTGATTTCGGGCTTGGGCTCAGGCTTAGGCTCAGGCTCAAGGGCTTCTTTGGGGGTTGCTAGCTTGAATCCTGTCGTGTTCTCAGGCTTGGGCCCGGGCTCAGATTTCGATGTCGGCTTTGGTTCTTCGACGGTGCCAGGCTGGGGCTCAGGTTCGTCCTTGACGGTTATTGGCTTCGGCTCTTCGATGGTATCAGGCTGGGCCTCGGGTGTGATGCTATCAGGCTCCGGCTTTGGTTTCTTGGTGGGCGCAGCTCTGGGCTTCTTGGCCCTGGGTTCTAGCGCCGGCGACTGCTCAAGGGCTTTGCGCTTTGCTGCCCGCGAGGGCTGAACACGTGTTGGGGGTGTGGGAGCAGCATCCTTCTTTCTTCCTCTCTTCTTGGGCTGTTCTGGCTCTGGACTGTCGGAGTCGGCGCTTGAGACTTGCGTAGCTCGGGCGTCTTTGGCAAGATACCGCGGGCTCTGGCTCTTGCGGCGCTCCTCGAGTCTTTCGAGCTCCTGTTGCACTTCAATGGGGATCCCCTCGGTGTGGAAGTCGTGCAGGATGCGGTCCTGCTCAGCGGCCTCGTCCAGCACCAGATCCAGATGAGCGAGCCGGTCGACCTCGGCCTTGAACCAGGCCCTCGCGCGGACGAGGAAGTCCTTCCGTCGGTAGATGTCCCCCCTTTTCAGTGCCCTCAGGTCGACCAGGAGCCCGTCCTCGGTCAAATGGTACTTCCCGAGGACATTGGCACCTCGCCATTCGGACGAGCCAACTGAGAAATTGTCATCAGAGCCATGGCCACCGCGCTTGCACGGAGGGGAGATGCCGCAGGGTCGAGATGGCCGGGATCTGGACCTTGGTCGGCTGTTGATCGGGGTGAACCCGCGTGTCGCTCTGTTGCCGTTGTCCATGGGAAGAGGATATATCACAGACAGGTAATGCAGCATCCATACTTGGTCGTGAAACACGTCGGGGTGAGACTCAGGGCTGTTATCTTAGGTCTTGCTTGACAAAGACGCGGGCAGTCCGAGAAGCGCCGGAACGGTATAGCTTGTCACATCCCAAAACAACTTCAACAAAGACGGCAATCCCGCCTCTTTCAGCCGTCCTCCTCCAATTGAATCATGACGTCCGGTACATATCTACTCTTGTTCTTACAGTTTTATGGGGGGAATTATTGAGAACTGATATAGTTTAGACAAACAGTACACGAAGATTTCAGTAGCTACTTGACACTCAGTTCTGCTCCTCCATAGGTACGATTCTCTCGAGCAACCTGTAAAGCAACATAACTACTGCTGGTGTAATAGCTGGGCGCTCAAGTATCACAGATCTACATTTCTTTATTGCTTTGTGGGAGACCCGCATCCGGCCTGAAGGCACGCCAGGGATAACAACACCTGGCGGGTCGGGGTTTCGCTTCATTCCGCACCACTGCACAAAGAATGGAATGCGGTGACCTCGACAGATGGCATCGGAGGAAAGCTAAGCATGGCCTACTCACGCGCCTCGGGCCTCGATTAATGTTGTCGTAGAGGAATATTAGTACCGGTATTCGTACCAGCAGCCAGCTTGAACGGCCCACGTCCCGGGAGGATTGCTGCGCCTTGGAGGACTGCACCGAATTGATTGATTTGAAATCCAGATCCGTAGGATCGAAGGATGCTCGTGTTTCCACAAGCAAGACATGTATGCAATAGCATGGCATGATGCTGGACTATGGAGCGTCGCACCAGACACGCCTGCCGTCGTCCATTCCTCAGATACGTGCGTTTCGCCAATCTGCCACACGTCAACAGATCGCAGATCGGCCGCAAAAGATGCTCCCGAGCCGACAGAGCGATATCATCTCCTTATCGAGAAAGATCCCCCGTTGGGGCTGTTTTGACGATGATTACTGACGCGACCAGACGAGACAGCCAAACAGAAGCCGGCCCCCGAAATGCGGCATCCTTCGATGCGACCGACACCCAATTGCAGCGAGCCGAATGGCAACGTCTGACGTAAGCCCTCCAATCAATGATAAATGGTGCCGGGGGTCAACCAGACCTTTGGGACGTGGCTTGCTCCATTCACCCTTTGTCTGTAGATACTGCGCCAACGAAAGCAAGCCTCAACAGTCGAACGCGCGCGTCTGCGCGCCGCATTGTGGCATCGCGGAGTGTTTGGCCAACATCCGGAGGGCAAGGGCTGGGACCATGGAGAAGTCCCGGGTTGCAGTTGTGGGGGCAGGTAAGAACATCTGATTCTTAGGTTCCTTCTCCGTTTGCCGCTGCGATATCCGTCACGCGACTGCCTTTCCTAGCACCGATAGCAACGCATCAATAAGCGCTGTCACTGACATGGAAAATCCATGGATACCTGGAAACGCAATCACATGCTGACACAGGAGCAGGGCCATCGGGTCTGACCATGCTCAAGGCGCTCCGCGGAGACGGCTTCTCGGTGACTCTCTACGAGCGGCGGCATCGCGTTGGCGGGCTTTGGGCGTATTCGGAAAACCCAGCCCACACAACGGCTCTCCCAGGTATGTTGCACAGCCCGCGTCGTGGGGCAATCGCCATCGCGTCCACATGCCTGGCGGAGGACGTGGACGCTGCACAACAGGACATGGATCAGCAGAGATGTCCAGTGCCCATTCGAGCATCACTAACTCCGCCAAGTCACCCGGGCAAACCTCAGCAAATTCACCTGCGGCTTTTCAGACTACCCCATCCCAGACAGTAAGCACCACTCTCCGCCTGCATGGGCATGGCCAGATACCAGACGCCGCGTGTGGTGGGCTGATGCGTCTAGAATACCCAACCTACATGCAACCATACCAGTTCCAGGAGTACATGGAAGACTATGCAAAACACTTTGGCCTTTTGAGAGACATAGTCTTTAACGCCGACGTCAAGCTGGCGAGGCGCAGTGATGGTGATGCCCGCTGGCTTATTGACGTTGAGAAAGACGGCGAGACGCAGACGGTCGAGTACGACAGGATTGTGTTCTGCCATGGCTACCAGACCAAAGCCGACATTCCTACTTTTGAGGGCCAAGAACAATTTGAGGGGGTTATCATGCACTCACAGGCGTATCGAGAGTATGTATGATTTGAGTTATAACTCTTGGCACGGCATGTCGCTGAGTTAGCAACCAACAAACCAGCTAACTGACCGCTTTGTGTCGTTTCCAGCCCGGAGCAGTTCCAAGGGAAGAAGGTGGTAGTAGTTGGCCTGTCCAGCACATCCGGAGACATCATCCCAACACTGATGCCAGTGGCTTCCAAGGTATACGTCTCGCATCGGCGCGGCGCCTTTCCTTTCTCACGCTACCGCAACGGCACTCCGAATGACCTGATCCTGAACTGGCGTCGACGCCAGATCGGTAATTTCTTCCAGCAGCACTTTCCACGCTTCAGCGTCTGGCTCGCCGACACCACCCTCCCCTTTATCGCTCGACGCTCATTCGACTTCGAGTTTGACCCATCTTGGAACCTCGAGCCATTCCCCTCCATCACCGTCAACCTCCCTGGCTCTTTTGAGCTTCTGTTCCCGTACCTCCGCGATGGCAGCCTCACCTCTCTCCGTGGCGTGTCCCGCTTCGTCGGCCCTCGCTCCATCGAGTTCGCCGACGGTACCATCCTCGATGATATTGATGCAGTCATCCTGTGCACCGGCTACAGCGCCGACTGGTCAGCCGCAGCCCCGTTTGTCGACACCAGCCTGCCCCCCGTGAAGCGGTACACCGGCCCGCCCCTCTACCGCCTGTACAACAACATCTTCCCTCCCGCATACGCCGACTCCTGCGCCCTCCTCTGCTACAGTGCCTTCGGCAAGAACAACGGCTTCAGCTTTGCCGACGTCACCGCCTGGGCTGTGAGCAACGTCTGGCGGGGCGTGGAGCCCCTGCCGCCGCGCGAAGACATGGAACTTGCCATCGATGCACACCAACGCTGGATAGCCGAGGACTGCTGGACACGCGATCCCTATTGTGACACCAGCATGGTTCGGCAATGGGAGTTCCAGCGATGGCTGCACAAGGCAGCAGGCACGGGAATGGAGAACCTCGGCTGGGGGTGGAAGGGCTGGGCGTTTTGGTGGAGGGATAGGGAGGCGTATAATCTGATGGCCCACGGGGTTGAGACGGCGCATGCGTTCCGCTATTTTGAAACAGGGAGACGAAGCACATGGGATGGCGCAAGGGACGCCATCGTGCATGTGAACAAGGTGGTCAAGGAGAGGTTTCCGGCCAAAGAAGAGGAAGACTTCTGGAAACAGAAGAAGTCATAGCCGGACTTTGGGTGATATTGTGACTGTTTGGATATCCACATCTGCCGAGCTTAAACCAACATTGAATCCCCAGTATGACAGTGGAGTGTCTTCATCGCCTCGGCAATGGCTTCTCCTCGTACTGGCGCAGAGTGAAATAATGCTAAGCAATCAAATCCAGGTATACTCATTCACAAGCGACGGGCTATAGACCGGCTCAGCCTATTATTATCCGCCCGGCTCAATACACATGGGCGTACATGTGAACCAACCAACGCACCAATCTCGTAAGAGTCATCACAGAATAGGTAACCTTGCTTGCGCCATGTGTACGCTGGCAGGCGTTATATACCTCGGCAGATCACGTCAAACTTTACAGTTTAAAACAATACAGCCTGAACTGTCGCGCCACCAACCGACATCGGGTTACGCCACGTATTCCTCTATCTATCTATCTATGTACCTTACCTACACGCATGGAAAGTACAGCACAGCACAGTAGGTAGGTAAGCAGGGGATATATAGTTCCGAGCACCAAACCAACTATTGCTGCCCGCAAGTTTGTAGTTGGTGGACGATCCCACACATCCGAGTCGCCGCTACCTCCTTTGCCGAAGGGAGGCAATGACGCGATATCCGGCCGTGCACGCCCGATTTGTGCGCTTGGTTTCAATCAATGTTTATGAAACTGCGAGGTGCAGGTCAAGTGTCACGCGATAGATTGCCGGTGCGGTGCGGTGCGGTGAGTGCTTACTAGATGGTCGGCCTGCCCCTGTAGCTCTGTAGTTGGGGCGCTGGCGCTGTCGCTGATGAAGTGATTGGATGGGTGGATGGTGGAATGGATAGATGGGGGTCATGGTGTATGTCTGGTCACGGTGGATCTTTGAAAAGGACACATATGAGATGGTGCGATTGGGATTGGGATCAGACTGTGGTGGATTCTAGGAGGCAGCGAAGGTAGGTAGGTAGGTAGGCAGCATTGTCTCGCATGATGAGATGCCTGGAGCGGTACGGCTGGAGTCCGACGATGGCAGCGGCGAATGCGATGTGATGCGACGCGGTAGGGAAGAAAAGAAAAGAACTGCGCAGAGTCATCCATGCTTACCTCTTGAATTTTAGGTATCGCGGCAGTGGCCACAATGCAGGCTCGGTAGTATTCGCAGCCACTCAAGATTCAAGGCCCAGCAACCTCACTGGTTGGGTTCAGCAGCAGCGGTCATCTCTCACCCAGCAGCTAGTGAGCCAAGGTAGGTCCGTTCACGTCAGTCTCAATGCACGCCCAGACGGCACCAGCGATCCTCGGATACAGGAACCTTGGTACGGATATCGCTACGGCATGTTTAAAAGCAGAAATAGGTACCAAGGCGCGAAGCTCGGACTTTCGTGCACAAAGCGCCCCCCCTACCAGTGATCCATGGAAATGGAATGGACGAACGAGAAGAAGAAAAAAAAGGCCGTCCTCCTCCCGCTCCAATGATCAATCCCGACGATGGTCCCCAGCGCTGGTAGCGCACTGGCAGGGAGATGGAAGGAAAAGGAGACGACGCAACACAAGATCCCAACACGGCCCGGAGAGCAGTAGCAGCAGCAGCAGCAGCAGCCAGCAGTCGCACGCACTGGCCCATGGAAGTCCCAAGCAGCAGCAGCAGCAGCAGCATTGCCCTCAAATGGCAATGGAAGGGATCGCTAGTGGCGTTCATGCCCCTTTAGTGGCGGCGGTGGGCGGACGATGGATTGCAAGCAAGCCACCACGGGCCAATATTGATTTGCGCTGCTGCTTGCTGCTGCCCCGGGTTGCCGGTCGGGCAGGGGGTGCACGGGGATCCTCGCAGGTCCCATTGCACCATTTTAGGTGCGTGGAACGATGGTGTCTTGTGCCTGGATATAGAATCATCACTTGGTCGGCTGGCTCAACCGATTTGTCGCCGGCGACCCCAGCGCATTTTACACAGTACTACTACTTTGCTAGGGCCCGGGGGCACCTACGAATGTTGCGTGGCGCCTCCACTTTCACGGCGGGGAAAATTCCGCTCCTACCCTTCCATTTTTATTTCATTTTGCTTGTTGTGGAGGTGGCGACGAAGATGGAATGATGAATGAACCCCCGGGCCCGTTTTACTTTTTTGGTACCAGCATAAAGTCCGAGCCAAGCCGCTTGCATTGTTGCTAGTTTCCAGCTGATGCTGGGAAAAGAAGAGGAATCGATTCCTCCTGCTCCTTATTAGCCCATCAAGCTCGCTCGGCAAAGCGGCGAAACGCAGGTCGGACTGAGGCCCCGGTCCAGTGGTGTCGGGTTTTACGAGTGTCCGAGTTGGATTGGTCTACGGAGATTGAGATTGGCTGATTACGACCCTCGTCCATCAATACGTGGGGTGTTTTTTACGACATCCATTTTTGTTCGTGCCTCACGCATGCCTGAGGCACTGAGGCTGCACTTCGCAACCCAAGGGGGGGCCGACGGGATGCAAACATTATGATGGAGGGATGGAGGGGGGGGGGGCTTGTTATTACCTTACCCTCCTGCAAGTCGAGAGTGTAGCATCCAAGTCTTTTCATTTTGGCGAGAGCGCGATGCTTGGTTGCTAGTTTAGATCGGTCTCGGTTAGTGAACAATGCGCTACTGCACCACACACACATTATTACGCACACACACTCAACTCACATGTGGCACACGCACTAAAAACGGTCTCCATCGTCCTAGCGAGAAGCGAAGCGAACCTCTTTACCACTAGCATAGCAATGTAGGTAGACACATCGGGTGCGGAAAACATGATCAGGTGAGCTGTTCAAGGCCCAGACTACTACCTCCCTTTTCTTTCATCCACGGAATATGTTGTGCTTCGTGCCAATGCAGTCACATGCATCCCCGCGTGGCGGTCCAATGCCCTTCTTGCTGGTTCTCTGCCAGTGGCTGGGAAGGCGGGCGGTGAGTCACGCTTCATTGGGTACCTACCTAGCAATCCCATCGACTGGTATCACCATAATATTTTTTTTTACGCAGTGCAGGGCTCGTAGTAGGGATGGGGCGAGAGAAAGAGGGGAAGGGGGCATGTCGGTACTCCGTACGGAACCTATCATGGCCCAGGAGAGGAGATGCGCATGCGTCGTGCATGCGGTCCTGGCGTGGGTCCCCATCCATCAGGTTTTTTGGTTACGATAGGTAGGTGCCGGTATGTGCGTAGATATGGGTCCAGTTGGGAAAGACCGCTTGATTTGACCCGTATTCCGGTTCAGGCTTGCTGTCCTGGCATCCATGCATTGCGTCGGGGAGAAAGGCATCTAAATACCTACCGATCGATAGGTAGTAATCGGGATTCAAGCTCATGGACAGACACATGAGGGCAAACTCGAATGCTGCGATGCCGTTTCTTTAGGTTCTATCAGGAGAAGGTGGCGGGGGAGTATCTACCGCAAGTGGAGATAGTGCAAGTCGAAAAATGCCTTTAGAGTCTGGGCTGTGGATCGCTGACGTGTCACGCCATGTTCGATGCGCCTGAGTCAGGAGATGCTACCTAGGTAGACAGCGGATGCCGACCTGCGTCGAGCTCAGCAAATGATAATTCTCGGAAACGGACACGACAGAGAGTTTTGTTGGTGCGCTAGTAAAGGATAGGTGTCGAAACTTTGCTGCCGGAGTCAATGACATGATCTTGAGCTGAAAGCCGTTGTTGCATTTCCTCTTGTTACCAACCAAAAGCCAAGAGCGCGGATGAGTAACAAACTTCTGCAACCGTGGCATCATCATCATGAATGAGCGATAAAAGCCAAGGCCTGGTAGTGGTGCCACCCATTTTACCACAGCGTTAGCCGAGGCATATTGACCGCTCGTAGCTGCCCCATCCGTATTCGAAGCGCTTGGTGATACGCTTTTCCGTAGCGCACAGCCACCGCGGTCACACATGCAGTATACGTATGTCGAGAATATACCCGGTCTGGGGGAGTTAGTTGGCGGTAGGTATGCGATAATATGAACCGATGAGAAACACGGACACGAGATTGCGCCATCGGTCCAACCAACCCGAAGAGCCCACCGTTGATTTCGCTCATTTAGGATTCAACTTGTTTGTCTCTGGGCGGGCGGCCCTCCTTGAACGTCAGCATTGATGACGAGAATTTCGAGTCGGCCAGCGTCGAATTGAATCTGTCAAACAAAAATCTGTAGCTTCCATCGCATCGATGCAACCGTTTTCGCATAGAAACATCTGAACACCAACATGAATGTTGGCACGGGAATAAACTGGCCCCATCCTTGCGGCCCTGCCGTCCATACAGCAAGATGGGTCGTACAGTCTGTAGTGTAGACCCGCGTCGAGGTTGTATCTGTTTTATCCGCCCGGGCTGGGGTTACAGTTACGTCTATGCCCAACGGCGGCGCCAAAGGGTTTCTGCAAGGTTCTCCCGCCGAGACGATATTTCGTTGCATGGCTATTGGTCTCGACAAAACCCGGCGGCTGGTTGGGCGTCTCTCAGCCTTGGCCCTTGGGGACCCTAAGCCAACGGTCTGTTACACAGGGCGGTATGGACCTTTTCAGGGTGACTCCGTCCCAAAATAAAGAATATCATTTCCCTATCCCTCCTTGGCAGAGCTCAATGGGGGAAAATGGGCACGAGCGTAAAATCAATCCCACCGCTTGCTTCTCGTGGGGGTGATTACCCCGAGTTTGTCTCCCTGCAATGTGTTGCAGACCTTGTGTTACCCTCGGTCGGGGAGGTCGGAGTAAGACAAGAGTGGCTGTGCAGTCGGGCTTTAACATGATGCGACACTATGCAACTACTACACCTGAGACTGGGCGAGTGCTGCGCCGCTCGCATTTACAGGATCAATTCTATCCGAGATTCTCGCTATCTGTGTGGAGTGCTAGTTGGTTACATTGGGGCATAGACCCATACCAGGTAGCAGTGCGCGGCCGCCTCTGATTTCGAGTTGGATGTTGGCGATTGATGGAGTTGGCAATATCACCTAAGGCATACACAGTACCGAGGTTCCCTTCTTGTTGGCTATGGATTATGGCAGTGCTCGTGTGTTGATCATTCAAATATCCTCGAGGCGCTTTCTGTTTCGATGCAACCTGGAACTTGTTGAGATCCCTTCTCGGAATCATCCACCTAGCAGCCCGTCTGCCTGGTTGGATACAGCACTGATGCTCGAGCTTCCCATGAGTGTGGATCATGAGGTAAAGACAAAGACTAGACGTGAGTTGCTCCGGAGCCCGGGTTTCGAGTTCAGATCTTGAACCTCACCGCCGCGCGGCGCCCCGTCAGCTTCCAACAAGCCACTCACAACAGGACGAGTTGCCAACAGCGCCGCTCCTATCATGTCGTGGCACGACTCGAATCCTCAAAGTTTGCGGGCATCGATGAATGAGGATGGTGGTTTCTCGCGGGACCTGCATCGTAGGATGTATCCTGATGTTGATCTGACTGAGGTGTCAAGATATAGAAAACAAAGGCATCTTACACTGCGCAGTTCCCGTACCTCGAATACTAGTAATGAAGGAGATCATCATCGTACACCGTAATGGGAAACGTATTCCGAAAATGCAGGCATCTTACCTATTGGTACTAGGATGCATCCACATCGATGATGCCCATTGGGCGGCGCGCATCTCGTTGGTGATCCTACTGGAACAGTGGTCCGCTCCCTCCCCGCGATAGCCCGCTCGCCTCCCGCCTCCCGCCGCTCGGTGATTTGGGTTATGTCGCAAAGGTGCGGCTTCTTTCCGCGCAGTGACAGTCATGGTAACTTAGGTGCGTAGTACTTCCAGCCAAGCGGATTTTCGGTTATCATATGGACCCAAAGTTCGATGTAGCAGTCTTTGCAGTTTCTGACAACCGCTGATGCACTCTCCAAGTTTCTGCTAGTTTCAGGTTGCTGATAAGTTGACAAACTCGGCCGGTCTGAATCAGCTGAGGCGTAGAGAGGCGTTCATCGCCGAGCGGCACTGGACCACTTCCTCGGACAGCAAAAAATGCCGCCGACCCCTATGCGAGCTCCTTGTATGTCAGCAGCACGCCATCCCTTTCCATACTAGTAATAGTACCAAGCTCAGGTCAGACCGCCGCAAGAAAGTAGTGTCCGACACAACGCAGCGGCCCCCTCTCACCTGACACTAGTGCGTCCAGTAACGACAGGCAGGTCGCCCAGTTAGGTATTAGACCTCAAGGAGATCCGGTGTAGGGTCCTTGGCTGGAATGGATTTAGCGTGGCGGTGCCCAGCCTGTCGGTTGGCAGGCGATCCGATCGGTAGGTAGTGGCGGCACCCCACGAGCATTGGATGGAAGTCCAGTTGCGAGAACAGGGAAAGATAGCGATTTGATAAGAAAACCTGGAATGGGGGGATGCGTGCCGAGTATGTGCGCATGGGTCAGGTTCGGTCCAGCGGTCGCGAATTTGAAATATCCAGATCGATACCAACCTAGTCGACAGCACAAAGTTCCCCACGTGGACTGTGCCAGATGCGCACCCCCGCCCCTTTTGGATCCCGTCCTTCCGCGTGTCTGACAGGTGCTGCTGTTGTTGGCGCCAACATTGCTTTGTTCTTCCTTTCTTTTCGTCAGCGCGGAATAGGTGTTCCCAGCAAAGCGGAGCCAGTACCCGGACGTGGATCCTCTGCTGGATCTTTCCGAGTTGGGGTTGGGCGGGATTTTTGTTGCTGACAGGGCCGAGGAAATAAATGGAATGAGGAGGTGGAGATGGGGGCTCGGTAGCGGAGGATCGCGCCGATGGTTGAGAAAAAGCGCTGGGACTCGGGAGCGATCCTTCTCCATCCACTAACGAGGATACGCAGCCGGGAGGACGAGACCGCTGTGACCAGCTGCGTGTTTTCGGTCGGTTTTCTGCCCGGAAGGGAAAGCACAATGACAATTGGGCTTGGCCTCCCCTACGCCACCGACCGCGATGTGATTTGATGGTGACGGACCGGGGGGGTCGGGGAGGAGGGTGCGGTGTGACTCTGGGTTTTGTGATGAGTCAAGTTTAGTTATAGCGGGATAGGCATGCTGTACAGGCTCGGCAGGCATGCGACTGTTGGAAAGTGAAATTAAAAAGCATCGGACCATTCCTTCCTCGCGCCTGCCACTGGCATTCTATGCCGCACCGCACGCTCCCGACGGCGTGCAGTGCGGGTGTGTGTGTGTGTGTGCAACGCAACCGCGCGCAAGGTGGTGTTCAATCAAGCCCACAAGGGAATCTCTGCGAGTGGCGGCGGGCAGCGAACGGGAAAGACATCAACCAGATGGCAGGCCTGAGCCATCGGCCTTGGGCTCGTCGTGGGCGGCCGGGGTTGGTCAGCTGGAGGCCTGGGCGTTTCCGTTCTCTGTAACCCCTGCAGTTGCTCGTAGCCTTTTAATTGGCCGGGGCTCATCGGGCGCGAGCTTATGCGTTCTTGATTAGCCTCTCGTCAAATCACTTGGCTGCATGGGTATTATTTTTTGCTCAGTCTCGCTGCTGCTGCTGTCCATTGCCAGGCGGTCGTACTGACGGGTGTAGACGGAGGATTCCGTACAAGTGGGCGCATCGGTACAAATTTACTGACTGTGCATACCGCACTCTTTCGTAATACGCCCGTCGCAGGCTGGAGCGGCAGTTGCCACAAGTCAAGCGAGTGGCTGTTTCTGCCCAGCATTTCCGAGACATGGCAAATGGTGCAGCAAGTGCGGCCAACTGGCATCCATGTCGACGTTGGACGGGCGCGCCTCGGTCGGCTGATGATACCCGATTGTCGTCTCTGACGACGGATCGTCCGGTTTCGATACTGAGCCTGTAGAGGCCGCAACTCGGGTACGGGGTACTTGGCGACGATGACCGCTCTGTAACTGCGATCGCTTGTTGGGCCGCCGATGCCGACGGGTTGTGTGGGTTGACATTTGTTGGCGCAACTCGGCGTTTGAAACCCCCAGCAAGCCTTTGTATGAGTCTATACTGCGTACAAACAGGCGACAGTGTGCTAGTTGCCTGGGCAAGGGAGAAAAGGGGCGGAGCACACCGAATACTAGAACCCATTGTGGCATATGGGTGGGATGAAACACTGATGACGACGGGGTGGGACGGGGATTGGCGATGGGGATCGACGGCGTGTTTCGGGTGCCGATGACCATCTTCTTTTTCTTCTGTGCCGCGGAGTCCGCCCCTTATACCACATACCGCAAAAACTAGGAACGATAGAGAGCAATTGTTTGATTTGATGCGTATAGAGACTTTCAACTCAACTTGGACGTCAAGCTCATTGTTAGGTGCGGAAACCTTACCAAGGTGGAGAACCTGCTTGATAAAAAAGATTCCCGTGCTTTGTTGTGATCCACAGCTATCCATCACAGGGTAGACTTTCCAAGTTTCGCGCGCTAGACTCCTGACCACCTCTAGGCAAAGTCTAACACGTAACATTTGTGGGGAAGTCGATATAGCCGGCTTGTGCCCGTGAGAATGGAGTGGTGGATTAGTGGCGCCGTCGCTATCGCCATAGTAGCCGTGGCAAGACGAAAACCGGGAATACGCATTGTGCGCGAGCTGGTGGGCGACAACTCGCAACTTGGTGCGGTGCAGAAGTGGGAATACTGCGGGTAGCTAGTTGGTTGGCATCCTGCTGCTCGCGTTGGTTAATTATGCTGGCGTTGGGCGCCAGTGGGCGACGGATGGATCGATAATAAAAGGGATTGCAAATGGATGCGCAGTCGACTTGGACAGATGCGAGCTGAGACCCGTGGCGAGACCCATCGGCGGTTCCATGCTAGTGTCTAGGCAATCTTGCGCCGTATCTCCTACTACGGGTCAGCGGGCCATCAGCCACATGCGATTACCTTAGTCGTACCTCTATCTTGTAAATTGGATGAGCACCTCGCTCTTGGAGAGCGGCGGGTGCGAGTGTGTGTGTGTGTTACATGTTGCTGTCACCTCAGTGCTAGGCGCACCGGGGATTCGGCATATTGAAATGAACGCCACTTATTAGCACCACAATCACCACAATTACACTGGCGAGTAACCCCAACCCGGGCCACACTTGGCTCACAGCGCGGTACCACTACAATCCCTGCCACCCCCAAACAGTCGACACAACCCATCGAATCCAGAAAGGGCGCCCCATTCTTTTTATCACTAGCGCCTGCGCCAACATCGCACATCCAGGCTAGCTGCCAGTGGGCACCCAGCTGGCACGTTTATGCCTCAGGCCCCAATGCACCCCTTGGTAAAAGGCCCCAAAAAAATCGTACAGATCAGCAAGGGTCCTCGTTCCAGCCGTTGCTTTTCTCCGACTAGGTACCTCATAATCATAATAAGCAATTCGGATCCCCTTTTCTCATTCTGACAGCGCCTGACAGGCTTGCTGCGCACAAACTTTCCACCATCGCCCGCCCCATCCCCCGGGTCCCAACTTCTCTTCCCTTCTACAACAACACCATTTCTACTGATTTGTATATTCTCGCTGCCGCATTTGCATCGCCTTCGCCGATGAGCGCATTCTCGGCCTGGTCCTGGTATGTTTTATTTTCCATCCTGTTTGTCTCTTGTGATTCAAACACCGCAAGCTCTGGAGCATGCGCGTCTTTCCTGCCCTGCCTGCCTTTGTCCGCCCTTCCTATCCATCTGCCTGGGGATGACGGCCTGCGCGGTCGGTGCCTACTCGCGCATTGATTTCACCAAACGCCGTCGGGCTTCATCGCCTCTGCTTCGGCCGGGGTATCCATCCGTATACGCGTCAGCATTTGCTGGAATGTGTGGGTCCGAGGTTCGCGCCCAGTCGGCGTGCCTGCCTCGATCACTTCCCGGTCTAAACTGGAGATTCCCTACTCTCGCACCCCACCCATCATTCCTTCCCTAGTCTCCCTTCTCAGTGGAGACTTCTCATTTTCACCTCCAAGTCACTTTACGACGCTCTGCAACCGAGTGGCCTCTGCGTCCATCTTTTCATCTAACGCGGTGCTACAGATCGAGGGTATACGAGAACACCAAACGGTCTATCGCTTTTTAGACCGGTGCGACCTGCAAGGTTGCACTGCCTTTCCTCAAAATAGTCACCGTCTCGCCAATACCAAAATGGCGTCACCAGACCCCATGCAGGTGATGCAGCAGCATGTGCAGCTGGAGAGGGAGTTGCGCGAAATTAAGGAGGAGTTTGACCGTCGAGAACAGCATGAGCTCGCGGTGTTTGAGGAGACCCGCCGGACCATCGAGGCCAAGTGGCAGGAGGATCGGAATTCTTTGAGTTCCCAAACTCAGATGCCATTGAGCGAGAGCTTGGAAAGGTTTCTGATTGATGCGAAGAGTGCTCTGCTTAAGGGTAAAGAGGAGGAGTACCGACGGGGGAAAGCTGAGCGTGAAAAGCGCTTTGAGGAAGACCAACGGCGGCATTCTGACAAATGGAGAATGCTGTTTGCACCAAGCACTGTAAGTTTGCCTTTCCGTCGCAAGACCAAGTCTATCTCGCAGTTTCGACGAGACTGACCTGAGATACAGCCTGGACAACTGAAATTGAGTGAAATTGCGAAGAGTTTGCCGAGCGCCTCAGACAAATCAACCCAAGCCGCCTCCCCAAGAGCGACTGGGGCTCTAGATGCGGCAGCCATCGGGTCTCTTGCCCAAGCACCGCGACATGAGTCTGCAGCACCGAATGCATCCTTTCAGCCACTGAATGCATCACGTCCCCCATCGGATGCCTCTGTTCAGTTACCGAATGCAACACCTTACTTACAAAATGTCGCGACTCAGTTGTCAAACGGGTCAACTCACTTACCAAATGGGTCAGCTCACGTAACAAATGGATCAACCCACTTGCCGACTCCTCTGACGTTACCTCGCCAGCCAACATCACCACCTCAGCCAAACCGGAAGCCCCTTCCGGGTGCTCCTCAACAGCAACCGTCTAGGACGTTCGCGGGTCGCGAGAGCACGCTGAACCACGCGGAACAGGCGCAACAGTGGCCCCCCCAACCGGGCCTGTCGTTACAGTGGATACTCAATGCGGACAGGGCAGGCCAAGGATTGCCCGACAGCATTATGGTTCATGGACCTGACCGGCAGGGACAGGCTGGCAGTTTGGAGAGGGGGCCATCAAACAACGGCGCCCCTTTGATTTCGGAGGTAGTCTCTGCGCAACCAGGCGCCAGATTCCCAAATGCTACGGATACGCCCCGAGCGACGGACGCCAGATACGGGATGCCTCAACCGCAACAGCAACCGAGTGGCCCTGTTGAGTATCGGCAACCACTGCCTACTTCCGCGGGACAGGCTGTAGGCCACCCAACCCCAGATCCTCAGGTAAGTGGGCTCGGGCTTCTATTCCTGATGGTGAAGCTGACATGCTGTATAGCCTACTAAGCGGCGGGCAGAAGGCGACCCTTCATTTTCTGTATCTCAGCCGAAGCGCGTAAGGATGGAAGATGTCCCTCATCCCGAGGGCGGCGACAGCAAGCAGTCATCCCCAGGTCGTCAGAGAAAAGCGAACCCGAGAACAATTTCCTTCGACGAGGTGTATTCCAACGGTAACGCTCAGTACAAGCACTTCATCGTCGAGTACCCTCCTCACAGCTCCAAGTTTTATATTCTCAAATGCGATCAACACGGCGTACACTTCAACGCAAACCCGCTAGCCGGGGCGGCGAAGCACCTCCACAGCGCCCAGCACGGAAATATGTCCAAGGAGCGTGCCCAAGCAGTGGATATCCTCGGGCATATGGTCTGGGATTGTGATGCGCAGCTTGCCACAAAGAACAACGAACTGTTCAGGAAAGTTCTGGAGGACGGTTCTTACAAGATCTTCAACATGAATCAGCTCAGCAAATCCTCGCGCCGTAGCTTGGGCTATAACGTGCATCCGGACCCCATTCAACCCAAGACCGTGAGCGAGCCGCCTCTTGCGCCCGCGCCCCTTGTCTCGCGCAATTCTCGGGCGAATGCGTTCCGCGGGATCACAAACCCGGATGCCGGCGGGCTGTATCTCGCGTATTGGAAAAAGGACAAGAAGAACTACGTCGTGATGATCTTGCCATGGGGCAACTTGGAATGCGCCGGTATGCACGGCTCGCTTTCCACGACGGGGCTCTTGGCCAAGGCTCCGAAGTGCTATCTGCTTCATCAGGCAACAGGGCAGATCGTGGGGTGGAATCCCGAGGTCGAGGAAACCAAGCGGGAGTTTCCCGTCCTTTACTTCGATGGTCGAATGTATGTTCTGCACTGGCTAACATTCATGCGCGCGTGGTTGATGCTAATTGCGAGGCAGGTCTGTTGGATGGGTGAGAGCTAAAGACCTCTCTCCATTCCACTTTGAGGATCGGAATTGGAGAGAGATTCCGTACTTCAGGGAGGCACGGGAGCACTATGCAAAATGCCGCGGGTATCCCAGCTATCAGCACATGGTCGACACTCGGTCGCAAGTACCTTCTGGACACGAGAGTGTCGCACAAACAGCCAATCCCCCAGCGCTGCCTGCCGACAATCACGGGATGATAGAAAACAGTGCTGCCCAAGCCGACGATTCCGACGGGGATTCTGCCAGCAAAAGTGCGACCGACTCAGACAGCGACATCGAGATGGCGAACACGGAGAGCCGCCGAACCAGTGTCTCAAACAGAGGCGAGCCCCAAGACGACCGGAACGAAAAGGCTGTCCCTCCGGCTGAGCCGGTTTCTGTCTACGGAGCACCTCCCCAACCACATGCCTTGGCACATGGGCCGCCCATCAGTGTCCCTCAGCACGCAATCCTGCCTTCTCAAAGGCTTCCAGGGGCAGAGAGGGAGAATGGTGGTGACGTATCCGGCTCCAGTGTCGCCAGGTCACTCGCCGAGACCGCTAAGCTGATCATGGCGAATACCTCACCTATCGGCGGAGCTCCCTCGGTTGATCCCAGGATGGCTAGAACGAAAGGGAGTTTTGAACAGGGGAACCGGCGTGTAGAGAAGATTTACGCTCACAGCAACCCAAACCGCGCAAGTGGGAGCCCACGTGTTTCTGTGGCCGCGCTGCCAGAAAGACGTGCGGATGGCTCTGGACAACATGGTGAAGTCCCGGTGGCGCAAGTTCCTCGCGTTCCGAGCCCGGCGAGCCTACAGAACATTCTTCAAAGCCAGCCTAGCTCTGGATACCCGCCCCGCCCCGTCCCTTCCCACCAGCAGGCATATACCACCGAGCCACAAGACGCGAGGCGTGGTCCCTCCCCATTGCAACACCCGTTAGCACCAAAAGAGGCGCCAGCAGCCCGCAATCTCGAGCCTCCAGCCGCTTCAAGCGCCAAGTCTAGGATCCCGAGCCCTCTGCAGATGCCCACTCGCTTGGCGCCGCATCCAGGACAAGCGGCTGCGCAGCAGCAGCAACAACAACAACAACAACAACAACAGACGACTAGGAGTACGCCGGTTCTTGTTTCAGGTCTTGCCCCTAACCCGGCCTCAGCATCTAGGGGGTCGACCCCGGTAATGGTTAGAATCGATGCCACGGCCCCTCAGGATCGCTGGCGGGCGGTTAGGACGGAGTCTCAACCCGGATCTGCAGGTTCCCAGTCTCCCCCAGCGAGAATCTGGAAGGCACTGCAGCAGGGTGGCACAGAGTCTCCTCGCAACCCACAACAAATGCTCAGCCCACTACCGACCCCGAACCCCAGTACGGCCGGCACTCAACCTGGCTCACCAAATCTACCGGCGAAACCAAGCCCCAGTATTTCGGTCAAGGGCGAGCCATCTGTGGGCAGCTCGGCGAAGGAGATATTTGACGTTAGCATACTGAAGGATTCGGAGAACCCGGACACCCCAGGGGCTGGAGAGCTCGTCCGTCTAACCGTTGACCCTGATACAAGAGTTGCCAGAGCGTCGGCTGGCTCGTCACTGGCTATTGTCGATCCCACCAAGCTCAAGCTAGTATTGGTTGAAGGCAAAGGCAACTCGGCTCGCGTCGTCAACATGGTATTCTCAGATGGCCAAAAGCAGACTTTGGTATTCCAGCCATCGGACGTCGGCCACGGTGTTCAAAACGGATTCATCCATGCGCGGCGTTTTTGCCGGTGGGTTCGTGCCGTGGAACCATCGGTTGAGTACTCCAATACCAGGTGAGGATTACGGTTGTTTCTCACATGTTGCTTTTGTTTACTAATTTGCCGACTATAGTCGCACCTCCGAGTCATTAGGTCGTGTGAACGGTTCGGTGATTGTCGTGGAATGATGAAACTTTTGGGTTTTCAGATTTGAAAAATTCCCACCGGCCCGCCTCACTTTGTGATCCAAGGTGCTTCTCAGACTTCCCCTGAATAACCACCTTTTAATCTGGAGCCGTCAGGCACGCCGCGTAGCTGCCGACACGCGGGGCCAACGATTGACATCTACCTCATTTTCCTTGCGTCATTTTAGCGAGCGATCATGCTTTCACCGTTTCGCACTCATTGTGTTTTGGCTGGCGGATGGGGTATCTTCGGAGTTACGGTACTTGGGCTGCGCATTCGCGCTTATACATTTCCACCTGGACGCCCGGGATCGGCTGGGCTATTTCTAGGTATTTGCCATTTAGGATTTCCTGCAAGGGGCTGCTGAGGGCGGTCTGGGACAAAGGGCGAGTAGATTGTATGTAACTATTGGGGCGTGACGTGTAGATATCCCCAGGCGAAGAACTCATGGACGACTGAAGTGTACTTGTGTATTGCTCTGGATTCAAGTGGCGAAGGCTCTGTTTAAGGAATGAGATGGATTGCTGTGTGTCGTATCTATCCTGTGTGTTTGGTTTGACTTTTGGCTGTCAAGCTGGCCCTTCTGCTTTTCTTGCTTTTCGAAAGCATTTCCCGGAAGCATCTGGCGATATCCTCGGGAAGGCTTATTCTAGACCTATTGGCACGAGGCTGTTTAACTCGGAATTATGGTACGCCTTCAAAATTTACAGAGACGCATTTCTCCATCAAGTGCTGAGAGTTTGACAGTACGGGAGAAGTTCTTTCAAGCACTGACGTGCGTGAACTCTCTTTTCGCCGGAGCATTTCTATTGTACATAGTCAGCCCTATGGTAACAACACGATCCTTCGCCAAGGCCACATCCAGGGTTTGATATTGCATGCATGCAAGCGGCTTTTCTCGGTGCGGACAGGAAGAGGCGGCTGGAAACCTTCGGCTCTGGCATGTGATTCTCCGGGCGGCAGCTCCTTTCCCCAGGTTTTTGGGCTGCTGGGCGCCTACCGAGCGGCGGGGTCAAAGCCCAATGGGGGCCGGCTTGTTGCAGCGTCAGCGCCGCTCCCTCAGCGCACCTGACGCCCGACCAGCGCATTCCGTTTCTCCCTCCTGATCATCTTTCGCATTCTTTCATTCTGCCAAATCCGACGCTGCTGCTGCTTCTATTTGCCATTATCCATCCTCATATCCTTCATTGCATTTTGGCAGTACCTGGAACGACTGATCAGCCGTTCTTACCCGACTGATCTCTGTTGGGGCTGCGCTTCCCTGGCATGCCGAGACTGGACGTCGGGGCGTGCAGCCTATGACGTGACGAATCAACCTTCGGGCGGGCTTGGAGAAGCCATCAATTAATGGCTGCATTCGTGAGTCGCTGTTCTTTTTACATCCCGGAAGTTGCAACACGCAACTTTGGAAGCGGCGCAAAGGGCAGCAACAGCAACACTCGACCAGTGGATCGGACGGGCATTTGGCATCGCGGTGGAGCAACCTCTCCCTGCCCTCACCCAGCAATTCCGCTTGCCGCTCCATCAACGTCAGCGCGCCGCGACATCGTGGCGTGTCGCCGTCAGCATCATACGACAACGAACACCACCGCCCACGCCCACGCCCTCCAATATGCTGCGACCTATCGCATGAGCTTCATCCCAACGCAGACTAACATTTTCATCTTATTTGCGACGTAGGAACCCCCCTGGCTCTCGCACATGTCTGCACCTCGTGCCCAGCGCAGCGACCCGCTGGACCAGCGTCCTTCCACCCCCTCGCACTCGTCCAGCAACCTCTACTCGAACGATGGCGCCGTCCCGTCCCTCCTCTCCGGCGGCACCCCGAACCCGACCTATGCTTCCTTCTCTCCCGCGACCCTGAGCTCGACCACGCCCAGCGCTTCGTCGGCCGCGAAAAGGCGGAGTACCATCCTGGTGCACCAGAAGTCTCCGCTGCTGCTCGCGACGCCGCCGCAGATCACGCGCGCACTCGCCTACAGCCATCCGTTTCTGCTGCCGCTTAATAAACTTGTTGGGTTGCTCACATGGACGACGGGCGATCCGTGGGAGAGCTTTCTGCTCGTTGTAGTTTTCTGGGCGTCGGTGCTGTACGGCGACATCGTCGTGCGCCTGGCAGGGCCGGTGGTGCTGGTGCTGATCTTGATCGTCGGCATGTACGGCCGGCGATTCAGCCCACTTAGCAGCAGCGGCTACAGCGAGCCGGGCTTGGGAGCTGGCGACGGGACGGCATTGGCGACGGACGCGAAAGGCTCTGGCGGAGCTAAGAAGACCGGGAAGAGTAAGAACCTTACGGTGGACGGCCTGCCGGATAAGAATGGCAAGGCGGCCGCCGGAGGGGGAGGCACGGCAGCACCAGGAGGCGGACACAAGCGGAACCAGGGATCCATCTCTGAGGTCACCAATACACGCCATCAGAAGACGCTCGACGAGATTGTCGAGACCCTGAAGGAGTTCACGGCGCGCTGCAACATCCTGCTGGAGCCCCTGTTGGAGTTGACCGACTTTCTCAGCACGCAGCGCACCCCAACGTCAGCAACAACAAGACCCGCGCTCACCACCCTCTTCGTCCGTATCCTCCTGTGCACCCCCTTCTGGTTCACCCTCACGCTCCCTCCACTGCGCATTATTACCACCCGTCGTGTCGTTCTCCTTGTCGGGACACTGGTACTCACCTGGCATGCACGCGTCACGCGTGTGGCCCGCGTCATTCTCTGGCGCAGCGCCAGCATCCGCCGGTTCCTGACCTTGGTCACCGGTCTCCAGTTTGAGGAGCCCGCCAAGATCACAACTACACCGGCCACCCTCTCTGCCGAGTCCTCCGCCACCAGTGCCACTACTGCTGGGGGGTCGAAGTCTTCTACTATGGGAAGCATTCGGTCTCGCGAGTCGGAGCTGACAAAAGCACTCAGGCGAGCACGGGGTGGTCACGACGCAGGTGTGCGATTCACGTTCATCATTTACGAGAACCAGCGTCGGTGGGTGGGGCTGGGATGGACGACGAATCTCTTTGCCTATGAACGCCCAGCCTGGACGGATGAGCATAACAATAGCGTCCCCCCGCGGGATCAGTTTGAACTTCCCGAGGTGGAAGATGGCAGCAATATGCGCTGGCAGTGGGTGGAAGGATCTCGCTGGAGGGTAGATGGAGTGCCTGACGAGGCAGTGACGCTTGAGAATGGAAAAGAGTGGAATTATGATGGTGCCGGCGGAAAGATGGGGTGGGTGTACTATGACAACAAGGTATGTGCATTGCTCAAGGCATGTCAACGGTATTGGTGTTAACGGTGCTTGCAGTGGCAGAACGGTCGACGCGGCCAGGACGGCTGGGGCCGGTGGACGAGACGCCGGAAGTGGTATCGTGATGCAGAACTTGTAGAAGCCGCTGATGATGTTGAGGAAGCCTCTGCCAACGGCACCGCGGCTGAGCCTCATGGGCAGCAAACATCCCTAACAAGTCCCGCGCGCAAGGTGGATCGGCCGTCAGGGGCCGTTGCTTCTGCGCCAAGTCTTGGGGTAACAGACGCGCAGGCAACAGGGACAATGGCATCGGGGAAGCAGCTAGAGGAGGAGGATCTGGATAAGGAAAGAGAAGACGATTACGACGGCGCGTCGATGTTGTCGACGTCAAGCCGGTCAACGCGCTTCAAGGGGTCCACCATTCGGAGGCGCGTTACAGATACCTCACAGACTCATCGTAGTCGGAGGACAAGCGTTGCAACTAGCGAGGACGACGCCGCCGCACTGGGCACGCAGGTTGGCCTTGCGTTACAAGACGCAGGAAAGGAAGGCGGCAGTTGGGGCATAGGGGACGAGTTGAGGATGGGGTTAGAGTAGCCCCCTTCCGAGAGAATGCGTGCGTGTATCTGTTTGTGACGATTCATGATGTTCGATTGTATAGACATGATGGTCGGATGATGATGGTTACGACAGGCGAGGTCGTTGTGAGACGATGGCGCTTGATACCAGTTCTAGATAGGACGGTGTGACGCTTCGCGCGACGCGTCGTAAATTATTATTGCACAATTAATGCATGATGATCTTCTGTGCACGTTTGCGTTGTCCTTGCGGGGGTTTTGCACACAGCAAGCTGTGGACAAGTCGTCGGTTGGGTGTGATGGCATCCTCCTACCTTGAGCACACCCAAATGACCCAGCCCTGAGACACATAACCAGGACAGACACAGTATTCTATCACATACGACCATACCCACTGGAAAACTCGGGATCCCGTCCGCTCTCCAATAGATAAGCCTAGCCAGTGAGGGCCAGACTAGTAGTTGGGTCGGTGACGACCAGCAAATCCCTGGTGTTGTATGTTTTTTTTGGCCTTGTGTTCCTTCCTTTTAGCCTTCTTAGACACGATATCGACGGATCCAGCGGATTTACATTTTTGCTGCCGGGGATGGGGGAGGGCAGTTGGGAACGGAGAGGAGGAAGGTTAAGGAAGGATGGGAGGGGAAGTTTCGAGGAACATCACCCGTATGGCAAGTTCGAAGGCTCGGGCCAAATAGAGTTTTCCCTTCTCCGTGTTAAGATGCGTTGTTTGAATCTTCAGTAGGTATGGTTCTGTGCCGGAACAGAAAAGCCTGAGGTTTTCAGATTACAGGGCTTAACTGCATCGTGAAAGGCCTATTGAGCATATCTTTTTCAATAAGAATACATCTTTCGCCCTAGGAGAGGGGACCCTTTCTTTTGGGCTGGCCTTCGTACAGCACACGAATTGGATAGAACATGAATCACAGGGAAATCATGTCAGTGGTGGTCAATATGAGTATCAATTATAATCATTCGCTCCTAGGCTATGCTATGCGAATGCCTCTCAGGCGGAAGTTCCTCGTCATCAGCTACTCAAAATCAAGCCTCGACCGGCAACTGAATCCGAAACCATCGACGGAGTAGACCGAGGTAGGAGTTACCTCCTCCCTCCTCTTCCTCCGCCTCCCCTCCCTCTCCCAGTATTCGCCTGTCCCCTCACACCAGCCCCGGTCCCAGGGCCAGGAAAGAACTTAATCCTCCCACTACCAAACTCCCGCATCGCCAACTCAGTCCCCGGAATCGACAGCCCCCTCGCCGCAATATCCGCCTCGACCGCCGTCCGATTAATCGACGGATCGCGCGCAATCCGCATCGCAGCCGTCCACCGGACGTGGCTGTCTACCGGGCGCGAGTAGCCCTTCTCGGCGCTCAGCTTTACGGTGCCGCGCAGCACGGTGGTGAATTTGGAGGCCGGGGGGATGGCCACCCCCATTTCGCGCAGGAAGGAGGGGAAGTCGTCGATCTTTTGGAGGCGACGGACTTCGGCGGCGAGGTGGGCTGCTGCGCCGGGCAAAGGGCCGCCGTGGCGGCGGAAGAGCTCGTCGCGGAGCTGGGGAAGGGTTTTCTTCCCGGGGCGGCGAGCGGGGATGGGCGGTTGGGAGTTGAGGGTGGATGCTACTGCTGTGTAGGAGGGCGCATGCAGGGTTATTGCTGGGGTTTGGATGGGGGGTGTGGGCGCTGGGGCGATGCCCTTAGGGGGACTGGGCCGGGCGGTGCGGCGGAATAGCTCGGAGAACATCAGGAGACGGTAGGAGGTGCGGCTTCCCTCGAAGGTCTTCTTCAGGCGGTAATTACAGACCTCGTCGGACTCGAGGTAGCCGAGCTCGGCCATGCCGGCGCCTTTCTGGTCGAGAAGCCAGACGACGTTGCGGGTGATGGCCTCGGTGATGATCTCCTTCATGAGCGTCTCGGTCGGGTCGGTGTCGCTGATGAGCAGGGCGATGAGGAGGTAGCCGAGGTTGGGGACGTCGGTCTTGTTTGTTTTTCCGGCCATGAATGAGGCGATCATGCGGTTGGCTTCGGTGACGACGCTGGGCTTGGCGGTCGCGATGCACAAGAGGAGGTGGAACAGATGGAAGTAGGACTCGATCGCCTTCTCGGACGCGTGACGGAGCGTACTCTTTTGGGCGTGGGCGCCGTGTCGGTCCTGCGGGTTATGCTGGCGCTCGAGATCGGAGTTGAGGCGGACGATGACATCGTTCATGAATGCGTAGAGGACCAGGGTTGTGCTGCTGATCCGGGCATCGTCGGCGATCCGGGCGAGCCAGGTGTCTGCGTCGGATTTCACTCGCTGCCAGTGTCCAAAGGAAATCGGAAGCGGCAACCAGTGACGGAACGGGATGTTGTGGATGGACTGACTGATGCGGTGGTTGGTGTATGCGGCATGCGAGAGGAGGTCGAACTCGGACTGCAGGGTTCCCTGACGGCCGTTCCCGACAACGTCGACGCCAACACCGAGCTTCCGCGTCATGTAGTTTTCCTTTAACACAAAGCATTGTAACTCTCGGATGCGGACGACGTCGAACTCGGTGATTAAGCTGCTGACTCGGTCCCATGCACTCGCAAACTTGGTCAGGTCTTCAAACTCAAGACCCTCGGCGATTTGCAGGATGATTTCACTGGGCAGCCGGTCAATAAAGAATCGCTCCCGGGAGATCTCGGTTGCCGTGCTCGGTGCAGTGCTTGCTGCCTTGCGCCTTCTAGGTCGCGAAGAGCGAGAAGTGTTGGAGCCGGATCCGGCGCGCGATGAAGACTTCGGGGCGTCTGACCAGCCGCGGTTGTGTCCGCATCTTGTGCAAATGTTGTCGCGGCCGAAGGTGGTCGCATCATCACCGGCGTAGAAGTATTGGTTGCCCGACCCAGACAAGAGATTGGACTTCTCCCGATACTCTTGGAGGGACACCTTATGGCCGTCGTATATTTGCTCGACGGAGTCGCTGCAGAAGAAGGACAGAAGCTGAATGGTGATGCCCTTGAGAGTATATGCAGGCGTGTAGCCCTCGGTGGTGTTGAGGATCGAGGCGCATATGTAGCCTCCAAAGACGTTCGGGTGGGCGACGTTGGAGTCCATCCTGACCGTGGGAGCCTTCAGCGGGTAGTCCGGCGGAAATGTGACGGTCAAGTGGAGAGTCTTCCAGCCCTCGGGGGTCAGGACCAGGCAGACCTCGTTTATGTTTTGGTCGTCGACATGCAGCCGAATGTTAGGATATGGCTTCTTCTTCATCTCAGCGATGTCAAGCATCAGCCGCTTTTGCAAGTCGCACGCCATGCTGCCGGGTTGGTTCTGTGGTCGGCGGGTGGGATGAGGGGTTGATAGCGCTTGCTTTAGCGAGCGGTTGCGATGCTAGAGCGAGGAGGAGTAGAAAGTCCTTTCGGAGCTTTTATTCTCGTGGGCGGGCGCAGAAAATCTTCATCCAGTTCTCAGCCGAGCGACTAGTGGGGGATGTGGAAATAAGGTGAGTGTGTGGCAGCAAGGCTCCGGAGCAAGGGTGTTGACGCTGCAGGTTGCGGTGCGGGTTGTGATGAGAGTGGGGGAAGAGCAAAACAAATAGGGAAAAGGTGTGTTAAATATTATTGAAAACCAGGCATATTTCCTGGCTCCCCAAGGCCAAATGCGCGAACTGATGCGGCGAGTGACGGGCATTTCGATCTGAGGACGAGAGGCATCAAAATTTCCGTCCTCACGACCCCAGAGCAGTTGAGGACGGAGCTGACCCGGTGGGGCTGCACAACGCCCCTGTACGTCCAAATCAGCCCCTGGGCCAGGGTGAGTCACTGCACAGCCCTGTGTCAAAAAGAGCCTCAGTTTCAGATGAATTATGAGACCAGCGTTTACAAGGCAGGAATGGCGATGGCAGATAAAAATGGACGATAGTTGATGAGGAGTTGCCGCATGGAAAAATCTTGGTTCTTTTGTGAAAGAGCCCTTTAACCCTTAATTGTTAGGTACCCGACATGTTGACATCAAAGGTTCAGGAGCAACGCACTCAAAGCGCTAGAACAATGCCAAAATTTGATCAGTATCCAACTCAAAAGAAGGTCTATTTGCATCGCAGCCTAGAAATATTAGTGTACTGTCGGCAACGTCCCTGTGAACTGCATCGGAACCGAACACTGGTGGCTCCAGGTGGGAGGGCAGGAGGGGCTATAAATGCCACTTCTCATCCCATTTCATATCAACAAGCGGATGCGGTGGTTTTACGCAATTGTGTTGTAGTACCCTCTCTGAGTTGGACCTGGTGCCAGACCCTGAAAAGGCTCTGGTTTCGATTCGCTTGTTTCTTTTTGTCAAATGTCTGTCTGCACCGTAGTTATGCCGTGAAAATATGTCGAGAGCCCCTTCAACACCCTAGAGTAAAACAGGAAGACCTGAATCACGTTATTTTGTTTTTTGGAATTGCGGAGGTCTTTTTTTAGATTGCGGAAGGTTTTACTTGCATTATGAGAGGCCTTAATTGCATTACAGAAGGCCACTAGAGAGCTACGGTAGGGAATGCGGTTTGACATTATGGATGCGCTAAAAATAAACGGCGGCGAGCATGCAAATAGAAATTCTACCATTCAATCGTCCTAGTTTTCAGAGACAGTATCCTCTGTCGATCCCTGTTCCACCTCCTTTCTCCAGCTGCTAACGGTATCTCGCAATTCCATGTCAGTAGTTTCGAATGGCTCTGTAAGGTTGTCCTTGCCGTCTGATGTGCTGCCTTGTCAAGCGGTACCTGGACTCGCTGTTAGCCCGCCTTGTCAAGAGAGAAATACGTGTTGACGAGAAGATTCCCGGCGAGGATTTGGCATACTAGCAGAGCCGTTCTGTGATGTACGCTGTAGGTAGTGGTGGATGCTGTGCTATCCGTGTTAGCGCGAGCGAGAGGCAGAATTGTGCTATCAACGGCATAGCTAGGATAACAAAAACGGATATGTAGTAGATGGGTCTATCTATTACTTGCCCTGCCTACAGCTGCCTCGGGCCTCGAAGAGTGGCGGCTTTGTGGCCATCTTAGAACTTGCGGATTCCGGATTTGTGATAGGTTGTGAGTACGAGATGAGATTGATGGCGGAGGGGAGTGTGGTTGATTGGGAGATTGATGGCGGGCTCAGGTTGGTAACTTTCAGCCACTCAACAAATTTTGTTCTTCTAGAAAAAGCTCACGGCAAGGTTCGGGTCCCCTCCTCGTTTCGCTCTTTCCCGCCGTATGAGTAATAGATAACAAGAGCCCTGAGTTTTTTCGATATTAGCTCGCTTGCTCCATGAAAACGGCCCCGAAGCTGTCTCATAATCAGCTCGGGTCAGCTAAGAACCTACTATGCATCGCAACCGCTAAGTCCAGCATCGTCACCGAAGCCAACCGCATGATCGCCTCTTTCGTGGCTGGACAGACTAGCAAGACCGACGTCCTCAACTTCGGCTACCTAAGGTAAGGTAGACATATGGCATGATATCGACGGGTGTCTGTTTGGAAACATGATCCATCTCTCATCCAGCATTGCATTGCCTTGGTGGTGGCTGCCACTGGCACGCCGAGATCACGCACTGGATAGACGAGGAAGACGAAGCGGAGCGCGCCAAAGATGGCTGCTCCGGGGATGGTGCTGGTAGTCTCAAGCAGGAAGCCCGCGCGACGCAGGAGGCAAACAACGGCGTATAGTAACGAGCCAAGAATTGCGCGGAGACCGATCTTGTCCACGTAGCAGTCATCGCAGCCGGCAAGCTTCTGAAAATCGTGCCATACTCGCTCAGCAAATCGCTCGAACCGCTCGCATTCTGGAAGCAGGTTTACGGGTGTCATTCGGCGAGCGACCACGACCAGTGAGATCTAGAAGAAAAAAGCAGACGAAGAGTGACACCAGTGCGGGGAAGAGCTGCGGGTCGGCAATCTCATTGCATTCAACGCAACACGGTTTATCTGAGACAGAGAGACCGCCTACTCATGACCACCACGACATCATTTCTCACACAAGACCTCGTGACAGCTGCTCTGGTTGTTTGGGATGAAACCGATGCTGTCTTTTCGACCAACGTCAAGGCCCGGTGAAGATGGCAAAACTCGGGAAATAGAAGAGGAAGACGAAAGCCTGCTGGTCACCTGCTTCAGTCTTATTGGTGACAGTCGACAGCACTTACGGCATTCATCTATGAAAAACGGAAGTTTTGCCCAACAAAAACTTGAGAAAGGCGAGCTATTTGTTTGCCCGCTGGCCGTGTATTAATCCGCCAATGCGCGTGGGGGATATCAGTGTTGCGAGGAATGCTGGAATGTGCGTTGGCAACGTTCATGTTTTGCGTGGAGAGCAAGCTCCGGCAGGAGGGGCGGAGGACACCTTCCCCAGATCTAACAAGTCCCGTTCAAGGGAGGAAACTTCGGGCACCGCTGCACATGGCTCATTTTGCAGCTCCCCATACTATCAGCCCTAACGTTCCAATCACCGATCCGATCAACTTGGGCGTCCCCTGGCATGTCGGCGCTGCCATCGCTCCGAGGAATGCGCCGGCGACGCGCTCCCCAAGCCCAAAATACGCGCGCGAAGAAGGGATAGAAACTTGTCCGAAATCACAGCAATCACGCCCCCGACAATATAATGGGCCATACCCACGGCTCGCCGCACACCTCCCTGTGTAACTCTCTGTCATTCGTTTCCTGTCCCCACCCGCGACTACTGATGCCCCTGACTTCCACGTCAAGTCCCTCGTTTGCGTCAAGTCATGCCCCGGATTTTCTCTCGAACTTCGTCTCCCCTCGCTTCACCAAACATGGGTTCCGCTCCGACGATGACTCCCATGGCGCCCATGGGTAACAACAACAGCAGCAGCAGCAACAATGCGAAGGCATCCATGTCGTCGCCCGTGACGTACATCCCTCCGCTGTGCGATGGCGCCTGCGGTACGATCCCCCGCGCGCAGCAGCCCATGATGGCTATGATGCGCCAAGAGATGATGGAGATGATGCGCATGATGCCAACCCTGTGCTGGGCTATGCTCACCCAGAATAATCACGTGTCCATGGGCGATATGGCCGACATGATGATGCATACCCTGCTGGCTTGCATGGAGATGTGCATGATGATGGCCGCCATCCCCATGTGTCTCTTGCTCCCAGGCATGGTGTCGGCCATGTGGATGTGCTGCTGTGCTGCCATGGTCATGGCTATGTGCTGGATGATCAACGGCAGTGAGCAGATGCATCATTGCAATGCTGGGTCTGAGGGCTGGATGATGGGCCAGGAGGGGGAAGATGAGAAGTGGATGTTTGTTGGCGGGATGGGCATGAGGTGAGCTATCTGCCCTTCGTGCGTATGCGCCAGCTAACCAGGAGGTCTCGTCACCAGCTCGCGCCACTGCCACCGCATAACGCTTCCCATGATGTCCAGACTCTTCGGCAAACCCATGACCTGCATCTGCATGCCCACATACGGTCTCCCCTTCGATATGATGATGATGATGCTCCAGCGATGTATGCCGATCCAGACACAGGCCCGCAGGAACCTCTACGCCCAGATTCGCTGTGCTCTCCTTGATGACTCAATGCACCGCTGCGTTGTCATTTGCCACAACCAAAGTTCCATCATGGTCTCTCACGCAGTCGCTCAGCTCTGCTGCGACCTCCCAATGGAGAAGCTCCGCAAGCTCGAGATCTACACCTTTGGCGCCGCAGCTTGCGAGTTCTTGATGCCACTCGGCGAGGCCAACCTCGAGCCAGAGCCCATCCACCAGCAGCACCCAGCTGACATGATGAGCGTCGAGCGAAAGGGAATCCACGTTGAGCACTTTGCTATGGCCGACGACCCCTTCGCACAGATGGGCGTTCTTCGCGGCGTCCGCCGTGATATGAACAACCGGATGTGCGGTGGTGTGTTCATCATGAACAACATGAGCAGCATGAATTCCAACAGCAACTCCAACAACAATAACAACGCCCGCCCCATGGCCCCCTGCACCGGCATGATGATGGAGGACTACCTCGCCGCCCTCTTCCCTGCCCAGGCCAACGCCCGTATGCCTTCGCCCCCCATGCCCGTATCTACGATGCCCGCACGTTCTGTCCTGGACTGCAAGATGTACATCGACCGCGACTGCGCTGAGAAGCGCGAGATCGCCGCCATGACCAACTATCACAGCGCATCAGGCTCCCGCAAGGACGGCAACAAGCGCCTCAGCTGGACCGGCCTAGCCGCTGCCTCAACTAACGGCATGGCACAGAAGAACGGCGTCAGCGCTGGCATGGCCGGGCTGGAGATGGCGCGCAAGGGATGCAAGGATTGCAGCGGTCATAAGGGGCGCGATGTCAGCTGGCTGGTGCGGTATGTCGCCAGTGCAAACATGAACATGGGCGATGCGAAGCAGACTTCCGGCCCTGACATGATGGGTATGGGGATGCGGTCCGGGACTGCCCAGTGAGAGTAAGAAGAGCGAAAGTGTGTATGTTTTGATGAGTATCGATGACTGGGGCTGTGGCGTCGGAGGATCTGTCGTGTACCATGTCGATTATCAGAGTGAGGAGAGTTGAAGTTTGTTTCCGTACTTGTCGTTTCTTTCCTTCGTGGTCACAGTTTTGAAGGCGGAAAAGGGGGAATGTATTTCCCCTTGGAAAAAACAATGCTGTAATAAAACTCGTGGGCTCTTGTCACAGACTTCGAAATAAAGAAGAATTATGAAGGCCCCAGCTAAAAAGAACGCGTTGTCCCAACCAGTGCGGTTCGGCTTTTGCAATGGTATTGTTTCAAGCCTTCGCGTGAAAGGCATTTCGGAAAGTGGAAGGGCCTGCTCTTTCGCTGTGACGAACTAGAACTTTCTGAATCCATCGGCAGGGGATGTCGTGAGGAAGGAATGGTTGGTGGCGGTGCAATGTTTGGGTCAGGTGCTAGCTTTTGACGCGCCCAAAACAGGGGTAATCGTGCAGGCGACTTTGCGCGCAGCTCAGCACTGCACGAAAAAAGGAACCGCTTCTTGTGCCTGCAGAAATACCAACGATTACCGTTGGTCCTTATTGTTCCTGGCCGTTGAGAACAATCGAGATGAGTGTCTGGTTCAAGGACGATACCTCGTGCATGAGTTCGTCGGCATTCCGTTTTCGGATCGGGCGATGGTTCCTTGCATGCTGCCTGTCAGACGAGTGGGTGGTCAGACGGGCCGCAACACGATAGCGGGGAAGGGGGTGCGGGGCAGGCCGGCACCGGGATGACGGCGATGAGGGGTTGCCGCTCGGTCCCCTCCTGTCCGTGAGACCACAAGCCCGCGACGATGGTGAGATTTTGCTTCTGTGAGAGAGAGAGTGTGTGTATAAACAAAAGGAAGATGGTATTCTTATCTACTTCGCGCATATATACGTCAGTCTGTTTATAAACAGCGCCTCTATGTCCAACTTCCTCTCTCCTCTCGGCGTCTCCGTGTGTCTAACCACAGCAACATCAACAAGCGCTCGACTCCAGCCCATGCGTCTTACTCTCATGCTCATGCTCATATATCGTCTACCCAATCGTCTGTGCACCCATGCCTCTGGCACTGCGCCATCTCCGTCCTCCCTATCATTCTCGTCGTCATCCAGGGATTACAATATGTAAGATGCTAAATACCCAACACGCCCTCTCTCCTCTGCTTCCGTTCCAATCTGTCCTCGGGCTGTGATGGTTGAAGAAAGTATTAAATGCAAGGGTATTAGAACGCCTTCCGATGTGATATGCGCCGCCAATGTCGTCTCCAATACTGCCGTCATGTCGACGGTGAAAATCCCCACTGCGCTGATGCAATATGCGAGAGCCACTGCTCGAATGATTGTTCGTAGTCCATCATTATCCTTGTTCCGATGTCGTCTGTGTTCTCTAAAGACTAGTGTAATAGGCGGTAGTCCTTCATGAGTCAGGGACGGCCCTCAGTGTCTCGACACACTGAACCACCACCCCTTGCGCCGCTTGCGGTCGCGCTTCTCGGCACCTTCTTCGCCTTCATCCAGTTCTAGGCGGTATCGAACCACGCTGCCGCGGTCGTCCTCAAAGACGACCCGTCTCTTGCTCTTGGGGACGAAACAGTCCGGCACCACGTACCGCATGACCCAGCCCCGAACGCCTCGACTCGCAGCGTCGATTGCCGCATATTCGAGCCTCCTCGTCCGGTCACTGGTCCAGTAGTGTGTTGTTTGTGGCGGTGGCGGGTATGTGGGCGTGTCAGATCGCGTCGGGAAGCTGGACATAGAGACATGTCCCCGTTCACAAGGATGGCCGTCGGACGCCGTCTCGTCTAAAGCTGGCTCGGAGGTGGTGAAGTGTGGGAAATGGAAGAAAGTCAGGGGCTGCTGGGACGGCGACTGGCGTGAACGGCATGATCGATGGGGCGAGATAGATACACGGCTGTTCCTTGGGAGGTAGGAGACAGGACCAGACCTGGAGGATCGCTGCGTCGAAGGTCTCGTCCGGCGCCGTTTGGTGGAGGATGTCACCGAGACCGTCGAGGATCTTCTCTGAGATTGAGAGTCCCGTCTGTCGAGGGACTCGTACCCGGAATCATGGCGCCGCATCCCTGGAGGGCTTGGGAGGTCGTAGTCCTTTGAGGACGGAGCAGGCACCGGGGTAGACATGCTAGTACTTGGTTTTGGCCGCTCGCTGACCTTGGGCTCGGAGAGCTCAATGTCCTGAAAGCTGTGGTAGGTCGCATCGGACAGCGCCAGGCTCACTCGTGAGTCTGGCCGATCTGGCTGTGGGGGTGGTGACAGATGAGTAGACATAATCAAGGCCGTTGTCGCAGACGAGGTCGAAGCATCACAACCTCAAGGGAGGCTCTTGTGGCAGCCAGCAGCGGAAGGCAAGGAAGTTATGGGGAACAGAAGAAGTGCCCAGCACTTTGCAATCCTCCAGAATATTGTTTATAAGGCGGCTTCCACGCATCAACTGTTGCTGGAGCGGGTTGTTGGTCTTCGTCGAGTTTAAATTGCACGGTCGTGGAGAAGTTGCGGTCAACGGGTGTCCTCCAGTTGAGACGATTCGGACATAAACAACCGAACACGGACGGGGTGTGGGTTTTATTAAGACGCAAAGATCCCCGACCCTTGACGCCGCTTGGGCAAGTGAGCGAATCGATGGCTTCAATTGAGGATCGGTGCCCACCACGAGGCAGCCTGCGATTGGCACGGTGGGCAGCGTGGGCAGAGTCCGGCAGCGCCAGGCGTGCCGCGAATGCAGGTTGATATGCAAGCTTGGCCTGGAATGCAGCAGCGGATCCCGTCTGGGAAAGGGAAGAAGTCGGTTTCCCTGACAGATGCAGGCCTGTGGAACAGCGCCCCGTTCGAACCCGGAAATCTGAGGAGCGGTCCGAGACCGTCGTCCAAGGGGTTTGACGACTGCTGACCAGAACACGGGCAGTCCACACAAACGACTCTCTCTATCTCGAAGAGAGATCTTTTCCTGCAGTTCCTCGTCTATTTTGGCCCGGCTGTGGCCTTTTCGCATCCAAACGTAAAAGCTGTGCGGTGCCAAAACTGTTTGGGGCAGGTCGGAAGCTCGAACAGGCGGTCAGTTAGCCTCTGCAGGGCTGGTGGAGATAGCGGGGCAGCAGCAATTTGACAGCAGAAAACCCCGCCTCGAACCCCAGGCTAGATCGTTGCCAGGCGGGACCGAACAAAGTTGGAAATGACTCGGCGGTGGGACTCAGAATTTCGAAATGGCGATCGCACAAGAAATCCGAAGAAGACAAGCGTCGAAAAATGACAGTGGGAACCCGGAAACACCCTTATAACCAGCTTCGGCGCGTATTCCTGGTCCCGAGTAATGAAGTAAGAGGTGTAGGAGTCGTCTTCGGGATTGCTTGAGTGAGCTAGCGTAATCCGTAATCCGATATCGCTCGTAACCAACGTCGCACCGTTTTAGACTTATTGAGCGGGAGGGGCCGAAGGAAGCTGTCTCCGGAGTCAGGTCGATCTTACAGGCAGTGCAACTGTTTCCCCGGTCTTAAAATTTGAAGACGTCGATGCGCAAGACGTGGGGAGGAGAGCAGGTAAACAAGTGTGCCGACAAGTGTGAGAAAAGAACGAACGCGGGAACAACCCCAAGGCAGACCAGCAGATAATAGCTATTTCGGTCAATCATATGAAACCGAAGCGTGTGCACATCCTGCCAGCTTCATTCCAGACATCTCGTCAGCCACTCGGCTGGCACGTTGGCTGTGTTCTGTTCAGGTGGTACCTTGTGAAGCATGTGCTGCCCGACAGCCCAGACACCCCTTCCTCAGCCCGCGGGCTGAAGTGGACTTTCACATGCTTCACGATGCGCCTCCAACTCATCCTTGCCCTGAGTGGCACGCTGTGTTGCCAACTGGATATTAACCTGGAGCCTGATCTGCTGTTCCAATCACTGCACGAGCAGCAACTTTCCACGCCAAAACGTCGGACAAGCTTCGGGGGGAACACTTGGCTGCCCTTCCGTCCTGGGTGCTGCTGGTGCGGACAGCCAATTACAGGGGTTACTGACCCTCCAATCCTCGGCAGGCCAATTGGCTGCTGGGCTGGCTCGCAGGTGACGATGGGGGGCCGGGCTTGGCCGCTAACGAAGCTGGGCAACGCGACGATGATCACCTGCCCCAAGTCATCACGGTGATTCTGTCTTGATGGATCAGCATTCGTCAAAATAACGCCGACGGCTAACAGATGTTTGTCTAGTCTAAAGTCTGCCGGCACAGCAACATCGATGTACCGACGCGGGCACTCCGACCGGGCGACGTTCGAAGACAGCAATTCGCCGATGCGATCGACCAGCAATGAAGGACCATGAAATACTACAAGAAATCCCTTGCGCTGCAACAGCAGAAGTGGCATCCCGAGGTACACGATCTGGGCCTTGAACTGAGACATGCGGCACGCGACGACAAGAGTCATTCTGCTCAGTTCCCCGCTGCGTACCTGCTTGTTCTCGGGCGAAGAAATCCCAGCAGAGATGCGGCGTGTTAGTGTCCATTTGTCGACTCCCTCATATGCGCCAAGCATCGAGTGTCTTCTGCTCGCCTCTTGAAGTGCGCGTACCTTTTGGGTCTCAGATAGAGAGGCACATCTCAAAGAAACTTTCAAAGCGATTGTTTCTGGCAGTTCTATTGTTTTCACAATGCACAAGGCCAGCAGAAAATGTGTTCTCTTTGTCACCCTGTTTCATCAGGGCGGCCACTGCAGTGATACCAAACTCACAATATAAAAGGCAGACAGCCAGAGTGGTGCAAATCCCTCCAGGGCATGTTCGATTGTTCCCCATCTCATCCCATCTGTCGGTTCCTCTTCCAGTATAGTCGTTTCAAACCTTTCAAGCTCGCAGAGAGAAGCGAAGCGACAGTGGGATTTGCGACGCGCTTCCACCTGAGTCTGTGTTCGGTATCTAGATACAACAAGTGTAGAAACTGCTTGAGTTACAAGAGTCAACGGGCCTCAGGATGGTTGCCCTCAGCTTCGTGCGGGATGCTTATAAGAGGTTCATGGAGCAGCAGAAGGTAGTCGAAGATCAAGACCAAAATGTCCGGTTTCGCAACGACGCTAACACATTTGTAGACGTCGAACGAGCTACGGGAGTCACCATGGAGGAAGAGAACGAGCAGCTCTCAACGGACCAGGGCATTCTCAAAAACTTAAAGTCTCACTTGGACTCCGCCATTGATTCATGGCGCACCGCCGAGTCAGATGCCGAAGGACAGCCGTGGACGGAATCACCGACCGGGTCTATATCTGGCCGCGGGAGCCAGCCTTTAGGTTTGGCAGCAGACAACATTGAAAATGTAGGTCCTGAACCCGATCTCCTGCGCGATCCAGCGATTGGAAACAAGGCTCGGTGGAGGGTGCAGTGGGACGCGTGGTTGGCTGGACCAACCGCTGACCCAGAAGATCTCCTCATTAATCCGACAGAACTCATTCTAACAAAAGAAGCCCTAGCATCGTCCAAAAAGAAAGCTGACACATCGCAGAACACTCCCTGGTGGATGTTTGAGGACCACTACGCGCTGCTGGAGGCAGGCGAGCAGAGCCAGCTCGAGGGCACTGCGAGAGCGGCTCAGGCAGTTCGCAGCCGGCCCTACGGCAGGCCCGGGCACGTCGCGCCCATCGACCGAGCATATGCCCATGACCCGACACCGCCGCCGGATCGGCCATTTCGTCAACAATCTTTTGAAGCAATCGGACACGGAGCTTATGAACATCAGGCCAACGAAGACTTCGAGCCTGGATTCTGGAGGAGACAGCTCGAGTCTCGTGGGGACATCTGGGCGGAGAGGTTCACGATTTTCCAGAGCGGAGGTCACTACAGAGACCCAGGACTCTATCCTCCCCCCATCGAGGAGACCTTGTCCCCAAGGACTCGCCCTGCCGGTTGGGGCACTGCGCTGAGGTTGAATTCTTTCTCGGATGCCCTTCGCCGCGAGCGCAAGGTTCAGGCGGCCGATCCCATCGCACGCAAACCTCGGACAAGAGCGTGTTACTAAGTAGTTCATCTTTGGCTTCGAGCCGAGTAAGAGCACATTGTCAGTGGCGGCTGTAACGACACCATGACTTTGCCGAAATATAGTATCTCCGCCGCCAGATTTCAGATTTGTATTTGAAATGCCTAGACCATCGGCCGCCAATTGCCTCCTCGAGACCTCTGATAACACTGCTATGTAGCAGCCAAACCGTGACTTCCGCAAGCACTTGCTCTCCGAGTGGGAAATATCCATTCTGGCGTCTTTGACTCTGGTCCGTTGATTAACAAAGGAAGAGTGGCTGCCTTTTTTTATTGTTCGTTCCCTGCAGCAAGCCGAGGCACCTTGTGAATAGGACACAATTCCAGAAACGGTTCTATTGAACAGCCCTCTCGTATCCGGGAGATCTATTCAGAATACTTGCTATTGTTGCCCCGAGCTACTCATCTTTCCTGGCTTCCAGGCTTTTATCCCTTTTCTCGAATTTCATCTTTAACTTCTTCTTTCTTCCAAATTCTGAGCAAAGAAGCGTTACGACGAAACTACGTTGATCAGACTCGCAACTCGAACACTACTTGAACGAAGGACATTGAGCTTCAAGATGGCTTCCCACTCCTGCCTTGCCGGTCCCGGCTTCAGGCGCTGGGCTCTTTCCCGATTCAGATACGCCCGGGCCAAGCTGGCCAAAGTCAACGCCAAATTTCTAGGCAAAAACAGTAAGTTGCTTCCAGGTTCTTTCCAGTTTGCCAGGCTTTTGGTTTGCCGCCTTTTCATCCTACTTTCTCTGCCTCCCACCGCCTCTCTTCTTCCGCCAAACAACTTTCGATTTGCTGCGTGGGATTCCTCCGGCAAGAAGAGATACCTTCCACAAAAGATCCGGTTCGGCTGCACTTCATCCCACACTTCCCCCGCCCACCGCAACATTTCTTCGTTTACCAAACAACTCTTCTGAGGTGTGCGACGTGGATTTGTTTCGGTTCACAAGAATTACTGTTCATATCCCTCAAGCTGTTCTTGCCTTCACTGAATTCCCGAGATTCTGCAAGACTGCAGTGTTAGGTAGGCTGCCGCCAAACCGCGCTTTCCTGCCTTCCTCGCGCTCCCAACTTCGCACCTTCCATTCCCACCCCAAAGGCCCAGTCACCCGCCCACTTGGCCTCGCGGCTGCAAACATTTCCTCCCTTCTCCACCAAACTTTTCTTTCCTTCAGCTTTCTCAATCCGCAGATTCCGACCGCATTTCGCCTTTCCCTTTCCGCTTTCTGTTTTCATCATATCTGACTCGTCTGTCTTCAGAGAAAACAAACCTCATCAGCAAAATGGAGCAGGAGAAGTTGATCGACAACTCCTCCATCGTTGAGAATACGGCTGGGCCGATTGACCCTGCTTCCGTTGAGATTGCCTCAACACCCAAGAAGCTTCCCACCTCAGCCAGCTCTTTCGAGAGCCCCCCGATTGTCGACAGCGGCAGACTTTCGACGATCACTGAGGCAACCAGCATGTTGGAATTCGCCCTTGATGGCGAGTCCTCTGTCAGCGGCGAGCCTGAAGTGAACTACGACGCCGACAACGATGCTATTGGCAACGTTTCTTCGAAATTCAAAGATGACGATACCCCTACTGTGTGCGCCGCTCGTGTCGCTCCGGCCGCCATTGATGACAGCGTCGAGTTTCTGAAGGCAAGCGGTCTCCAGAATGGCGAGAAGGCTGATGTCGCCAACTGCGACAAGACAGCCAACGAGGCAGTTGAAACTGCCCATTTGATCATTGAGCCGACCGTGGAGGTTACCGACTTTGTCGAAATCCCCGCCGAGAAGAACGGCGAGCCAATTGAGTTTGACGACGAGTCCATCCAGCCGGACGACAAGAACATTGATCCCGCCGACGAGACTGATGAGCCCGTTGGTAAACTCAGCGACTGCCTTGCCGCTGTCGAGAAGAGCGTCGACGGAACTAGTGAGAGGAACGGCATTGACCACGAGACGTCCCTTAAAGAAGAGTCGATTGATGCCGACATCTCATTTGTGAGCTCGGTTTCCTGCTGCACCCCGGATTCGGACTCCGAGAAGATTGTCATTGTGGACGAGTCAACCATTACCATCCCCGAGTCGCAGCACGCCCAGGAACGTGAGACCAGCTGTAAGGTGGTTTCTTATCATATCGACGCCGACCTGTACGTGAGGGTCAAGGAAGAGCACGGAACTGTCATGTACAAAGTTTGCTCAGCTCTCATCGCCGCCGCGTCGCCCGTTTGGCGCAAGATGATCTACGGGGGACTTTGCCCTCGCCCTGACCGTGGAAAGTGGATCACGGATATGGTGGCTCCTGAAGACAATGCCTATGGTCTGGACATTGTCTTCTCAATCATTCACTACAAGTTCCACGAAATTCCTGAGAGGCCCGATATTGATCAGCTGTACGGAATCGCTCGCGTTGTGGAAAAGTATGGCTGCTCGCATGTCCTCATTCCCTACATGCGAAATTGGTGAGTCTTACTCAAATAGCTTGCCCAGCTGAATTCATACTGACCCTCTCCTGTTAGGGTTGCCGGCTTGGACTGGCACGTTATCATGAACGACCACAGCGAGAAAGCCAACGATGACGATAAGACGATGTACCTGACCTGGGCTTTTGGTGAGGGTCGCTGGTTCTCGCGGGTGGTCTCTCGAGTTGCATACAAGGCCACCGTCGACGAGAACGGAACTGTGCTTGATGCTCGCGGACAGCCCTGGAAGAACCAAGGTCTACCGGCTGCCATTCTTGGTGAGTACCAATATGCCCTATTACCTTCGCTACTTAGGCTAATATGTATTTAGACATGATCGCCACCACTCGGACTAAGGCATTGAAGGAGGTCATCGCGTCCGTGAGTGTGCCGTACACAGAGCTGTTGAATGCTCCAATCAAAGGCACCACGCAGTTTTGTCGTTCCAAGGATGCGAACGAGGAGACAAAGGAAATGTGCCAGCTGCAACAGCTCGGGTCTCTGATCAAGGGACTGACGGCCTCCGGAATGCTACCCTTTCCGCAAGCTGAACAGCAGTATAAGGGTAGTGTTCAGGAACTGGCGAAGACATTGGAGGTTATCAAGGTCTCCCACTTCAAGCTGCCTGGTGTCAAGCCGCATCAGGACACCCATGGCAGCTGCGGCATCCAGCACATCCAAGCCATTCGGGAGGCGAAATCTGGAGCCGTTGAGCTCACTGGCTACTTCATTCAGGAGTTGAAGGAGCGCGCCAAAAAGTCTGGCGCTTTTAGCGAGGAGCTCTTCCGTGAGCTCAAGGGTATGGAGGAGCGCAACCCTAGCCCGGTCCCAGAGGAGGATTTGCGGGAGGACGGGATGCATTACAAGCAGATGGAGGATTTCGTCACTGCTCCGGATTATTACTCCGAGAGCTTTGCAGGCGTGGTGATCAAGGTTGAGGATGTCGATGCCTAGAGCGTCGAATCGCCGAGGCTGCATTTGTGGATTCGCCATTCTGATTTGAGGATTTGCCCTTGTATTTGGGGATTGCGATGCCGTGTGGACATGGGTATCTGGTGTCTCATTTTCGTTCTACTAGATCGGTATATTGTGAGGGATCTTGCCAGGTGAATGACATCACCGCGGGTGCAGGAGTTTCTCATGCCGGAAGTTAGATAGTATTAGGAATTGAGATGGTCCCCTACAGGACGACGAAGTTTCTGGCCGAGCCTACAATCAGTGCCTGTTGCGATTTGCCATCTTGTTTTCGTGCTGCTGGCGGAGGTTCCTCTCGACAAAACGGATCATTGATTGCAGCTTCTCGGCCGTTCCCACGATCTCTGGTACTAGAATGATCCCGGTCTGTCGGAATCTGTCCTGGTCGGGCAGTGGTGGATGCTAAAGTAGTTGGTGTGACAGGACTGTCGGCCCTTCCGCGCCTTGCATAGGTAACTTACGAGCTGAAGCAGCAGTGGCCACGTGGGGGGATATTGGGGCTGCCCTGATGAAGGCGACTCTCAATTTCTAGACGTCCAACGAAATAAGAACCTGTTCACACCAAAACTGACGAGCCATCGCGTAAGACAAGCACGTGGAAATGTGTTCTCTGTCGCGACCCCCGTGTGACCCTCCCGGTCTTTTCTGATACGCTACCTATCGCCCCCCGCTTCGAGGGCCCTGGATGTGCAGTACGGTACCTCTGTAGGTGGTGTCTGATGCATGCAGGAACGTGCGGAAAGAGGGAAGATGCATGGCGAGGCAGGTCACACGCATGATGTTGGGCTTCTCTATGCCTTTCTGTGTGTGGGTTACACGCCGCTGTTTATTTGGTCTGTGAGACGGCGAGGGTGGCGACATGGCGGGAGGCTCACGGGTCTTAATAAGAATTTCTTGGGGCTCCGTGCAGAGGGGGGTCTTGGTATGGTCACGACGGGCTTGTGTTTTGTTTCGTACGTGTCAGTCGGTCAGCTGGGAAAAGACTCTGGCCTGGTCGAAGAGGTCGAAGAACTCACGATGAACATCAACACCAACCCCTCTGAACTACGCATCCCCCTCACCTTTCCTACAGCCGGTCTCCCCTCCCCGCAGGTCGTCCCCTCTCTCAGCGACTTCCCCTTCCGATAATAAACCGCTGGTTCTGCTGCGCCTGCGCCCGCGATGGGTACGTCGACCCCGTGGGAATGAGAGCGGGTGTCCGTATCGATGGGGGGAGGCGTACTGAGAGGAGGAAGTGTGGTTGTTAATCAATGGGGGACCAGGTTGGGGACTGCGGATCAGTGAGTGCTCGTTCTATCAGAGGGTGCTTTCTCCCTCTTGTCTAGGAGTCCAGGGATAGCGCTCGGCATCTCCTCAGACATGAAGGTATCACGAATTGGAGAATACTGGCTGATACCTACCACAGAAGGGTCATTGTTGCGGGCGGCCCATGGGAGTGGCAGCGGAGGGGCCTCGGGGATGGGAGGTGTGTGTTACTAAGGGAATGGCGGAGGGCAGAGGTGAGGGATATGAGGGGCGCCGACGCGGAGGGGGGCTCGGATTTGGAGGGAGGGGGAACCAGTGCCGGAGGGGTATCCGCGGAGGTGTCCGCCGCCGGTGGGCATAGCGAAGGCAGGCGGAGAGGCGTGCATGAGGTATGAGCGGGAGTATTTGCTGGGGATGCCACTAAGGGCGAGGGAGGAGGTGCGCGTTGGGAACTGGGGCAGGGCGGGGGAGAATGGGTCGGGGTTTGAGCGGGATGGCGATCGGGGGAGCTTCTTTCGTGGTTGGGATCCCATGAGGCTGTGAGGCTGTATTCGTGGGGCCTAGAGGGTCGCTCCTACCAAGGCGAGTAGCGTGTTGGGCGTTGGCGGCGTGGATGCACGTCGAAGGCAGGTACGGTGCGGCACGACAAAGTACCTTACCATTGCGACCGTCTGTCTGCCCATTGGTGACATCCCCAAAATTCAACCTGGGAGACAGATCGAGTAAATTTAGAACCCCAGATGGCTACCTATCTGACTGCTGGAACCGAGCCGTTGTTTAACAGGGGGGTTGCTCCATTTTGGCCTTGCAGAAATGAGGAAGGATTGCTTTGCCACAAGCTACCAACCTGGCCTCCACGGGTTCGCCCGCAAAGAACAAGGTAAATGTTCCTCAATACAACGTCGTGAGAGAAACAATTGGTTGGCTACGAATAACGCTGCGAATCCCCCATGCTAATCAGGATTCAGCGGGGAAATTACTTTCTCCTTTTCAAACAGCAAGTTGGCCGTCTTCTGGGGCTCAAGACTACTACCCGCTGACACAAGCAGATGCATCGAGGATCGAGTTGGATCTCCATGTTGCACCGCGATTTCTGCAGTCATCATCACACTGCTCCCCTCTTGGTATCATGCCCCTGTGCTGCAAGGCCGTTGAGCCTCCCAACTCACTACTGTCTGCCTTGCGAGAGCGCGTTGGCGATGCTGAATCCTGCCGCTGTACGGCCGTGGAGGAAAGGAGTTGTCATGATGGATCTAGAGCTGCCTATATAACTATCGTTGCTCTCGTGCTTCGAAGAGGCATTTCAGTAGTCCAACAGAGCCATTCATTCTTTTGTTCGCTTCAAACCACGCTCCTTACGAACCATTCTTGTCTCTTCGAGGTCCCACATTCCTTACTTATTCGATTCAAAATGTTTTCTCAACTTGCTACTGTAGTTCTGGGTCTTGCGGCTCTGGTTGCCGCAGCCCCGTGAGTGAGATTTCATGCTCAGCCATACAAGCCCCTGACTGTCAGTTGTACAAAACCCTTGGCTGACAACTCACCTCAGCGCCGGGAACACTACCCCCAGCACGGCCTCCGGCCTTTACGCTCGGGCCTTCGACTGCAGCAGCCCCGTCCAGGGGCTCAACAAGGCCGACTGCGAGTACCTCTCGAAGATTGGCTTCGCCGGGACCGGCTCCAACCCAACCAGCAGCGGCAGTAACATCTGGATCGCCAACAACGGGCCCAATGTCTTCACCTTCTCCAACAAGGCCAGCGTTGACATCATCCTCATCCTGTGGGACAACAGCAACGGCTACGCCTCGTCCTTCGTGACGGCCCACGCACCCAAGCTGACCTACTCGATCGCCAAGGGCAGCAGTATCGCCGTCTCGCTGGCTCACGGCGTGACGGGCGCGTACAGCGCCATCTACGGTCGCTCGACGCCCATCTCGCCCAACGGCCAGGTCTTCAACACCTGGGGCGAGTTCACCACAGGGCAGTACGCCACGATTGACATCTCGCGCCTGATCAACATGGGCGGCAATGGCTTCGGCATCAAGATCAGCACCGGCTGCGTCGCTGACAATTCGCACTGCTCTTATGTATGCAAGAGCGGCAACACCTGCTGGGAGTCTGGCACGTACAGCCTGATCGGATGCACCAGCCAGAAGAACAACAATGCTTATCTTGGCGGTGCGAACCCCGAGGGTGGTTGCGCTGGCTGGTCGAATGGCGCGGGCAAGATTACCGCTGAGTTTTACTGATCGCTTATCGGGAGGGAGAATTGGGAGGCTTTTTGGATATATGGCTTCAATCTTCTTAGAGCGTTGGGCTGAGGCTGATATTTTGTTGTATATATGTTTTGGTAGATGTACAAATGGCAAAAGTTGCGAAGCGAACCGTGGAAGTCGTGAGAAGAATGTCTGCATGAATCTCATGAGGTTAGCACGAAAACTGTGACGTGGTTGAAGCCAATGGACCCCAAAAGTTGTAGAGTAATCGGGGCCATGGCGGGACAATTGGACGAGATCGGCATGACCAGGGAAAACCAGGAAATAGGAGCCGGGAGCTGGGTATAAGGTTTAGTCAAGAACAAGCCGGCTCAGTGGAAGCCCGCAGATGAAACGTTGGGGTCTCCCACCGAGCGGCCAGGCAGGGGTCGTGCAAGTTCAAGATCGCAAACGAAATCGGAAATGCGCCGGCACTGCGCGGTGAACAGGGTCGAAAGAAACCGTTGATATGGCCGCCAAACGGGGCTAAAAGCGGGGAGGAGAATCGTGGCTGCACCGCTCAGGCCCCTATGAGAGACTTTGTGTCTCTTTCTCCGGCTTGAAGAAAGCTTCAAACATCATGGTCAAGCTCGGTTGCCGAAGCTGGGCTTTCATGACGCTGATACTTGCGGCTGATGCTGACATAACCCGCCGATGTGCACGGACCAGTGAATTGATGGGGCCCACCCCAGCAGTGCTGGCCAATCGTGAAGCCGCGTTGATTTTTTCTGCGGGGAGTCAAAAATTTGGCATCATTCTTGATTGCTCTGGGTGGTGTGGGCTTCTATCGCCTGGGTCCGGTCGGCAAACTGCTCCCAGCCTGAGCCTGCGCTCAACGTGCCCGCATCACTGACGACTGACGCAAGCAAACAAACACCAACTCCAACAATACTTGTAAGGCCTCCGCCAACCTCGTCCCCCCACTGTACCGCAGCCTGCGCAACGTTCTCGTGCTTCCTCCGCTCAATCGCACCGCTTGTCGCTGATTGCTCGCTGACCATCCACTCACACTAGACAGTTGGGCAGCGCGTCACACCAGTCGAGCTCTTGATGTCGCCCAGTCATCGGGCTCACTGCTCCCACTCGCGCCTCAGCACCTCAGTCTGAATCGTACTTGCGCCGACGGCACCTCTCCTCCCCGCTCCCTCCTGCTCCTACGAATCCCTCACCGCGCCCTTGCCGAACTTTCGAGACGGCGACGACTCGGGGAGCACCTCTGCCACGATGGCGCCCATCAATGGGGCGGCTAGCAAGCCCGCCAAAACCACTGCCCGGCGGACCGCGTCCAAGGTCGTTCCTGTTCTGCCTCTCAACTACCCGCAGCGCCCGGCTACCAAGCAACCTTCCACACCGCCGAAATCCTCTCCGCTCGCCGAGGTTCAGCCCCACCCGCAGGTCGCAGAGAAGCAAGAGGACAAGCTGGCAGAGGTCGAGCCGCGCCGCGCGGAGGACCGTTTGCATCCCGAGGACACAAACAATAAACACGATCTCGTCCCTGCTGAGAACGGCATTGTTGGAACGTTGCCTGGCGCCGCCGCCGAGACAAATGCAACCCAAGAAGAGCCTCTCGCACCGATTGCTCCTTCCGGAACGCTCTCAACAGGTATGATTCTCATCTTCACATTTCCACCCCACTGATGTTCAAGACCAACCCCGCTTCAAACGTCTTTGATTCAACCCCACCTGCTATTGCTTTGCCAGTTCACTTTGCTGACCAAGAAATGCAGGTACTCCGACAGTGATTGCTGGTCCCTCGTCCGTGGCCTCCCCGACTCCAACCCGTCCTGCCGGTCTGATGGTTCGAACCCCGAATAACCCGAGTCTTTATGGCCCGGTCCGCGATCGTGCCGTTCCGGTTTCACAGCCCCCGCTGTCTTTCCGGCCTGCCTTCCACCAAACCCATCCCAGCAACGGCAGCTTGGTCTTTGGTGGATTTCACGACTCGAACGCCTCCTCGCCGGCTCCCAACTCGGGCAGTGGCTTCCCGCTGCCGCCTATGTTGCCGCCGTTTCACCACCCCGTCGCGCCCTTGGACGGCTTTGGACGTCCTTTCATGGTATCCCCGAGCTTCGATGGCTATCCTTCGGGTATGATGAACCACCACGGTCCGTCAACCCCCCATAGCATTCATGGATCACAATCGTCTGCCAAGGCAGAGGACCACAGCCTCAATGGCCGCTGGATTCCCACCAATGATAGTTACTCCTCAGATTCTGCTCCCCAGGTCCAGATGAATAGCCAGTACCCGAATCCATATACTGCTGCACCCATTCCTTCGGCCAATGGCTCAGCCTCTGTCTATCAGAACCTCCGAGAGCAGGACGAGGCTGTCGCTTTCCTCCGCTCGGGCGTCGACGACCGGACCTACCACGATTCCCTCCTCGAGATGCGCTTCCCTGATACGGCGCAGTATCAGGATCATCCTGATTATCATCGACTTCATCCCGTCGTGCGAATTCCGGCGCATCGGTTCGTTCTGTCTCGCAGCCGCACCCTTCACAATTTCATGAAGGCCCAGCACGTAGCACCGGGCGGTCTTGTTGTTCTCGATCTCCGTGGAGAGCACATGAGATCCGACGTGTTTGGCTTCGTTATCCGCACTCTCTACGGCTGGTCGATTGGTGACGGTATCCCTCCCACCGATCTACGAGTTCGAAACGTGCAGGACGACTTCCAGCTCGCACTTGCCTATATCGTTGCGGGCCAGTATCTTCAGCTGGGATGGGTGTATTCCGCCGCCGTGCGTCATGCCAGTCGCCTGATCGTTTGGGACACACTCGAGCTTGCCGCCAGCTTTGTGCTACCTCGTGTGGTCTTGTCGCCTCGCCTCGGAACCGAAGGCCTGATTCAGCCTGATGATTTCAACATTTCTGCACTTCTCAGTGCAGTTATGGGTTTCATTGTTCAGAACTTTCCTAAGGACTTTGTTCTGGATGTGAAGGCGAGCGACTGCGGCTTTACCCGGCTGCCTGCTGTTTGCGCCACCAAGAACCTGAATGCTCCGGCTGTCGCGAACGGCTCCGCGAATGGATATCACAGCCGCCAGTCGTCCAACTCGCAGGCTCAGCTGTCGCGGAACCAGCGCTTGTCGACCAACCCCCGGCTCTCCCAGATCAAGTTTGGTGACATCTCACCTCCGGAGCGGAACGGCTATGCTGGACCCGCCCCGGCGGAGCTTCTTCGGTCCCACCGTACCCCGTCTGCAAACGATACGACCCTGTCCCGCATTCTTCTGAACCTTCCTTACGAGCTCCTCAAGCGCATCTTGGAGGACCCAAACCTCGCATACGGTTCGGTGGGAGGGGAGTTCGCGCCTGCCGCCCGACTCGCAGCGATTACCGATATCATCTCCGAGCGTGAGGCCAGACGGCTTCGGACCCTCGAGAAGTCGCAGCCGCAGCTCCAGGTATTTCAGGAGACGCTCGAGAAAGCCGGGGCGCCATTGGTCGTGGATCAAATCGGCGATTTCCTGGTGAACAACATGGGCTTTAAAGAGGAGGTGTGCCCGGGAGATATCCCATTCCTTGTTCACACCTGGACCCCTCCGAACTCTGGCAGCGTCAGCGTCTAGGAAATGACGGCGTTTATCTCTTGCTGAGAGCGATTGACGACTTGATGACCTCGAACCTAACATCTCAGGTTCATACATTACCCTTGCATCACCCTTTGCATCGGATAATCCTCTTCCTTAATCGCTTTCTTTGTTTTGATATTATCATCCCAATAGGGGTTTCTCTCCATTGCATTGCGTCCGGAGTTGTACGAGTTACAGAAAAGACAGGATCTTAGTTGCTGGACCGACCAGCAGCTAGGTCTTTTGGGTTCTTTTCGGTCCTTTTTCACGGGCTGGAATTATCATCTGGGGTCTCAAACCACGGCGTTTGCCTGGTTCCGGGTTTGCGGTTACACATTTCATTCAAGCGTCGACACATAACGGTGCGTGGGCCTGGTTGGACGGGGTCTTTGGGGGTTGTCCGTTGCTGCGAGAGGTGGTAGTAGGTGGCTTCCACCAGCTTTCCAACCGAATATGGGTAGTTGCGTTCGATCCGTGGAGACTCATCAGCGCAGGCCTAGGGACGTTGGGTCGATCACGGTCAGGACGGGGAGTTCTTTGCATGGGTGTTTGAGCATTTAGTGGCACGGCTACATGCCAAGGAGGCCTTGGAGGTCAGTTCCGGGCAACGACGGCGAAAATAAGAGTGGCCGGAAAGACGAACCTCGCCATGATTAGACGGTGGCGGGGGATAAAAGGCGAGACTTCCTTTGGGGGCTTGGGCTTCTGAGCTATTTACGGGTGGCTTTCTTTGCGACGAAGTCCATAAGGCCATGGAGCAATGAGCTGGAAAAGCAGTCTTGGGAATACACCGAAAGCCATGGCGCGTTCGCGTTTGGCTGGGCGTGTTTATTATCGCTTACCGACCTTCGTTCTTAGTTATGAGCGAAGAGCGGTTTGTGAATGGATTATTAGTTGTATTTCGCTACATGTGTGTATTTTGCCAAAATAAAGCGAACACGTCTAGTCGCGTCCCATTTGAGACCAAATTCCTCGCAGTGAAGGGGAGGCGCATTGAATGACGGCATGTTTCAATCAAAAGGACCCCTGCGGAGGTGGGGGCTTGGGGAAGCTTTGCTCTTGGTTCGCTGCCCCGAGTGCATTGGCCGGCTGGACCGAGGCGAACTGGAGCCAGGCACGTGTAATCAACCATCCAGAGCCCGAGCGATCAACCCATCATCTCCCTTTCATCATGCCGCCTCTTTTTGAATCGATGACTTGCAGGAAATCCTGACCTGCCACAGCAATTCTATCTGCTATCGAGCTGCCCACAATCCGCGGCTTGCGACCAGCGCGTGATCGGGCTTCAATAGCTGCCCCAACGCCAATCGGCCCATCCCTCAATTACCTCCGCGCAATCGCTCCGCAGCACCGCGTCGCTCGTCCTACCTACCAGCTCCCACAGCCCGATAAGCATCACCATCCCGCCAATTCCACCAACCACACCCCCAGCAGAGAGCCGAACACCCGCTCCTCCAACCGATGGCGTCCCGCGCCGGGCCAGGGCCGTCGTCCACCGCGCGCGCCCCGGCTCCGTCAATCACCACGCCTCTACCCGTCCCGAGCACACGATCCCCCGCCCCGATGTCCGCGAAGTCTACCTCCGATCCGATCCTAAGAAATGCTCTGCGCTACACCATCTCGGCAAGAGAGTACGGATTACTCCACAAATATGTCATCTCTAGGTCGCGCGTGCTTAAAAAGCGCGCACCGACGGTCGATTCCGTGCAGAAGATGATGGAGGGGGAGCCTGGGAAGGGGGGAGGGCAAGGGGCTGCGAAGGGGGGGAAGGGAAAGGGAAAGGGAAAGGATAAGGATACCGGCAAAGGGAAGGATGTGGGGAGGGGGATGGTAGTGGTGGATGATTATAATGCGAGGGCGGTAAGGCATTCGCTGAGGGTGTTTGTGGCCACGGGGGCGTTGATGAAACTGTGGGAGGCGGTTTCGGCGAGGTTGGCGGCGAGGAAGAATGAGTACGTGTCCTTCCTTTCCTGGGGGTTTGCTGTTGAGGGTTGAGGTGTCTTTGTCGGGCCGGCTGGTGGTACGGGGGAGGGGAGATGTGAGACGCGAGATGTGATATGATTTGATGCTGACTGAGGTGTTGTTTCTAGTACTGCGACCGCGTCGCAACAGAAGCAGCCGCTGGGGAAGTCGTCGACGCTCAGGCTGTCGCTGTCGCTTAGCACCATCTTGCTGATGTACCGGCTGCTGTTCCGGTTCTTTACTCGCTTGCGCGCACATCTACTTGATCCGTCGGCTGCGCCGTTCCGGAAGCGAAACCCGAGGACGGCCACGACGCTTACTTCGCCGTATGCCCCGGCTGTTGGAGCGTCGCTCGCGGGTCTGGCGCTTGGGGTGTATCCCAGCCAGCAGCTACGGGTGTCAGTTGCGATCTACACAATGTTCCGCGCGTTGGAGTTCGGGTGGAACTGCGCGGAGGAGAACGGCATGGTTTGGGGATGGGAGAAGGGCGTGAACGGCAAGCCGCATAAGATGCGGGCGAGACCGTGGTGGTGGGGCAGTTGGATGCTGCAGCCCTTTGCGTTTGGGCAGCTGTTGCACGCTGTTGTGTTTGATCGGGACTGCTTCCCGAAGGTGTGTTATGATCTGGGGTATTCGTGGTTGCTGGCACTGACCAAGGTACAGACATTTGGAGACTTTATCTTCAAGCACTCGACGACGTATCTACACCCGAAGCCGGATGGGTTCCCGCTGGGCATCAGCTGGCCGAAAACGTACGATATTGTCGACAGTCTCGCCAAGATGGCGCATCTTAACTGGCCGTGAGTTTCTTGTCTTGGAGGTCCTGGATCCTAAAACTGACGAGCAGTACAGCGTGTTTATCTCCCCAACTCTTTTCCCCGACAAGGAGGACACCCTCCCAACCGCCCTCGCCGCCATCGCGCCTCTAACCTCCAGCGCCCATCCACTAATTAACTCCCTCTCCTGCGCAACCCTCCATCCCTCCGACCCATCATGCACGCGCACATTCCTCACCTTCTGGCTGCGGTCCTTCCCGCCCCTGACCCGCGTCCTCCTCCTGGTCTACTCGGTCATGGTCCTCCCTCGCTTCAACGCCCTCTACCACTTCCCCGTGCGTACCCTGCAGCACATCATCTCGAGCGCCCTGCGCATGTCGACCTTTGCCACAGGCTCCATCGCCACTGCCTGGTCGTCCATCTGCTTCTTCCAGAGCTGGTTCCCGCGGGCTTTCCTCTCTACCCAGCGCTTCTTCCTGGGCGGATTCCTCGCCGGGCTCTGGGCGTTTGTGCAGCGCAAGAGCGGCCGCGGGGTGTTCCTTTACAGTGCTCGCATGAGCGTCGATAGCCTGTGGAAGGTGGGCGTCAAGCGGAGATGGTGGCGCGCTATGAAGGGCGGCGATGTGTGGGTGTTTGTGCTGGCGCTTATGCTTACGGGTGTGGTGTACGAGAGGGACGCACGGGCGGTCAAGGAGGGCAACTGGAAGAAGGGTATTAGCTGGGTTAGGGGAGAGGGGTGGAAGGACTGGAGTATGGAGGAGGATGAAAATGAGGAGGAGGAGAAGCTCCGAGGGGAGGAAGAGTAAAAGTAAAAGTAATGGCGGGGCGTTATGAGTACAATTACGTGTGATGACGTATGAATTTATCCTTGGTAATAGAGGTGTTGGCTGCTGTATGATGTTGTGTACAACGGGGTGCTGTGAAGTCCTGTGTTTTGTTGCCACATGGGGAAAAGATCTGCATCCTGGAAAGTGGCGAGTCAACAAACCCCTTTGTTCAAACAAAGTCACAGAACAGAAAGAAGCAGAATATCAAGTTTGATATGTTGATCATATTCAACCTGATGCAACATCGATATATGAGGCGCAAAGGTCGTCCTGTTTGCAGTCTGGCCCCATCATTCCCTTAAAATATTTCCGCACTCTTCAACACAACCTGCAACAAAAAGACTCCATACCACGGCCTGTAAATAACTATAACTAGCTCCCAAAAACCACTGCCCCCCTAGCCGGAAGCGCCCTAGGAATAACCCCTCCTTCCCCCCTGGCCGCCGCTCCCCTTTTCCCCTTCCCTTCCGCACCAACCAACTTCCTCAACATCCTCCCCGGCTTCGCATCAAACCTCTGCACCAGCCCCCGCCGTTCCCAGCACGTATCCCCACCCTTCTCGTCATGCGGACATTCCTCGAACGGATCCCCCGTTACGTTCCACATGCCGTTTTCAGACAGGCGCACGGGGCGGTACGTCGCGGGTGTTGGTTGCGGGTAGGATGAGTTTGGTTTGGGTTGGATAGGGAGGGAGGAGACGAGGAGATCTTCGCCGAGACGGTGGGCGAGGCGCGAAAGGCAGGGGATTGTGGCGGCGAGGAGGTCCTGGCCGCGGGGGAGGATGTTACAGAGGGGGTTGGGGCGG
>Ga0247780_1000276_pt1 | contig 51502 bp, 72 predicted proteins | sample UWRJL079202R5_FD_179927 | JGI IMG/M metagenome (GOLD analysis project Ga0247780, IMG submission 179927) | Plant litter microbial communities from Arlington Agricultural Research Station in Wisconsin, United States - UWRJ-L079-202R-5 | ecosystem: Environmental > Terrestrial > Plant litter >...
GGCCAGCGAATTCCCCACCCCCGGCCCCGCCGACGACCCAACCGCGGCCGCCCAACTCGACCCCCCCAAGGCAACTCTCAAACCCGGCGCCAAAGCCGGCATCGCCATGGGAACACTCGGTAAGCTCCCACACAATCCCAAACCCAAACCCAAACCCCTCCCAGACGACACACACTAACACACCCAGCCGCGGTGGCCATGCTCGCTTCCCTCCTCTTCTTCCTCTGGCGGCGCCACCACCTCCGCAAAGCCCGTGATTCCCTGATCTTCTCCACACCCCGCGCAACGCACATGTCGCAGTCGCAGCGTGCACCCCCTCCTTCGGGCCCAACAGCCGCAGGAACAGGAACAGGGGTAGCGTCAACAACACCAAGTGACCACACCGACGCCCAAATCCTCAACGACCTCCTCGCCACGGCCTACGCGCACCAGAACGGCCGTCCCCCTCCGCCATCTTCAGGGAACAGCAGCTCGGGTCTGTCCGACGAGAAGCGCAACCAGGTAGTCACCATCCTGGACCGGGTGTCAAGTCCTGCAGACAGCCGGTCACTCACCCATGCATATCCGTACCCCCAAGTCCCTCCCCATCCCCACGCGCAAAGTCCTACCCAAGCCCCTTCCCCTTCCCATCAACCCACATCAGACCAACACCCGGGAGGAGGCATCCCAGCCAGTCTCCCGCCCAACGCCGAAATCCGCTCCAGCATCGCAAGCTGGCTCCGCAGGCATCACCCGCTGCAACTCAATCCCATGGCGGGGCGCGCTGATTCGCGCGAGGGCAGTCTCAGGAGTCCGAGCACCCCCGGGAGTCCAAGGAGTCTGGCGAGTGCAGCGAGTTCAGCGAGTTTTGGGGCCGGGGCGATGCCGAAGAGTCCCAGTCCGTTGGGAGGTGGTGTGTCTGCGGGTAGGGGTGGGGGAGGTGCTTCGCAGCAGCAGGAGAACGGGAACGGGAAGTTCCTGTCGGTGTGGTCTGAGACCAGCCGCGCGACGAGCGGGATGGTATCAGAGGAGACGAGTTCAGTTCCGAGTTACTATGGCCAAGCGTTAGGGTCGCCGAGTGAGGAGAGGGAAGGGGGGGACGTCCCCGATAATCGGGCCTCGTCGCCCGTTCTGGGGGCGAAGTAGTTGTTGGATCGGGGCCGCATTTTGTTTTGCTTGCAGCATCTAGCGTCGTGAGAGGGATGCATCCTCTTGCAGGGCCTAATAGGGGCCAGAGATTTCGAGAAGGGAAGCCCAGTGTTTTCGGGAAAGCAGGTAGCATTTATCCAACTCCGCGATACCAATTCCATTTGCTACCTAGCCAGCGATATCAACCGTCAAAAAGGTAAGAAAAGACAGCCACCGTGGGCATACTGAACATAAACATCCAAAATCGAAACAACAATGCCGCTTGTCACCCCCTCCCAGACCCAGCTTTAGATCCCCTCCTTTGCTCATTTCCCTCCAGCTTCTCCATCCTCTCCATCCTCTGCCTCCTCCACTGCTCGCCATACATCCACTCCAACGCTAGCAACGGCGTCAACGCTGATGTAATCAACGCAAACACAAAGAAACTGATGCCCGCCCCTATCGCATCAATCGCAAATTGCACCACCGCCACACCAACCGCCCCAACACTGCACCGAATCAAGTTATTGACCGCCGTTGCGCTGGCGCTCGCCCCAGGGAACAAGTCCACCACCAGTGCGCTATTCTGCGTGAAGATCGCCGTTGCCGTAAAGGCAATCACCGCCTGCAGGAAAAGGGGCAGGGCCATGCCGGACATGCTGTCGAGGAGGGGGCTCTCAACGCTGAATCCGTACCCGCTGACTGAGAGGAGGAACAGGACGACGATATACCATGTTGAGCGCAGCCGTGCGCGCGAGACGGGAAAGTCGGCTAGTTTCTTGCGGTTCAACTCAACGCTTTCAGGGATGCCTTTCATGGCGCGGTATTCGGTCTCGACGATGCGGTAATCTCGGTCGAGAAGCCGGCCGGTGATGTAGGAGCTGGTGACGCAAGCGACGCCGTTGGGGAGAAAGATGAGGCCTGTTTGGAGGTTGGACAGCCCAAATCGGGGTTGGAAGATTGCGGTGGTTGAAGATGTGACCATGGACCAAATGGTGTAAATTATCGCGCCAAACGATAGTGTGCAGAAGACGTCCTTTTCGAAGAGAAAGCGGAGAGGGGCGAGGATCGATGTGAGGGTGAACTTTGGTGGTGGGGCCGGAGGGTGGTGGTGTTTGGTGTGCCAGTATTGATGGGAAAGGGAGCGTGAGATGAATGGGCGGTCGAGTCCACGAAGAGGAACCGAGCCATTGCTGGCAACCCGGCGTAGGGTTTCGGGGAGGAAAAAGAGGACTAAAAGTAGAGCAGAAAATCCCAAGATGAAAAGAAACCAGAAAATGGCGTGGAAGCCAAAGTATTCGGTGATGATGCCACCGATGACGGGACCTATGGATTGGCCAAGCATGCGGACTGCCGTCTGTCAGCGGTGCAGAATTAAGGGGCTATTTGACACTAGGTGACCTACTCCCGCCAAAACTCCCCATGAACCCTCCACGTTCGCGTGAAGTCGTGATATCCCCGATGACGCCGGCGCCTACCGGAAATGTTAGCAGAGGCAAGGATGGTCGCGTAGGGAAACTGACCAACAGAGATGGTGGCCGCACTACCAGCAGCTTGCAACGCCCTGAACACCATCAAACTCGCAAAGTCTCTGCTCAATGCTAGCGCAACGTTTGCGATCAAATACACGGCAAATGTGCCAATGAATGTGATTCTCCGCCCGCGCGCATCACTCAGCGGCCCCCAGAAAGACGGCGCTATCCCCTGCACTACCATGTACACCGTGACAGTCAATGACACGAGGGAGAGACTCGCACCCGTCCCCTAAAATCATCAGCAAGTCACAACATCATAAAGATTGAACAACACCACGAACCTGGGCGATTGCCCCCAGCGCTGGAAAATAGATGTTGCTGGACAGGGGCGAGAACAGCCCAGCCAACGACACAATAAGCACCAGCTGCCATTTTTTCCTCCTCGTGAACACATGATATGGTTCCTCATTCGTAATCTTTTCCTCGGCCTCGCCAGCCTCGACGTCTGTCTTCCCGTCGCATTCCGCAGCCGTTGTATCCGAGTCTGTCGAATCTGCTTCCGTCAAGTGATGCCGCTTGTGGCAATAAGTGTCTTGCTGTATTGTCGTTGTCCCGCTCTCGGTGGGTATCGAAAGAGGATTGGACGACAACCGCCCCTCGAGCTCCGAAATTACCGCCCGAAGCTGAGCGTTGTCCTCCGCGTCGGCGATGTCCAGACTCCCTAGTCGTCGGTCAACTGCAGGTGTTGCCATTGGAACTTCGGTCGTTGCCCAAATACAAAGTCACTTCCACCATGGACGAGCACCAAGGGACGGGAAATTGACGTGAGATGATGTTTCTAACCAGATATCAGTGCGATTCCATTCAGTCCCCCACGGAAGATATACCCCTTGCCTTCCTCCATCGACAACTATCCTCGCAGTGGAGCAGCAAAACTTGATGGACGAGATACGCACTTACACACAAGGGAGTGTTCCAGCTCGACGCGGACGGGAATTGACAAGCGCCTAAAACAGCAGCTTCCCATCGACGGGACGAGCCACGGCCGAGAACGCTCCAGAACTATCCTTCGGGTCCGGGTTCGGGTTACCAGGTCCCGCATTCGTAGGCCGGTGGCGAAGGCGACGAACGACAGACACAAGTTCGTATGTATTGCGACGCCGTCGAGGGGCGACAGACAGACAGACTCAAACGCCATGCTTGCCCGGGCAGAGCGCACAGCACAGCGCAAGAAACCGTGACCAGGTTGCGTCAATGGCGCAATGTCGCAATAGCGCAGTGGCCGAACGCAACCGACGAGTCTGTGACGACGAGGCCGCCATTTTGCTCTCTCGATCCTGGAGAGCCCAGGCGGTGGCATGCAAAAAGAACGTGGTTGGCGAATACACAGGTCGCATGACGGATGCTGACAGCGGGAAGATCTGACAGCTCGATGCGATCAAACGGCGGCGCGATTAGCAGGGCATGATGTGGGTGTCACGCAGGGAGAAACCTTGTCCTGGGGGAATAGGGGTCGCTCCTTCCTGTTGTTGGAGATTCGCACGAGACCAACCAAAGGTACCAAGCTTCAGAAGGAAGTGGTGCCACACCAAGACGACGAGGCAGTAGACACTCGTATTTCATGGCTGCTCATGGATAACAGTTAGAACAGTTTCTTTCCCATCAATTCTCAACCGATGAACCACTAATTACCTGCCTTGTCCGCGGTCGTCCTCCATCGATACGTCACCAAGCACGCCAAACGCATGCTAGCCCCTGCGTCCCTCGCAAAACAAAGTTAATCGCCCACGTCCCTGCAGACATGCTCCTGGACAACGGCCCTGAGTCAGTTGAACCCGCCTTACAACGCGCGGTTGTCTCCCATGAGCTGATTGAAGTTGGCGTTGTACCGCTAGGACACGAACAACTTCTAGGTTACGGGCGAAAGGGGGAAGTAAACAATGGGATTGTGTCCTAATAGACAAGACCAGTTGCAATGTCAAGATTGTTGATTGTATGGCAACCTTGACAATGGTAGAGCCAATACTTTGCTGAACTCTATCTTCTAACGGGCAGCACAGACGCCTCGGAACTCTAAACCGAGGACCCTTCGGCCGCAGCGATCCGCCCGGGGCAGCACATGAGCTACACCGTGGGCTCTCACCAAGGCTATCAGCTATCTTGGCGTGTTGACCCAGCTCCCCAGCACTCCCAGTCCGTGAAAGCCAAACCAGCCGCACAATGCCCGCCTCATAGTCACCACACTATCCCACACAACTTAAATCTCACAAGTGCGCTTCAACACCCCATTATATTTCCGCTGTCTCCCACAGGTGGGCAAACAACACGCCACCTCCCCTCCCCAAATACGTGCGTGCTGCGTCTATGGTATCTCTCACCCCAAAGTCAAGCCAAAATCGCTTCCAAAGCCCATCCTATTCTAAACTTTGTGTGTGCCAGTGTGCGCCTCAAATGCTGACTACCCCAAGATACATGAAGAAAAACGACTGGTCCCACCACCAGACTCACCGCCGGACATGATGACATGAGCCAAGTCCTCAACGCCCGTCTCATCGGCGACTCGGGTCCTACCTCAGAGGCGACTGCTGCTTGTCCTGTAACCTCCTGAGCCGCATCATGACATTGTTGAACTCCTTCGCCTTCGGGTCGTACCATCCAAACACATCGATGACGATCCAGCACTTGGTGCTCTCTAGCTCGACCAGGCCCGAGAAGGCAACGCTTCCGCGAGCGGGTTCCGGCCGGATGGGCGTCCACGTCTTACCGAACTGCTTCATGAAGACCTTCCAGGGGCTGATGCCGCCAGTAACGGCGGACTTGACCTTGTCCTCGCCAAAGAACTTTTCCTCTGCCGGCTGCGGATTCTCTGTGCTCGCGGGGACCTTGCCTGGGGCAGTGGCGGAACGTTTTCCCCCAGATGGCAATGGTGCGTCCAGCGCCATGGAGCTTGGATCGCGGACTTCGCCGGGGTTCCTTGTGGATGTTCGCCGCATCTTATCGAGGGCCTTTTGTATTTGTGGGTTGTGGGAGTTCGGAAGGGGCCCGGGGTTGTTTGTGCTGGGGGTGGTTGGATGCGCATCGGGTTGGCTGGCGGCAACGCCGAAAAATCTCGCGATCTCGGCCGTCTTGTGTCCGATCACGGCCGTGCCAAGTGCCCAGAAGGAAGAGGCCATCGGGATCGGCCACAATACGCGCTCCTGGAGCTTTGCGGTGAACGACTCGATTGGTTGTGTTGTCCACTCGACGTACTCGTCTGTGAACTTGAGTCTGGTGGTTGTTAGCATGGAGACCTGCCAGGCGCAACGGCGTCAAACCTACCCAGATGCCTCGTATTCTGGCGGCGCAACGTAGGGGTAGTCCACGTCCATCCAATATCTCCTGATCTTCATCCCCGTCCCGGTGCGCATTGTCAACACCGTGTTTTTGCTCGCCGCTTGCAGGACGCTATCCGCAAGGTTCTCTGGTCGTCACCATCAGTATTCCGTCTAATGAGTATTCCTGGGAGTTGCCTCACGCTTAAGCCTCGTTTGCAGTTCCTTGTCCTTTGCGATGCGGACAAACTCTTGCCACTCGGGATCGGATCCCCTGTACGGTTGCGGCTGGAGCCTCTTCGTCGTCAACGGGAGCGGAATGAAGAGGTCGTCGAGGAATTCCTGCTCGAGTATGAAGGAGCCGACTACGTAGATCGATACGCCCGCAAAGAGCCAGCGACTGTCGCAAAAGTAAGGTTAGCGAAATGCACCGGACAAACAGCCTGGGGCGTTTTCCACAACGTACTTGATCTTTGCCCCGATCGACTGGTTTCGCTGTTTGAGCCTGACACTCTGGATGATAACTGCCTGTCCACCCGGTATTTGCGAGCTCGCTTGGCCCTTGGGTATTTGCTGCGATAGCTTCGGGGAGTTCAGAATCCATCTCAGCGGCCGTATGAGGCGCGACATTTTGGAGGGGCCGCGATTGCGGCAGGAGGGCGCGCCGGCCGGCGGCCGAACAGAAAAGTGGTGCGCGGGCTGTACAGATCGAGGCTCGTTGTCGAGGATCGGCCGGTCAGAAGAAGGTGGAAGGTTGGCGGATGGTGACTTTATGGTCGCAAGTCGAGGGCAAATGATCAAATCGGCGTCGATGACAACCCGATTTCTCCAACAGCAGCAAAGACCAGGGTGCCAGCAGTGCCGGGAATTTGGAGGGGCACAGTGCGACGCGTCGATCGGCCCTGGACCCTGGTTTGGGGCAGCTGTCTGACATCTGTCCGCCAGGAGAGTCACGTGCACCCCCCGGCTTGGGTCTTCTACTGAACAACGATGGATGGGAAGGCTCAGGAAAGAAGCGTCATCCAAAGCCTCAAATGTGTCCAGTTCCACCAAAGAAATAGGTTTCAGCTTCAATTCTCTACTCCGTAGCACTTCCAGAGTTTGCTGCACTTCGTGGGATTTGTTCATTCCAAAGGCGCCAAGCTGCTCCACTTGGATTTGAGAAGGTCTCATTCGCACAAAACAGGCATCACCGAGGAAGGCAACGACGTGCTGTCTACAAGATGCCCCTCGCCAAATATCCAAGCAGACTAAAGAAAAGTGGTAGAATGCATCCTAGGCAGGGCTACGTAGTCATTCCGAAATTCCCATGGTTGCATTCTGGGTGTCATTTTGTCGATGTGGTCATGCTGGCGAATGTTTGATTCTAAGCCTCAGCGATCTATAAGTTTCAGCGTGTGGCTGGCCGAAAGTCAGACATAAGCCAGGAGAATTCTCTGCTCCTAAGTTTTCTACTGCTATTCAGGCGCCTACCTCAACTGTCATCTTTAACATCAAATTTACTCTGGAAGATTTGGCAGTTGACCGAGGTGAGGTGAGAAAAGCAATATGGCTTGGTACAGTCCCAATATTTGCTCGGCGCGCACTGTGCGGACGCGACGCTTAGACCACCTGCATGAAGACGAAGTCGGCAACTTCAGCAACCTTGACAATCAGGACCGAAGTCGCGGCTTAATGCTCATCTAACCAACCCAACAACACCGCGACCTACTCTGACCGGTAACTGTTGGCGATCTTTACGATGAAGCTCCTCACCCCCATCACGCTCGCGGCCCTCTATGGGCTCGCCGGGGCGGCGAAGCACAGCGCGGACGTCTTCATTTTCGGATCGCAGCAGAGCTCAACCGAGCAACCACGACTGCCCAGAGAGGTCGCCCGCCACATCCTCCTGCAAAGGGTACGTCCTCGCGTCATCGGATCCCCTTCATTCAATGCTAACTCTCGTCGCAGACATCCAGATCGCGTTACGGAAGCGACCTGCGCGACATCCCCAAATCCGTCGACACCGAGTCCGCCGTCGAGCACATCGCGCGATATGGCAAGAGCCCAGCGCCGCTCTTCGCTCAATCCGACGCGATTGATCCATCACAGCTCGTAGTGATCCTTGAGGGCGTGAGAAACCAGGCGGCCGGAAAAATCAAGGAGGCGTTCGCACAATCAGGGCAGGATGTCGCCTTCACCATCTCCGACCCACCATCCGCGACGGCCAACAAGCGATTGATGACACTCTTCCAGAACATGGGCATCTCCTCGCAGCAACAGTGTGACTTCGCCTCGGCAATCAACCCCTTCGACAGCAACTGCTGGACCGGAGCCTCGTCGGTCGTCAAGTACGACATCTCCAAGGTCCGTCTCCCCCCTCCCTGACCCCCTTCCCATCACTAACCTCCCCAGTCCCCCGGAACCCTCGAGCTCATCCTCTCCAACATCCCTCGCCTCGCCAAGTTCACCACCGCCGGCGACCTAGAGGCCCTCCTCGTCATCCTCCCCGAGGCCTCCCGCTACTCCGCCATCTCCCACTGGAGCAACGCCGCGGCCGCCCTGCACTCGCAGCGCTCCGCCGGCGCCGCCGAAACCGTCATCACCTCCTCCAGCGTCCTCTCCAAGACTGCCTCCCCTAAGACCACTAAGCCCAAGGCCGTCAAAATCCCGCAGTGCTTCGGTTCCTTCAACACCTGCATGACCACCACAGGCAACTGCTCCTCGCACGGCGAGTGTGCCAACAAGTACGGCGCGGACGACAAGTTGAGCTGCTTCGTGTGCAGCTGCAAGGCAACAGTCATCAAGCCCGGCGAGGGCCCTGAGCAGAAGGGCCGACAGACGCAGCACTGGGGTGGAAATATGTGCCAGAAGGAGGACATCAGCACGCAGTTCTGGCTGATTGCGGGATTCACCATCACGATCATCGGGGCGGTGACCTTTGCGATCGGACTGCTGTTCAGCGTCGGCGAGGAGAAGCTCCCGGGTGTTATCGGGGCGGGTGTGAGTCGCTCGAAGTGAGATGGATACCAACTAGGAGGGGACAAGGGACAACTGATCAGGGGAAGGGAAGAGTTGCGAAGTGGTAATGAGCGGTAGTTATAGACGAGTTTGGAACATGTATTTAAGAAAGACGAACGAACACCGGTGCTGTGGATGTCTGGTCTGGGACGAGGCCGAAACGCCGGCTGTGTGTATGTATCATATCGGGTTGTATTGCTCACGGCGTCGGCATGGACGGAATGCTTTCCCCGACGCGGACGAGGTAAATGAGATTAACTCCATCGCTAGAAGAAGGAAGGAAGTTGAGCAGCTGCTGGGCTATAGTTCCCGGGAATGGAATGGAATCATGTTATCACTATGACAAAAATGAATGTGACGCCTAGGACGAGCGTTGGTATTCCAGGACAGCTGGATCTGTATTGGAGACTATGGGTATCATTACATTCTTCTTCGACGACCTTGCAGCGCAGCAAAGATCAAACAATCCCCATCTCTTCCGCATCCGGCCTCTTCGTCGGCGTCCCGAAGCTCTCGAGCCCTCGCTCCACAGGCACAGGTAAATCACTCATTCCTGGCGGGAGCCTCAACGGCGACTGCGTCACTAACTTTGACACGTCTCCTGCAACAGCGGCACTTCCAACCAGAGCCTGGTATTTCGCTCCGGCTTGGTTCAAGACTTCCTGAACTTCGTTTTCCCGTGCTGAAATCTCCTCCTTCTCTTTTTCTAGGTCCGCTATCCTCGCTCGCTTGTGTGCTACTTCGTCTTCGAGGCCCCGTACCAGATTTCGCATCCGTTGAATCACCTCGTTTACGTCCGGCAGCGGTTTCATCCGCGGGATGACGGACGCACCGCCCTCTTCCATGTCTGCGTCGTCGTCGTCAGGGCGCTGGAGTCCGTCCATGCCCGCTCGGCGCTGGGCGGATTCGTATGCGGCTCGGCGTTCTGCTTCGCTGTCGTCGCTTTCGGCGTCGGAGTTGTCTTCGGCGGCTTGGATGAGCTCGGCCATTTCCTGACGGTGGCGCCGCTCGGCTTCGCGCTCAGCTTTGCGGCCGAGGGCGAGACCGCCGTCGGAGACGAATTCTTCGTAGCCTTCGCCGAGGTCTTCGTCTTCGGCGATGAGCCGGGATTCGGTCTTCTTCTTCGCGAAGTTGAGGGTTATACGGTTGGGTTCGGCGGAGTCGTCGTCGGAAGCGTCGAGGGAGATGAAGTCGGTTTCGTGGGCGAGGCGGGCGCGGCGCTCTTTACGCTCGCGGATCTCGGTCTCGGAGAGGACGTGCGCGACGGAGGGGGCGTCTCGTGTGGTGAGGGCTTGGGCGGAGGGTGAGCGGCGGGAGAGATCTTGCGATTGGACGATCAGGGCACCGTCGAGCTCGGATGGGTCGAGATCCATGACGTCGCCATCTTCGATGCCGAGCGAGGAGACTTTCTGGGGGGTGTTGGGCGTGGAGCTTTGCAGTTCTTCGAGGTATTCCTTGCTGTAGCGCGGGCGGTCTTCGTCGCTGCCGAAGCGGGTGGGGAGGCTGGCGAGGTTCTGGAACGATGCGGATTTTCGGAGCGCGTTGTTTTGGAGGGCGCGCTGGGCGAGGGGTTTCTTGGGGGTGATGACTTCGACTGGGGCGCCCTCGCCTTCGCGCGCGGCGGAATCGTCGGGGCCGAAGGAGAGTCTGGAGGCTGTGGAGTGGCGCTTCTTTTGTTTTGTTGAGCCGGAGCGACTCAAAGCCGGGCGGACCACAACTGGTCCGAATGCGTCGTCGTCTCCATCGCCGGCGGAGGCTATCCCTGTGTCTCTGGCTAGCAATGCGCCGCCGTCGCCGATTTGGATGGCGTCATCGTCGTTGAAGTTGATGCTCTTTCGTAGCGACGAGGACTTTGCTGGTTTGCTTCGCCCGAACTTGATGGGTGCTTGGGGGACTGGGACTATCGGCAGCGCATCAGCTTGCTTGCTCTTTGTGTCCGTATCAGCACAGGCGCCGAGGGATGCCATCGTGGGGAACTCACCTTCTTTCTTGTCTTCCTCGACTGTCGACGAGCCCATGTCGGTGTCATCATCATCGTCGAGGGTCTGGATGATGCGCGCCTTGCGCTTTGCGGCGAATGCGCTCATCTCGGCCGGCGCGGGGGCTGTCGGGCAATGGCGGGATTGCAAAAGTATCGCGAATCGGTATTCGGCACGTGTTGACATGCGGAGGTCGAATCGCCAAATTTCCCCAGAGCTTGCTGCAGGAACGTCGCCGCGCTTATCTTATCGCTTCTTCACACGTGACGCCACTGGTCGGTCAAGCCACTGAGCCCCCCACCCGAAATTTCACCTGCTGGTCGCGAACCGCGACAATGATGCTCCGCGCTGCAACCTGAACCAGATATCCCCAGCGCGCTTTCTGAACCGTCACGATGGCGCCCGCACAACCAGAGCTCAAGAAAGTGAGCCGCTCCCTTGCTGATATTTGCCTGCCTCCTGCACGTGTCTTTGGCTTCCAGATATGGAACCCCGAAGCTCGCCTTCCCCGCAAGTCGGAGCTCGCTAACCTTGCATTTGCAGTACCTCGACAAGAGACTGTTCGTCCAGCTCAATGGCAGCCGAAAGGTCATTGGCGTTCTCCGCGGCTACGATGTACGTCACCCCGCTCTATCTCCGGTTCCGTCGCTAACGTAGCGGCAACAGGTCTTCCTGAACATCGTCCTGGATGACGCGGTCGAGGAGAAGGATGGCGGCGAGAAGGTCAAGCTGGGCATGGTGGTACGTTGGACGCTCCGCCCCACATCTGGCGATTGAGCGAACGCTAACAGTCCTAGGTAATCCGCGGAAACTCGGTGGTCATGTTGGAAGCTCTCGAACGCATCGGCGGCGACGATCGGCGCGGATAGGCCCAGCGTCACGAACCGCAAAGATGAACAGCAGCGCAGAAGGCATCGGAGGCCCAGAAATGTCTATGGAATTTTCTATTGGCTGAATATTACGGGAAAAGGGAGGTTAGGCTGGTACGGCGTTCGATCCGAAGCAAGCAATTTGGTTGTTGAGAAAAGCAACAGGGCGCAGCGCAGAACAAGGGCAGTTGGCGACAATGATACCCGAATGACTAGGCGCTACTTCTTACCCTACCAGGGCTTCTCGTCATACCCATCCATCATGCGCCCTCCATACGACTGCACCCAGGCTTTGATGCCGCCCGTCATGACCTGCGCCTGGATGTCGCCGCCAACCTCGTCGACGTAGTCTTGCATCCACGCTGCGCATCTCGGGCCTCGGCCGTTTGACTGGCCTTCGTCCATGTTAGCCCATCGCCTTTACCCCCAACGGATGCATCCCAGTCTCAGCTAGGCACTCACCACAATAGAAAATAACCTTCTTGACCCCCGCCTGCTTGCACAGATCATACAAGCTCTTCCTCGTCGGGAAGAAGCTGTGCGCTGGCAAGTTGAGCGATGAGGTCACCGTGCCACCAGTGCAGTCCGTCCGTCGCACATCCACGAGCAGGAAGTTCTTGGGCTGTGTGTCCTCTTTCCTCTGCTGCTCTTCTAGCAAGGCGAGGACTGCGTCTGTTGTGATCCTGTTGGGGTCGGATTTCGGCTCCGGGAAGGCCGTCCACCAGGGGGTTCCGTCTTCGCGGGTTGCCATGTGAAGGCAGTTTTCGTGCACGTGGATCGTCATGTTGTGTCGGCGACGGTTTTGGTTCCAGGGGCTCGGGAATGAGTTGGTTTATTTGTGAGATGTCGGAGTCCCCATGGGTTGAGCTCAGGCTGTCCTGATGAGGGACTCCGGGGTGTTTCCCACGACGACCTCTGTAAGGTACCGAGTGATCCTCGTCCGGCCGGACAGAATAGTTGGTGGATATGAAAGTGGCGATGAGTTGAAATACCGGTGCTGAAGTGTTCGCAACTCACATAAAGCACCTGCAGTACCTTTTGGGTTTTTTTATGTGGATTGAACGACTCTTTTGGCAAGAGGGGTCCATCGGATCCCTGTCCCGAGCGGCAGTTGGTGATGCGGATGTGGGACAGAAGCCTTGTCCCGAGTGGACAGATTTGCTGCGGACTCGGGTATTGAACCAGGGTCTTATAAGACCAGGGTTATTATCCGAATCTTCCTGCTTTTCTTACCTGTTAAGCGGGATTATATTTTTATCCGCGACGTAGTATAAAATGTCGTCGTTTTAGTCGAGTGGCAAGGCCGTGATATTTTTGTGGTAGTCTATTCTTGGTCCAAATGCTTTGATAGTTGCGAGGTATTTGAACATTCGAAAACAACTTGAAGATGCCACCCGTGACCCCGGGTGTTTTGGGGTCCATGGGCAGAAGATTGCGTTTCTGGCATAGACTATTACGACTCAATGTTCCTGCCTCGGTTGGGGATATTGCAAGGCGGCTGTGGGTAGTCCGAATCGTATTTACTTCCGCCTCGAGGATATATGCCTTGAAACCCGATGGCAAAGCCAAGATGTAGGCGGTCCTGGTTTCGGCAAGGTTGGCCAGATGATGTGGAGGAACTTACAAGGATAGGGACGGTTCTCAGACTGAACCCGTAACTGAGATCTGATGAGCGAGCGATAGTAACACCTTCTCATCATTGCTCGGGCTACAAGACAAACTTGGAAATTCTTGAAAACCAAAATGTTGATGACGACTTGATCTTGAAATGACTAGACGAACGTCATCAGCTCTACTTGAGAATTCATAGTTCCCTCAGCTGGAGGCCAAACACCCTTAGGAATCCCCCCCATTTTCACCGGCCCCACAAAGCGATACTCCTGGCCACAGCGTTCGACCACATACGGCAGATCACAGCCATACAAAAACACCACTTTGCTCCCTTCCTTGTATTTTCCATACCCCCATCCCACACAGCCGTTTGACAGTGCGACTGGCACAAATCCGCCATGATAGTCACACATCCTTCTAATGTACTCCAGGTCATGGGAATCGTCATCCGTCCGATAGTAATCTTTGCTCTTCGCCAAGAATTCCACGGCTTCCTCAATGGTAGCGCAACAACCATCTTGCCCACGCTGGATATCAAGCAGGCGCCTTATTTCATCGGAAATACCCGAAACATACACTCTCATCCGAGTAACCATCCCCTCATCTAGCCAAGGAGAGGCCACTTTGTCCCCACCAAATGTCGCTTTTATCCTGGATGGAAATATATTGCGTCGCTCCTCCTCACCAACATCATACCAAAACGCCTCTAGCAGCGCGGTGGTTGCCGGCTCACCGTTTGGGCATGTGCCTGCTCTTTGTGCAAGCTCAAATACTTTATTGAGCCAGTAAGCGGCTCTGAAGGAGATGAATCGTTGCAGTTCGAGGTCTTGTAAAGACTTTTGGATCCGGAGCCCAGAGTGAACCCCTACTTCTTTCACTGGATTGAATAGCGTGCCCTCAAGAGTGATTCGTCCAGGCTGATGTGAAAGCTTGAAGCCGGGGCGAAAAGAAGGATAGTTGATCAGCCTAGAATATGTGTGGGCAATGTTCCAACCACTACGAGCAAGGTTAGGGACCCATGAGGGCCAGCCAAGGCCTCCGTCTCGAAAACTCGGCGTCGCAGTTGTGAGCAGCATCAAGTTGTTCGTGCGCCGAATGATGGTAATGGCGAATTCTTCGTGCACCGTCCGCACGTTTTTATTGTAGTCTGGCGCTTCAGGTTCAAGGCCAAGTTCCAACATCAGGGCGTGCAGGCTGTAAACGAGGTCCCGATCATCTGATGAGTCACGCCGGGCGGCATTTTCGATGAGATAATGGCACAATCTTATCAGCCGAACTGGGGGTTGTGAGGCGTCTTCTTTTCGTCTGTTGTTATCTCGGTCCTTGAGGGACATGTAGTTATTTCGGGTATTGATTGTTCGTTGAAGAGAATAATGTGGTCCGGCGGTCTTTTCATCGAGATAGTCATATTGATACCAGTTACAGTTGATCCAGCGCTCGTACTGGTACCAGGAAATGTACTGAGGCCCACACACGATAATAGGGTCTCGGGCCAGGAGAAGCTCCTGGAGAGTCCAAACTCTGGTGAACCAGACTTGAGGGAGGCTGTGATGTGGCAACCGTCTGTATAAGTCTGCCCCTATCACAGTCAATAGTTAGCCGTGGATTCTTCCAAGTTTCTTAAGAAGTTAACTGAAGTAACCAAGGTCAAACCGACCGGCATCCTCTGTAATTCGTGGGTACCACGTCCCGATCCAGCGCGCCCGACGAATCACTCGATGGGCTTCTGCGTCTCCCTCACCAAGCCAAATGAGAACTCTTTTTGCGAGCTTGTAGACCTCACCCATGAGTGCCACCTGGTGGTTGCGTTCAGTCGTGGACGATTGATCAATGCATATCGCGTCAACCCAGATTTTTCGGGTCCGAGAAGGCTGCCGTAGATATTGTAGCATTTTGTGGCAGTTTTGAGTCACTGGGATCGTCCCGCCGTCACAGACAAGTTCATGGTCGCGGTCGCTTGACCCCCAAACGTATGAGATGGCATCATATTTGCTGGGGTCCCACGTATTACTTGAGGGCCCGAGAGAGATGTGCTTCAGGCTGCAGAGGACAGGTGAATCGAAGTCTCGGCTCGGGTATAATAAAATAATGCGAATGCATCGGCCTGTCGGTAGCGGCTTGTATTGATACGGTTGAATATGTGGATCCATGATTGCTAGGTTTGATCCATGATTGCTAGGTTTGAGTGGGATGGATGGTCGGAGCTGGGGATTGAAGGGTTTGAAGTTGGATTGAGTGGTTGGAGGACGTCGGAGCCTCCCGCAACCTACGACATCCCGATTTGGATGCTCAGCTCCCTGCGGTTCAACCTTGATCCGAACCGCTGGCAGAAGTCCGCTGCAGGAATCACCCAAGAGGTGCAGATGTGGCAGCCAATGAAAGTGCCAAAGGGGCTCGGAACGATCAGAGACAACCTGGAAGTTGGAAGGTTCAAGGAGCACATGAAAAGGCCTCAGGCCACATCCAATTGTTGCTTGCCGTCGAACCACCACTTCTCCTAACCCTACCTTAACTTCACCAAAGTTTGATCGGGCGGTATCAAAAACCGATGCGATGCCGCCAGGTTTGAATCTGCCCGCACGATTCTTCCCACCTTCCCACTACCCTCTTCTTACAGCTCATGACTCCCTTTGGCAACGGCGGCATCATTTCACCCACTGAATCTGCAGGTATATTCTGTTACTGACACCAAGACGCACTAGAGCGAAGTTGCAGGATGCTGCTCATCACAGTGATGTCCCAGAACATTCGCTCGCTCTAGGTGGTCAAGAAACGAATTGTTCATGGGAAATTGTTCATGGGATTCCATCACCTACAAGATCAACGAAACAGCGTTGTGCTGAGATATACCTGTGGCGCATAACAGTGACCATTTCCCCCATTTGGTCACCCCGGCTTCCTCTCCCTGGACTGAACTTGAAATGGGACTCTCTACTACCATCATGTTGAATACCAGCTAGGTACACAACCTCCACGTGAACGCCACAATCATGCACTGCAGTGGCCGCAGATGTCGTGGCCAATCCCTGAGTGTTGTCCACAAATCAGTTCTAATACCCCGCCATCATTGCTTGGGGCCTCCCGCTTCACCGCGGACACATCCGGATATAACTGACTTGGCGGCTTTTGGAACTTCAGGGGTAGGGTCCCTGAAGTTGGTGTGTGTAGGTACCTACTTATAGGTGCATGAGGTACCTACCATGGGCTTATCCCGTCTTCCTGACAAGTTCCTCTGATACCCATCCGGGCAACATTTTCTTCATCTGACAGCTAAGATTTCAAGTACAAAATGGAGTTCATTACGTCAAGCTGGCAGAATACTGCCATCTCGATTGCAACACCCACAGTTTTATACCTCCTCGCCCACGCCATTACAACCTCTATTTCCACCCTCTCGCCAAAGTCCCTGGCCTCCCCTCCTGGTCCGCCTTCCACGTCCCTTTTGCCTGGTCCATCTTCAAAGGGACCTCCGTCCGCCAAATGGAGACCCTCCACCAAAAATACGGCCCTATCCTCCGCGTCGGCCCCGACGCCATCTCCATCGCGCAAGCCGAAGCCTAGACCGAAATCCTTCAACCCCCTCCCGGCCGCCCCGAAACCATCCTCAAGGACGGCCAATGGTTCTATCCCCTCCCCGGCATGGCCTTGAGTTTCTCCCAAGCCCTCGATCCCGCCACCCACGCCAACATCAAGAAATCGATTCTTCTCGCTTTCACTGCCCGTGCTTTGAGGGCGTAGGAGCCGCTTGTTTAGCTTTACGTCAACCTCTTCGTCTCTCGCCTGCGGAACCTCACCACCCATACCTCCTCAGCCACCCATTCCACGTCCCCCTCCCCTGAGCCCACCACCACTCCAGAAATCGACATAGTCTCTTACCTAAACTTCACCAATTTCGACATCTTCAGCGACCTCAGCTTCAGCGAATCCTTCGGCTGTCTCGAGCACTCGCGCTACCATCCCTGGGTGAGCATTATCTTCGGTAATATCAAGGCAATCGCCCTCCTTCGCGGGGTGAGTTACTTCCCTGTGCTGGAGGGCTTGTCGCAGATGTGCATTCCGCCTTCGTTGAGGGAGTTGGCGAGGGAGTTGAGGGTCAAGTTTGAGACGAGCGAGGGGATTGTGTTGGACGATCTGCAGGACTTGCCGTACTCGAATGCGGTGCTGAAGGAGGAAATGAGGCTGTGCCCATAGTTTCCGTGGATTATCCCGAGGGTGGTTCCGCAGGACGAAGGGGGGAGAGTTATTTGTGGAACTTGGTTGCCGGGTGGGGCGAGTTTTCTGAAAGAAGATCAGCAAGGTGAAGTTTTATGTGAGGAGACTTGCTAACGCGCTATCACAACTTCAGAGCAAAGTCTCGATCCACACTAACGCAATTCACCGTAACTCGTAATATTTCCACGAGGCGACGGCCTTCAGACCGGAACGGTGGTTGGCGGAGGCTCGCTCTGACAAACCCAAAATCGCCCTTCTTCAAAGACCGCCGAGAGGCCGCGTAGCCCTTTCTCGTAGGGCCACGGGCGTGTATTGTGTAGAACCTTGCGGGGGCCGAAATGCGGCTGGTTGTCGCAAAGCTGGTTTGGTCGTTTGACTTGGAGCTACCGGTTGACGAAAGCAAATGGGTAAGATGTGAGGATCTAAAGGCTTTCATTGTCATGGAGAAGCCGCCGATCAATGTAACCTTGAAGCTGAGGCCGAGCGAGTGAAGCGCTTATTTTTCTGTACTTGGCTGACGATGTCGAATTCGGCTGAAGTTGGAGGCAAAGAGGTTCGAAATACGGTTTCAATGAACAATTTGAAGCAAGAAATCTGGCATGGGCCGGTCTGAATGATATGAGTGTATGAAAGCTGCAACCCTACTCACTTCCGGCAAGTTTCGCTGCTACGCCGAGTCGCTCAACGCATGAGAAACGCACGTTGTCAGCCGACCACACGACCTCCACTCGTAAACGCTCACTCGTCCTCATAATACTCCTCCTGTTCTTCCTCGTACTCCTCCCTTGCCTCCTCAACCTCCTCCTGGTCGCTACTGCTTGCACTCGACGAGGCTGCGTCCTTTTGCGCCTCCTCGTACCGCTCGCGGGCCGAGTGAAGCGACGAGTTATCCGAGTCGTACTCCGGTGCCTGTGCAGGCGCGGGGGGCGGGGCCTGGTAGTATTGCGCCGGGGGCGCCGACTGATAATGCCCGCCGCCGCCGTGGTGTCCGCGGTCAGAATCGGAGTCGGAGTCATCTGTGACTGTCAGTCTCTGTCCCAATTTCTCGTTGTTCAGGGAAAGGGGACATACGCAAGGCGCCAGCAATCAAAGCGCCGCCGACGGCGCCGGCCGCAAGACCGCCTGCTGCCCCCATCATCATCCCGCTGTTGCCCTTCTTATCTTTCTTCTTCTCCTTCTCCCCGTAGCCGCCCCCATGGTCGCCCCCGTATCCACCGTGGCTGCCGCCATAGCCGCCACCATGGCTGCCACCATAACTAGCATCGTGACCACCGCCGTACCCGCTGCCGGAGGACCCATGGCCACGTGTGTCACCACCACCGCCGCTTCCGCGGGAATGATCAAAGCCTGGGGCTTCCCACTGCGAGCGGCCCGTGGACTGGTCTACGTAATACCAGCGCTGATACTGGTCATCCCACTGGGGAATCCAGCCCTGGGGAATGGGCGGCTTGCCTGGCGGGGGCTGATAAGACGGCCCCGCGGACCGCTGCGGGGGAGGAGCCGAGTAGCCCTGCTGTGCCTGGGGGCTGTGGCCGCCATATTGTCCCTGGGGAGCGTATTGCTGAGGAGGATACTGTTGCTGGGGAGGATAATCTGGCGAGGTGTCAGTTTGAGGTTTGTGGTGAGGTGGTGAGACATAGTGAGATGAGGGGTCATGGTGGGGTGGTACCTCGTTGCGCCGGCTGCTGCGGCTTATCTTTGCCGTCGGAGTCGAAGCCCAGCTTGTCAAATTCGTTGGCAAGTTTCTTGAAGAAGGACATAATTGCGGTGACGGCGTGGTGGCCGGGGCGGTGATCCGGGAGAGATCCGGAGCTCGGGTTTTTCTTGAAAGAGGGGTTGGTGCCTGTTTTCGCCGAGGTCAGGTCGCTGTCACAGCAGCTGAGGCGCGACGCAGGATGTTGTTTCTCGCAGCGCCAAGCGAATCGCGACGAGGCCTCCGCTGCGTGGGATTGGACTCCGGATTGGACCCCGTTGCCGTCTCATCCGGCGCTCCATCCCGTGCGCGGTAACTCCCGACTCGCGTTCTTGGCGGCTGATAACGCATTTCTCGGCGCAACGTGATGAGGCGTTCACTCGCCCGCCTTTGCTCGGCGGCTGTCTAGCGCGTTCGGGTTGATTCTAAGCCAAGCTGATGCTTGATTTCCTGCGCGCGTGTGAATCTGCGGGAGTGGACCGCCGAGCCACTGCTGTGCTCCGCTAGCGTGATTGGCTGCGTCACGCTGCATGGGTGGAGTTGCGGTGGGGCTGGAGGACCCCTCACAGAAGTTGCTACCCCTCCCCCGCCGCCGCGCCTGCCCCTGGCCGTGCAACGGAATTGAGGCAACCAACGCGACTCGCGACAACACCTCTTCATCTTCCTGGCTTCATAACGGGCGCCATTCTCGAGATCTCTTCCCCAGATCCTCACACATCTCGCGGTTTCTGAAGCCATCACGTCATCATGTCGTACGGAGGCTACCCAGGCCAAGGATACCAGGGCGGGTCGGGCGCCCCGCCCCCGCAGCAGTACGGTCAGCAGTATGGCGGTCAGCAGCAGCAGCAGTACGGCCAGTATCCTCCGCCCAACCAAGGCTACGGCCAACAGCAATACCCTCCTCAGCATGGTGGCTATCAGCAGCCTCCTCCCCAGGGCTACGGGGGATACCAGCAACCTCCTCCCCAACAGCATTACCAGCAGCAAGGCGGTTACCAGCAGCCGCAGCAGCACTACCCGCCGCAACAGCAGTACCACCCTCCTCAGCATGCCCCGCCGCAGGGGTACGATAGCTACGGCTACCCGAACCAGCAGCATGGCGGCGGCGGCTACGGCACCCGCGCCGCGCCTGGCGGCCACCACGAGGTCCACGACCGCCCGAACGGCGCCGTGCAGTTCGGCCACGGCGCGCCCGAGGGCTACACCTTCCAGTACTCCAACTGCACGGGCCGCCGCAAGGCGCTGTTCATCGGCATCAACTACTTCGGCCAGGAGGGCGAGCTGCGCGGGTGCATCAACGACACCAAGAACCTGTCGGCCTTCCTGATGGAGAGGCACGGCTACAAGCGCGAGGACATGATCTTCCTGACCGACGACCAGCAGGACCGCAACTTCCAGCCCACCCACGCCAACATCGTCCGCGCCATGCAGTGGCTGGTCAAGGATGCCCAGCCCAACGACGCCCTGTTCCTGCATTACTCCGGCCACGGCGGCTCCACCGCAGACACCGATGGCGACGAGGAGGACGGCAACGACGAGGTCATCTACCCAGTCGACTTCAAGCAGAACGGCCACATCGTCGACGACGAGATCCACCTCAACGTCGTCAAGCCCCTCCCCGCCGGTGTGCGTCTGACTGCCATCTTCGACAGCTGCCACTCGGGCTCCGTCATGGATCTGCCGTACATGTACAGCACTAAGGGCGTGCTCAAGGAGCCCAACCTTGCCAAGGAGGCCGGCGCTGGCCTGCTCTCTGCCGCTGGCGCCTACGCTCGCGGCGACATGGCTGGCATGGCGACCTCCCTCTTTGGTCTGGCGAAGTCGGCCATGAGCGGAAATGACGCCCATGAGCAGACCAAGCGCACGAAAACCTCGCCCGCCGATGTCGTGATGTGGAGTGGCTGTAAGGATGTCCAGACTTCGTGAGTTTCCTAACAGCCCCAACAAGGGTATGAGAGCGGTTACTGACGAGAATAGGGCCGACGCAACTATCGCCTCGCAGGCTACTGGCGCCATGTCGTGGGCGTTCATCACCGCACTCAAGGCCAACCCGAACCAGACTTATGTTGAGCTGTTGAACAGCATTCGTGAGCTGCTCGAGGCCAAATATGAGCAGAAGCCTCAGCTGTCTTGCAGTCATCCTCTGGGTAAGTCATGTTGTCGAGCTGACCCTCATTATGACCTTGCTGACTCGATGGGGCATAGATACCGACCTGCTCTTCGTGATGTGATATGTTGAACATTTCGGCATGTGGTTGATGTTGTAGCAGGTAGTTTGGCATGAAGTTTTGGGCTGGGTCGCTTGTTGCCGGGTTGGACGTTGCGAGATTCGCGATGAACATGCATCCTCTCGAGCTAACTGGGTTCTAGACATTTGGTATTAGCCGAAGCAAAATTCCATGGGCATCAGGAGACAAACTGAAATTGGGCTTTCTTTTGAGCCCACAACATGTTTGACACTGCGCCGGACCCGAAACAACTATTACATGTTTTGAGACTAATCTAGGGTGCACCCACCCCCCGAATCTGATGAACTACTCGAGAACGTGCCGGAGCTTTCAGAATCGTCATCCGACACATTGGCCGAGCTAATTCGACCCTTAATGCGGGAATAGAGAGTTGCCGTATACCTTTTCCCGGACGAATTTTCCAAAGGCAGTTGCCTCACGCTGGCCCATACCAAATACCGTATCCCATCAATGTCGATTTCAAGCTCGTCTGTAAGCTCCCCGGCTCTTGATTCTACTGCTAGAACCTCCGTCCACCGAGGGCAGTCTTCCTTGAACCTTTGGTCAAGAAGCCACTGGCTCAAGTCTTCAAAGTCTGCCGAGTTACAGATGCGAAGTGTGGGAACAGCGCCAGGGTCGTATTCGTATTTGCAGATGACCATGACATACATGAGCCTTGGACCAATCCGGCATTCTGAGGAGACAACAAAAACGTAAGAAGCGCTATCGGGCCCAAAGAAAAGCTGATGGTGAATATCCCAGAACTTGTCCGGAACGGACTGAATGTCCATGCCGCAAGTTACACTCGGCAGAAACTGCAATGAACCAACCGTGTAATCTAGGCTATTCGGATCGTCATCAACAACGACATAACTTGCTGGGCGTGCTGTGGATGAGATGTAGAATGGCCGGTGGAATAAGTGATCGGGGATGGAGCAACAATCCACATCTCGGCGTCGGATGTAGTTGTCTGGCCCAACCTTGTCGAGAGCGATTACAACGCGCAACTTGTTGGAACCGAGTGCCATTGCCCCTACGCAGAGGAAGTAGCTGAACGTTGGTTGTGTCGGGCCTCCGTTTAGCGAGATATCTCGATGCAGCCCATATATACGGGAGTTCAATTTCAGCCCTCTGTTAGTGAAGGAGAACTCTGGGGGAGTATAGAAAAAGGGGGTCGATAAAATAGTACCGCCAGTGGCGAAGCTGGAAGGAGATGCTGCGAAGAGGCAGTAGGAGGTTGCCTGGCTTGCTTGTTCATTCCAGGCAAAAATCGTCAGGTCGTTGCTTCGCTTCACAATTTCCTCTTGTAGTCGACAGAAGGCGTGTATCCCCTCGCCGTAGATCAGCGGCATGTGGACCCCGAAGATTCCGAGCAGGCAATAAGCAAGGTCCTCTGTCCGAGTCGTCTGTCTCGCGGATCCCCAATACATGCGTTGCGCAATGGAAAACTCTCTAGGGGGGCGGTCACCGCGGAGAGCTTCTAGATGGATGCCTGTGGCTTCGCTAACAACACCTGCCCAACCATGTTTGGACCCTCTGCACTCCCAGGATTGGTCGTAGAATTGTACGTTCGCAGGGGCTATCAACTCCTGCAGAGTCCAGCCTATGCGTTATGGTTAGTGGCATCCTAGCGAATGCTGCTTCATGTTGTGTCCGTAGAAGGCTGAAAGGAGGCTGAGAACTCACCACGCGTAACCCATCGACAATTATTGAGGCCGTCTCGCAGGGATGTTTGGGGATGCAGATCCTCAAGATACACGAAGCAGATCTCTGCTTTCTTGTACAAATCGAACATTGAATTGATTGTCTCGGTGAGTTCTGCACTGCTGGACTTGTCAATGCAGCAGGTGTCGATCCAGACGTACTCAAGACCTGCCTCGACAGCCAAGCGGCATGTCTGCAGTATCTTCGAAAAACTGTCGCTCAATGAGAGTAAATCCGGACTTTTTCTAAATAGCGAAATGGTTGACGGCAGCATCATGTCTTGGTAGGTGACCTCGCCCTCTGGCGCCCACGTATGCGAGAGAGCAACATAACGGATATCGCTGGCTTGAACATGATCCCGAAACTGATAAGTTCTCGCGTTGAGGACTCTCATGGTTAGACTCGGAGTGAATGGAGGAAATTGAAGCGGACAGAGTAGGATCTAAAATGCGGGGAAATAAATGCCTCAGCCGCTCTCGCCTTATTAGTAGGCAACCTTGCGAGCACCCATAGCACAGCCACAACGCAACGGCATGGCAGCCGGGAGGCCTGTCAAAAAGGGTTGGGCTTCGGAGGTCGGTGAAACGGGCCCGAAAAGAGGGGCCTGGAAACAAGTGTAATCGCCACGATCTGAATCAAACAGGCTAGAAATGGCCTATTTCGAACGATTCAAGACCTGATTTTGGTTCAATCATTGGATTCTACTGCTTGCTCGGTATGGGCGTCGGCTACAGCTCGCTCACGGCACCACTCTTCCTGATGATGTATGTACCGTGACATCCCTCGTCGCCAGCGTGATATTGCTACTGCAAATCATAGGAGTTAGACCGCGGTGCACCTAGCGCATCCCCCATACCCGGCGCAAAAACCGACAGCGCATTCGCAAAAACCTTTGCAATCCTACACATCGGGCTCTCCCTAATCGGACGATTCAGCGTATACCTCAACGCCCCATAGTCACTCTCCGCATCCACATTGCGCGTATAAATCTCAATCGTCCTCGCCATCTTCATCGTCCACCGCCCGTGGCTCTCCCACTGGCAGCACCGTGTATTTCCATGTCCGTCCTCACAGCTCCCGGTGCACACCCTCTCCGTCCGGCTGGTATGCTCCTGCACGCCTTTCTGCTCGGCCACAATCCCGATCAGCGTCTCGGCCAGGCCGTTGGTCGCCGCCCATGCGTCGCGGCTGTTGCCGTGGCATTGGAAGGTGATGGTGCATCCGGGACTGCCTTCACCGTCGTTGAGCTGGTAGGGGGTTTTGTTGCAGGTGTGGTCGCTGCGCCGGTTCCAGATCGCCCAGAAGTAGTCGCGTGCGAAGACTTTTCCGGGGATTTCGACGTATTCGGCTGTGGTGGAGAAGGCGAGGCTGATTTGGCGGGGATTGGCGGCTAGGAGGTCGAAGGAGGGGGAGGTGGTGGTGGCGGCGGTGGTGGTGATGTTGGTGTTTTGAGAAGGGAAAGGGGCTGGGAAGGAGAGGGTGGTTGGAACGGGGATGGCGAGTAGCGCGAGGAGGAGGTCGAGGTTCGGGTTGGGGAACATGATGGTAGGCTTTGGAGGTATAGGGTAGGTAAGGGATAAATGTGGGCGATATAGGTGTGTGAGTTTGGGGCTTATGGTGGCAGTTGTCTTGGAACCTATGGGGCAGGTTGCTGGGCGGCTAGGCCAGTATTTATGCTGGCATCCGGGGAGACCGTAAGAAGTTCCAGATTCTTGTTCTAGGTAGCCAGTCAGATGGATGTGTCAAGTGACATGTTCGTTGATGGCCGCTTCATCAAGAGCATATCGGGCATGGTTATCTCATTTGTCTCAATGCAATTGGGCGGTCGGCGGTGCCGTCACTTCGTCTTGCATGGGCACTTTTCTCTTAGAGATACGCGAAGGGTAGGCTTTCAGCCCTAACCGCGGCTAGCTGCTCGGAAGGCCAAAGCCGGTAGAACGATTGGGCAGGGCTTGGGTCTTTTGAATGGTTGTGGGTAATATGCCCGCTCATTCAACTGTGCTCATTCAACCGGCGAGCTCGATCCGGACAAGCACTCAAAACCCATAAGCTGAATCCGAAGTAGGCGACCGATGCCTCGACGTGGAGAGAAAAAGCGGGCGAGAATTGGGGAGTGGAGAGCTATTCCCGGATCTAGACTACTCGCTTGTGATACAGGAGGTGATACATGAGTGAGGCGCATAGGAATTTGGCTGTCAGGGTGTTGAGGGTGAAGGACGCCCTCAACGTACTCTACAGAGTTCAGCATCACTATCTAAAGTCTTCGCGTCTATGGGAACATTTTCCCCTTTCTGATACCCACAAAGTACACTGTCGAAAACCCAGGTACCTAGTTATCCCTGCATGTGGCCAATAGTATTTAGAGCGCTGTCGTATGTGTTGAAGACTTGCGCTGCACACAGGACAGGACGGTGCGAAAGGCCTGGGCTTTATCCACCTCCTCTTCTGCCATTACACGCAGTCCTTTAAACACACATGTTTTGGATGTGTTGGAGTGTCATTGGTTGACTGAGATTTCTTACCCACGAGGCAGAATTTGCTTCAAAATCTGGTGGGTAAGGTCCAGCGTGGGTTTTGGGGATATGTCCCCCCACCCACGGATTCAGCCTGCGGGGCCAAAAGGTGGCGAATCTGGCATCCACCGAAGTGAGCGACGTGCATCTCCTGCAGACAGGGGCAGTACGCTGCATGGGAGGCTCAGCTGGTGACCCGGCGGGCTGTCGGCCACTCAAACCTTGGTGTGTGAGCCAGTACCATTGGACTAGGCACCGTGCTCTTGAATTCAGGGTGGGTTTTAGGCCATTAAGAGCTAATTGGTGAAGCACAAATCTGAGGCCTTTGAGGCCGGAGTACATGCTTCTTCTCTGAGCAGCTCACCTTCAACTCAGCCTGGTTGAATATAACCACCTTATGGACGATATTGGATCACTGCGCTTTGGATCCCCAAAGGGTCTTCGCCTTACGCAAGCGCGATGGAAGTTTACGGCACTCACGAGTATGGAGACTTGGAAGGTATGGCGCCGGAGTTGGTCTTCGACTTTGAAGGGGGGAGTCAATTTCTGGAGTTTTCTCAAGAGATCACGGGTGACGCGATGATGGTAAGTTCGAGTTAAGTACTGGTTTCGAAACAAGCCATGGAAACGTGAGGAGATGACGACCAGAACTCGCTTTCTGCTCAATGGGACTTCGATGCAGAGTGGGACAACTCAAGTTTTGTGCAACCGGTCCTTCAACACGCAGAACCCGATCCCTACACTGGCGACGCCCAAGTTGCTCAGAATCTGACATTTCAATTCTACGATAACCAAGAGTTTCTCATCGATGGGGATATTCCGGTAGCAACGGAGACCTGGAGCCCGGATGGAAACATGAACCACGGGACGACCCTCTCAGTTTTCGGAAAAGAGCTCATCACAATGTCGCCAGGGACCCCGACGGGCCCGATGCATGTAGAGCCGGTGGCTCTTCACCTCGATTCCTCTGAATTCGACACCCCGAACAACCTCGGCAGTATTCCTGGTTGTGATACCGGATATCAAAGCTTCCAGCCATGGTCTGCAAGTGGGGTAGAAGAAATTAATTTCTCCCTCTCTCAAGACGATGGAGGCAATGATAATGCTGCAGGATTGTTTCGGTATCGCGGTCGACCAATTCTGCCAAACTCTCTTGCTCCAGCAATCTCTGAAACGCGGACTGTGTTCAGGCCCGTCTCAACAAATAAAAGGGGGTAAGTTTGCACCACTCCACGCACCCGGGAAGAATCGAACTGACCTTTCTAAATCTAGTCCGAATGGTAGCGGAGCCCCGTCGACCTCGGCGTTCCAGTGTGCCGTGGACTCGTGCCGCGAGTCCTTCACCTTGAAGAAAGACTTGAGACGCCACCACCAGACCCAGCACGGTGATGGGTCGCCGTATAAGTGTAAATGCGGTAGGGACACTAGGCGCAAAGACAACTTCCGTCGTCATATTGCCAATTGTGACCACAAGCCACTTGCATCAACTCTTCACTGTTGTTGCGGTCGTGAGACCCTCGACGCGGATTCGATGATGTACCATATCGCATCTTGTGGGGCGCAGAAACGCGGCAGGCGTGCTGTAGGAAAGCGGTGAGGAATCCGAGGGGCTTCGAAGGCTGCTGGCAGCCTTGAGGACAGAACATGAGTAGTCCGAGGGTCGAAATTTCCATGCATACGTAGCTCTCAAGATTGCACTGTCAGCATAATTTCGAAGATGATGGCTTCCCCGGTGTCGCTGGCCTGATCGTCCTAAAGTTCAACTCTGAAGGCATGGTCCCACCTCCCATTGCACCTTCATCAGGCACTATAGAGTTTGCCCCCTCGTCCACAATTGTTGAGTATTCTCGCCTGAAACCCGAGATTCCTGCTGTTTGGCTTTGCTGTCTGCTGGTTGCTGCATGAGACCCATGTTGTTTGCCTTTGCTGTGTGGTATTCCGAAACGGACAGCACCATTGTATCTTGATCATGAGTTGGAAGGCCGCAGAACCGCATAAGTTCACTTCACGTATTCAGCAGTATGCCGCCATTTTATCTCTTCCGACCGATGATTCAAGTGCAACAGGGGTGGGGGGGGGGCCAATCACCCTGTCCAACGCCAAGCCAGCGCTGGCCAGTTTTGCTTCATTCCATTGGTCCAAATAAATGGCCTCAACATTCCGCCTCCTGCAGGCAGACTCGGACGCTGACCACAGCCGTCTCACAAGCATGTCAGACCCAATCACAGAAAAGGCCTCAACCTGTCTGGCTTCGGTGAAAACTGGCCACCAAGCAATGGGGAGGGTACATGCAAATGGCCTCAAATCCGAGTCAAGACTCTAAGGTTTGGATCTGCAAAACTTGAAGCCGCAGAGCCTTGTGTATCTGTCTTAAAGGGGCCATTTTGGAAACCATGCCGCTAATACATTGTGCACCATTTTGGGCCTCAAGATGGTCTAGGGCTCATGCGGTAGGTACAAGCCCAACGGCACATCGAGATGCGACGTGCACATGTGCTACCTATGGCACGCACAGCGACCCAACTCGACAAAGAATCAATGAACAAACGGGCTGGGGTAAGTTTCACAAAAGATTTCACGCATCACAACATTGAGTTTTCTCTTCCTTTGACGCTAAAATTGCAGTGGTGCGGACATGGGGAAAGGACAAGCAGGCTTATTCCTATCTCGTTAGCTCCACGTACACTCCGAGAGCCAGCCTTTGCGTGCTGCCACCAGAACAACCACAGATCGCTTCAGCAAGCGTTCTACTACATGTACGATTTCGGAGCATCGTCGTCGTTCTGAGGTATCGCGAGTGACTGCAATGGCCTTGATATTTCCGATAACAAACCCTGAGTCTTTGTGCTGTGGGACCAATCGAAGCGCCCGGGCCTCCCTTCGCTCGCTCGTGCACCAAGATGCCGTCCCAAATGAGTCCCAAATGACAACCGGCAAGAGTTGCCCATGGCTTTCGGCAAGCAAAACAAACATAGGTACTGGAATATGGCTGACTTGCTCGTCGCACAGACAGGCAGGACACAGGACAGGGTAAATTGTCTTGTTTTTTATCGTAGCAGAAGTCGTCTAGTTGGTTCTTGACCGACCTCCTTGATCCTTGCCCTTGCTGTCCCCAGCGCTTGCATCGACCCCCTCGAGGGCGGCTCCCTTCTCATGCTCCGGCATCGGCGCTGTCTTGTCTGCGCGATCGACGTGGGTTGACTGCAGAGAAATGTCAGTATTTATGCCAGGGAAATGAAAGACGGACTACCGCAGCTTACAGTCTCGGTCCCGGCGCCGTGGATGATGTCATGGCCCTGAGGGATGGCGTTGTCCGATGATCCATCACCTTGGCGAGGCATGTTTTATAGGTTGGTTGGCTGATTGATTGATTGTAGAAGAAATGTCTTTTTTGAGCTGTCTCTGCTCTGGAACTTGGAAATTAGAATTCGAGTTCGGGGGGTCACAGCTGGTATTTGAAGTCGCTGGCGGGTGTCCTGATCGTTGACGTCATCCCCCTGATTGACGGCACGACGTCACGGTGGGGCTACATCGACAGTCATTGACGACTTACTTACACCACATATGGTGATAGGTAATGAATTGATTACTCCACAGATATCCCCGCCCTCTTATGACATGACCGCACGTGTAATATGACCCGAATTCGCCGCCTTCCTTTCGGGATGTAGTGAAAATCACGCGACCGTTTCCACCCATAAAGCCGTATCGACCAGCCACAAAGTTTAGGTTGTTTGCGCAGAACGTGATAGAATTTCCGAATACCCTCGGTTCTACTCGGCTTTAATACCGAATAACGCAGGTAATGATGAGATTGAGCCTAGTAGAGAAAGCAGTAGGGGCCGAATCTGTACGCTCCGTGTTCGTCCGCGTCACTTGGTGAGGAGGTACAATAAAACATAAGACGCCCAGATATCTCAGAGAGCCGCCGCATATGTAAGATACCAGCACTCCCCTCCTCCCTTTCTCCCCTACCCATCAATCGCAACAACCTCAATCTCAACCCTCATCCCTGCTGAGTCCCCAGCCCCTAACTTTGCAACCCCAATAGCCGTCAATAACGGCTGCCGCTCCGGCATCCACTTCATCAAATTCCCAATCAACCTCCCCAGAAGCTCCGCATCAGTAAAGACCGCCTCAAGAATATACATCTTCACTTTATACACCTGCGGCCATCCCTTTCCTCCTGCGTGTCGCAGCGCGAGATCAACGTTGGAGAAGGCCTGGTCAACTTCTTCGAGGAGGTCGGTTTTCATTTTCCCGGTCTCAGGATCCCAGCCGCCTGCAGGGAGCGTCAGTGTGTTGGGCTGTGAGCTTGGGGCTTTCAGGGTGAAAGAGGTGGTACCTTGGCCTGAGATCTCGATGCGGTCGCCGATGCGGACTGATTGGCTGTACCATAGCTGGGAGCGGAGGACTTGGCCCTGGCCCGGGTAGGAGAAAAACTGGGGGCTGGACATATTTGGGACTTGGATGGAATGCAGGTAAGGTCGGGGGTCTGGTGTTCTGATGGGGAGGGATACGGAGCTAAGAACGCAACTTGAAGGTAGAAAATTATTATAAATGGAGTCCAGTTTTATCTGACTGTCCAGGGACTTTGCATTCATTATAAGTGGTAATTTCAGTCAGCCGCCAAGTCGGGGCGGAGGTAATACGCGCCCGATTTCAACAAGGCTCTCTCCACTGGTAATAACCGGAAGGATTTATGATGTAACCTGATTGCTAATCTGCCAACCTCCCTACCTAGAGTGGAGTGTGCAGCTCGCATTTGAGGTTCGGTATTCAAAACCTCTTACATCCACCTTTATTTTAATCGAGTAGGTACAATGTTTATCAAAATTGAACATGACAAACTTGTTGCCTACGACTTTCCGGCTGCATATATCTAAGGTACCTACCTTATACATACCTACCAATCATCGACATCTACACTCGGCCGTTTGTCATACTTCTCCACCAGGTCAGCCAAAGCCGCCTGCATATGTTCCTTCCTCAACGGCTTTCGTGACAAATACGCGTAGGACGACAGCAAATCGACCTTTGGGGTCTTCACAGATGGCCTTACGACATCCCAAATTGCGGTATACAGGCTCGTAATGCCCGTCAGCAGTGCGATCATCTGCCCCGATGACTGGACTCCATAAGACCCGGGGTCTATATCCTATGCTTAACTAACACCCTCTTTATCGACGTGATAGCCCTCGGACAAAGATCACTTTTACATGGAGTTTGAAGATTCGGATAATAACCCCGGTCTGATAACCGCCAAGCCGGGACGGAGAGATGTGGACCCGATTCTGATGCAAGACCAACATGACAAGGCGCGGAGGATTGTCAGTGCGACATGATTGATAATCTGCCAACGCCTGGTGGAGCAGTCTCGCATTTTGATGTTTGTCAGCAAAGTTTACTCTAGACCTTAATGATATACAAGGTAGACACAAGTGGTACATATAAACAACAGCTCAACCTGTTCCCACGCCGTATACTGTACATTGTTTCTTTCAAAGGCCGTCCTCGTCTGGATGGAAAGCCCTGAAACAATCCTGCGCGCCATTCCGATCCATTCTATGAAATTTCCTCCAATGTTCGCGAAGCTGATTTGGCGTAGTGAAACTAAAAAGCCCTCTGTGGCGATCGCACAGACGGCATGGGTAAAGCCCCACCTCTGTCGTCGGGTCAATATCAGACGGCTCGGTGTCGTCCTCCATCAGGTCCCGACGAGTAACTGGGCGGTCATCCCGGTCAGCCTCTATTTGAATATGGCGGTATAGATTGGCGGATATGCTAAATGTTTTGCCACACGTGCATTTATTGACTTGTATGCCATCCTCCCAGAGCGTGTCGATGGTATGAGCAGCCTTGCGCAGATTTGCGAGCTTCCAGTCACGATGGGGCGCGATTCGAAGGTGGTTGTTCAGGTGGCGGTGATTGCCGAATTCGCTGCCGCAGATACATCGGACCTTGCCGCGGGACTTGACGCCGTGTTCGACCCCGGACTCGAGCTCCGCTGTGATGGTGTTGGCGCGGCGGTCTTTTAGCTTGATGTGGTGGTCGCGCGAGCCGGGGGATGAATAGATTGTGCCGCAGAGACACTTCCAGATGTCTTGTTTGGCGGCGTCCTCGTCAACGGCGTGGTGGACTTTAACTTCGTCGGCGCGGTGCTGGGCGCGGCGGATGTGGTATGCGAGCTCATCGAAGGACTTAAACTCGCTGCCGCATAGACAAGTGGACAGGGAGCTGAAGTTCACGTCGATCCCATGGCCAGTAGTGTCCAAGCCGTGCTTTGTGAAGATCGCATTTTGGATGTGGACACGGAGATCGGTGCGCGTGGCAAATTGCTCGCCGCAGAGACAAGCTATCCCCCCAAGAGTCTCGATGCCGTGGGGCTTGTGGTATTCCCCTTTCGGTCCTCTGGCGCGGGCGCGGGCGGCAGTTTTGAAGTGGCGTTTGAGGTTGAATGTGGAAGAGCATATTGTGCCACAGAGACACTTTGCGATGCCTGCTGCGGCAGCAACCGGGTCGATGGCATGGTGGGCTTCACGTTTGGCTGCGAGTTTGGCCTCACGCTGAGCTTGATATTTGATGTGCTTCATGAGCCTGTCGTTGGTATCAAAATCTGCGCCGCAAAGACACGTTGGAAATCGTTTGAAATCCTTATCGAAACCGTGGGCACTCGCCGGTTCGTCTGTCCCGTCGGCATGGGTTGTGGCGTGCGCGACGTTTGAGTTGTCGGAACTCGAACTGGGAACTTGAGTGGGCGCCTGGCCACTGGTGCAAAACAGATTGCGAGGGGCGGTTGAGCGAAGCCGCGAGCGGCCGGCATGTCCGGAGAACCCAGCCACGGCGGGGCGGGGGGTGCAAGTCCAGACGTGGCGGACCGCCGCCTCGCTGGCTTTCAGTCCATAGACATTGAGGATTTTAAGGACAGACAACGGCGCGCGATTGCAGGTTGTGCGCATTCGGGTAACCGCAGCGGCGCGACTAAAGACGCCGCCAGTGGCGGCGCCTGCAACCATATCGGATAAATCACCTTGCCTGAGGCGCGCTGCAGTCTGAGAGGAGGCAGAGGAATCCGGAGTTGGCTCGAATGGTGAACGCGGCGAAGTCGCGTTGTGGTGCATGTAGTTGAAGACTTGACACTGGATGAAAATTGGGACGTGCTGGGTGGGGCTCGGAGCCCCCCAGCCAATCAGAGTGCATTGAGGGTGCTCGTCAGTACCAACAGCTGACAAGTCCGGCTGGCACTGGCAGACGCTGCCAAGAAGAGATGTTGAACCTGCCCGCGAGCATTGGGAACCCGCACTTAGAAGAGGAGGAATGAGGTCACGGTTGGTTGAAATTTCATGACACTCTTTCTACCTCAGCTCCGGTATCACCAGATATATTTCTATCCGACCATGTGATTGACCGAGTGTGAGGGGATGCATGAGGACAAGAGTTTAGCATTGTGGGTCTGGAGACCCCATGTTTTGAGCAAGCCATGAACGCTCATTGGTCGAGAAGGTGTCAGACCATAATGCCACCTACAAGAGTGTGGGCATCAGCAAAAGAACACCCCCACGCTGTTAAGGTTGGTAGGTAGTGATGGACAACTGGGAAGTAATATAATCACGGTATCAAAATGTCGGATGACCTGGTATGCTATTGCTCCTGTATATTTACAATCTTGCGTGTTCGTTTCAATGTCACGGTGGCACCTAACACCATGGACTTCACCCCAAATCAAGCGGAGCAACTGCATTCAGGCGACGGGTTAAAGTTTCTGGGACTCGATCCACGCTTTCAATTTCAGGCTCTGGATATTCCAAACGTTGAGGCTGGATCTGCTTCGACAATAGTCACGATTGAGAGCGGTGCGGAATGGGTCCGTTTTCCCCCAAGACTCTGAACTTGCGTTCGAAACTGACCTCCTTCGTAGCTCCTGTCAAAATCCGGAGACAACAAGGACAAAACAGGCATTATGAAAGCCTTGTGAAAGCTAGAGAACAACGGACTCATACGCGATGTAACCATGGAATCTAACCCTCTATGGATCCTAGGTTTGTCCTCTATCCCGCAATCAGCTCGGGGAAACCGAAGACTTTCATAGACATGAACACCGTTCCATACTCAAGAAATGAATATGTCGGTATCAAGGAAGGCCTCCATCTCCAGAACCGCTGGACGTTTGATCGCTGGAGGTTTAAGCAGACTGGATACTTCTCCACCATGTCACAAGGAACGGGGGAGATATTTACCGCATCGGTGAGTGTTCTGTGCCCACGGACTCAGGGGGGCTAAAACTCGGAATATGTAGGTCTGACGCATTGACAGCTCTTGCGGTGCAGTTCCCAGAACGGCTTTTCCATCAGAATCTCAACTCTGTCTTCACCTTTGACGCCAAGACGGGTCTGACAAGGGCCTTGATAGAAGGCATTGAGTCTGATGATTCGTCTGATGGTGAAATGGCGACTCCACTGCTATGGGATATCGCCGCCATTCAAGACATGATCCAACACTTGTTGGGAAAATTTGCGTAGCCATCTACTCTACCTCCCGTTAGTGCTACTTGAACTGTTTATCCGCGAAAACATCTGCGAGACAATGGACACTCACACCGAGATCGGGATGAAGGAGGACGCAACGGGAAACACCGACTGGTTCTTCAACCCCAACAACGAGAAGAACTGGAATGAGGCGGTCATGGACCTGTTGACAGAATGGAGACCCTCGTCACCGCTACAGAATCGCATCCCATTCCAAGAGCGACGGTGGACGTTTATCCGCAACTACGCCCAATTCCTTCGGGATTGTCAGACCCTGTACAAAGAAGCTTCTGAGAGATTCGCCATGAACCCCCCCGATGACGCAGTTTGGCAGGAGTTCTCGGATGTGCTGGACAACATGGAACGTGTTGCCAACGAGTATCTAAATGAAGTACAGTGCCTCTCTCGGAGAGCGCAGAGTTTGGTTGATCTGGTGGGCTACCTACCCCTCCATTCTTGTTTCCCGAGTCGTGATCTAACAGAAGCAAACAGCTCACCATATCCATCGCGAGGCAGGAAAGCCATCAACCAAACACAACACCCTCAGAATTAATATGATCAGTCTTGCCACTTTCCTCTTCCTCCCCGGAACCTTTGTTGCAGTAAGCTGAAACTTCATCCCAACGACCATGTAAAGCAATAAGTAGCCACTAACCACAACACTAGAGCGTGTTCAGCATAGGCGTCATCAAGTTCAACAAGGAAGAAGAGCCCCCCGTACAAGTTTCAACTGAGGGACTCCGACTGTACTGGGCTATCGTGGCGCCTCTCACGTCTGCTTTCCTTCTGTCTTGGGCGTTTTGGAGCTCATCACAGTCCGTTCTTCGTCACGGAAAGCATGCATGGCAGGGGCAGCATCCTAGAGGCGAAAAGACTTTGGAATCGCAGGATAGGGTGGGAAGTTCCTTGTTTCGGAGGCGGATTTGGGGCAGGCGGAGGGAGTCAGATCATCTTGAGCTGGGAAGGATGTAGGATGGGGGCGGCTAATGCATGAGAGTTTGTCTGAGTGGAGAGCTATGGTGGTCATAACAGAGTTTCAAAAGAGTCTTGGTTGAGTTGCATACTTCTAGCTACCACACCAAGGAAATACAAGGAAATACCGCCACTAACGTTCGCATCCTTCGCATCCAACTCCGCAAAATCCGACACCATACGAATCCAGCTCCATGCCCGTCTTGTGCCACTTGGCAGTCAAGGCAGTCTCATCAGTGGTACGTCTCAAAGTATTTTTCAATACCCTTCTTGTTCATCTTGTGGAAGCCCTTCGCCCCAAGGTGCTGACGGAGATGGTCGCGCCTGTGGAAGCTGTTGTTTCCCCAGTGCTTGTCACAGAGCTGGCATGGATATCGGCCAACGGTTGGGGCGTTTCCTACAGGCATGGATTGGGTCGCGCGGCCAGATTCGACTCTAATATGGCGTTCCAGCGCGTCTCGCCGGGTGAAGGGGGTGCCACAAAGACAGGTCTTGTTTCCGGCAACGTTCATATCAACACCGTGGTTGATGGGGACGGGAATGGAGGCAGCTCCAGTGTTCAGTTCCTGGCCCGCGTCGAATGGCTGCAGTTGGATGTTCGCATCGATGATGGGAAACCAGGTATCGTCGAAAGCGGGTAGCAAGTTGACTCCTCCCGGGAAGGGTGAAGGGGATATCGGGACCTGGAATGCCGGCAAGCCACATGCAATGTCGGGGAGGAACGAGCCTTGGGAAGCTCCGAGTGTGAGGCCCAGGTCTGAGACCAGGCCCAGGCTCGGAGGGTCAATGCAGGTGACTTGGTTGGTGGCCCAAGTGTTGTCAGAAGTGGCGATTTGGTCGAATCCAAGGGGGTGGTGCTCGCCCACGGCAAGCTGAGGACTACGGGGTCCTGCATCTCCAATTGGCTGGCGGCTGTGGCGGATGTTGCGCGACCCCATCCAATCCGACTCCGCATGGACCCGACCGAGCCGACGTGCAGGCGGCGAGGGCGGGAACAGCATCAAGTGTGGCCTCAAATGCGGGTCAGTAAAAAAAAAAACCTCACCCGTTTTCCGTGTCGTCAATTAGCGGCTCCAGTAAGGCGGTCTGAGTGTTGGCTGGGTTGGGTGTCATGTCGAACTCGAGTCGCGGTGGCATTGTTGGCATGCTTGTGAAAGCAGTGTTTTCGCGGTTCATCAGATCGCTGTATGGGTTCATGTTGGTCTCGTATTCGGCGAGGTTGAAATCGCCAAATGCTTGTTGAGTCATGTCGTCTGGTCGTCCTGGTCCGGTAACAGTTTCCGGTCTCTGAGTCTTGCTCGGGACGTGATTGAGGGGAGGATGGAGGAAGTTTGAGGGTGGCACTTGAGGAGAAAGGCCGGCGAAGGAACCAACCCACAAGAATCGCGAGGTAGGCACCTAAGAGGGGCAGGTGTACAAATTTCCGGCCAACCTTCACCGCCCTTCAACAACCGGAGACTTTTTTCTGGGTGGTTGATGCAGCAGAAAGTGATGAGGGCGAGCCACCACCTTAATAGGGTGGCGAGTGCGGAAAAGGACCTTGGCACTGACCAAAGACGGCCAATCAACACACCTCAGAGAGTGACACATCGGGGTTCGTGGCACCAACGGAAATCATGCGCGTTCCATCTTCCATTTCCGCGACACCACCTAGGCACCATCTATGGCACCCCAAAATATTCTATCTCCTTTATGCTTGGAAACTCGATTCCCTTGTTCGCCTGGAAAGCATACCTTAGGTGCTGGAGTTCCCTTTTACCAAGTCTAATAGAGAGGATGTCCGAGTCAACGAAGTGCGAGGAGTGCGGCAAATTGTGCGCCGGCAAATATGCTCTGAGGTAAGTAATCGGAAAAAGCCAGTTTTCGTTGTTTGTTATCCACCAGGAGGCGATTGGAGGGAGGAAATGAGGCGAGAGACCAAAGTTCCCCCCGGATATCACTTGAATCGAACTGACTCAGGCATTGGTGCCGAGCAGTCAGCATCGACGCTGCCACAACAAAAAACACGCCTGCGAGGATCCAAGATGTCGCCGAAACAAACCTCCTGTATGCTTCAGCACGAAGAGAGACTTGAAGCGGCATCATCGGGTACATGACAGATCAGAGGGAAAAACGCTGTGTCCCTACTGCAAAGCAGAACTTGATGGGCGACCCGACAACTACAAGCGACACCTCGATACGCTGCACAAAGGAGGAATAGCCATAGCCGCTTTCAACGGGGACAATGAGACAGTCGCTGATTTCCTGTCGAGATATGCCAATGTGGTAAACGAGAAGGACCAGCAGAGCAGGTCGCCGCTATCCCTAGCAATATCGAGGGAATATGTTAAAACCGTGGAGCTTCTGCTGGACAATGGGGCAGACGTCAACCAATTTCCATCGCTTTGGGAGGCGATCGAGTGTTGCCAATATGGTGTTGCGCAGTTGCTGATTCGCCGAGGCGCTGATAAGGAGGCACGGCATAGCGTTACTGACATGACCCCATTCATCAACTGCCTCAGAAAGGGCGACGAGTATGGAGCAAGGCTTTTGATTGACGCAGGGGCGAATACAAACGCTATATGCAGACCCCGATCCATCTTTGACCCCAAGAGTCCGATAGCATGGGCATGTCACCACAAAATGACGTCCTTGATCGGGCCACTGGTCGAGAGAAGCAGTGACGTATATGCTGAAGTGTTGGAGGCGTGTGGTCTCGCTTCCTGCAATGGGGATAAGAATTCCATCATGGCTCTCCTATCGATTCCGCAGATCACCACCCACGAAGCATCCAGCATCAGCAGCGCTATACTGACTGAACTCCGCCCGGTGGGAAGTACTGACAGAGCGTGGCTTGAATTTCTCCTTGAGCGCGGAGCAAACATCAACCATTGTACCAAAGGCAAGACGCGTTTGATGTGCGCAGTTAAGAACCCTGACGTGCAGCTTGTACGACATCTTATCGAACTGGGTGCTGATGTAAACGTTAAGGGAGGAGCTGGATGGACTGCGCTGCATGAAGCTGTATATCACATGCAGTGGACGGGGTATCCAGAGAAGGTTCACAGAATAATACAGCATCTGTTGGAGTGCGGTGCTGATCGTCACGCGGTGACGGCAAATGGGGAAACTCCGCTCGATGTTACCTTGGACTGGAAGGTAAGGTGGGGCTCAGATCCATACAGCAGTGTGAGGAAGTTGCTTGAGGTGGTAGACACTGAGACCCATGAGTTCTCGAGGGTACCTTGATAAATGGAAGCCGCGATGGCAAGAATCCCTTTGTCAACCTTTTTGTTAGCTGAGCCGTGAGGTAGGTAGATTGGCACGCCTGGCCATGTCCAGAAAACAGGGGTCACTTCATGGTGTGGATCATCATTAGGTACCTACCTAGATACTTATGATAGAACAAGGTATTTTGGTGTTGGTTTTTTCACATTTGCAGTTCCATTATTAGTTACATACATCCAACTGCTTAGAAATGAAATAAAAACCCGAAAACCCCTGATATATCATGGGGGAGGATTTAAGAAATTTAGCACTATCCCAACCGACGTCGGGGTTCTCGGCAAGATTCTCGCGTCAAAACACGAGAGGAAAAGGCGGTTACGAATCTCGCCGGCCGCCAGCACCAGTTCAATCAGTCTTTGTCTCCCAGCGTTGCCCTCGGCCGAGTTCGGTTAGTCTTCAGCCGGCTCTTTATCCTTCCCCCGACGTTTCCATTGTCCTCGTTTTCCTCCTAGCGCTTCTATCACTTTCGCCTTGGCATCTTTCTCCCGCCTCCTCGACCTAGTTCTATTCCCTTCCTCTATTTGGCTGAGGTCTTTTGGATCGACCGGGCTTACAAACCAAACCCCGAACCGGAGATCATCACTTTGGAAAAGATGCTGGCGGCTGGCATCGGCTGGCGAGAGCCTTGCGAACGTCGAAACACCAACGACAGACTTGTCTGAAACATTCTCCTGATTCGAATGTTAGTAAAACATCAAGTCTCAACTCGAATTCGGCTCTGGACTATGTCATGTATGCTCACACTATCTGGAATGTCAAAAATCTTGTGTTTCGGGAAAAATCAACAGCTGACCAAGTTGCCAGGTGGTTAACGCTGAAGACCAACATTGAACGCGATAACGGCCTTGAGCCTCCCTCACCGGAAAAGGGGCCGTGCTGCTCACTGATAAGACCAAGCCACACGTTGTGACCAATGTGATCGCTCCAAGACTTTGATCGGCTTGCGGCAGCCAGGGCGGCTAAGGCTTTGCTTCAAGTTAGTACAGTGCCAAGCAGAAGTGGAAATCGGGGGAGCAAAAAGTGCAGTTTTCGTCGCGCATGTGACCAATCGATAGCAGCTTGCTGCAGCACTGAGACAGAGCTGCAAATGGCACGAAAATCACGCATGCGGGCGCCAGAAATACGCCTAGTTTGTCCCAGCGGCGGTAGTGGGAGCGCGCACTCAGCCCCAGCGCTGCCAACTCACGTGTATGGAAGGTGATAAACTTGCATTGCAGTATGGCAGATATGTATGTCGGGTTCATTGATTTGATCTTCGGTGCGTGCCGATATCATATCGCGCTGAATTTGGAGGCCTTGGAAGCAAGGCAGACTTTGGGATGGTGCGCGAAATTCCAGTGTGGCCCAGAGCCTGGTGTACCAAAGTAGACAAGGAGCGTTCTGAAAAAGCCCCTCGGGTGGCTGGGGGAGGTGCATGGTCATGGTGTGTTGCCGTTTGCTTTGATTGGGCAAGTTGATGTGATTGAGAGCCCGGTCAACGACTTGGAGTAGTTGTTCTTTCTGCAACGTTGGCATGAAATTTGGGGCGCCGCGGACATACGGATCCGTATGCTGGTCTATTTGCGTTCGGGGTATCTCTTCCGATTGGTGTTGTCACATTACAGATCCGTCGAAGTCGACGCGGAAAGAGCAAGGCCACCAACCCTGATTGCTAGATAGCCTGACGGCAAGCGCACATCGTCAATTGAACTGGAATGGCAGGAGGCCTCGACTGTGTGGCATGGACTGGCCGCTCATTGGGCCTAGCATCTGAAGCGGGTCATTTCTTAAGTACGGGGTTTCCCCTGTTGATTTCTGCTCTCGAGCACCACTCTTTCAGCTTCTGTCACATGTCAGACGCGAGTGTGTCTCATCCTTTCGAGACTGCTTTTTGACTGAAATGGCACCGGACGCGGGCCGCGCCCCTTGCCAAATGTGCAAAGCCACCGACAAAACAACCTTCAGCTGCATCCAATGCAACAATCTCTCCTTTTGCGACGAGTGCTGGTCCAAGTGGATTCTCCATGCCGATGGTGCCGTCGGCTGGGACAGTCGACCTCACGAAAAGTCGAATCCGCAGGTTGTTCAAAGACTTCGGCAAATCCTCGAGCCGTCGCGGACTGAGGGCGAGCATGAAAATGAGCTCCTCGGGGACGAAGATACAACTTGGTTTGGTGTTGGGCGCGACAGCACAAACCAGCCCGTATTTCAAGACCACGGGCGGTTTGCGACGCTCATGAGTGAGAGCCAGACGCGGGATGTGGGTCAGAGATGGCCTCAGTTGGTGTCCTTTATTGGTCAGACGGGTATGTTGAACTCACCTTCCGTTATTTAACGTGTACCATAGACTGACCAGGTATGTCTTCATCAAGGAGCCGGAAAGAGCACCCTCATCAAAATGTTAATCGACCGCCTGGAAGCTGCCTCTCCCGATAACGGCCCCAAGTTCCCGTCACCAGTGACGTCCTCGAACAACGACCGGATTCCGACGACGGGCGACGTTCATCTGTACGCCGACCCCTTGACATACCACACCAGGTCGCCTCTCCTCTATGCGGACTGTGAAGGCCTTGACGGTGGTGAGGCCATCCCAAGGGTCTGCGCCACAGGGCCAAGGATAAACACGAGGCCCCTGTGCTTCCATCCGTGCTCGGCAGTCGGTCATCTGGTACGGACAGATCATCCATTTACTTCGAGTCAAAGAAGAAATTGAAGAAAAATCGGCATGGATCTGAGAGGGACATCGTTTGGGCGGTGACCCCCGAGACTAAGAAGCGGGAATACGCCGTCACCCAGCTTTACCCTCGGCTACTCTACACTTTTTCCGACGTTGTAGTGTTTGTTCTTCGGAATCCCAGGTGAGAGCCCCTTTGTTAGCCCTGTGCCCATGAAGGCGCAGAAATCTTTCCGTGGTCGATCCTAATGTCGGACAGAGCTTTTGAGTCAACCGTGTTAGAGAAGCTCCTTGACTGGGGCGCCGCTTCGATCGATAAATCGCTCAATCAGCCCGCTCTTCCCCATGCTATCATCGTACTCAACGCGACGGACAATGTGGATGATAAGGAGTGGGATGTGGAAACCGCCACTAGCCTCCTGCTTGGACACATCAAAAAGGCGGTCTCCCGGGAACCTAAGTTTGAAGAGCAAGCGCGAGTATGGCGTCAAAGTGGCCGGACGATCAAGAGCACAAAGCACTTGTTGGAGTGCTACTACGCATCGATAACTGTAGTTCGCATCCCAAGTCGAGGTCGGTATATGCTCATGGACGGCCAAGTGGACAAGCTGTTCCAGCTGATCCAGAACAAGTGCAGGACATCCCTGTTGACGAAGAAGAGAGTGCGAATGTTGGCAACGGCGGAGCAACTGCAGATGTACCTCCAGGCAGCCTATGACCACTTTTCGAGGGACCTCAACACCCCCTTCGACTTTATCAAGGAGGCACTCAAGCACAACCCCATTCCTAGAGATTTCGGAGGCAACATATTCAACCTCGCTTTGTCAATTCGACAGAACTGGAATAACCAACATGTCACCCGCCGCGGGGATCCAGGAGCTGTGTTTGAGAACATGAGGCCGATGATCTCATCGTGTATAATGCTTGATTCTGTGAGACAGAATCTGATGGGTTAGTTACCTATTTGCCCTTTGATGTCGGTCTACTGACACTCTTCTAGGACCCACGGTGCGGCTCCTGCATGATGCGTATGTTGAGTTCTGCGAGCAAGCTGTCGATCGTTTTGTCGACCTCTGTGCCCCTTGTAGCTTTGTGAGCGCCCGCGGGGGTCGGTGCTGCAACTTCAAGGTGGGACACAATCAAAAGGGACACCAAAACGCGGAGGGGCGGATGATTGGCGACGGGGATTACCAGTCCGACTTCGACAGGGGCAAGTTTGTCCCCCAGTGGATCGACCGTTTAAAAGAGGACCTCGCAAGTCTTCAGGACAGGTTTGCCGGCTTGAGTCACAGTCTACACGAGTGGAAGGATACCGACATCGCTGCTCAACTCCACCTCGAGGAGCTCAACCAGTTCTACCGCGGCCTTGGAAATGTCTCGGACTTCGTGAGTCACCATACCTGCTTTTCTTGTCTGAGAGAATTAACGGAGCACCCACTACCTTGCGGGCATGTTCTCTGCAGCCCGTGCATCAACTCCTACGGAAAGAAAGTCTCTAGGACCAAAATTGAACTCACCTGTTGTCCGTTGCACTTGAAGGACTGGAAGTGGGACCCGCCATGGCGAATCGCAGTAAAACCACGCTTTGCTGGAACTCGGATCCTATGCCTTGATGGGTGAGCTCCCTCAGAATGCGTGGCAACATGACGGATTCGTCAGGGCTAACCAGATCATAGCGGCGGTGTTCGAGGCATCGTTGAGCTGCAAGTTTTGAAGGCCATCGAGAAAATCCTTGGCCCAGACCTACCCATTCAACTTTTCTTCGACTTGATTGTTGGCACAAGGTATGCAGTAACCCCAAAACACACTCCCGTGCTATTTTCTAGTTGCTGAGAGCTAACATCCTCAGTACTGGAGGGATTCTTGCTCTAGGTCTTGGCGCGAAAAACTGGCCGGTCGAAGACTGCATCGGTCAATTTAAAGAGTTGTGCGAGACGGCATTCTCGAAACAAAAAATGATTGGTGCTCCCGTGCTGGAGAAGATCTCCATTTCCTACCACAAGAGCATGTACAAGACCAAACCATTCGAGACTCTTCTTAAAGAGAGGTTTGAAGAAGGACCGCTGTTTGGCGGGGCAACCAGTTCGCCAGAAATGGCCACCAAGGTTGCTGTCACCTCCACCACAGTCGTGGCGCAGCAAGCTGTCATCATCACGAACTATAACCGACCAGATCCAACGAGCTATGGTATGTTCCTTACTTGACAGAAAGGGGACGGAGTCATGTGCTAACTGCGACACCAGACCTTCCGTACAGGCTCGTCCGAGCCGAAGGGCCTGTTACGGAGTTCAAGATGTGGGAAGCGTAAGTTCCTACTCTTTCTTCGGATATTTCAACCCTTGGTGGCTCTGCTTTCCCTTCTTCTTCTCTTTTCCATTGCTTTGTGACCGCTCACAATCTCTCGGCATATCAGCGCCCGTGCAACCGCTGCCGCACCACCGTTCTTCAAGCCATTTGTAAAGGAAGATACACAGAGCACCTACGTCGACGGGGCCCTGTACCACAACAACCCAGTTTGGGTGGCCCATCACGAACGAAGGCTCATTTGGGGCGACGTCGCTGGCGCACCACCGGACATACTTCTGTCTGTGGGGACTGGGACGAATACAGCCGACCAAGATGAAACTTCACCTCGGGGTGGGCTGACTTTTGATGATCGCGAAGTCACCTCGCCGAAGGCTAAAGCAAAATCATCAAAAGGTCTGCTGTCCTTGAAGTTGTTGTGGAACATTGCTACCGAACGGTTTGACAGGCTTCTGGAATGCAACGAAATTTGGCGGACCTTCATGGCCGAGAACACGGCGCCAGACCATGAAACAAATGACAGCCACCGTCGGTTCATCCGCATCAATCCCGATCTGCAATACAAGGTACCTAGACTCAACGAAGTCAAGGAGCTGGGGCGCCTCGAGAAGGCCACATCGGAGTACCTCAACCAGAATCTTGCAAGGACAAAAGAGATCGCCCATAGGCTCATCGCTAGCACATTCTTTTTCGACAAAAACCCCAGTTCTGTGAAGCAGCGAAATCCCAACCAGTTTGAGTGCGAAGGTAAGCCTCCCCGAGCCTGGCCCCTTTCCCCCCAAATACCAGCTCCCAAACTAACCCATTTCCCCAACCCCACTCACAGGCAGAATCCACTGCCGCTTCGAGCAAAACTCCGATGAGCTCAAAGCCCTCGGCAGATTCCTACGGTGGTACCTCCGCGGGACATTTGCGCCGTACTTCTATGTCGAGGAAAAAGGCTACCGCACCAACAACTTCAAAATGATACTCACCGAGGACATCATCAACGACATGTACCTCCGCGGCACGTTCAACCTGCAGCGCATCCAGATCGCCACCTCCAAGGAGCTCTCCACCACAGAAATCTCCCTCTGCCTCCAGACCAACCCGTATCCATACTCAATTGACTCCTACCTCCCCATCAGCGGCTTTCCGAGGGAGCTCATGACCGAGGATAACATTTCCCAAGGTACGTAACCCGTATGTCCCCCTTTTCTTCACGAGGGAACCATCCCGCCCAGGGAACAAACCGGTACTAACCCGAGTCCCCACACCGCAGGAACCCCCTTCCGCCATCGTCTCGTCGCCGCCCGTCAAAGCGGTGACTTCCGCCACGCAGGCAACGTGAACTTGAAGTCCGGACCACAGCGGTTCCAGAGCCTGCGCCGCGACCAGCCGCAAAATCCCGTGCCTGACCTGTCGCGGTACCAACCACAGCCAAAATCTCAGGTTCGGAAGGCGACCTCGCAGCGGAACTTGAGAGGGGCGTATGCAAGGATGGATTTGAATGGACTCGGCGAGGGTGGGGCAGAGGGATCGAAGTATCCTGAGCGGCCGGAGGATGTGAGAGGGGGAGGGGAGAGGATAGGGGTGGATGAATGGGCGTGTTCGCACGAGGATTTCATTTTTGAGTTGGAGGGTTGATAGTCGGACGGTTTGTTGATACCCGGTGTAGTGGAGTAAAAGTGTGGTGAAAGCGGAAGGTGGTGGTATCGGGACGTAGTATTATTGGTGTGCTGCTGGATAATACCATGATGTACAGCTAAGTTGCACTTCAAAGCTGTATGTTCCAACTTGAATGTCAATATTGTTCTGCTCTTCTACAACCTGCCGGGCTCAGAATTAGACTAGTGTCAGTAATTCTATTACAGTAAGGGAATTTTCAGTGATTTTCGAGGGGGCTCTGGGCAAAAGAGTGGGTCAGATTACTAGGGCTACAGTAACTTCAGACCCAAATCGATGTGCGAAATCTGAATCTGACATGACAAGCCACCGTGCTGAACGCCAAAGACCCAAGAAGGCGAAAGCAGATGATGGACGCCAGATTTTATGAATTGAGGTGCGGTAACTTCTCAGAGAAGATATGAATACGTTAATGCGAAAGGCTGGGTTGGGCAAGTAAGTATTGTACTTCGTATCCATATACCATGGAGGTCCCTCTCCGAAAGGGTTAGGGATGACGGCTGGACAGAGATTCAGGGGTAAAAGGGGAAGTCCGGCGAATGTCGTTCGCGGTTACGGCTCAAAGAAGATGGAGGGTGTGGTCAGGAAGAGATAATATGAGACAGTCGAGGAGAAGAAGGGTAGGGTCCGCGTCAAAAGGACAGCTGAGCGGGAAAATAAAGGCCAAGAGCTTGGCGCTGCCAAGAGATATTGAGGCATGGTGTCTAAGAGAAATCACAGTTGGAGGATCTAAACCCCCAATCTCGGTCGCTTTGCTACACGTCCAGCGTATGAGCTACTCCCCTCTCCGATTTCCTCCTTGGAATTGACGTCATCCGCCCTTTGCCCTCCACCCTGCTCCAGGTCGTTCTCCGAGTTATTCTTCCCCTGGGCGACGTCAAAGTTTTCCTCAAAGGCCTTTATCGCCTCGAGAGCCGTGGTGATGTGCTCCAGCTGGATTGTCGTTTTTTCACTGATCGCCAGGGCAAATGCAGTGTGGACAATGTTCTTGATCTGCCGGCCATTGACCTCCTCCCGGGCAAGCTGGTCAAGGGAACCGTCACGGCGAAGCAGCTCAGCGCTGTCAACCGAGGCCTTGGTAATAAAAGCATTCCAGAGCTTGAAGCGCGTGTTGTATGAAAGGGCTGGGAAGTGGATAGCGAAGTGGATCCTGGACTTGAAGGCCTTGTCAAAAACGCCGATGCGGTTGGTGGTGAGGAAAAGGATCCCCTTGTAGTATTCGAGGACTCGAAGAAACACTACGATGGGTTTTGTGAGTATTAATGGCCATGAAAACAACTAGCGTTGGGAATAGAGGGCTCTAACCTGAGACGAGATTGTTGCGTTCAAGGTCATCGTTCCGGCGCTCCTCAAGAAACACATCGGCCTCGTCGAGCAAAGCTACGGCTTTCCACATCTCTGAGTATTGGAATGCCTTTGAGAGGCCACGCTCGATACTTGCAGCTCCACTGCCCAATGTAGATATGTCCACGCGTAGTAGCGGTCTGCGGCAAAGATCTGCAATGCTCTCTGTGTTATGGAAGCTAAGTTAGGGCCGGCATCGACAGTCCAAATGCGAGGGTTATTCGCATCAGTTCTTACCTGCTGCAAGTGTCTTGTCCACCCCCGGGTCTCCGTGCAAGAGAAAGATGATGCCCTTGCCTTTGCCCGTGATGAAGTCGTCAAACTGAAGTGCCTCATTCTCGTGCACTTTGACCAGAGACGAAATCTGCCTCTTGATTCGCTTGTCGATCATCAGCTGGTCAAACGCACCGTCGTCAAAATCGACGTCTTGGACAAGGTCGACTTTGAACAGTCCCCACCTTCTTTCGTTTAGCGAGTATCCCCCAATTTCGTCGGAGCAAATGAGAAGTTCATCATCGGTCATGAGGATATGATCGCCATTCTCCGGGTTGAACTTCTGCTGGGAATCGGAAAGTGTGGAACAATATGGATGTAGTCGCTGTTACTAAATGCTAGTATAAGTGGATTCACTTTGCAGTGTTTTGGTGCAGCGGTCTAGTTCGACAGAAAGTGTTGGTGAGTAATCTGGCTTCGCTTGAGCGAATGCATCTGCATCTATCATGATTCGTCCCTGGACCTAGTGTTGCGGTTGTCAATAACTACTAGTAGCTATACCCGTGCGCGTGCATTTTGGGAGATGAACAACTGACCATGCTATCATTTCCGCCCCAAATCCCCAACAAGTCGGCAAGACCAGAGTATTGATGATAGTGGTGGCCATGAAGCTGGGTGAACTTGGCCCCTCTTGCGTGTAATTGTTGGCGGAGATTGTTCTCATCGGGATGATACTCGATGGTGAATGCGATGAGGTCTCGAATTTGTCTGTTGCCATCATAGAGATCAATTGTGGCATGTACCTTTTTGTAGCCAAATGAGGTGCCGTCATATTCGATCCCCTCAAGTGTTACGGACCACCTGGACAGGGGGCAGAAAGCTTCCGCACATTTGCACCTGTCCATCTTACTAAAACGATAGATACGCCCATGTCCAGCGCGCTTTTTAGAGCTGGATTTGATGTAAACAAGATCACCGGGCCGAAATACCATCCATAGATTGAGAAAGTCTAGAGACGGTACCATGGTTGGATCCTCCATGAAGGTGAAGAACGAAAGCATCGGAAACATGAGAGCGTTTTGGGCGTATTGCAGCATGAAGAAGATGTGTTCCGCCGCTTGATGGTTCTCGACAACAGCCCCGTAGGCCTGAAGCTCAGCCCTGAAGTGAAACAAGCATCGTGGCTCGTCGCGTAGGACGATATCACCTGGGCCGCGCCGCGGTGGCAGTCGTGGCTACCCGCTGTCGAGTCGGACACGCCCAGGCATCTGGCAACCCCGCCCGGCGGTCCGTATTGCAGTCGATTGGCTTTGACTGCCTCAATCGCCCTGCCAAGCTCAGCAATCTGACAAGAGGGACTGAGTTTGCCATAATATCTGGAGGTAGGCGCACTCTCTCTCTCGGGCGCGCTGTTTCCCAGGCTTTCCAAGTCTGCGTCTGCCGCCGCACAATCCCTCCTACCTAGGTACCTACCTTAGGTATCTGCAACCCTCCCTTACATGTTGCGTCCTATTTCTTCTTTTCCCAGACAAGCATCACCGCGATCTGGTCGCTCTCCATCGCTATCGCGCTACATTGAAACCGCCACATGCAGGCCATCATAAAGGCAAACCGCACGAATGAACTCGGGCAACCAGTGGGCGGAGGCTTCTCCTTGGGGCTTCCCAGAGGGCTCGAGCCCCCAGGTTGGGCCATCGCGGACTGCAGGACTGTATCAGTTCAGGAGTTCTTCGATCCTTCCGCCGCCGACGCCTAGCGTACCCTCGCCATACTTTTCGAGCAGCTTCCAAGCATTTGCGCATGACGTCCATCAAGGGCATCCGCATCACGGACGCGATGGCTTCGGCAGTCAATCCGCTGCACACCTTCTGCCCCAGTTTGGGGATGGAAAAGTTGCTGTGCCTACCCTCCAGCATTCTCAGCCAGCGCCTCTCCTCGCTGCCAGCACAACTGCGTCCTCAAGTCGGCCAAGAACCCGCAAGCCCCGCATGGCCGCTCCATTGGATCAGGATTGGGAGCAGCACAAGCCTCTCATCCAAGAGCTGTACATGGTGCAGAAATTGTCGCTACCCCAGACAATCAGGACGATGCGGGACCAGCACAAATTTTCCGCCACGTGAGTCGGCCCACACTCCGCTGTAGGCACTTCTGGCGCTCCAAGCAAGGGACAAGATGTAAAAGGAGAAATTCAGGGTCTGGAAGTGGTCAAAGAACTTGTCCAAGGACAGAGCGGCCTGGATGATGGGTAAGGCTAACGAGCGCCAGCCACGTCCGACCGAGTTCACGTTCGGGGGCCAGACTTGGACCGAAGAGAGAGTGAGGAGGACATACGATCGCCTCACAGGAGGCCGCGTCCAGGAACTCGCCGCAGAAGAGGAGATCCCTCCAGAAGAGGGACATCGGAAGCAGCCCCAATATGTGATTGGTAGGTTAAATCCAATCCAGTACCCCGTCCCAACGTTGCAGGCGTATAACTTACCCACAAAGAGCAGATGGACCGACCCCAGCCAGCATCACATACGAAACTCCCGCTCGTCTCCCAGAGACCCCGGCAGCTGCTCCATCTCCAATGGCCAGGGCTCCGAAACGAGTCACCGAGAAAAACCACTTCGCCGAAAGACTGCTTCGGCCCGCTCAAGGGAACCTGTCATTGTTGGATCTCGACAAACTAGTGACAGGTGCGCTGGAAGCCGATGCAAGAGGCGACGTTGATACAGCAGAAGACCAGCTGTTAAATGCGATTGCAGGCTTCAAGAGGTCGCTATCGTCGATACAGTCGCGCACCGTCAGAGCATTGTACATGCTTGCTGCCATGTATGCCAACCGCCAACAGATGGACCAGGCCGACGAAGCGCTGAACTACTCACCCGAGAGACCGTCAGTTGCTAGGGTCACCGGCATCACAGAACCATGATGCACTTCCTCGGTGTTGTCGACCTTCTCCAGTCCTGGGGTCGACATGAACATGCCCAGGTCTTCACCTACAAGCTGTTGGACAATTGGGATGAAATCGAGGATGGAATACCTCCTGAAATCCCTGGCAGTGGTACCGACATATCCGCCGACGACTTGGACGATCTCGCCAATGACCAGCCCCTAATCTTTGAGGAGTCAAGCGAGGCGGGCGTGATCGAGACGCAGTTGCGCTTGGCAAATCTTTGGTCTTCGTCAAACATGAGCGGCGTTGATCAGATACTTTCCCGCCTCATCGCCCAGTGCGAAAGGTACCCAGATAGGCTGGAGATGCAAGCGATCCAAGCGAGATGTAGTTTAGCTTCGTGGCACATATCTCGCGGAGACAAGTGGGCCGCCCGCCCAGTTGTCAAGCAGGCCTGGCAATCTCTCAAGAAGCAGCTGGACGCGCAAAAGAAGCTAGCCCACACTGAACTGAGCATTTGTCGTCGCGTCGCCTTTCTGCACCGCGAGGCTGGCCGCCACAATACTTGCGACGAGATCCTGGATCACACAGCGCACATCATCGAGAGGATTGTCTTGTTACCAACGGGGCAGGAGCCCGTTGATCTGGCCATATCTTTCAACATTTCTGTTGGACAGGATTACCAACAGCGATCATCTTGGAATCGGGCGAGGCCGTGGTACGAGCGAGCCCTGGCATTGGTAATCCATGAAAGGGGACCTTTCGATCCACTTGCAGAGAAACTCAGTATAACGTTGCAAGAGAAGAAGTTCTCGGTGACTTCTCTGGGAAGTATTGACGACGTACTTGGCGCATACGTTGTCAGCTTAGTCGGCATAGGAGGCTCGGGGCGCTGAAAACGACAAAATGGTTGAACAATGGTAGGTAGGTACTCAGGTACAAAACAGATGCATTGTTCGAGTGTCGACTGGCCGCCCGCTTTCTTGTATGCCTAGGTACCGGGATTCCTGGGCACCCGTCACAGTTCTCACTACATTGTAGATTATTGTACCAATGCCACACGGCGCATTTCTTACACCGCAGGTAATCAACCTGTTGCGGTAGGCTTGGGTAGATATATGGTGTTAGGGCCAGAGATTCGGAATTTCGCGCATGATCCTCTTTCACCCTCTAAGACTCCTGGCCCCCTCATCTCGAATCACTGAATACCTACTTTCATCCACCCAAATGCCGGCCTGGGGAGCCCACGTTTCTAGCATGGCCTGCTCCCTGAATTTGCCGCCGACCCTCCTTTCTGGCACGGAAACACCAACAGTTGAACAGAGCGCTTTCTTTTCAGCACTCGGCAACCAACATCGTACAGCTTCAACGCTCTGGATGCATGCTGAGGAGTCGGAAGATGAGGTCACCTTTGTGGCACCCACCGCCACGATACTCATATCAATTATCGGACGCTGGTTTGGTGCGTGCAAAACGTCAAAGTCAGAGTACTCAAATGCAGCAAATGGAAGTAAGTTGAAGGGTTAGGGTTAGTGAGTGCACACCCTGATCAGGGGTAAAAGGGGGTGCCCGATGAATGCCATTCACATTGAAAGCTGCGAAATCAACCAAGCGCAGCCGTCATAACTTGAACTAAATGGCGAGATCAGCTCGGTTTCTAGGTTACAGCACATCTCCTCCACACGGGAGATCAACCTCAGGGTCCTGAAGCCCCGTATGTTGGACATCCTTTTCCCCCATTGTGTGAACGCCTTGGGAGAAGATTGGGAGAAATACGGGTGGATCGGCAACAAGGCGATCTCAGCCCACAACAACTGGCGTGACAAGAGACGATCATAGGGGTCCAGGCAACGGGCTGAGCACTTCGATACCCGTGACGCGACGAATCTGATAAAAAAATCCCAGTTGACAGCAGCGACAGTGTCACAAGTCGCCGTTGAAAACAGCGCTGGTCGCCCCGGAGAACATTCCCCGACGTT